>Ga0181524_10004964_pt1 | contig 12088 bp, 12 predicted proteins | sample PEATcosm2014_Bin_34_FD_119761 | JGI IMG/M metagenome (GOLD analysis project Ga0181524, IMG submission 119761) | Peatland microbial communities from MTU Mesocosm Facility, Houghton, MI, USA - PEATcosm2014_Bin05_60_metaG | ecosystem: Environmental > Terrestrial > Soil > Wetlands > Peat | place...
CTCGATGCCGCGCACTTCGCCCATGATGATCCGGTCCGGTCGCCAGCGGAGAGCGGACTTTAGAAGCTTATCGAACGAGATGTTGGCCTTGAACGTATCGGTCTGGCATTCGGCAGCCACAATGTTTGGCTTCCGGATCTGAAGTTCGGAGGTATCCTCGATGACGACGAGGCGCTCCTGGTCTGGAATGAAGTCAGCAAGTATCCGCAGAAGCGTGGTCTTGCCGGTACCTGTCCCACCGCTGATAAGCAGCGTCTTACCGCTGCGAATCTGCTCGGCTAAGAAATCTGCAAGGGGCCGCGTCAGCGTGCCCCGAGCAATGAGGTCATCGACTGTGTAGTGCCGGCTGGTGAACTTTCTGATCGTGAGCGACGGGGCGGGGCATACTACCGGCGGAATCACCGCCGCAAGACGGCTCCCATCCGGGAGATGCGCGTCCAGTAAGGGGTTGTCTTCATCGAGCTTCTTGCCGAGCTGATTGGCGATTACTTCAAGGCCGGTTCTGAGCCTGCCGGCGTCGAAGGAAATGTTCGGCTCCTGGCACAGTTTTCCATCGCGCTCGCAGAACCACGAGGCATCCGGATTGCCCATGATCTCGCTGACATCTTCGTCGAGCAGCAGCGCCTCAATGGGCCGAAGGAACGGCAGGATCAATTCAAAACTCATTGCGGGAACCTCGCAGCCGTGGAAGCCCAGCGGTTGGCCGGGCTTCCGAGAGTGAAGAGCAAGGCCTATGCGGCCGCTTCCTCTGGGGACGATTCATCGTGCTCCTGGTCTTCCGGAGTGGCCTTCTCGGCGCGGTCCAGCTTCAGGATCGAAGCGACCCGAATTTCCCAGACGCGCTGCTTCGTGTCAGTCTTCTTGCTGGTGTATTCCCGGCTGCGCAGCTCGCCTTCCACCTGGATATGCGCGCCTTTGACGAGGGTCTTGGCGAACTCCGAGAGCTTGCCGAAGACTACGCAACGGTGCCATTCGGTGTGCGAGATGTACTTGTCATCCTTCTTATAGGAGGACTTGGTTGCCAGCGAGAGGGTCGTAAAGCTGCGATTGTCATTGGTGCGAACTTCTGGGTTGCTGCCAAGGAATCCGATGAGGGTTACTTTGTTCTGGTACATGATCGTGTCTCCTGTTGTTGAATTTTCCCGTTGTTGATCGGGTCACACTGGGCGGAGCCAAGCGAGTGGGCCCGGCTCCCAAGTGCCGAAGGGCTGCTTTCTGGGAGGGGCCCGAAAGAAGTTTGCGCGGCGCCTTTTGCCGTGGTTCGCAAACTTGTTTTGGGAGGAACCGAGACCCCGAAGGGGCGCGCAACGCGAAGCAGAAGACCGAGTGCCGCCGGGCGCAGGAAAGGCCCCGAAGCTGTGACCGAGCAAAAGACGGGATACATAACGGCAGACACGCTCCAGAGCAAAGTTCTCATCTGCATATTGGCTGCGGAAGTTTGCCGCAATCGCAGTGTGATTCGAGTCGGCATGTCCGGAGCAAGAAGGATGTAATTCGCCACCGTCGTTGCGTGACGAAAGGCCCGCGATAGCCCGCTCGACAAGGCACGGGGAGAGGTGGTGAGAGTCAGCCGGATTAGCAGCAAGAAACGACATGAATAAGCCTCTGTGAAGGTCGACGAATTCTTCATCCTTAGCTGAACGCCTGGTCGGCTCGGAAGCGCACGATGGTGAGGCCGAGAGGGTTCACGGCTAGCTCGTTGTTCTTCACGTTCTCGCGGAAAACATAGGTGACGCTGGCTGTCCATCGCTCCCGCTTGAGTTCGCTGTGATCCGCCGGATTGCTGTACACCTTTTCGAACTCGATGCGAGCCGAATACGGCGACTGTCGCAGGTCGTCAAGGATGACGTTTTTGATCTCGACATCGACATACGGAAGGGTGCTGTCCTTGACGTAGTTCTGAATGCTGTTGTCCTTGCGTTCCTGGTCGATTACGGCGCGTTGCACGTCGCTATTGAGGAAGTAAAGCGACTGGGTTTGATCACGTTCGATCGTGAAACGGTTGCGGCTGAAATACAGTTCCGCCCAGCGCGTGAGGTAATACTTGTTCTCGGCTTCCTGCGGGCGGTACTGAAAGTTGCGATAATCGATCGCTTCGGCGTGGCCCACATCGTTAATCCGTACGATCATGGGGTGCATGTTGGCAAGCGCCGTCTGACTCTTGAAGGTCAGCGCCGCCAGCGCGAAACAGACGGTGGCGAGCACAAGAATCGTCAGCTTAAGGTAGGTGTTCATCACCAGCGGATCGCCATACTGTTCCAAGTAGCGCTCCGCGGCACGAGTGATTTCAGGCCTCGCCTTGGTTCGCTCGTTCATCGTTTCTGCCTCTGCGTTCATATCTGACCTCGTTTCTCGTGTCTCGTGACGCCGTTTACAGGATGGCCCGCGCCGCCACCAGGGCCGCGGTCAGACCGCCGTGACCGCCACCGCCTCCTCCGAATAGGCTGTGCGACATGGTCGGAATCTTGAAGAGAATGTAGACGTTGACCAGTACGAGAAGGATCAGCAGCGGCAACGTCTGAACAATCGTTGATGGGTCCGAAATGCTCTGGCCAAGTTGGATGTAATAGTTCGTCAGAACGTGGGATAGAACATTCATCGTGGCGGCGGCGATGACCTTGTAAAAGCTGAATCCCAGATACGCCTTGAGCCATCCCCAGAACAGCCAATCGAGCTTGTCGAAAACAAGAAACGGAATGAAGATCGGCCCGAGTAGTCCGATGATGGTTGCGGCGATTGCGCCGTAGGCGAGGATGGCCGAAACGATGGCCGCGAGAAGTGCTAAAAGGAACTGCACGACAAAGTACACAATCGAGTAGTAGGGTGACATGATACTGGTCAGAAGCGACGGCCCTGTTTTAGACGATGCGGCGTGGATCTCATTCAGCATCGTGGTCGAACCATCCGATCCAATGAGGTTCACAAGATTGATGGTGCCGCCGTCGATGAAGCTCTTGATGGAAAAACCGAGTCCGGGAATGGCGCTGTCGTAGTAGTTCACCATCGCGTAAGCGAAGGTGAGCAGCATGAAGAGGTTGAGGAACCTCCCCATGCTGAAGCCGGCCTCTCCGTGCGCCGATGCGAGGGCCTCTTGTACGCCGAACCAAACCAAAACGATGGTTGCCAATGCGAGGACGATGTGAATCCCCATTGCAGTAACCGAGGGTGCTACCGTGGCTGCGAGCGACTGGCACGCCTGAGCGATAAAGTCGAAGAGACCTGTACCCATGTTTCTCACCTTCGTTCTTTCTTCCGTTTCGTTCTGACTTCCGCTTTGTTCTGACGCCTTCCGCTTGCGGCTATTCAGTACGCTTGCGTAAGGAGATTGGCCGCGCCGCCGCTGGTTGTGGCGATGTTGGCGTTGTAGTAGCTCTCGTATCCCGATGAGTCACGAAATGCCGATTTCATCGCGTCCTGCTGCTGCTTCTGGGCGACGATCTGCTGCAGGGCGAGATTGGCGTTCATCTGGTTGGCGTCCTGCTGGGTTCGCAGTTGCAAGAGCAGGGCTTGATTGATGCGCTGGAGCGTAGCCATGATCGTCTGCTGCGAGGGGTCCTGGCTCTGTGTTGCGCTCTCCAGTGTGGCGATATCGGTTTGTCTAGTGGCCTGATTGGCACGCATCGTCCCGAGCATTTGCAGGTTGTTCGTCATGACCGAATCGCCGAGATCGACGGTGGCTCCCTGCGCGGCAATCTGTAGCTGGCCGGGAACGCTAACGTTGCCGTAGCCGGGAATTATGTTGTTGGTATTCGGTACGCTGACCTGCTGGTAGGAGGCTGTGGCCCCGGTGCCGGTGTTCGCCGAATTGAGCCATCCCATCGAGTTGCCGTAGGTGTTCGAGATTTGTTGCAGCATCCGAAGGTCGGTCGTGGGAGAGAGAAAGCGCTGATAGAGCATGGTCGGCGCGAGGATCATCTGGTGCACGAGTTGGTATTGCTGTTTGGCGACGTTGTAGGCCTGTAAAGCCGTCGTCGCGATCTTGACGGTGTTAGTGAAGATTTGTTGGCCCTGCTCGATCTGCTGGAATTGGTTGGAGATGGATTGTTCTTCGTGTTCGATCTGCGTAACGGCGTGGACCGACTGCGTAGGATCGTAGACGATACCGGAGCCGAATTGCGCGTGCGCTGCGGGCTGCACTGCCGTAGCAAATCCGAGGGCGAGTGCGGTGAGGAGTAGCTTCTTCATTGCCTTATCCTTTCGTTTGCGGTTGGTGTGTCGAGCCTCACAGCAATACCGCGTTACTGCTGTGCGGCAAGAATCTCTCTCTGGATCTGTGCAAGACGGTCGGCCTCTGGCTTGCACCGTGCGTCGCGTTCTTTTTTCCTCGCGTCGAGGGCGGCCATTTGCTCCGCGGTCAGCTTTTCTCCGGTCAGCATTCTTGCGGAGCCGGAGGTCTCGTCGAGGCACTCCTTGGCATAGGCCGGGTACTCGGCGTTATATTCGTCCTGCAACTTTTTCACTTTTTCAGCTTTGCTCTGACAGCCCGCAAGGGCGAGAGTCGATAGGAGTAAGAGGGAAAGGGCAACTGATCGCATCGAAAACCTCCTTAAAACGTTTGTGGAATGGTGTGGTTCGAGTACGCAGGAAGAAGCAAGTCCTGCGTGAAATAGACTTTTACGCGGTGGCCCTCCCGAATCGTGATGGTGGGCGGTATCTGGATGAAGCGGTCAAGGATGGTGGTCGCGGACTGCGAAACACTGGCTGCGGCCCCGTTGGTGAATGCCTGGGACCCGCTGGTTGTAATCGTGCCGCCACCCTGCGTGAGTTCGCCTGCTCCGGCGATCACGCCCAAAGCTATCGAGGTGCCGAAAATCTGAAGGTAGTGATTGTTGACTTTGTCCTTGAGCCCTTCTTCGCCGATCTGGTCGAGGCCGTGGAACTGGTCGAGATCAACGGAGTAACCGTCCGGCATGATGAGGCGATGAAAAACCACCGCCATCCGCCGCTGCTGGCCGAAGCCCGCTGCGCCAATCTTCTTGGCCTCACCGAGAACAACGGTCCCTTCGGGGATGATGACGTGCTGACGATCGTGCGAATACAACGGGTTTGAGACCAGGACTTTCACCGGCCCGACGGCGTCTCCATCCAGGCGATTCATCAGAACGGTGTCGAGAACGGAGCCCTCGTAGACGAGATAGGGTTGGCCGACGGCGGAATCGACATTGGCTTCCAGCGGGCGCTTATAGCCTGCGGACGTTTCCTCCTGTTTTCCTTCGACTTCTGGCGCGACGGGACTGTGGTTTGCCTGCCGTTCGGTATGGTCATACGGGGCAGGCACGATCTGACCTTGCTGCGGCGGTTGTTGCGGCTGTTCGGCGGAACGGGAGTAAACGAGGTTGGAAGCGAAACGGGCGTCGTCCGCCCGTTCGCGTTCTTTCGCGGCGATCAACTCTGCCTGTTGCTGTACAGGAGTAAGTTGCATCTGCATGTTGCCCTGCTGCAGTTGCGGGCAAGGCCGGCCCGGAACACAGGGCACGGCAACGCCGGTCGGGCCGTAGGCCGCGGCGGCGGCCTGCTGCGAGGGCGTCGCAGACGCAAGTGCGGGATCTGCCATTGCAGCAGCGGCCATGGTTGCCTGCTGTTCTTTCTGGCGTTCGGCCTGAAGCTGGTTCTTCAACTCCTGCACGTTGCTGTCGGTGTTGTCCTGCAAGGCCGGTTGCGGTGGTTGCCCCTTAACTGCGCCCTGTCCTGTGGGCGTCTTCTTGCCGGACGAACTGAAGAGTGCCGCCACAATCACGAGCAATGCCGCACCCAGATAAACGAAGGTCTTGAGGTTTTTCTGCAAAACGCCTTTTGGCAGCGCCAGGTTGCGCTGCAATGTTGGCTCCGCTTGCGGGTCGGTGCGTGCTTCTGTGTGAGGAGTAAACTCGTTGTCGGTCATCACAGGTATCCCTTCCGCGTGAAGCTCATCCGTTTCTTACCCAGCTCCACATATCCGTCGTCCATGACTTTCGGGATAATGTAGGTCCCTTCCCGGAGGTCATAGGTCACGAGATTCGGCTTGCCGTCCTTCATCTCATAGACGCTGAACTTTTCTGGCGCATTGGTCTTGATGTAGGTGAATTTATCGTCGTGGTAGATCGACTGGATATCGAAGGGAGATTCGTTGGCTTTGTAGACGTAGTCGAACTTGAGCTGTGTCGGATAGGCGCTCTTGTATTCATCCACTGCCTGCTCGACGTGCGATTGGAGAGCGGCAAGCTGCTGCCGCGATTGTTCCAATTGCGTGACGGGCACGAACTGCGGAGGGCCGCTCGCGGCCACAATCGCGGAACGGTCGGCCGGTTCGACGATTACCTTCAGGTCGGGACTGGCGGGAGAGCCAGAGATCTCCTGGAGCGTAAAACTATAGATGTTTCCTTTGTCCGTAATGAGATTCAAGTTCGAGCCGATGGCTTGTTTGGCCGGATGTACAAAGCAAAAGTTGCCAACCACGTCCACGATCCAGAAGTCTTTGTCGCCCGTGGCGGCTTCCATGATCTTCTCGGTGGTAGGCAACTCGATTAGGGTTGTGTATTTCACTTTGGCGCGGATCGGAACGATGTCCTGCGAGTGATACTGCACCGTGCGCGCGGAATCCTGTGCCACGGCACCGATGGAAGCAACGACCAATACGCAATTGATGAGGAATTTCGGATGTCGCATAGTATGTCTCCTATTTGGTGTTAGAGGGTGATAGGGCCAGCGCGCGTGGCTGGAATGGCCACTCTTCCGCTAGACGGCGAAGGCCATCCGCAAAACCGTGGCGGTCGAAATATTCCCGTTTCTTTAGGTTGTCGCGGGCGTTGTTCGTGGCCATCCAGTGCGACACAGAATCGACGTTCAAATGCACTTTCTTTGAGGTCTGCGCCTTGCGAATGAGCATCTGACCCGGCGGAATTAGGCCCGCGATAAGATCCAGTTCTGTGTCGTTCAGATGAAACGCTTCCCGGTAAACTTCGCGGTTCATGTCCGGGTTGGCGAGGAAGATTTTCGTAGGGCAGCTTTCGGCCACAATCGCCAGCATCCCCGACTCCTCAAGTTCCTTAATGGATTGCGTCGCTAGGATCATCGCGGCGTAGTGCTTGCGCCAAGTCTTCTGTGCCTGCACCACGTAGTTGCGAATCGTCTCGTTCTTGATGAAGAGCCACGCCTCATCGAGCAGGAAGATTTTGAACGTGGCGAGTTTCTCCGGGTCGGTAATCTCATTTGACGCGCGGTGCAAAACGTAAAACAGCAGCGGTTCCAAAACCTCGGGCGCATCGTTCCAACCGTGGAAGTTGAAAGTCTGAAAGCGGGAGAACGAGAGCGTGTCCTGAGCGTTGTCGAACAGAAATCCGTACTGTCCGCCACGCGTCCAGCGGTGTAGACGTTCTTTCAACTCGCCAATGATGTTCGTAAAGTTCGAGATGGTCCGCTGGTCCGGCTCCAGCACGTACATGCGCTCGATCGCATCCCACAGCCGTCGTTCCTCTTTGAAGTCCAGCCGGTAACGCTGCTCGTTGCCCTCAATGAGCACGCGGAAGAAGCTGAAGAGAAATTGCAAGTTTTCTTTCGTCTGAGATAACGAGAATGGATTGATGGTGAAGTCACGCGCCTCCTGCCCGACATTGAGGTAGGAGCCGCCGAAGATCGTCGTAAGCGACTGGAAACTGCCTCCGATATCGAAGATGAAGGTCAGCGGCTTGTATTTCTGTGCATTTTGAAGCAGAAAATTGGCCAAATAGGACTTGCCACTCCCACTCATCCCGAGAATCAGGGTGTGGGCAACGTCGCCGGTATGCAGGTTGAGATAGTAGGGCGTGCTGTTGTCGGTTTCGAGCACGGCCAGGTACTCGGTGCCGAGATGCGCGTTCGTCTTCTCGCCGGGAAGGATCGTAAACAGAAAAGACAGGTCGGCATAATTTGTGTTCAGCAGATACAGCTTGCGGAGGTTGAGCGCATAGTTGCCGGGCACGGTGGCGAAATAGGCGTTCAGCTGGTTGTAGGTTTCCGCAAACAGATTTCCATCTGCGTTGGTGAAGAGGCCAGTGAACTCGGCCCCGAGCTGCCCCAGTTCGGTTTTTGCGCGGCCGTACAGCACAATTGTGAGCGAGAAATCGCCCAGCGATTGACCGTCACCCAGGGCGCGCAGGCAATCTCCGAGGTTCTCAATGTCCGCCTGTTTGGATTCGTCCACCAGAACATCGCGCGGGCTCGTCTTCGTGGCATCGTTGCCCATCTGGGAGACAAACCCGGTCTTCGACATATTGAAGTGACGGCGGCGCTTGTTGACTTCTTTGCGCGCCTTGTCCGCTGGGAGTGGCGTCCACTCCGTGACGACATAGAAGTTGGCGGGAATCTTCAGCAGGGTGTCCAGCACCAAGGGCCGTGTCTCAGTGATGGCCTCTTTCATCGTCAGCACCCGGATGATGTGATCGCCAACGCGCAGGTGGTCGCGTTCCGCTTCGATGTCAGAGTTGACCACCTGATAGTCGAGAAACTGCGTGGACTGCGGGCTGCCGGCAACACGGCAATCGTCGTAATTCAGCAAGCGGCGGAAAAACTTGAATTGTCCCTGTTGATTCAAGACCTCGATCTGCATGAAGTCCGCGAGCTGCCGAGCGAATCCCTGCACGCTCTGGTCGAGCCGTCGAAGATCGTGCTCGATGTGCGTACGCAACAGCGTCTTCATGCTGTCATTGGTGAACTGTACTTTTAGTTCGCCAACCGCGCCCGCGGGATCGTGCAAGATTCGAGCGATTGCCGCGCTTACGCCGGTCTTCGACCTGGCGCCTTCGAGCAGAATGCAGTAGAAGATTTCAATCTGATAAAGATGGTCGCGCTTCGCTTCAAAGAACTTCCGTCGCTGCTCGATCGCCGCTTCCACAATGGGGTCGTCATATTTTGCGAAGGGTATGTCGGGTCGATTCGATTTGAAGAGGTACTGGTAAACATGGAAGCCTGGGCCGAACGCCTTGAGCGCTGCCTCCAACCGCTTCACCGCGTACTCTTGTTCCGAGCGGTCCAGACTTTCGTAGTCCACGCCTGGAACACTGAGAACCATGCCGAGATCGCCACTTTTGGTAAGGAAGGCCGTCTCATTCCAGAAGCCGTACAGGTTGATGTGGTCATTCAGTGCCGCACTCTCTTTCCACGGCTTGATGGCTTTATCGATACGCAGCATCAGACAACCTCCACAAGGGGAACTTGCTGCTTCGCGGCGTCGTAGCGGAGCTTGTAGCGTTCGGACTTTGCCAGGATGCGAAGGAAGGCCGGATCGCTGTTCGTTACCCAATGCCCGAAGGCGAACCCGCCAATGAATACGGCGATGCCGGCGAGGATGGAATTGAAGAGATTGAAGGCCCCCACGGCTCCGACGCAGACGAAGTAGAACAATGTGCGTTCCACGCCCAGGTAGGTGAGAGGCTTGTGCAGGCTCTTGAAGACTCGGTTTGTGCGGTGCTTCTGCCGTGGTTGCTCTGGCATACGTCCTCGTCTAAAGATGGGTGGAAGGCGGCCGGGAAGGGCGCTATACGCCCCAGAGCCAACTCAGGACATTCACAGCGAGAACGGCAATGCCCGTTCCCGCGGCCACGCCGGCGAGCGCCTTCTTCGCGCCGGGTTCACCGTGGGCGAAGCCATAGCCGCCGATGACAATGGCGACCAGGCTTGCAACCTTCGCAATGGTTCCGGTGAAAAGGGCTTGTATGGCGTTAAAGCCGGTGTCGAACGGTGAACCCTGTGCCATCGCAGCCACAGGCAGGACAAGAAGTAGGGCGAGAACGGCGGCGGTTGGACGTGCCCACTTCCACCGAAGAAGGGGCTGGATGGGGCGAACGACGTGGACTTGGAACCAACGGGATGACATTTGCGCCTCCGGGAGCAGCTAGAATCTGCTGCGTGTGGCGCAAAACTAGCCCCACTCAATCATCCTGTCTAATCACTTCTCGTTATAACGTTATTCCTGGGGGTTATAAGTTCGGGAAGTTAGTGTGATTCGGTCGGTCAAGTTGGAGTCGAGGCCAGCATAAGAAACCTCCATCGACCTCGTAACAAAGGGCATAGCCAGCGTAAGTTCGCTAACTCTTCTCTCCATGCACATGCTCTGCACGATCCGCTGGAAGGGTCTGAATGGCACTGGACTAACGCCTGGACAAGGCCGGTCCCACCGCTGTCTCAAGGTTTTTCGGCGCATTTGTTGAATGATTATCGTCTCCGTAAGTCCCGCTTTTTCAATAAGGACGCACTCACGAAACGTCCTGTTCAGCGAGAATTCGATGTGAAGAATCGACCTCGTGCTGTCTCTTATAACCTGTGGGAATAACGTTATAACGAGAAGTTATTAGACACGGCGGCAGGAACGGGTCAAGTTGGTTGACTATCGCCGGTCCCGTACAGACTTGACCAGCCGAGGACGGCACTTTGAGGTAATGTATGCCAGCCAATTCTACAATTCCGTTCCCAGGCTCAAGCAGTGAAGCTGAGTCAATCCCGGCCAGGGATCAGGGTGCTGTTATCCCCGCCGTTCAGCCCGAAACTCCGAAGAGAATTCTTGGCTCTGGACTGCAAGACAAGGATCCTTTGCTCACGGTCGAGGATGTCGCTCAGCGACTGAATGTGACGAAAGACTGGGTGTGGGACCACTCGTCGCGCAAGCCTCCGTACCTTCCGGTCATTCGTATGGGTGATGGGACTCTCCGTTATCGGGCGAGCCGAATTGAAGAGTTCATCGACCAACGGGAGCGCCTCACTCAAACCCGCCGCAAGCGCGCGTAAAATGGGTGCAGGCCCACTTGTTCCCCCGCAGAAATTGAGGAATGAATGGGTAGGTCGTATCAAAAGGGTTGGGTCGTCTCCCGTGGAAAGAAGTGGTACGGGTACTTTCGCAAGACGGTATTTGATCCGACCGCGAATCAGCAGAGGAGCGATGTCGTTTCGGTAGTTCTCGGGCTCAAGTCGCAGATGAAAGCGTCTGAAGCGCGAGAGGCGCTGGAACGTGAACTAACCAAGCAGACCGGACACACCGGACCAAACGCCGGCAGAGTGATGAACGATAGCTCTGTTACGTTCGGATGGTTTGTTCGGAACCGCTTTTTCCCTCTCAAAGAGGCGCACTGGAAGGAAGAAACAGCGAAGGTGAAGAAACTCCTTATCCAAAGGGATCTCATCGATCCGTTCGACAAGACTCCTCTGGGGAATTTGGACAAGTTCACCCTGCAAGTCCACCTTAACAATCTGGCGAAAACCAACTCTAAGGACCGAGTGCTCCAGATCAGGGCTTACCTCCGAGACATCTTTGCAGAGGCGGTCGATCAGGACTTCCTCGTCAAGGACCCGGCTCGGAAGGTTACGGTCCCGACTCAGTTGCGCGACACTGATCGGACGACCTTAACCTGGCCACAGTTGCGAGGTGCGCTCTCAAGGCTGGATCTGAGAGACCGCATTCTCCTGGAACTTGACATGACGAATGCACTCCGTCCTGGCGAGTTGTTCGCGCTTCGCTGGCAGTGCTTCAGCCACACCGAATGCACCATGCGGCTCGCGGAAACCGTATACAAAGGCAAAATCCGCACCTGGGGTAAGACCCGAAAGAGCTTGGGAGTCGTCCACGTTCCGAAGGAACTAGCCGACGACCTGTGGCTCTGGAAGCAGCGATGCCCCAATTCGTCTCCGGAGGCGTTCATCTTCCCGAACAAAAAAGGCGGGTTCATGGACAGCAATAACTACCGGAATCGGGTTCTGCACGGGTTGGCGCAGGAACTTGAGTTGCCCAAGCTGACCTTCCAAGTGATCCGGCGCACGATTGCGACGCTGGCGCAGAAGAAGGGGACAGTGAAGGACATTCAAGGCGTGCTCAGGCACTCCCGCACGGCAACGACAACTGACGTTTACATGCAGGAGATTCCGGAAAGCGTGCAGAAGACGGTCGACGCCATCAGCGCCGAGCTGCGACTCTTTCCTAATTTGGAAGAGGTCACGCGCGGGACGAGCGTTTTGCTACCAAATGCTACCAACCGATTGGTCGGGAAATTTGTAAGTAATTGAAAAGATGGTGGACCTGGTCGGGATCGAACCGACGACCTCTTCCATGCCATGGAAGCGCGCTCCCAGCTGCGCCACAGGCCCA
>Ga0181524_10004966_pt1 | contig 12086 bp, 9 predicted proteins | sample PEATcosm2014_Bin_34_FD_119761 | JGI IMG/M metagenome (GOLD analysis project Ga0181524, IMG submission 119761) | Peatland microbial communities from MTU Mesocosm Facility, Houghton, MI, USA - PEATcosm2014_Bin05_60_metaG | ecosystem: Environmental > Terrestrial > Soil > Wetlands > Peat | place...
ACGTGAAGGTCTGCCCGCTGCACAGCGAGACCGGCCAGGCCCTCGGAGTCAGCATCGTCTTCCAGGACGTGGCGCGGCAGCACCAACTGCGCGTGGAACTTCAGGGCGACAAACAGGAGCGCGAGACCGCCTACGAGGAAATCCAGTCGGCCAACGAGGAACTCGAAACCACCAACGAGGAGCTTCAGTCCACCGTCGAGGAATTGCAGACGACCAATGAGGAACTCCAGTCCGCCAACCAGGAAATGGAGACGGTGAACGAGGAGCTGCAGTCCACCAACGAGGAAGTGGAGAAAATGAACGAGCTGGTGCGCCGGCGGAATGAAGAAGCCACGCGGGCCGCCGCCTTTCTGCAATCCATCCTCGCCAGCGTGCGCGTCGGCGTCGTGGTGGTGGACGCCGACTTCAAGGTCGTGCTCTGGAACGACCGGGCCGAGGACCTCTGGGGCCTGCGCCCGAATGAAGCCGTGGGCAAGAGCCTCTTCGACCTGGATATCGGCCTGCCGGTGAAAGAGGCGCAGCGGCGGATCCGCGGCTTCCTGACCGACCAGGACGGCGCAGGAGATGTGGTGATGACCGCCACGAACCGCCGGGGCAAGACGATCAAGTGCCGCGTGACCTGCACGCTGCGGCTGGACCCGGAAGGGAAGCGGCAGGGGGTCGTGCTGCTGATGGAAGAAGTGTGACGAAGGGTTCGAGACGAGGACCGAGGACGAGCAGGACTCGCGCGCCATGTCGGAACAGGCCAAGAGCAAAGGCGAACTCTCGCTGAACCCGGAGCATTTGCGCCGGCGGGCGTCGGAACCGGAAACGGCCGACGGGCCGGCGGCGCTGCCGACGGCGGAGCATGATCGCCAGGAACGCGTGAAGGACCTTCGCTGCCTGCGCCTCGTTTCCGAACTGTTCGGGCGCGATGCTATCTCTCTGGAAGCGGCTTGCCGGGAGATGGTGAAAGCGCTGCCGGACGCGTGGCAGTATCCGGAAATCGCCTGCGCGCGAATCACGCTCGGCGCGCGGGAGTTCACGACGAAGAATTACGCGGAGTCCGCGTGGATGCAGACGCAGGAGCTCCTCGTGGGCGGAAGAGTCGCCGGCTCGATCCAGGTCGGCTACCTCGAGGAAAAGCCGGCGCGCGACGAAGGTCCGTTCCTCAAGGAAGAGCGCGAGCTGTTGAGCGTGCTGGCGGCGATGCTGGCGGGTTTTATCGGCAGGCGGGGCGCGGAAGAGGAACGGGGCCGGTCGTACGACGAGTTGGAGATTCAGGTCGAGGAACGCGTCTCGCAGTTGAAGGCAGCCAACGAGACCGTGCGCGCGGAGATCGCGGAGCGCAGGGGCAGAGAAACAGACCTTCGGAAGCTCAACCGCACGCTCAAGGCGCACAGCCGCAGCGCCCGGGCGATGATCCGCGCGGCGAATGAGAAAGACTACCTGCAGGAAGTCTGCCGGATCGTCGTCGAGGACTGCGGCCATGCGATGGTCTGGATCGGACTGGCCGAGGACGACGCAGCCAAGACCGTCCGGCCCGTGGCGTATTCCGGGTTCGAGAAAGGGTATCTCGAGACGCTGAAGCTGACCTGGGCCGATACGGAGCGCGGCCGCGGTCCCACCGGAACGGCCATCCGCACGGGGAAACCCTCTTCGTGCCTGAACATGCTCACGGATCCCGCTTTCAAGCCGTGGCGCCAAGAGGCGCTGAAACGGGGCTATGCCTCGTCGCTCGTCCTTCCGCTGATGGCCGGCGGAAAAGCGTTCGGCGCGATTACGATCTACGAGAAAATGCCTGACGCGTTCTCGCAGGATGAGACCGATCTGCTGTCCGACCTTGCCGACGACCTGGCCTTCGGAATTACCTCGCTGCGCATGAGCGAAGCGCACGCGCGCATGGAGGATGAACTGCGGAGCCTGGCCCACTTCCCCGATGAAAATCCCGGCCCGGTGATGCGCGTGTCGAAGGACGGGACGATCCTGTACGGGAACAAGGCCGCGGCCCCGATCCTGGCCTGCTGGGAAAGCGGCTGCGGCGGCGCCATGCCCGGACCGCTGCATCGGATCGTCCTGGACGTCCTGGACTCCGGCATGAGCAAGGAGACCGAGCTTGAATGCGGCGAGCGCACGTTTTCCCTGGTCTTCGCGCCGATCGTCGAGCGCGGCTACGTCACTCTTTATGGTCTCGACGTCACCGATCGCAGGCGGCTGGAAAACGAGGTCTTGCGCTCGCGCGACGAACTCGAGGTGCGCGTCCGGGAGCGAACACGCGAGCTCCTCGAGTCCACTGACCGTCTGCGCGAGAGCCAGCGCGTCATCCAGCAGATCGCCGACACGACGCCGGACATCGTGTACATCTTCGACCTCGCGCGGCGGCATATCATCTATGCGAACCGCCGCGCCGCCGAGTTCATGGGCTATACGATCGAGCAGCTCAGCAAACCGGGCTTCGGCTTTCTGGAGGAGCGGATCCACGAGGACGACCGGATCCGCGTCCGCGAGGCTCGCGAACGGTTTGCCACGGCGGACGAGAGCGACGTCATCGAATATGAGTATCGCGCGAAACGGGCCGACGGCCAATGGCGCTGGCTGCTGGTCCGCGAGGCGCTGTTCGCACGCGCGCAAGGCGGCTCGCCGAAGCAGATCCTGGGCGCCGCGCTCGACATCACCGACCGCAAGGAGGTCGAGGAGCGGTTGAAGACCGCGAACGCGCTCCTGGAGCCCTTCGTCAAGGAGACGGCCCGAAAGCCGTACCTGGACTCCGTCGTCGGGATCCTCTCCGAGGTTTCCGGTTGCCGCAATGTCGGCATCCGGCTGCTGGACGAGCGCGGCGACATCCCGTACGAGACTTCGGTCGGCTTCGGCAAGGAATTCGTGAAGCGCGAGGGACCGCTCTGCGTGCGCGCGGACGGTTGCGTCTGCGCGCGCGTCGTCCTCGGGAAACCGACGCCGCAGGACGAGCCGATGATGACGCGGAAAGGCTCCTTCTGCTGCAATGACATGTTCAAGTTCGTCGGCGGCCTTGCGCCGGAGCAGCAGGCGAGGTTCCGCGGCGCGTGCGCGCGGGCCGGCTTCGGCTCCGTGGCCGTCATTCCGCTCCGCTATCGCGGGACCACGATCGGCGCGCTCCACTTCGCCGACACCGCGCCGGGACGGCTGAACCGGCCGTGCATGGACTCCCTCGAATCCGCCGCGCCGCTCATCGCCGAGGCGGTCTATCGCTTCAGCGTCGAGGAGCGGCTGCGGGAAAGCGAGCGGAAATACCGCGCCATCTTCGACCAGGTGTTCCAGTTCATCGCGCTGTTGAAGCCGGATGGGACGGTGGTAGAAGTCAACGAGCCGGCGCTGAGCTTCGCGAAAGTTTCGTTGCAGGACGTCGTGGGCCGGCCGCTGTGGGACGGGCGGTGGTGGTGGACGATGCCCGCGGCGCAGAAGCAGTTGAAGGAGGCGGTCGCCGCGGCCGCCCTGGGCCGCTTCGTGCGCTATGAGACGAAACTCCAGGGCGAGGGAGAATCGGACATCATCGCCGACTTCTCCGTCAAGCCGTTCCTCGATGCCGAAGGCAAGGCGGCGTTCCTGATCGTCGAGGCGCGCGACATCACCGAGCACAAACAGCTCGAGCAGGAGATCCTGGTCGCCGCAAGCGCCGAGCGGCGGCGAATCGGACAGGACCTGCACGACGGCCTGGGCCAGCAGCTCGCCGGCATCGCCTTGCTGAGCCGCGCGCTGCAACAGCGGCTCGCCGCGCGTGATGCGCGCGCGGCCGAAGAGGCCCGTACCATCATGGACCTGGCCAATCAGGCGGCGACGCAGTCGCGCGCGCTCGCCCGAGGACTCTGCCCGGTGGAACTGACGGAGGACGGCCTGGCGGACGCGCTCCGCGAACTGGCCGTGAGCACGGAGAAAATCTTCGGCGTTCCCTGCGAGTTCCGCTGCGAGACGCCCGCGTCGGTCGCCGACAGCGCGGTGGCCACGCACCTTTTCTACATCACTCAGGAGGCGGTCAACAACGCCATCAAACACAGCCGCGCCGGGACGATCACCGTCTCGCTCAGCGGCGCACCCGACGGCGTCAGCGTCCGCATCAAGGACGACGGCGTCGGCCTGCCGGAACACGCCGATGAGACCAACGGTCTGGGCCTGCGGACGATGCGATACCGCGCCGACGCGATCGGCGCCTTCCTCGATATCCGCAGCGTGCCGCCCCGAGGCACGATCGTACGGTGCTTCGTGCGGACGCCGAAAGCGGAGACAATCTGACCCACGGCCATTTGACAACGGACGGCGAATAGCTAGAATTGTGTCCGGCGCAACCGCCCGACCGGCTGTCCAGTGAAGAGTGAGGCGCGAAACTATGCCGACGAAGAGCAGCGGCGGCAAGAAGGCGAAGAAGCGGGTCTTCCTCGTGGACGATCATCCGCTCGTCCGGCAGGCGCTCTCGGAGTTGATCAACCAGGAAGGGGATATGGCCGTCTGCGGCGAGGCGGAAGGCGCGCCCGCGGCGCTGCGCTCCATCGCCGCCCTGAAGCCCGATGTCGCCGTCGTGGACCTGACGCTCAAGGAGGGCAGCGGGCTCGACCTCGTCAAGGACCTCAAGTTGCGCCAGCCGGACCTGCCCGTGCTGGTGCTCTCGATGCACGATGAATCCACCTACGCCGAGCGCCTCCTGCGCTCGGGCGCGCGCGGCTATGTGATGAAGGACGAGGCTTCCGATAAAGTCGTCATCGCCTTGCGGCGCGTGCTTGCCGGCGAGGTGTACCTGAGCGACAGGATGTCGGCGCGGATCCTGCACAAGCTCGTCGGCGGCGCGCCGGCGGCGGCGTCGCCGGTGGACCTGCTGAGCGACCGCGAACTGCAGGTCTTCGAGCTCATCGGCCAGGGCATCGGCACGCGCCGGATCGCCGAGAAACTCCACCTGAGTGTCAAGACGGTCGAGACCTACCGCGAGCACATCAAGCTGAAGCTCAAGCTCGACAACGCCACCGACCTCCTCCAGCACGCCATTCAGTGGGCGCAGTCGAAGTAATTGCCGATTGCCGAATGCCGATTGCCGAATGCTGATTGAGTACAACAGAAACACCAGCCAATTGCGCGCGGCAGCGCGCTTAACGCGGGCGAAGCCCGACCCGTTCTTCATTCGGCAATCGGAAATCGGCATTCGGCAATAACGTATCGGGGTTTTCCCGATATTCCTCGGCGCGATTTCCACCACCGCATCTTGCGGCCCCACCCCGATTGTTTGCGCCTCGCACTCCGTGTTTAATGCGCGAAGGTGAAAGTGATCGAGCGGGCGAATGGCGCCGGCGGATCAGAAGCAATAAGTCACCGGGGACGGCTTTTGGGGGGAGGCGAACATCATGGCGACGTGCCAGTCGGCCAAAACGGTCGGACGGGCGATGCGCAGACGGCGGCGGTTCACCGAGGCTGAGAAACGGCTCATCAGCCGCGGCCGGAAATTGCTCAACCAGATCGAGCTGCAGCGCTGGCTCGCGACGCGGTGCAGCGAGGAACTGGGCGATGAGGCCGATACGGCGCGGGAGGTGGCCGAGACCGAGCTGGCCCTCTCCGTGGCCGAGATCCGATCGAGCGAAGTGGCCGATATCGAGGACGCGCTCCGCAGGATCGTGGACGGGACGTACGGCGTCTGCGACGTGTGCGGAGAGCCGATCCCGGCTGCGCGCCTGAAGGCGGCGCCTTCCGCACGGCTCTGCGTGCCCTGCCAGAAGAAGTCCGAGGGCGAGTCGGACAGCGCGGAGAATTCGGAACTCTGGGGGCGCATTGAGAAGGGCCCGGCGGAAGAATGCATCGCCAGCCAGCTTCTGCGGGCTCTGAGAGAAAGCGGCGCGTAGGCCGCACGTTGCGGGGATTTCGGGAGAGCGCACTCTTGAGAGATCAAGTCCGGGAGGGCGCGGAGCTGCCGGGGGATATGGCCGAGTGAGAATGCGAACAGGCAGGGCGGGGGCGCCTGGCCGTTCGCAGGTGTTCGCAGAAGTGACGGATCGCGCAGAGCGCTCGGTTGCAGAGGATGGCGTGGGTTGAAAGGGGACCGGCCTTTCCATCCGATGCGGGCTCTGCCGGGACGCTGCTTTCGTCATGCGAACATTCATAGGGAGGGCGGCGGTCGCCGGGGAACGCAGGAATGCGCGCGAGCGGATCTGGGGGTGGACCGCTCGCGCGCACGTGATACTTAATGGGGAGGTCGAGGGATGAGCGAGATGAACGTGATTCGAGCATTCCTCGCCGGAGAACAACTGAGTAAAGCGGCTCTGCGCACGAACGGAGAACAACTGTTTTCCGACGGGCGCTTGATTGCCGAGAAGCGCGAGGGAAAACTCCACATTATGGAGAATGCCGTCGGACCGCTGGACCGGGAGCATCGGGCGTTGCTCCTGGACTTCGTGGAATGGCGCGAGCAGCGAGCGAAAGTCCTCCGGATGCTGCTCAGCGCGAAGGAAACGCCGGCGCCGGCGCGCGCACACGGAGCACGGGCATTCCGCGCGCGTTCGCAGCCGGTCCGGTCAGGGGGCGAAGTATGAAGGCTATTGTGGATGCCGACATCTGCACAGGCTGCGGCGAGTGTGCGGATATCTGCCCCGAAGTTTTCGAAATGGTGGACTCGATTTCGCGGGTGAAAGTGGACGTCGTGCCCGCGGCCGAGGAAGAAACGTGCCGCGCGGCGGCGGATGCCTGTCCGGTCGAGGCGATTACCCTCCAGGGCTGATTCCCGCCGAAATCAAGCGCGGATTCGCGTGTCGCCGGCCTATCGCGAGCACGCCAGCAGCAGCGCGATCGCCACGAGCAAAACCAGGCTGATCACGAACGACAGGGGCTTGTGCCACCACCAGCGGCCCGGCCGCCGCGCGAAGACGAACGATACGCCCACGTGCAGCCCCACCGCCGAATTCGCCAGGAACAGCACCGCCGTCGCCCCCGCGCGCGACCATTCCCGCGTCAGCCCCGGCCACACCACCACCACGAAAATGAGCCCGCCGAACGTCAGGTCGTTGATCATCCATTTCGTCAGTTCCCGGTACTCGCTTCCAGCGACCAGGTGCAGCGAGGTCAGCCACAGCGCGCTCGCCCAGAGCGTCAGGACGATCAGCCCGCACGCCAGGCCGTCGCTCGCCGCCGGGGTGCGCGCGACCGAAGCCGCCCAGGCCAGCAACCCGGCCTGAACCACCAGCGCGAATGAGTGCAGCACCAACCCGCTGATCGTGCGCTCCTGCCAGCGGACCGAAGTCACGTAGACCGCGTCGAGCAGCTTCGTCCGGATGACCAGCCGCGTGGCGAAGAGGAGCATCGCCAGGCCGAGCATGAAGCGCTCGAGCGGCGTCAGAAAGCCGATCTCGACCGGCCGCGGCACAGAGAGCTGGTGGAGCGCGACGGGAATCCCGCGGAACGCGTTGCGGAACCAGGGGATGGCCGCGTGCAGGTCGCCCGGCGCGCCGACGAGGATCGAGGCGAAGCACGCCTCGAAGACTTTGATGACCGCGAGCGCGAGGACGACGATGACGGCGCGCCGGAGCCAGCCGGCGATGCGCGCGCGCATGCGGTGTCCTTCGGCGGGCCTCGGCGCCATCCCGCGCCGAGCGGACGAGGCTTCCGATGCGCGCGATCGCGCCGGCGGGACCGCGGCGCCGGTCTCTGCGTCGGGCGGAGCCTCGTCCTGGAGACGGAACGCGCTGCGCGGCTCCGGCTTGGGCGGCAGCGCCGGCGGGCGCCGCTGCGGCGGAGGCTCCTCGCGCGGCGTGCGGATCCCGCTGTCCGGGATCAGGATGCTGTTCCCGCACTCCGGGCAGCTCGTGCGCTTCCCCGCGTCGCGGGCGTAGGCGACAAGCTCCACGCCGCAGATCTGGCACGTGATGCGGATGTTCTGACTCAGCGGTCTTCGGGGATTTTTGGGAGATATGTCCATTCTTTTCACCCGCGCGATTCTAAGGGCGCGGGCGGGGAAAAGCAAGTGCGACCGGGAAACGACGCTTCGGTCCCGGAACTTTCGTCATCGGTCCGCCTGAAGCGCCCGCAGCACGGCCTTGCAGTCCCCCGCTCGCGACGCCGTCCGCAGCGCCTGCAGGCGATTCCCGTGCGGAACGGGCTGCTCGCCGACCTCGCGGAAGAAGGCGTTCTTCCGCGCCACGTCGCGGCCGAACGCCGCCTCGGCCTGCGGGCTCACGTACCCGAGGCCTCCGTGACGCAGCAACAGCGAGTGGCCCCAGATGATGTGCGCGCCCTCGAGGAAAAGCGGCACGTGCGGCTTCATCTCGGGGGCGTCGAAGTGGTCCACCAGCGGTTGCGTGGCGCTGTTCATCTCCGTGCCGACGCAGATGACCAGGTGGCGGTCGCGCGCCGCCGCGACGGCCTCGTTGAGCTTCGCCAGCTTGAGCGCCTTCTCCGCCGGGTCGCGCAGGTTCCAGTTGCGGTCCGGGATGAAATTGACGCCGACTTGCCCGGCGGACGAGTAGTAGTCCAGCAGGGCCCCGGTGTCCTGCTCGCCGGTGGAGAGACCGTCGAGCCATGTGGAGATCGGCATGGCGCCGCACGCGCGGATCATCTCGACGACTTCCGCCAGCGTGGGGAAATTCTTCGGGTCGGGCGGCGCGTAGCCGGGGCCGCCGTACTTCATCAGGCGCTTGCGGAGCGTGTCCCGGAAACGGACCGGATCGTTCATCAGCGCCGCGAGCTCCGGCTCCGGCGTCTGGATTTTCGCGGCCCAGAATTTCGCGCGGCGGGCGCGATCGGGCATGACCTTCTGCGCCTGGAGATCGTAGGCCAGCAACAGGTGGCGCTCGGTCGCGTTGCCGGAGGCGGTCAGCGGCAGCACGTCGCGCGCGTAGTCCACCGTGACGTCGGCGAGGAAACGGTTGACGTTCTCCATCACCGCGCGGTTCCGGACGACGGAGCAGTCCTTCAATCGCTGCAGCGTCCGCGCGGCGGGCGAGCCGTCCGGCGGCGCCTGCACGAAGCCCTGCCCCATGAAATAGGAGATGCCCGGCTCGTTCGGGGAGTTGATCACATCGCGCGCGAAGTCCTGAATGTACACGCGCGTCTCGATGCCCATCGTGAGCTTCGAGCGGAGCGCGTCGCCGGCGGCGAGCGTCTCGTCGAGCCCGTCCAGCACGTCGAAATCCACCACGCCCGCCGCAGCCAGCCCGCGCCGGCGCGCCTCCCAGGCGATGCGGCTGGGCGAGAAGCCGTGCGCGTTGTAGGAGTGGAAACTATGGCAGTGCATGTTCACCCAGGGCCGCGGCGGCTCGGTGCGGATGGCGCCGGCGTCCGCCAGCGCCTTGAGCTTGCGCAGCGCGCGCAGCCGCCCGGCGCGGTCAGGCTGATTGAGCGCCTCTTCCAGTTGCGTTGCGTTTTCCATCAGGCGGTCCTTTGTCTCTGTGTCCCCTTATGGCGAGAAAGAAATGTGATCACTTCGCCGGCGCGATCTCGAAATGATGCGGCTTCGGCTGCGCTGCGGCGTTGACCTCCGCGGTCGCCTCGATCACTTTCTTCATCAGTCGGTCCAGTTCGGCCTTCTGTTTGCCTGCAACGTACAGCGCCGGGTCGTCGAGCCACGCGGGAGCCTTCCAATTGGCCACGTCGCGGTAGGCGGATACGGCCGCTTCCTTCTTCCGGATCAGGTTCAGGACGACCTGGCACTGCTCGGCAATCGGCCCTTCGGTCAGCTCGCTCATGTTCCAAGCGTTCGGGGACCAGAGATCATCCTTGCTGATCGTCGCGACCTTCTTGCCGTCAATCGAAACGTCCCACTTTTCAGACACGATTCGCGTCTTATCGAATTGAACGGACAGCAGATACTGATTGAGTTTTGCCGAGAGCGGGACGAGCTTCAGCGCGTCGCGGGCCTCCTTCGGGATCGGCATCGGAAGGCAATCGTCGGTCCGCTCGAAAGAAATCCCCGTTTCGTCTATTTTAAGGTCCTTGACCGTACAGTTTGAGGCGGCGGCGACCTTGCCGCCATTCCCTGTGTCAATCAATACGCTCGAGACGAGCCCCGGCGCGTCGAGTCCCACGAGGCACGCGTAGGCCATCGTCAACTGGCCGACCGGTCCGGGATGGACGCCATCCCCGCCGAGCGGAATGACGTTGGGCGACTTCTGATTGTTGCCCCAGAGGTCGAGCAGCGCGTGGAACTGGTCCGCGCAGGCGAGTTTCTGCCTTGCCGCCAGCTCGACGATAGCCGTCGCCATCTTGTCGAGCGTCAGTTCGTGTCCCTTAAGGTCTGCGGACGTCGTCCCATCGTTGACCGGGCTCGCGGTGAGGAAGATCGGGCGCGCGCCCGCGGCTTTGATCCGATCAATGAGCGTCTCCATCTGCTTGATGTAAGGCTCGACTTTTTGCGGCCCGCCTCCTGCGTCATTCATACCGAGCTCGATTGTCACCACGGTCGGCTTCCAGCAGAGCACGTCGGTGTCCAGGCGCGCCAGGACGCGCGGCACGGTGTCGCCGCCGACGCCCGCGTTGCGGAACTGAAGGTTCCATTTCGGGAACCGCGTTACGCAGTACGCCTCGATGTAGTTCGAGTGCAAATGCTGCGCAGTGATGCTGTCGCCGGCCATAGCGACGACATCGCCGTCGCGAAGCGGAAATTCGCCGGCCTGCGCTGCAGAGGCGAAGAGAATGACAGCGGTCCAGAGAACGAACTTGCTTATTCCCGGTAGCGACCTCATTGTGTGCCCTCCTCCTTGCAAATACCCACTAAGAAAGCGCTCACTCCTCCGACTCCCATCGTTCAGGCCGCGCGCCGCCGGCGGCGTACTTGCGCAGCATTTTGAGCAACACCTGAAAATCGCGCGCCAGCGGCGCTTCGACGCGGACCGGCGTCGCCGCCGCAACGGGGAAGAACGTCAGCGCGCTCGCGTGCAGCGCCGGTCGCGCGAGGAGCGGCGTCTCTGCCTGGCCGCGCTTCGCGCGGTAGCCGCGCTTGAACGACGAGAGCAGCACGGCGCTCCCGCCGCCGTAAACGCGGTCGGCCGCGATCGGATAGCCGATGTGCGAGAAGTGGATTCGGACCTGGTGCCGCCGGCCCGTCTGCGGCAGCGCGCGGACGAGCGTGAAGCCGCGGAACCTCTCGACGACCTCGTACGGCGTGACCGCCGACTTGCCGTGGCGCTCGTCCACGAACACCCGCTCGAGCTCATGCTCATGCGCCGCGAGCGGCACTTCCACCGATCCGGCGTCGGTGAGCAACTCGCCATGGACGATGGCGAGATACTCCTTCTTGATCGTGCGCTCCCGGAACTGGCGCGAGAGATGCAGTTCGGCCTCGCGCGACTTGACGAAGATCACCGCGCCGGTCGTGTCGCGGTCGAGCCGGTGCACCGCGCGCGGACGGTACGATTCGCGCTGCGCGATCGCGGCATAAGCCGGCGACCGCCTCACGTGTTCGAGAACGCCGTTCTGGAACGGGCACGCCTCGGAATGCCGCTCGCGCACGACCGTGCAGCCGGCGGGTTTGTTGAGGACGACGACCTGCTCATCCTCATAGAGCACCGGCGCGCGGATGATTTCGGTCTGAAACTCCCGGCGCGCGGACGCGCCGCCGGCGACGGTCACGCTCTCGCCCGCGCGCAGCACGCGTTTCGGGTCCGAGGTCTCGCCGTCCACCGAGACGCTCCCGGAGACGATGAGATGGCGGACGAACTCCTCCGGCTCCAGCGACAGCGCGTCCCCGAGAAAGACGCGAAGGTTCTGGCCGGCGCATCGAGCCGGGACGACGAGCGCGATATTCTCTTCAGGGTTGTCCGGCATGGTCTCTGAGGCGTAGTTTCCGTCATTCGCCCGCCGTTTGCAAGGCCAAGGTGTTCTTGACGTCATGGCGGCCGAGGAATAGACTGATTCCGCATTGGGGATTTCTGAAAGGGAAAACTATGGCCGGGAGCATTCGCCTGCGCGAGACGAAGGCCCTTGCGCGCGCTCCGATGACGTTCGGCGTGTTTGCGACGTGCGATCCGCGCGTGGACGAGGCGGCGCGGACGCGGTCGCGCAATATCGTCGGCATGGTCGCCGACGCCGTCGCTGCGAACGTGAAGATGCCCGGCGGCGCGGCGGCGCGCGTCGTCTGGAGCCCGGTGCTCGTGGACGACGAGCGTGGG
>Ga0181524_10004968_pt1 | contig 12080 bp, 10 predicted proteins | sample PEATcosm2014_Bin_34_FD_119761 | JGI IMG/M metagenome (GOLD analysis project Ga0181524, IMG submission 119761) | Peatland microbial communities from MTU Mesocosm Facility, Houghton, MI, USA - PEATcosm2014_Bin05_60_metaG | ecosystem: Environmental > Terrestrial > Soil > Wetlands > Peat | place...
GGTGAGCACGTAAAGAATCTCCTGGACCACTTCAGAGTTGATGGTGGCGTCGAGGCTGCCATCCGCGACGCGCCGCAGGACATTAGCGCAAGCCTCGCGCAGAGGATGAGAGGCGCCGGCGGCGTACAAAAAGATGTTGGTATCAAGAAAGACCTGCATGGGCGGCCTCGATCCCTTTCTTGGCTTTCTTCCAGTCGATCTTCGGCAACTTGAGATCGAGGATGGCCTCGACCAGAGGTTTTCGGTCCGCTGGCGCCTTGAGATAGGATTCTCGCACGGCGCAGCGAATCAACTCCGCGACCGAAGTTTTCCTTCGCCGCGCCAGGGCGCGCAGTTGCTTGAACTCGTCCGGGTTCATCAAAAGCTGGGTGCGCCGAGTGGCTGCCATTTCTCACTCCTTTATGCTCATGCCTATGAGCATGAGTATACCAGCAAACAATGAGCTTGGTCAATTGCGTTGCAGCAAAGGAACCGGAAGAAATACCATAAGAGAGAAGAGCGCCATGGCCCGCCAGTTTTCAGCAATCAGTTCTCAGTTTTCAGCTACTGCCTTCTGGCTCCTGCCTTCTGATTTCTGATTTTCGATTGCTCGTCACTCGTCACTTGTCACTCGTCACTGTTCTTCACCGGTCCCGCTCCGGCTGGGCGTTCACTGACCCCACGCGTGGCAAACAAACGTATGCGTGCGCCAGCCGCGACCCTCCACAAGCCCACCGATTCCTTACAAATCTCGTTCCCCGACGGTGGTACTGGTGAAGATTTGCCCTACTTGGCCCTAAACCCGTTTTGGGTTTATCCAACAAAGGGTTCTATACTCGCTCCTTACTGAGCGAGTATTGTGACGACTGACGCACAAAAGAGATTCCGAGAGCTTCTTGTCGAGGCCCGCAAAGACGCGGATCTCACCCAGGCTGAGCTGTCCTCGCGCCTCAACCGACCGCAGTCATTCGTCTCAAAGTACGAACGCGGCGAGCGCCGACTCGATGTCGTCGAGTTCGGCGAGGTAGCCCGAGCGCTCGGCGTTGATCCCGTCAACTTCCTAGCGAGGCTCTACCGGGAGATCGCGTGAAAATAGTCCACATCGAGACAGTCGTAAATTGCGGCCCCTATGCAAAATCCACGCATTGGAGGAGGACGCGAAGATCAATTCACGCCGCCGTGAAAAAGTGCGTCTGGCCTCCGGGTAGCAAGACGTTCACTATCCACCCGCAGAGTGGCAAGAAACACGGTGAAGGCAACGGGGTCGGGCCGATCAGGTTGGAGTTCATCAAAGAACTGAGAGAGCGGGGATGGACAATCGAAGGCGCGGCGAAAAACCGTCTCGGGCAGGAACTTGGCGCCTTCGATGCTGTCCTCCTTGGTCCAGAGGGTCCGATTGTCGCCGAGTGGGAGACGGGAAATGTTTCGTCAAGTCACCGCTCGATGAACAAACTCACCATGCTCGTCTCGGACGGCGTAATCGCGGCGGGGAATCAATGCTCCATTAAGTATTGTCTCCCGAATTTGTGCAGAGGCCAACACCCGCCTGTCGACGCCCGGGGTGGATCGTGACGCCCGTACTGTGGTATAAGGTGTGGTTGAATGGCCAATCCTTACAAGTCGCAGGTGATCGAGTCACTTCGGCGGCGCTTTGGGGAAATCCGAAAAATCAAGGGTAGCGAATCTCTTTTCGTCATCGGCGATGAAGCTGCACGTGTCTACTTTCGCTACTCAAGAGTATTCCCCGGCGGGAAAACCTTTTTCGGGCTGCGCGAGGTCGACCTTCGACAGCTTGAAGGCCATAACTCATACCTGTGCTTTCTGTTAGACGACGGTTCGCTTCCGCTCTTCGTTCCTTACGCGGACTTTGAGGAGGTTTTCCACAACGCGGAAGCGGCCAAGGACGGGCAGTACAAGGTGCAACTCTACAAGGAAGGTGCGCTGGAGCTTTACGTCGCTCGCCAGGGTCGGTTCAATGTTGAGGGGTACGTCGGATTAGAAACACTCAAAGGCAGCATGGACGCTGGGCGGTTGCTCAAAGCCCGCGGCCTGTCACACTCGCAAGTGCAAACGCTCCTGGCGGGCATCGGGCATTTCAAAGGATACGACGTGTGCGTGCCTGACAGCGACGTCGGCAGACTCGACTGGTCCTTGACCACGCGATTCCCGCCGCGCCCGACCATCCCAGCGGGTTTTGAGCGAGTTCGCGCCATCCTGGCTGAAATTGACGTGATGTGGGTCGCGGGTGGCCGAGACACCGTAGAAGGCCTCTATGAGATCGAGCATTCCACTCCCGTCTACTCCGGCCTGTTACGCTTCAACGATATCCTGCTGACAGATCCAAAAGTCGCACGATTTTCGATAGTATCCAATGACACTAGGCGAGACTTATTCTCGCGGCAGTTGTTTCGCCCAACGTTTAGGAAAAGCGGACTGGCAGATCTTTGTAGCTTTCTCGAATATGCGAACGTGTTCGAATGGCACCAGCGCTTTTGCGGGGCGAGTGCGTGATGAACCCACACAAGGGGAGGAGATCATTGCGAAGGTCTACCAGCGCAAGTCCAGGAAGTCTAGGAGCCGCTCAGAATTTTGTATTTCGAAGGGAAGGGAAAATGACCCGCTGGCTTGTCGTCGTTGAGGGTGACGTGGAGCCGCGCCTCGAAGGTCCGTTCAAGACCGACCTGGGGAGAGTTGTTGCCGCTCAGGAGCATCGCAGGAAGGACTTGCACGAGCGCGACGGGCTGTTCCGGCTAGATATCGGCGCTTCGGGCTCACCCCGGATTTACAATTTCCTGCACCTCGAGGTCAGTCCGGAAGCTGACGTAGCCTGAAATCTCTTACATCGGTACTTCAAGCGCTCCACGTCACGTTTGAGGTCGTTGCAATTCTCGCCGTATTCCTTTCCGAGGTTGAAGGGAGGATCTGCAAAGACCGTATCGACGACGCCGGACTTGATCTGCGGCAACACTTCCATGCAGTCGGCAGCAAACAGGGCTCCAAGCGCGGACGTATAAATTGGCTCAACGTTTGCGCCATCCTTCAGCCAAGACTTAATGTCGAAAGTATGTTCGTCCAACCTTAATGAAGACTGTCCGCGCAATGATCTCTCCCCCCTAAGTAACCAAAATAACCCAAAATGGGTTTGGAACGCAAGCGGTAATATAGGGCCGCCATGGTGCATCAGTCGCTCCGAGATTCGAGGGCGGCCCGTACATTCCGCATTATGAAACATATTCGATCTCAAGCGTTGGAATCAAGGTGCGGGATGCGGTAGGTGGTAGGCGGCAGGTGGGTGAAACAGTAGGCGGTAGACAGCAGGCGGTAGACGGGCCGCGACTCGCGGCGCAGGCAGTTCGCTAACTTAAATCAAGAGCCATCGAAAAACAGGGGCTAGGGGCTGGGTGTTAGGGGGGAGCGCTGAGTCTCGCTTTTCAGAGACTCTGCATTGCAATACCCTAGATTCTTGTTTTTTTAGCAAGGATTTTCAAGCACTTCGTAGGGCCGAACGGCGTTCGGCCCAGGGCCAGCGCCGCTGGCCCCTACACGTTTGGTTGCGGCTCCGCCGCGCTGCGCTACATGCTTCGCATCAGAGCGGGCAGAGGAGAGCGGGGCCTTCGCTGGCAGACTCGATTTTTCGACCGTGCTCGGCGAACCGTTAAGGAATACTACGAGAAGGCGAAGTAGGATTTACCTTGCAAAAATGCCATGCCGTGGCATAATTGCAAGGTGGTTCCTCGACTCGCTACATCCCTGCTCCGGGAGGCCTTGCAGGCCTTTCCCGCGGTGGCCTTGCTCGGCCCCCGGCAGGTCGGGAAAACGACCCTGGCCACGACGCTCGCTCGCGAGGAGCGCGATCACGCGCTGTATCTCGACTTAGAACTGCCCTCGGACCGCACAAAACTGGCCGATGCGGAGCTTTACTTTGCCAGCCACGAAGACAAGCTCGTCATTCTGGATGAGATCCATCGTACCCCTGACATCTTCCAGGTCTTGCGCGGCGTGATCGACCGTCGACGGCGGAAGGGGATCAAAGTCGGCGAGTTCCTTGTGCTCGGCTCCGCCTCGATGGACCTGCTTCGTCAGTCTGCCGAATCGCTGGCGGGCCGCATTGCCTACCTGGAACTCACACCCCTCACCGCTCCTGAGGTGGTCAAGAGCGACACCTCGGTCGCGGACCGGCTCTGGGTACGGGGCGGATTCCCAGACAGCTTCCTGGCCAGCAGCGACGCAGCCAGCTTTGAGTGGCGGCGAGCCTTCATTCAGACCTACCTCGAGCGCGACATTCCGATGTTGGGCCCTCGCATCTCTGCCGAAACGCTGCATCGCTTTTGGCAGATGCTGGCGCATGGGCAAGGGCAGCTCTTTCACGCGGCGCCACTCGCCTCCGGTCTCGGGGTCAGCGGCCACACCGTAGGGCGCTACTTGGATGTTCTGGCGGACCTACTGCTGGTGCGCCGCTTGCAACCCTGGGCAGGAAACCTCAAGAAACGGCTGGTGCGCTCTCCCAAGGCCTACGTGCGCGACAGCGGCCTGGTGCACACGCTGCTCGGCATTCGCGACCAGGAGGATTTGTTGGGTCATCCGGTGGCGGGGCCAAGTTGGGAGGGCTTCGTGATCGAGAACCTGCTGTCGCAGGCGCCGCCGCGTACCACGGCATGGTTCTACCGCAGCTCGGCCGGCGCGGAGATTGATTTGCTATTGCAGCTCGCAGCCGGGCATCTGCAGGCGGTGGAGATCAAACGATCGCTCAGCGACCCGCGGCCGAGCAAGGGATTTCATCTGGCTTGTGACGATCTGAAGGTGCGGGGACGCTGGGTCGTTTACCCAGGGCGGGAGCGGTATCGGCTGGACGCTCGCACCGAGGTCGTCCCTTTCATCGAGGCGGCGCGGCCGGATTTTCGCTGGGCGCCTGAATCACGTTGAACCGACCTCGCGCTCGCCCCCCCCATATTCATTGCGGAGCGGGTCTTTCTAGGCCCATGGCACTTTGCCACATCGTGGCGGGCGATGACTCAAAACGACGGCCGGGGTGGGGCATGCGTTGGGCATTGTGGACGGGAATGACTGACGTCTCGAAAGGGATCCTATCCCAAAAGGGACCAACACACCGACACCCTGTCTCTTGACAAGGCGAAGAAGATAGGCTAGATTAGTAAGTTGAAGTCGTGAAAGCGATCATGGCTTCCTGGGAAGACTTGGCTGCTATGCTACCCCGATCCCCCAATCCACTCTCGAAAGTGTCCCAAGCAAGGCGAAAAGCCCGGAAGACTTCCTGGCTTGATACGGACAAACAGTCAGTTCTCGGAGGAAAAACAGAAAAAGGATTGTTAAAAATTGAACGAACGATTCAGGAATGTCTATGAAAACAAAGGGTCGGATTAATACAGACAGGGGTAAAGCAGGAATGTCTATGAAAACAAAGGTAGTTATACGTTGAAAGCGGGAATGTTGTTGAAAACAAGCATGTTATCTTGAAGTCGTGAGCCCTTTATGCCCAAGTCGCCAAGATTGACCAGCGATGCGCCACCCCACCCGTTCCCAGCTTCTGCGGCTCCTGGTAGGCCTCAACGAGGAGCGGACCTTACCACTTCTTCAATCGACCCGCTGCGGCGGGGCAATGAAAACCTGTTATTGCCCCACACTCTCCAGCCCAATTCGCAGGCTCGGTTTCCATGATACAATTGTGTCTTTGCAGGGTTGATTCGCTTCAATTTTCTTCCGCATTGACAGTGAGCGCCGCTGAGGATTGCCTGAGCGTTGCGAAGCCTTGGGGCGGGATTTGTGCAACAGGAGAACCGCGATGAAGATTGTCCGGCTCATCTTGAAGAATACAATCCGGAACCCGCGCCGGACGGCACTGACCATCCTGAGCATCACCGTTTGCATTTTTCTTGTCAGCACTCTCCAGGCCGTTCTGCACAACCTTGAAACACTCGGCACGTCCAACAACTCGAACCTTCGCTTGGTAGTCCACCGCGCCACGAGTATGACGGAGTCGATGCCCGTCTCCTACAAGCAGCGCATCGCGGCCCTGCCGGGGGTGAAATACGTCGAGTCGATGGATTGGTTTGGCGGATACTATGCCGACCCCAGCAACTTCTTCGCGAACTTTGCCACCGATGTTGAAGACTTTGAAAAGATCGCCGACGAACTCGTGATCCCTCCTGACCAGCTCGCCGCATGGAAGCGAGAGCGCATGGCGGCTCTGGTGGGCCAGAAGCTGATGGAAAAGTACGGTTGGAAATTGGACGACCGTATAACTCTAAAGGGAACGATATACCCGGTGGATCTGGAATTTATCATTCGCGCCGTCTATACCGACCCCGAAGATGTCTCGATCGAGCGCGCGATGTACTTCCATTGGGATTACTTCGACGAGTCCCTGGGCCGCCCGGGGCGCACGGGGTCGTTCTATGTGAAGGCCGCCACGGCGGAGGATATTCCTCGCTTGGCGGAGAAGATCGATGGCATGTTCCGAAACACCGACGCCGAGACCAAGACAGAAACGGAGAAGGCCTTCAACCTCAGTTTCGTTTCCATGTTAGGGAATATCAAACTGCTGTTAAACGTCATCTGCCTGGCCGTCGTTTTCACTATCTTGCTGGTGGCGGGAAACACCATGGCGATGTCAATTCGCGAACGCACCGGAGAAGTGGCCATTTTGAAGACCCTGGGCTTCCGCCAGGGCTCGATCCTTTATTTGCTGGTGGGCGAGTCGGTGGCCATCGCCCTGCTGGGAGGGATTCTCGGCGCCGTCGGGGCCAAGACGACTTATGGCTTCATCCATATCACCTCGACGAAGGGGAGAACGTTCGGCTTGATCTACGCGGTTGGCGTCGCGCTGCTGGCGGCATACGGAACCTGGATGCTCTTCGCCGGCTCTTCAGCTTCGCGCCCGTGGATGAAGGTGACGCGCATGGTGGTGACTTTGCTGGGAGGACTCCTCGGTTTGGCCGCCGGTTTTGGGTTTTACATTGCCACGGGTTACGTTATGAATCAGGGCGGCTTCCTCGCGGATTTCGGCGTGAACTACGGAACCGTGGCGCTGGGGCTGGGAATCTCGGCCGGCGTGGGCATCGTGAGCGCGACGCTCCCCGCCTTGCGCGCTTCGCGCATGAGCATCGCCGAGGCGCTGCGCTACACGGGATAAGGCTGGAATGTCCCTCCCATTAACTTCCCTCTGAACTTTCCCTGGCTTTGCGCGTAGAATCAACCGAGACCCATGACGCGCAGCCAGTTGGTCATCAAGAACCTGTTTCGCAATCGTCGCCGGACGATCCTGACGTTCCTGAGCATCGCCACCTCGATCACTCTGTTGACGGTGTTCTGCGCCACTTATCGTTATTTTGACAATCCCCTCATGCCCAGCGAGTGGCGGCTGCTGCTGACGGTTTCGCCGCGCACCTCGTTGATGATTCCCTTGCCGCTGAGTTACGGTGAGCGCATCGCGCGCCTACCCGGAGTCGTGGCCACAACGCCCGTCAACATGGTGGACGGTCTCTACGGCGGCCGGGACGACTTCATGTTCGCGCTCGCCGCCGATCCCGCCGCTTTTCTCAAGGTTTACACGGACTGGCATCTGCCTGAGGATCAGCGCGCCGCTTACATTCGAGAAAAGACGGCGGCTCTGGCTGGACGGCGAACAGCCCTCAAATACGGTTGGAAACTGGGCGACCGGATTCACTTACGAAGCCCCGGATACCACGTCGATCTGGACTTAATTCTGCGCGGCGTCTACACCGCTGAGGATGAATCCTTGCTGGGGATCCATTGGGACTACTTGAACGAAGCGCAAGGTCGCCCGGATAAAGCTGGAGCCTTTATGCTGCGCGCCCGGACGGAGGAAGACGTCCCACGCCTGATGCAGACCATCGACAATCAGTTTCGAAACGGCGAGATGGAAACACGCACGCAACCCATGGGACAGTGGGTGCTCGATTTCCTGGCCATGATCGGAAACGTCAAGCTGATCGTGCTGAGCGCTTCGGCGGCCATGGTCTTCGCGATCCTGCTGGTGGTGGCAAACACCATGGGGATGTCGATCCGTGAACGCACCGCCGAGTTGGCCATCCTACGAGTTCTGGGATTCCAGCCAAAGCAGTTGCTGGCACTACTGGCTGCTGAGGCTTTGACGGTTTCCGTGGCCGGCGCGCTCGTTGGCTGCCTCGCGGCGGGAAGCGTTTTCGCGCTCATCGGGGGATATCGAGTTGGGGGAGCCATGCCCATTTACATCCAGGTGGATGTGGCCACGGTGGGAGTCGTCTTGAGTGTGGCCATCGGTATCGGCCTGTTCAGCACCCTGCTTCCTGCCTACCGCGCTTCCCGCATGAGCGTCGCAGATGCACTCCGGTATACGGGGTGAGTAGAGCAGTGACGAGTGACGAGTGACAAGTGACGAGAACAGGCTTCAGGTTTCAGGTGTCAGGTTTCAGGTGTTAGGGGTGAGGACTCGGGATTCGCGATTTGGAATTTGCGATCTGTGATCTGGAATCTGAGAATCAGGATTCAGCAATGGCTTTTCCTGAATCCTGACTCCTGAATCCTGAATCCTTCCCGTGCATCCGCATCGCTGGACATGCGCGTGATATGATAGGAGTGAACTGAATATGTGGCGACTAGGACTGAGAAACCTGCTCCGCAACAAGCGCCGGACCATACTCACCGCCTCGAGTGTGGCCGTTTCCCTTTTCCTGTTATCGTCACTGGCCATTATTTACACCGCGCTCGGGAAACCCTTTGAGGGTGAGGAAAGAAACCCCCGAATGATGGTACGCCGGCTGAGTGGAATCACTTTCATGATGCCGGGCAGTTACGGGCAGAAAATCAAAGCTGTGCCTGGGGTGGCGGCCGTCACTCCGATGAACTGGTTTGGAGGTTATTGGAAAGACCCCGCCAACACCTTCGCGAATTTCGCCATCGACGCCAACACGGTGTTCGACGTGCTGGATATGGCCCGGATCGCTCCCGACCAACTGGAGGCCTTCAAACGCGAGCGGGTGGCGGCGGTGGCCGGTCGTCAGTTGATGGAGAAGTTCCACTGGAAAATTGGGGACCGGATTACTTTGATGGGGAGTCCTTACGGAATCGCTCCTGAACTTATCCTGCGCGGAACGTTCACGGGCGGGCCCGACGACCAGTTCTATTTTCATTATGACTACTTGAACGAAGCCATGAGAGAATTTAGCCAGGTTGGCCTCTACTGGATTCGGGTCGAGCGTCCCGAGATCGCCGCGCGAGTCGGGCAGGCCATCGACCAGACTTTCCGGGATACCGATTCAGAAACCAAGACCGAGGCGGAGGGAACCTTTCTGCTCGGATTCATCTCCATGCTCGGTAACGTTCGCGGCATCATTCTCATGATCGGCGCCGCCGTCACGTTCGCTGTCCTGCTCATTGTGGCCAACTCCGTGGCGATGTCGATCCGGGAACGAGTGACGGAAGCGGCCGTAATGCGCAGCCTGGGATTCACTTCCCATCATATTTTGGCTCTTTTCGTGGGAGAATCGTTGATCCTGACGGTGGGCGGGGCGCTGGTTGGGGTGGGAGGAGCCAAATTGCTCTACGATGCGATGGCCCTCAGGAAGATCGGGTCATTGGTCTGGGCTGACATGCGGATGAGGCCGGAGACTTTTCTATTCTGTATGGCGCTTTCCATCGTCTTAGGCTTTCTCTCTGCGAGTTGGCCGGCCTACCGGGTGGCGAGGATCAACATCGCTGAGGCGCTTCGTTTCACGGGCTGAAAAGGGAAACGATTTATGGCGATCCCGCTGATATACAACGCGCGCAATCTGATCGTCCGCAGGACTACCACGCTCATGACGGCTTTCAGTATCACCCTCACAGTCGCGGTGTTTGTGGTACTCATGGCGCTTGCCCAGGGACTTCAGACTTCCCTGTCAGCTACAGGACAACCCTTGAACGTCCTCATCATGCGGGAAGGGGCACAATCAGAATCCACTAGTTCGGTCACCCGTGACTCGCTTCAGGTGATCAAGTATCTCCATGGCATCGCCAAAACGGATAAGGGAGAGCCGTGGGTCTCCCCGGAGCTGATTATCCTCATCAACCTTCCACGCCGCGGAGCAACACAAGGGTCCAACGTGACGATTCGCGGCCTGGGCCCGGATGGTCCCACGCTTCGCCCGGAGTTTAAGATCGTGGAGGGCCGCTTTTTCAGGTCTGGCCTCCGGGAAGTCATCGCCAGCAAGAAGATTGCCGGCCGGTTTCAGAACTGCGGCCTCGGGGACAAACTCAAATTTGCCAAGGGCTATTGGACCGTGGTGGGCGTTTTTGAAGTGGGCAACACCGCTTACGACTCAGAAATCTGGACGGATGTGAATGACTTGGCCACAGACTTTGACCGTGATGGTTACTCAAGCGTGATGGTGCGGTCAGCCGACTCGAGCAGCATCGCCACCCTGCGCGACCAGATCGCCAACGACCGTCGTCTGCACCTGAAACCTCAAACCGAGCGCGAGTACTATGAAAGCCAGACTCGCTTTGCGGCTCCTATCAAAGCCCTGGGACTGTTCATTGCAGTCCTGATGGCGGTGGGGGCGTCCTTCGCCGCCATGAATACCATGTACGCTGCGGTGGCGCGCCGCACCAAGGAAATCGGCACGCTGCGGGTGCTGGGCTACTCGCGGGGAAGCATTCTCTTCTCCTTCGTCCTCGAGTCGGTGCTCATCGCGGCGCTGGGTGGCGCGCTGGGCTGCGTGCTGGCCCTGCCGGTCAACGGCCTGACCACAGGGACCACCAATTTTGCAACCTTCAGTGAAGTGGCGTTCAACTTTCGCGTCACCCCATCATTGCTGCTGAGCGGCATGATCTTCGCGGTCTTCATGGGCTTTTTGGGCGGCTTCTTCCCCGCCTGGCGGGCCGCGCATGAAAACATCGTAACGGCGTTACGATCTGTATAAAGGTTGGTGTTCTGTCACGTGTCGAACCCCCTCACCCCCGGCCCCTCTCCCCCAAGGGGGCGAGGGGAGAGTTGATTCGACAACTTATTCTCACCTCTCCCCCTTGGGGGAGAGGGTGGACCGCCGCCGGCGCTTTCACCAGCCGGGGCGGGCCGGGTGAGGGGGTCGCAACATTGAAGGCGTCAAATGTGACGCACTGATCGCCCCGCAGGAACGAGCGAGAATATGGCCCCAGTCGAGCCAACATCAAAGGACTTGCGCGTCTTGCAAATCGACCGGTCCCAGAAAGACGCGCTGGACCAGAAAGACAAAGGAAACCGCGGTCCGCTCCTGTACGCCGTGGCGGCGGTGCTATTGCTGGCAGGCGCAGGGCTGGCGATCTCGCGCCTCTTCGGCAACGCGGCTGAGGTTGAGGTGCAGCGGCCGGCGCTGGAACAGGGCGCCGCCACGGGGAACGCGGTTTTGACTGCTGGCGGATACATCGTGGCTCACCATCCCATCGACGTCAGCTCCAAGGTGGTGGGAAAAGTGGCCTGGGTGGGCGTTGAAAAGGGGGACCGGGTTCGCGAGGGCCAAGTGATCGTGCGCCTAGAAGACGCGGAGTTCGTCGCTCAACTCAAGCAGGCACAGGCCAACGTGGCGGTTTTGAAAGCCCGCCTGCGGGAATTGGAAACCGGTTCGCGCCCGCAGGAGATCGACGCTGCCAAGGCCACCATGGAGCAGGCACAGGCCAATTTCCTAAACGCCGACATCACCCTCAGACGCACCAAAGAAATGGCCCGGCAAGAGATCACCTCGCAGTCACAGCTCGATGCCGCACAGATGCAGTACGATGTGACGCGGAACCAGCTCGAAAGCGCTCGCAAGAACTACGAACTGGTGAAAATCGGCCCGCGCATCGAAGAGATTGAATATGCTCGAGCCCAGGTCTCGCAGGCGCAGGCCGCCGTCGAGTACGCGCAAACCATGCTTGATTCCACCCTCATCCGCGCGCCCGTCACTGGCACAGTGCTGGAGCGCCTGGTGGAGAAGGGTGAAATGGTCTCCACCATGACCTTTGGCGGAACCGGCGGGGTCAAGGCTTCGGTCGCCTCGGTTGCGGATCTGAATGACCTCCAGGCCCAGCTCGACATCAATCAGAACGACTTTTCCCGCATTTCGCCAGCCCAGCAATGCAGCGTA
>Ga0181524_10004973_pt1 | contig 12074 bp, 10 predicted proteins | sample PEATcosm2014_Bin_34_FD_119761 | JGI IMG/M metagenome (GOLD analysis project Ga0181524, IMG submission 119761) | Peatland microbial communities from MTU Mesocosm Facility, Houghton, MI, USA - PEATcosm2014_Bin05_60_metaG | ecosystem: Environmental > Terrestrial > Soil > Wetlands > Peat | place...
CGCACCTGCCCGAGGGCATGAAGAAGTTTGAGATTTTCCGCAGCGGCTTGCTGGCGTTTGTGGAAGCCGGATACCTGTACATCGGCATGGACCACTTCGCGAAAGACAACGACGAGCTGGCTGTTTCGCAGCGCAACCGCACGCTGCACCGCAATTTTCAGGGCTACACCACGAAGGCGGGCGCCGATCTCTACGGCATGGGCATCACCGCGATCAGCGGGATCCAGGATTGCTACGCGCAAAACTTCCGAGACATTCCCTCGTGGGAAAAAGCCGTGAACGAGCGCGGCATCGCCACCATGCGCGGCTACCGGCTTTCTCAGGACGATATTTTGCGCCGTGAGGTCATCGGCCGCCTCTTGTGCCACACTGTGATTGTGAAGGACGAGATTTCGCAAAGGTTTGGAATTGATTTTGACGAGTACTTCGCTCCCGAACTGGAACGCCTGAAGCTGCCGCAGGAAGATGGCCTGGTCGTGGTGAACGAGAAGGAGATTCGTACCGCGTGGCTGGGACGCATCTTCATTCGCAACCTGGCCATGGTGTTTGATCCGTACCTGGAAAAGCAGCAACTGGCGTCCCGTCCGCTATTCTCGAAAACTCTGTGATATTTTTGGCAGACTGACGTCTGCGGTCGCCCCGCTCGCCAGGGATGGCCGCCGTTTTGCCGAGGGGCAAACTTTATGTCCACGCAGGTCCAGGCTCTTGTGGTTGGCGCGGGAATTTCCGGACTCGCCACCGCGTACGCGCTGCAAAAGGCGAACGTCTCCACATTGGTTGTGGAGGCGGCGGCGCGGCCGGGCGGCGTGATCCGTTCGGTGCAGCGGGATGGCTATCTGCTGGAGTGCGGCCCGCAAAGCTTCAGCGGGAATAGCGCCATCACCGCGATTTGCAGCGACCTTGGACTTCTGGAAGAACGCGTGCTGGCCGATCCCAAAGCTCCGCGATTCGTGCTCATCCATGGAGCGCTGCAAGCGGTTCCCATGAATCCGCTGGGGCTGCTGGCTTCGCCGCTGCTCGGCGGCGGCACGAAGCGGGCCATCCTGCGCGATCTTCTGGGCAAGAGCGAGGCGCCGGAGCCCGATGAGTCCGTCGCGGATTTCATCCGGCGGAAATTTTCGGAGAGACTGCTCGATTGGCTGGTGGGTCCGTTTGTTTCCGGGATCTACGCGGGCGATCCGGAAAAGCTGAGCTTGCGCGCGGCATTTCCGATTTTGCACGAGGCGGAAAAGGCTTCTGGGAGCCTTCTTCGCGGAATTTTCCCCGCGATAAAGGCGCGAGCGGCGAAACGGCCGAAGGGGCCGAAAGGCCCGCGCGGGCGGCCGACGCTGCAGACGTTTAGCGAAGGCAATGAAATGCTGATCAAAGCGCTGGCGTTGAATCTGGGCGAGCGCTTGCAGTGCGGCGTGGAGGTTACGGGAATCGAGCATCTTGATTCGGGTCATGATGCCAATGCGCCACGATTCCGCGCTGCGGTGCGAACTCCGCAAGGCGAAGAGGCTGTGGAGGCAGAACGCTTGGTGCTGGCGGTGCCCACGGGTGTAGCCGGGAAGCTTTTGGGCGCGCTGGATGGAGAGTTTGAAAAGCAGTTGGGTGACGTGGAGTATGCGGGCGTAGCAGTGGTTTCGCTGGGCTACCGGAAAAAGGATGTGAACCATTCGCTGGAGGGATTCGGTTTCCTGGTGCCGCGGTCCTCGCGATTGAACGATCTCGGCACGGTGTGGAACTCTTCGCTGTTTCCGGGGCGCGCGCCGGAGGGCGAAGCGCTGCTGACGAGCTTCGTGGGAGGCGCGACAAATCCGGGCGCGCTGCAACAATCGGAAGCAGTCCTCGCGGAAACGATCCACAAGGAAATTATGCCGCTGCTGGGAATTCGCCAGGAGCCGGTCTTTTCCAATGTGACGATCTGGCCGCGCGCTTTGCCACAGTACAACCTGGGCCACACGGCGCGGCTCGCTGCCTTGGAAGAGTTGCGCGGGAAATTTCCGGGACTCTATTTTGCTGGGAATTACTTGAATGGCCCGGCGATCGGTACCTGCGTCGAGCAGGCGTTGAACATTGCAGACGAGATTCGCGTGAGTTTCGCGAACTGAGAGTTTTCCTCGCTGCAGCAGGCCTGACGATTAGTGTTTTTTCGCGTGGCGGTGGGCCAGGCGAATTATCCGGCGCTTAGCGGCTTCGCGCCAGCGGTGACGTTCCTCGGCAGTGCGCAGGATGAGTGGTGGAACGCGCTTGGGCTGGCGCGTGTGCTCATCAATGGCCACGAACGTCACATAGGCCGTGGTGGTCTGCTTGCGTTCACCTGTGAGGATGTCCTCGGAATAAACCTCGACGCCAACTTCGAGTGAAGTATGGAAAACGCGGTTGACGTGCGACTTCAACATGACGATTTCGCCGAGATTCACGGGATTCTGGAAATCGATGTAGTCCACCGAAGCGGTAACCATGTAACTGTTGGCGTGGCGGCTGGCGGCCATGGCGGCAACGATATCAACAAGGTGCATGACGTGGCCGCCGAGTAGTTTTCCCAGCGCGTTAGTTTGCGCGGGCAGCACCACCTCCGCCATTTCGGAGGCCGAGGCGCTCACCGGCTTCCCGTGCATCTCCACATCCTCATTGACAATTATTTTCCCTTCGCGTGTTCGCTTCATGATTGTCCTCGCTTGTGCCGGCCACACCTCTCCGTATCATAGGGGACGCTGCCCTGACGGTCCAAAGAAAAAGTCGCCGGCAGAGATGCAAAGATTCCCCGGCTGCAAATCGCGGCGACGCTTTCTGTCCCTCCAGCGCGGCGCCCTGAGTCGCTCGTCCAGGTTAAGTCTGACGCGGCTGAGCTCCATGCTAAAATTCTCGCCGAGGTGTTCGCATGACGGACGTCACCCCTTCCTCTGTCCACGATCAGTTTTCAGAGAGCATGCGCATTGCGTGGATTTTCGGCGCATGCGCATTCCTTCTCCAGATGGCCACGAACGGCCGCTATGGCTATTTTCGCGACGAACTCTACTACCTCGCGTGCAGCGATCATCTGGCCTTCGGTTATGTGGATCTCGCTCCGCTGATCGCCTGGCTTGCGCGTGGCAGCCGCGTGATTTTTGGAGATTCCATCCATGCCATTCGGTTGCTGCCAGCCCTGGCGTTCGGCGCGGAAGTTGCGCTGACGGGATTCCTGACCCGCGAATTGGGAGGCCGGAAATGGGCCATCTTTCTGGCCTGCGTTTGCGTTTTACTCGCGCCTACCATCCTCGGCAACGGCACTCGGCTGGCCATGAATCCGTTGGAGCCACTGTTTTGGATGGGCTGTCTGTACGTTCTGCTGGCCGCACTGGATCGCCGCCAACCGGCTCTTCTTCTCTACTGTGGCGTGCTACTGGGGTTCGGCCTGCTGAACAAACATTCCACGGTATTTTTTCTCGGCGGGCTGGTTGTTGGCCTGGCGCTCACTCCCGAACGCCGCATTTTCGCTTCGAAATGGTTTTGGGCTGCGGCGTTGATCGCGTTTCTGATTGCGCTGCCCAACGTGGTCTGGCAATACGCGCACCATTTCCCGACGCTCGAGGATTTGCGAAACGTCAAAGCCACTCACAAAAACATCGAACTCCCGCCGCTGGCCTTCCTCAAGCAGCAAATCATGATGCTCAATCCGATTACGGATCTCGTTTGGATTGCCGGCCTCGCCTATCTCTTCTTCCACCGGAATGGCAAGCGCTTTCGCTTTGTAGGATTCACGTATCTTGCTTTTCTTGCGGCGATGATGGCATTGAAGGGGAAAGACTACTACCTCGCTCCGATATACCCCATGCTCTTCGCCGCAGGTGGCGTATGCTGGGAAACGCTTACGGCCAATCGCCCGCGACTTCGTTGGTTACGCGTGGCGTTGCCGGCGGTGGTCATCGCCGTCTGTCTTGTTTCTGTGCCACTCGCCCTGCCCGTTCTTCCTCCGGACAGAATCGTGCCGTACATGCAAGCGCTAGGCCTGGGTGTGACCCGCACGGAAACGTCCATGACTGGAATTCTCCCGCAGCATTTCGCGGATGAATTCGGATGGGAAGAAATGGTTTCCGAAGTCGCCACAGTCTACAACGCGCTCCCCGCGGGGGAACGCGCGAAGACCGCGATCCTTGCCGGAAACTATGGCGGAGCGGGAGCGATCGATTTCTTCGGCGCACGCTACGGTTTGCCCAAATCCATTTCTGCTCATCAAAACTACTACCTCTGGGGCCCGCGCGATTACACGGGCGAGCGGGTCATTCTGCTGGAGTGGAGAATGGAGGATGCGCAGTACTGGTGCGGCAGCGTGGACAAAGGGCCGCGCGTCGCACCCTACTACGGCATGGGCTGGGAGCACTATGACATCCTGGTCTGCCACAACTTTAAGGTTCCCCTTACCGAAGCCTGGCCGGAACTCAAGATTTGGGATTGATGTTTGTTCGGATGGCTCAGCCGAGGGGGCTTGGAGCAAGCGCCTTCGTGGCAGGCGGAGTTTGGGCCGGCCGCACGCCCACGTATAATACGGAACGTCACCATGACCGAGCAAAAGAAAAGCCGGCGGCAGAAGCTGGAAGAATACGTCGCACAAAATCCCAAGGATGCGTTTTCGCGGTACGGACTGGCATTGGAATTCCTGAGAGAGGGAAACAAAGCCGGGGCGGAGGCGCAATTCCGCACCCTGATTGAGAATCACGCGGATTACGTGCCGGGGTTTCAGATGTACGCGCAAATGCTGGCGCAGGATGAGCGGCATGCGGAGACGCGATCGATTCTGACGGCAGGAATTGCTGCAGCGACGCGCGTGGGCAACACGCACGCGCGGTCGGAGATGGAAGGACTGCTCGCGGAGCTGGAGGCAGCATGAAATTTGCGAAGATTGTATTTTGGGTGGCGGGGATTTGGGGCGTGCTGGTGCTGGTGCCTCTTTTTTTCATTTTTGACCTGATCGGTCAGAAAGATCCACCGGCGATCACACATCCTGGATTTTTCTACGGGTTTGCCGCCGTGGGGCTGGCGTGGCAAATCGCGTTTATGTTCATTGCCCGTGATCCGATCCGTTTCCGGCCGCTGATGATCCCCTCAACGGTGGAAAAATTCGGTTACGGGATCACGGTAGTAGTATTGGTGCTGCAGGCGAGGATGCACGCGTCCGACCTGGTCTTTGCAGCCACGGACTTACTGCTGGGTGTCCTGTTCGTGGCGGCCTATTTGCGCACGCCCGCGCGTTCCACTTAGCCTCGCAACTAAAGATTTGAACTCATGGCGGCCGGTACTGGATCAAATTCCGATTGATCCACCGCCCGGCAGCGGGCAGCATTCCGCGGGGCCTTCTGGTATCCTTTGGGCTGCGACCCATGCGGCCGGAACGCATTCCACTTTTTCCTCTAAACGTCGTCCTGTTCCCCGGCGAACAACTTCCCCTGCACATCTTCGAGCCGCGCTACCGGCGCATGGTGCGCGAGTGCCTGGAGGCCAAGTCGCCATTCGGGATGCTGCTGGCGCTGCCGAATGGCGTGGTGCGCGTGGGGTGCACGGCGGAAATTGTGGACATTGTCAAAAAGTACGAGGACGGGCGCATGGACATCCTGACCGTGGGGAGAGACGCTTTCCGAATCCTGGAGTTGTTTACCGACGACCCGCTGCTCCAGGGACAAATCGATTATCTGGAAGACCACGATTCCCTGCTGGCACCTGTCAAGAGCCAGCGGCTGATCGAGGCCTACGAAACCTGCCACACGCTCCTTTTCTCCGAACTCCCGCGCAATTTCGATGGAATTGCCCCTGAACATCTGGCCTATGCGGTCGCCGCGGCCCTGCCCCTCGATCTCCTGTGGAAGCAGCAGATTTTGGAGCTGCGCTCCGAGGCGGAGCGCCAGGAGCGGTTGCTCGGGTATCTTCGGGAGTGGGCGCCGCATCTACAGAAAGCAGAGGCATTGCGCCAGCGCGCCGGCGGCAACGGGCATGGACTAAATTAAAGAGTGGCGGGCCATCATTTATGGCCTGGGCTGGGGGGCCCTATGACAGCAAGCACTTCGCTACATCCCGCGGCACATTCCAGGCCGCGCACCATCGGCGAATGGAAACGCATCCCCGATTTCGATGCGCGCGCCACTTCCCTGTCCGTAAAGAACGAGATTCGTCGTAATCTGTTGCGCGCCATCGAGCGCAATGACCCGCTCTTCCCCGGCGTGCACGGCTACGAGGACAGCGTGATTCCGCAAATCGTGAATGCGCTGCTTTCCCGCCACAATTTTATCTTGCTGGGATTGCGCGGCCAGGCGAAAAGCCGCATCCTTCGCGGGCTGATTCAATTGCTGGACCCGGAAATTCCCGTGATTGCGGGCTGCGAAATCAACGACAACCCGCTGCAGCCGATCTGCCGCTCCTGCCGCGAAAAGGTGGCCGCGGAAGGCGACAACACGCCGATTGCCTGGCTGCCGCGGGACCAGCGCTTCGTCGAGAAGCTGGCCACACCCGATGTGACCATCGCGGACATCATCGGAGACGTTGACCCCATCCGCGCCGCTCGAGGAGGCCGCGACCTTTCCGATGAGCTTACGATTCACTACGGATTGCTGCCGCGCGCCAACCGCGGAATCTTTGCCATCAACGAATTGCCGGATTTGGCCGGCAAAATCCAGGTGGGCCTCTTCAACATTATGCAAGAGGGTGACATCCAGATTAAGGGCTATCCGTTGCGGCTGCCCCTGGATGTGCTGCTGGTGTTCACGGCAAACCCGGAAGACTACACGGCGCGCGGCAAGATCATTACGCCGCTGAAGGACCGCATCGGCGCGGAGATCCGCACGCACTATCCTTCTACCATTGATGAGGGGATGCGCATTACCGGGCAGGAGGCGTGGGTCGAGCGCAATGCCGAGATCAAGGTGGAAGTGCCGGAATATTTGCGCGAACTGATCGAGGAAATTGCGTTTCAGGCGCGCGAAGACAAGCGCGTGGACCGGCGCTCGGGCGTTAGCCAGCGCCTGCCGATTACGGCGCTGGAAAGCGTGGTGAGCAATTCCGAGCAGCGCGCGGCGCGCACGGGCGAAACACATACGGTGGCGCGGGTAGCGGATGTGTACGCGGCACTGCCGGCGATGACCGGCAAGCTGGAGCTGGAATACGAGGGCGAGTTGAAGGGAGCCGAAGCGATCGCGCGCGAGCTGATTCGCACCGCAATTGGCCGCGTCTTCAGCAAGCATTTTCCCAATGTGAGCTTCCAGCCGGTGATTCAGTGGTTTGAAGCGGGAGGCGAGCTGAAGATTCCCGAAATTGCCACCACCAATCAGCGTTACCAGCAGCTCGCGAAAGTCCCGGACCTGCTGAACCACACGGACAAGCTCGGCGTGACGAACCGCAAAGACGCCGCGGCTGTGGCTGCGGCCGCCGAAATGATCCTCGAAGGCTTGTGGGCGCACCGGCGGATTGGCCGGAGCGAAGAGCGGGGCTTCTACGCGGAGAAACCTCAGCGAACGCCGGAACCGCGTGAATCGCCGAATCGTCCGCCGCGCCGGGGATACAACTGAGGATTGAGGGCCACGCCATGAAAGTCATCAAGTACGGAAAATATACGGGTGAGCCAGCCGACGCGGTGGATCTGGATGAACTCGTCAAACGGTTGGGGGATTTTTTTCTGCAGAGCGGGTTCGAGTCGCAATACTTCGGTCTATCTGAGTTTGAAAATGAGCGCTCGATGGAAGCGCTGCGGGAAGCGATCCTGCGGGCGCTGCAGGAAGGTTACCTGCTGCCCGAGGATCAGATGAGCGAAGAGTTGCGCGAGATGCTAAAGGATCCGGGCGCAATGAACAACGAGGAGATACGCGACCTGATCGAAAAGCTGATGGATCGCCTTGCGGGCGAGGGCTACATCAATCCGCAACAGCCGCCGCAGGTGACTCCACCGCCGCAAACATCGGCACTCGGGCAAGTGGGGCAACCGCAGGAGCGCAATACCGAAGCACGTTTCGAGATCACGGACAAAGCTATCGATTTCCTAGGTTTCAAGACGCTGCAGGATCTGCTCGGCTCGCTCGGCAGAAGCAGTTTTGGCCGCCACGACACGCGCGATTTATCTACCGGCGTGGAGTCGGGTGGAGCGTCGAGGCCTTATGAGTTCGGAGACGTCTTGAACCTGGACATTAGCGAAACGCTCTCGAATGCGATCCGGCGCGAGGGGGCTAAAGTGCCCATCGAGATGCAGTACAAAGACCTGATGGTGCACCAGTGCGAATATCAGAGTTCGTGCGCCACGGTGTTGCTGCTGGATTGCAGCCACAGCATGATTTTGTACGGTGAGGACCGTTTCACCCCGGCCAAGCGCGTGGCCATGGCGCTTTCGCACCTGATCCGCACGCAATATCCGGGCGATTCGCTGAGCCTGGTGCTGTTCCACGATTCGGCGGAGGAAGTCCCGCTGCACGAACTGGCGCGCGTGCAGGTTGGCCCGTACTACACCAACACGCGCGAAGGATTGCGCATGGCGCAGCGGATTTTGCTGCGGCAACGCAAGGATATGCGGCAGATTGTGATGATCACGGATGGCAAGCCGTCCGCGCTGACGCTGGAGGACGGCCGGATTTACAAGAATGCCTTCGGGCTCGACCCGTTTGTGGTGGGAGAGACGCTGGAGGAAGTGAACAAGTGCAAACGCGCGGGAATCATGATCAACACCTTCATGCTGGCAACGGATTACAGCCTGGTGCACTTCGTGCAAAAGATCACGGAAATGTGCAAGGGTAAAGCGTACTTCACCACGCCGTACAATCTGGGGCAGTATCTGCTGATGGATTACATGCAGCGAAAGACCAAGACGATTCACTAAATCCTATCCTGCCACGATGCGGTAAAATGGGGCCATGGCATTTGTAAAACGGCTTTTGCGGCTGATTGGCCTGGAGGCTCCCTTGACGCACATTGATTCGGGACACGCGGCGCCGGGTTTTTCCTTAAAGGCGCTGGATGGCAAAGAATACTCGCTGGAGAAGTTGCTGGAGCGAGGGCCAGCCGTTGTGGCGTTTTTCAAGATTTCCTGCCCGGTATGCCAGTTCACATTTCCATTTCTGCAGCGTTTGCACGAGCGCTACGCGGGGGAAGGTGCCACGGTGATTGGCGTCTCGCAGGATGATGCAAGGGACACAAAGGAGTTCAACCAGGAATACGGGGTGACGTTCCCGACGCTGGTGGACAGCGCGGGGTATCCCGCGTCCAATGCCTACGGGCTGACCAACGTGCCAACCATTTTCCTGATCGCACCGGACGGCAAGGTCAAGGTAAGTTGCATGGGCTTCAGCAAGAGTGATCTGGAGAAGGTCGCTTCGGAGCTTTCGCAATACAATAAGATGCGAGCGGCGCCGCTTTTCCGGACGGACGAGATCGTTCCCGCGTACAAGCCTGGTTGAGGCAGCAAAAACTAGGTCCGGTCGGACCTCCAACAGGCCGTCAAACGATCCAGGCAAATGTCATTCCGAGTCCCGTTCGCATTTTGAACGGGGCGAGGAATCTGCTTTTTCCTCTGCCTCATGCGAAAAACAGATCCCTCGCTCCGCTCGGGATGACAAAAGTGCTTACGGCTTGCCGAAGTGAGCTCTTCTCAGACTTCCTCGCGAAGCAAGTCTTTCCTGTGCTTGGGCCGCTTCGTCCGCTTGTCGGCAACGACGCGGGTTACTGCGGGAGACAAACCGGAATTTCGCGCGCGGCGGCGAGCTTCCACGCCTTTGTCCAGTTTCTGTTTGCGTTTCCGTTTCATCCCAAACTCACACACGCTGCGAAATCGCAATTAGAACGTGAAGGTCACCTGAAGATCAAGCCGGCGATTCGAGGTGGAGTCGCTGAAAGGTCTGCCCGTGAGGCCGTTGGATTCGCCAAAAAGAGGTGAACCGAGATTGCCAATGGGCGTGGCCAGGTTCACGTTGTTGAAGACGTTTCGCGCGTTCACTGAGAACGTGACTGCGTAGCGGCGATTGGTCGCGCCGGCATCCGGGCCGCCACGCCCGCCGCCCGGACCGCCTCTCGGACCGCCCCCGCCGGGACGCCCGAACGTGCCGCCGCCCATGGGCCCCCCGCCTCCGCCCGATGCGCCCTCAAGCACCGGGCCAAATCCAAAAGTTTTGCTGAGCCGAAGATTCAGAGAAAATCTGCCTGGTCCATCGCCGTAATTGACCGGGATCGGCGTATATGTGGCAAGGTCCGCAAGGTCCCCCGCCGTCGGTATGACGAAGCAGCCGAATTTCGTCTGAATTGCAGGCGTGCAGGTGGCGAAAGTTGGCCGCAAATTGTACTGATCGTTTTGATTTTGATAAGGATCGGTGCCGGTAGTGATATTAAACGGTATGCCGGAACTCGCGATCAGGAAGGGGCTCAAGCGGAAGCCGCGTGGCAAGCCGATCGTGCCGCCCACGAACAGCCGATGGCGAATATCGTAACTCGCGCGGCCGTAATCCTCCTGCAGGTCGCCCGGTATCGAGGGAAAAGTACCCGCGCCGGAGGTGTCACTGTCGGCGTAGTTCAGCGTGTAGTAGCCGAAGAGCGAGAGCTTGGCGCCCATACGGATACTGCCGTTGACGATCAGTTGGTTCTGCTTGAAGATGCCCTCGGACTGATACTGAAAAATATTACCAGCCTCCGGGTAATTCACACGTTGGCCCGTCGTTGGGTCGACAGGGTTCAGATTGTCAGTATAAAACTCGTGCACCCCGCGCGAGTTGAGATACGTGACGGCCAGATTCGCGGTTTTCGTAAGTTGGCGCTCCAGCGTCACGCCCGTCTGAATCGTGTACGGGGCGTGCAGACTTGGATTGTTCTTGTAGACATTCGTGCTGGCGGTAGTGGAAGTTATGCCCGGTGGCGTCGGCGGGAGAAAGAACTGCGGATTTGTCAGTTGATATTCGTTCTGCAGGCTGCCATTAACGTTGTAGCGAAGCTGCTGGAGTTCCAGGCCGTACGCAAAGCGGTCGTAAAACATGCCAAAGCCCGCGCGCAGCACCGTCTTGGGAGGGTTTTTAGCGTTGCCGCCGATGCCCCAGGCAACACCCAGGCGCGGTGCAAAATCGTGGGTATCGCTGAAGTGGTTTTGCGTTTCAAAGCGCAATCCATAGCTCACGGTAATGTTCCGCCGCACTTTCCAGTCATCCTGAACAAACAGGCCCGCATCCACGAGCGTGACGGTCGCGCCGGGCGTGCCCGTTGTCTGCGTATAGAAATTAGCGCCGCCTCCGAGGGCATACAAACTAAGGCCGCCCGGGTTCTGCGGGCAGGCACTGGACGTGCTATTGGCGAGAACGCATTCAGTAATCTGGTAGGCTTCGATCGGCGTGATGATGCAGTTGTTGTTCGCCGCGGAGGGGACGCAAGTGGTATCGGGATTCGGGCGTGAGCCGAAGACGTATTGCCCAACGAAATTACTCTGGGTCGAATTATTGTCGGCAGTGGAACGCAGCCTGCCGCCGAACTTCACGGCGTGCTTACGGAAATTCTTATAGATGATGTCCTGAACCTCGTAGCGGTTCTGGGTATCCGAAATGTTCCCTCCGCCGCTGCCGTTGCCGTTAAATGCTCCGCCCACATTGACGCTTATGGCAGTGTTCACAGGAGTAGTGAGATCGCTGCCGTGGACATACTGGAAGCGGATTTCGTTGATGGTGTTGATGTTGATGGTCTGCGTGTCAGTCACTTGCAGCGTGTGTTCGGTGCTTAAAGAATTCGTCCCCACTTCGGCCAGATTGAATTGTCCAACGCCGTCGTTCGACTCCGAATCGCGCCAGAATTGATAACGCGCTGTCAGCGTGTTGGTCGGCGTGAGTTGATAATCGATTCGCGGGCTCAAGTTGGTCCTGGTTTGGGGATTCGCTACCGCGGCGCTGTAAGGAATGATGCTGTACTGGGCATCCGAGGAAGGGCATGGAATCAAGAGCACTTGATCTCCGCAAACTACCTGGCCGCTGACAATGTTTAATGCCTGGATGTCCCGCTGTTCAATATTGAAGAAGAATGACGCCTTCTTGTTGATGGCGCCGCCGATGTTCCCGCTGAATTGTTCGGAATGATAGCCCGGTGCCGCGATATTCGGCGGCAGAATTTCAAAGGGA
>Ga0181524_10004978_pt1 | contig 12065 bp, 10 predicted proteins | sample PEATcosm2014_Bin_34_FD_119761 | JGI IMG/M metagenome (GOLD analysis project Ga0181524, IMG submission 119761) | Peatland microbial communities from MTU Mesocosm Facility, Houghton, MI, USA - PEATcosm2014_Bin05_60_metaG | ecosystem: Environmental > Terrestrial > Soil > Wetlands > Peat | place...
CTCCGGCCGGCCGCCGTTCAGCGCGATCATGTTGGCGCCGAAGCTCGACTGCATCGCGGTGAAACGCCAGAGCTGATTGAGCACGACGTCGGCGACCGCGTCGCGCTTCAATTCGATGACCACGCGCATGCCGTCGCGATCGGATTCGTCGCGCAGATCGCTGATGCCCTCGATGCGCTTTTCGCGCACCAGGTCGGCGATCTTCTCGATCAGCGTCGCCTTGTTGACCTGATAGGGGATCTCGGTGACGATCAGCGCCTCGCGGTCCTTGCGCAACGATTCCACATTGACCTTGGCGCGCATGACGATCGAGCCGCGCCCGGTCGCATAGGCCGAACGAATGCCGCCCCGCCCGAGAATCGCGGCGCCGGTGGGGAAATCCGGTCCGGGAATGTGCTCCATCAATTCTTCGAGCGAGATGTCGGGCTTGTCCATCAGCGCGAGAACGCCGTCGATCGTCTCGCCCAGATTGTGCGGCGGGATGTTGGTCGCCATGCCCACCGCGATGCCGCCGGCGCCGTTGACCAGCAGGTTGGGGAAGCGCGCCGGCAGGACGACCGGCTCCTGCTCCTTCTCGTCGTAATTGGGGCGGAAATCGACGGTGTCGAGATCGAGATCATCGAGCAGCGCCAGGGCGATCTTCTCCAGGCGCGCCTCGGTGTAGCGCGAGGCCGCCGGCGGATCGCCGTCGACCGAGCCGAAATTGCCCTGCCCGTCGACCAGCGGCGCGCGCATGGAGAAATCCTGCGCCATGCGCACCAGCGCGTCGTAGATCGCCAGGTCGCCGTGCGGATGGAACTTGCCCATCGTCTCGCCGACCGTGCGCGCCGACTTGTTGTAGCCCTTGTCGGGCGTGAACTTGAGCTCGTGCATCGCGTAGAGAATGCGCCGATGCACCGGCTTGAGGCCGTCGCGAACGTCGGGCAGCGCGCGGCTGACGATCACGCTCATCGCGTAATCGAGATAGCTGCGCTTCATTTCGTCGAGGATCGAAACAGGCTTGATGTCGGCGGGGCCGCCGGGCGCGGCGCGGCCATCCTTCTCGTCGGTCAATTCAGGGGCTTCCATTGAGCAAAATGCGATTGAACGTCTTCTAACTGATTCCACGGCTTCGCGCCACTGCGCGCGCGCATCGGCGAATAAAGAAATAGCCGCCGCAAATCAATAATTTAGCACGAAACGCGAAGGGATCGGCGCGCCGTGGGGGACGGGGGCGTTCGGCGCGCTCGGCCGAGCCGCTCTTCGCCGCCTCGCGCGCGGCGGGAAACCGCGCTATTCGACCGCGAGCCCGATGCGTTCGAGCCGCGGCGCCGGCGGCCCGACCCGCGGCTCCGCGTCGAAGGAATAATAGATCATTCCCACCCGCCCGACGATGTTCTCGAGGGGCACGAAGCCGAAGCCGCCCAGCTTCGGCGGAACGCGCGAATCCACCGAATTGTCGCGATTGTCGCCGAGCACGAAATAGGCGTTCGGCGGCGTCAGAAAAACGTCGGTGTTGTCGAGAAAGCCATGGTCGTCCTTGATCTCGATAATTCGGTGCGTCGCGCCGCCCGGGAGCGCCTCGTCGTAGGTCGGCGCCACGATAGCGTCGCCAAAGGGTCCTTCGGTCCTGAACCCGGGTTCGACACGATGGCGCTCCACCATCTCGCCGTCGATGAAGAGCCGCCCAGCCTTCATCTGGATCGTCTCGCCCGGCAGTCCGACGATGCGCTTCACCCAGGCGGACCCGTCCTTCGGATTGGCGAAGACGACGACGTCGCCGCGCTTGGGCTGGCGGGCGAAGACGCGCCCCTCGAACCAGGCCGGCGCGAACGGAAACGAATAGCGGCTGTAGCCGTAGGCCGATTTCGACACGAAGACGTAGTCGCCTCTCTGCAGCGTCGGGGCCATCGAAGCGCTCGGCAAATCGAAAGGCTGGAACGCCAGGGTGCGGACCGCGAACGCCAACGCCAAGGCGACGCCGACCGTTCCGACGAGCATGCTGAAAAAGGCGCGCGCGACGCCGAATTTCTGCACACGCGCGAGCATGGCCGTCTGCAAGACCACCCCAAAGAGGACGCAAATCACAACAACGACGCCGGAAAGCACGATCAGCCAAGACGCCCTGGCGTCATGGGCCTGGCCGAGCGACGCCGCCAAACCGACGAGCGATGAAATCAGCAGCGGGACCGAACCCCAGGCGAGCGCGGCGCGCGCGCCGGCCGCGCCGCCGCGCCCGCCGAAAGCCCGCGCCACGACGTTGACGATCCAACCCGTCACATAAAGGCTGACGACGCCGAAGACGGCGCCCGCCAGCGCGACGAACAGAACGACGAGCCCAACGGCGACGCTCGGCCCGAGAGCGAACAGATGCACGGACTGGCCGGTGCCGCTGAGCAAGGCGAGGATCGCCGAGACCGCGGCGAGCGCCAGCGTGGTCCTGCGCCGATCGCGCGCCAACACGGCCTCGACCGCGAGCCCCGGATGGAGCCACAAGGCGCGCCACGGATTCACGGAAGAAGTCGCCTCAGCCTCGGACATCGCCGCCTCGTCGGACCGTTCGCCGCCATTGATCGTTATCGCGTTGTAATAACAGAATTGCGTCGCCGGCGCTTGACGCCCGAGCGCATTTGCGCGTTTTCGCAGCGTGGGAGGAGTCGGCGATGGCGTTCGAGTTTCTCAAGACCGCGCTCGTCACGCTGCTGGTGACGCTCGATCCGCCCGGGCTGGCGCCGGTCTTCATCGGCCTGACGCTCGGCATGACCGACGCCGCCAAGCGGGAAGTCGCGCTGCGCGCCTGCCTCATCGCTTTCGCCATCCTCGCCGTCTTCGCCTTCGGCGGCCGGGCGGTGATGGACGCGCTCGGCATATCGATTCCGGCCTTCCGCATCGCCGGCGGCCTGTTGCTGTTCTACATCGCCTTCGACATGGTGTTCGCGCTGAAGGCCGAGCGCAAACGCGAGCTGGCGAACGACGCGGTGTCGATCGACCACATCCGCAACGTCGCGGCCTTTCCCCTGGCCATCCCGCTGATGGCGGGGCCCGGCTCGATCACCGCGACGATGCTGCTCGCCGGGCGCGCCGGCGGCGACCCGCTCGAGCTCGCCGGCCTGATGGCGACCGTCGCGCTGGTCATGGCGGTGATCTTCGTCGTCTTGCTCGCCGCCGAGCGCGTCTCGCGCCTGTTGGGAACGACCGGCAATGTGGTGCTCACGCGCATGCTCGGCGTCGTGCTCGCCGCCCTGGCGGTGCAATTCGTCATCGACGGCGCCCTGTCCGCCGTGCGAGCGAACGCCGGCTGAATCGGCGCTCCCGCGCGGCAAGACCGAGGGGCGCGACGAAAGCGTCGTAACGTTAACGCATGCATAACCCGCCCCTGTTACCTTCGCTTCGCGCAGATCGGATGGCCCCTCGCGTCGGCTTTCCTGACATGCAGTCGTTCTAGCGCGCCGGTTTCGATTCGGCATGTCCGCTTCCTGAAAACCCGGAGATCGCCCGGATGCGTCTGGCCAACGTGCGCATAGCCCACAAGCTCGTCATCGGCTTCGCCTGCATCCTGGCGATTTTCGCCGCGGTGAGCGTGGCGATTTTCGCGGCCTTGGCGCGGGTCGAAAGCACGGAGGCGGCCAATATCGCGGCGCAGGCCATGCTCATCGATCTCGAGCAACTGGCGGCGGCGCGCTACGATCAATCGCAGACGGCGCGGGGATTCATTCTCATCCGGATCGAGCGGCACGCCAACCTCTATGCGGCGGCGACCAAGCTGTTCGATCAGACGCTCGCCAAGGCGCGCGGCGACGCCCTCGCCTCCCCCGACAGCGCGAGCGCCGTCGACGCCCTGACGCGGTTGGCGGACGCGGCCGCGAATTGGCGGCGGGAGGTCGGCGATCCCGAAGTCGAGCTGACGCGCGATCCGGCCACGGTCGACAAGGCCGTCGAGGTCGCCAAGTCGCCGCACAGCAGCGAGTTGATGCAAAAATTCCGCGAGGCGCTCGGCAACGCGCGGACGGTCGTCGGGACGTCGCTCAAGAGCAGCCAGGAGGCGCAGGCGAGCGCCCTCGCCTTCGTCAGACACGCGCAATTCGTCGGCGGGATCGTCGCGATCGTCTGCTCCTTGTTGGTGGGCTGGGGCCTGTACCAGGCGATCGCCAGGCCGATATCCGGCATGACCAGCGCGATGCGCAAACTTGCCGCTGGCGAAACCGATCTCGAGGTCCCCGCCGTGGGACGGGCCGACGAATTGGGAATGATGGCCGCCGCGGTCGAAAACTTCCGCGAGGCGGCGATCGACAAGCGGCGCTTCGACGGCGAAGCGGAGGCCGCGCGATCCCTCCTGGAGGCGGAGCGCGCGGAGCGCGAACGGCGAGAAGCCGAACAACGCGCTCAGGCGGAAACGGCGGTGACGCTGCTCGGCGGCGGTCTGGCCAAGCTCGCCGCCAAGGACCTCGCCTACCGGCTGTCGGAGGACATTCCGGAGAGCTATCGCAAGCTTCAGATCGACTTCAACACGGCGATCGGGCAACTCGAGGAAGCGTTGCTGGCCGTGGCGGCGGGAGCGAGCGGAATTCAGACGGGCTCGCAGCGCGTGGCGGCGGGGGCCGACGACCTGTCGAGCCGCACCGAGAAGCAGGTCGTCGCCCTCCAACAGACGTCCGGCGCGCTCGACCGGATCACCGGGACGGCGAAAGCGGCGGCGGCGGGCGCGACGCAGGCGCGCGAAGTCGTGGCCGCCGCCAGGGACGAGGCCGAAAAGAGCGGCGGCGTGGTGGGCAAGGCCATCGTCGCCATGGGCGATATCGCCAAATCGTCGCAGCACATCGGCCAGATCATCGGCGTGATCGACGAAATCGCGTTCCAGACCAACCTGCTCGCCCTGAACGCCGGGGTCGAGGCGGCGCGGGCCGGCGACGCCGGGCGCGGCTTCGCCGTCGTCGCCTCGGAAGTGCGCGCGCTCGCCCAGCGCTCGGCGCAAGCCGCCAAAGAGATCAAGGGCCTGATCTCGACATCGGCGACGCAGGTCGAACAGGGCGTCGCGCTGGTCGGCGAAACCGGCAAGTCGCTCGAGCGGATAGTGACGAAGGTGAGCGAGATCAATCAGGTCGTCGGCGACATCGCCCTCGGCGCCGCGGAGCAGTCGACGAGGCTCGCCGAAGTCAACGGCGCCATCGCCCAGATGGACCAGTTGACGCGCGAGAACGCGGCGATGGTCGAGGCGTCGACGGCGGCGATGCATTGGGTGTCGAAGAAATCCGTGCAACTCGCCGGCCTACTCGACCAGTTCCAGATCGATCGGCCGCCGAGCCCCGGCGAGGCGGCCCGAGCGCGCCCGAAGGCGGCGAGCGCCGGCCGCGCCGCGGCGTGAGCGGCGGGCGAGCGGTGAAAAAGTGACGTCCGACGCCCCGCCTGCGCTCGTCGGCAGCGGGCGGGACGGGCGCATCACGGCGAATTCGAAACTTTCCTTCCGAAATCACCTTGGCGGAGAGGTTTCACAGCGCCGCGTTGGCTTATGTCGTCGGGCTAGCCGAATACGTTCCCGGGCTTGATCGAGCAACTGATCCCCTCAACCTTTCTCGATACGCCGACCTTCATTCTTCCGTCTCCAGGACTCAAGTATTCCGTAGCGCCGGTTGTGTCGGTAGCTTGAAGAAATTGAGCGGCGCAACTTTCAGCGTTGGAGGCGACCGTCACGGCGAGGAGCTGCGCGCCGTGGTCGCCCCACCGCCGTTTTAAAGCGATGGAGTCGCCGTCAAATTGAAAAGCATCGGCTTTATAGGGAGTGTTCGCTTCGGACACCTTCGTTCCGTCATACTTGAAGATTTCTTCTGTTGAGAAAGAGCGTCCGTACCTTCCTCCCCAACTCCTATCGTATCGAACGAAAATCTGCCCGCTGTCGCTCGCATAAATTTTGGTGGCTGCCTGGACACTATACGAAACATGCTTGCCGGTCTCTACATCCTTTTCTTCGTTCGTCTCTGTCCAGGAGACTAAGATCGACTTGCCAATCAAATTATGATCTGGACCGCCGGCCGCGGCCGGCGATGCGACAATTGCTGCGCAGACGAACATGCACACACCAACCCTTGGGAGGAACATCGCCATGGTTTCTCATCCTCGCGACAGACGGGCAATCAGGTGTGAGCCCGGTGTTTCGTAAGCGTCCGGTTTTATATGGTCGCGCCTCGGCAGGCTCAAGACCCGAGATCGTCTGCGTGGAGCGGCCTGTCCAAGGCGATGGTCGGGAACGGCCGCTCGGGGTCGATTCCACGCCTTCTCGGCGCCGGGGGCGATGCGCCAGATTCCGTCCCCGGGCCTCGTCCGTGGCGCGGCGCCTTTCTTCGACGCCGAATGACGCGGGCGTCTCACTTCGCCGGCGGCGCGGCGCCGGCGTTGCGGCGCGCCCATTCCTCGCGCTCGTAATCCTCGAACGCGGCGATCATCGCGCGATAGCTGCGCTCGGCGACGCTTTCGGCGAGGCCGTCCTCTCTCGCCATCGCCTCGACCTTGGCGATGATCGCCTCGACGCGCGCCGGCGCGCTGACCGCTTTCGGGTCGGCCTTGAAGCGCCCCGCTTCGGCGACGTATTTTTCACGCTCCGCCATCAGCGCGACGATCCGGCGATCGATCCGGTCGATGTTGTCGCGCACTTCGGCCAGGCTCGCGCAGCACTTGCCGCCGTCGACCGAAGGCGAGCCCCAGTAGGCCGGATGCGCCGCCGCCGCGTCGTCGCCGGCGCGCGCGGCGCTCGCGACCAAAGCCAGCAGCAGGGCGAGAGCGAAAGGCCTGACGTTCATCGAGGCGCCTTGTCGAGCGAGGGCCTTCGCGCGGGGCGCGAATCGGCCGGAAGGGAACGTCCGCGCGCGGCGGAACGGGCGCCATTATCACAAGAAGTCGAGCGCCGTGTCCATCGCGCCTGCCTCATAGCGCTATCGGCGCCCGCGGCGGCGCGCTAGAGTCCGGGCGCCGCTACGGCCTGCAAGGAGCCCCGCCATGACCCTCGCCTTCTGGTGCGTTTTCGTCGCCGCCCTCCTGCCCTACGTCCCCTTCGGGTTCGCCTCGACCAGGCTCGATCCGCACGCACCGCGGCTCGGCGCGCCCGCCCTGCAGGGGCTCGCCGCGCGCGCCTACGGTGCCCATCTCAACGGCTTCGAGGCGTTTCCCTTCTTCGCCGCGGCGGTGATCGTTTCGCATGTCGTCGAGGGCGCGAACGCGACCGTCGGCTGGCTCGCCGTCGCCTTCGTCGCGGCGCGGCTCGCCCATATGGCGTTCTATCTGATGGACCGGCAGCCCCTGCGCTCGGCGTTCTTCTTCGTCGGCTTGGCATTGACCGCCGTCATCTTCATCCACCCGGCCTTCCACTGAGAGGGCTGGCCGAGGCGCCGCTCTTGTAGACGCGCGCGGCGAGGGCGTCGGGCGCGTGAGCGCCTTGTTGCGGCTATGACGATACGGCTGGACGAGCGCGACCAACGGTCGCGCCTACAAGGCGCCCGGTCCTTCGCCCTGTCAGCTCAGCACGTCCTTCAGCCGCCGGCGGGGACTCGCAGGCGCCGATTGCGAGGCGAAGCCGGCGCGAAACGAGAAGGTCGCCTGCCAGTCCGGCCCCGTCAGGCGCGTCATCCGCGCGGCCCACGTCGCGCCGCGCCCGGCCTGCCGCTCGCGGTCGATCATCTCGATGGGCTGGTTGAGCGGCTGCAACCCCAGCCCCAGCGTCGTCGCGCTCAAGTGCAACCGCTGCCAGGCGCGGCCCGCCGCGATCGCGCCGGCGCGGTCGTAGCGGTCGCGCACGGCGATCAGCCCGGCGAGCGGCGCGCTCGCGAGCTGAACGTCGCGCGTCTGGCTGAGCCAAGCCTGGTGGCTGGTCTCGGCGGAGACCGGAAACAGCCGCGCGAACGTCCAGGTGAGAAAGGACAGGCCCGCCGCGTCGAGCGTCGGCCCGTCGCGGTGGGCGTCGATCTCGGCGCTGGTGCTGCGGAACCAGCGGTCGCTGTCGGCGATCATGACCCTGTCGGCGATGATCGCCTCGGTGGCCTCGACGACCGCGGCGTCGAACAGACGGCGCTTCTCGCCGTCCTCGAAGAGAAACACGCGAACCTCGTCGCCGCCGTCGAACTCGGCCGCGAGACGGCGCCATTCGTCCGGCAGGGGCCTGGCGCGATCGTAGCCGTAGCGGTTGGTGTGGCGCTCGGGGATGGCGGCGTAGAGCGCGTCCGGCGCCGCCGCCCCGCGCGGCTTCAGGCGCAGGCTCGCCGCGTGGGCCGGCGCTTGCCGCTCGCCTAAAGCCGCCAGCGATCCCGGCCTCGCCTCGACCTCGGCGACATAGCCGTTGGGACCGGCGGCGAGAGCCATGTTCTCGATGGCGCAGCCGAGGCCGAGATGCATCTCGCGCACATAGGCGTCCATGGCGCCGAGGTTGCGCGAGAGATCGGCGAAGATGTCGATGGCGTCGGCGCTGACCGCGAACAGCCAGGGCTGCGCATCGTGCGGGTTGGCGGCCAGGACGCCCGCCGCGACGAGCGCCAGCGGCGTGCCGCGGATCGACGGATCGTCCCATAGCCGCCACGGCGCATAGGCGTCGCCGGCGGGCAGCGGGCGCCCCGCCGCGTCGTAGGCGCGCAGCATCCCGCCGGTCAGCGCCACAAAGATCGTCGCGCCGCTGCAGGCGAGCGCACCGCGTCGGCTCAAGGCAAAGGCCGTCATGATCATTCTCCTTCCATGTGTCACCGAACGGTGACATTTTGCACAAAAAAATTAGTCGGCGCGCAGGACGCCGTCGATCAGCGCGTCGACCGCGGCGAGGATGCGTTCCCAATCGGCCTCGCTCCTAATCTTCACGCCGCCCATCACGCGGATGGCGCGCGCGCGCACGGCGAGATAGTTGATGGCGACGCCGACGAGCATGCCGACCGCCTCGAGGTCCGCGGCGGGCGGCAGCGGAAAGCGCTCGGCGATCCACGCCGACAATTCCAGCGCGCGGCGTTCGCGCACCGCCTCCAGCGCGACGACCAGCCGGGTGCGATTGGTCAGTTCGGCCGCCAGCACCGCCAGCGTCACCGGCCGCGCGCGCAAGGCGTGAGCGTGGCGGCGAAGGATCGTCTTCATCGCCCCGGCGAGCGTCAGCCGCGACGGATCGATGCCGCGCGTCAGCTCCTCGACGCTCCACCAGAAATCGCTCTGCGCGGCGTAGGCCGCCCAGACGCCCTCTAGGTCGCCGAAATAGCGGTAGATGAGAACCTTGTCGCAACCCGCCTCGCGCGCCAGCGCGTTGACCCCGATCGCGGAGAGCCCGTCGCGCACGATCATCTTGGCCACCGCCGCGAGGATGCGCGCGCGCATGGCGTCGGAGTTGCGGGCCGGGCTGCGTTTCGCCAGTGATGTCACCATACGGTGACATTTAGGCCGAAACGACGCCGCTGTCAAGCCGCCGATGGCGTTCAAGGTCGAGATGGCGGCCAACGCTCCGCGCCCTTCCTCCTCACGAGCGCTACGCTATGCACACAAGTTAATTTCCGGTTGCCCGTCCGATAGATACGCCCCGTCAAGGCGCGCGACCCTTCCCCCCTCGCGGGGGAAGGTGGCCGGCGGAGCCGGCCGGATGAGGGGTCGCGCCGCAAGGCGCGTTGCTTCAGCGAAAGCGGACGCTTGTTCGTTTATGCTTTACAAGTTACCGCAGATCGCGGCTATGCCGACAAACGCGCCTTGCGCCGCGACCCCTCATCCGTCACGCTTCGCGTGACACCTTCCCCCGCAAGGGGGGAAGGGGCGCCGCGCCTTGGAGATATGTGCATACCGTAGCTCACGAGCGCTGGTAGATGCCGGTGAAGGCGGCGGTTCCGCAGGTGTTGTCGTCGTCGACCAGCAGGTACGCGCCGACGGTGCGCAGGCGCAGGCGACACGCCTTCTCCCCGGCCGCGGCGACGGGGATCGGCTTGCCGTCGGACGCCACGGCGAACTCGACGCGGTCGCCCTGCGGCTCGATCTCTCCCGAGACGACGACGCCGTAGAGTTCCGCCGTTATCGCTATGCGCGCATCGTCCACATGGCGGATCGTGATCCGGCGATTGTCGGGCGGGCTGACCCAGAACCCGTACCAGTGGGCGAGGTCGAGCGGCGGGAAAGGCTGCAAGTCGGCCGTCGGCAGCCAGCCTTCGGTCCGGCGGCCGCGGCTGTCGACGACCAGAGCGCACGTGTAGGGACCGAAGGTCCGCCCGAGCAGCACGATGTCGTCGGCAACGACGTACGAAGGGCTGCGGCACGCGGACGACGCGTCCGGGCAGGACGGCTTATCGGCGCCGCCGCGAACGAAGTACACGCGCTTGGCTCGCGTGCGCACGCCGGCGTCGCCCTTGGTGCTTTCCTGCGACACGCCGCCGACGCCGGAACAGTCGCGCTCGCTCGCCGCGTGCGCCGCCGGACCGGCGAGCGCGATCGCCGCCGCCAGAACCGCAGATGAAGCCAGGCGTTTGACCGCCGCCGACGCCGGCGGGCGCATCGGGGAATTCAGGGCCATTCACGCTGTATCCTCTTACGGGAGCGTCGACGCCGCGCATCGCAGGATTGCGCATGACGCTGACAACACAATTGTACCCTTACGGTCTATTGGGTATCATGGCCGGTAATCGCGGCGCCGTCGCAACTCGTGTTTAAGCGATAAAGACCGCCCATGCCGGCGTTGGTCTTGGCCTAGACGATAAGGCTGAGGGACGCGAGGCCGGGATCAAGATGCGCGCGCGAATTGGCGGGTCGCCGGCATTGTTCTCGCTCCTGCCGCGGTGCTATCAATAGCCAACTCGGCGCTCGACAAGGGAGGCGACGCTGAAAAGGTCGCTAGCCAATCGTCTCAAGGAACGACGGATCCTCGTGGCGCCGGGCGTCTTCGACATGGTGTCGTTGAAGCTTGCCGACGCCATGGATTTCGAAGCGCTCTACGTCACCGGCTACGGCGTGGTCGCGTCTCATCTGGGCCTGCCGGACGCCGGGCTCGCGACCTACACCGATATGGTCGGGAGAGTGGGCGCCATGGCGGCCATGGCGGCGACGCCGCTCATCGCAGACGGCGATACCGGCTACGGAGGTCTCATCAATATCCGCCACACCGTGCGCGGCTACGAGACCGCCGGCGCCGCGGCGATCCAGCTCGAGGACCAGGAATTCCCCAAGAAATGCGGCCACACGCCTGGGCGCCGGGTTATCGCTGTCGAAGACATGCGCCGACGGATCGAAGTCGCCGTCGAAGCCCGCAGCGATCCCGAGTTCTTGATCGTCGCGCGCACCGACGCGCGCAGTTCGCTCGGTCTCGACGAGGCGTTGCGGCGCGGGGAAGCCTACGTCAAGGCTGGCGCCGACGTTCTCTTCATCGAATCGCCGGAGAGCGAAGCGGAAATGGCCCGGATCGGTCGCAGCTTCGACGTTCCGTTGCTGGCCAATATGGTCGAAGGCGGACGCACGCCGCTCTTGCCTGCGCACAGGCTGGAGGAATTGGGCTTTCGCATTGCGATCTTTCCCGTTGCCGGTCTGCTTGCCGCAGCGGCCGCGCTGCAACGCGTGTACCGTCGCCTGAGCGAAACCGGCAGTTCAGCGGGCGGCGACGATACGTACTTTCCCTTCGCGGATTTCAACAAATTGATGGGCTTTGAAGACATCTGGGAGTTCGAACGCAAGCACGCTGAATCCCCCAAGCCAGGAGAAACGTGATGGTCCTCGTCAAGAAGAGCATAGACCTTGCAACCGCGCAGCGGGCGGTCGCCGCCGCGGCCAAGAAGGCGAGCGAACTCGGCCTGAAGATGTGCATCGCCGTCAGCGACGAGAGCGGCGACCTCAAGGCCTTCGAGCGCATGGACGGCGCTCCCAAGCTTTCCATCGACATTGCCGAGAACAAGGCGTTCACCGCCGCCTCCTACAGCATGCCGACTCATGTCTGGTACGAGTTCATCAAGGACGATCCGCCGCTGCTCCACGGCATCACGCACACGCCGCGGCTTGTCATTTATGGCGGCGGATTCCCCATCGTGCTCGAAGGCGAGGTCGTCGGGGCGATCGGCATCAGCGGAGGCCACTACAAGCAGGACATGGAATGCGCCCGCGCCGCGCTC
>Ga0181524_10004979_pt1 | contig 12063 bp, 6 predicted proteins | sample PEATcosm2014_Bin_34_FD_119761 | JGI IMG/M metagenome (GOLD analysis project Ga0181524, IMG submission 119761) | Peatland microbial communities from MTU Mesocosm Facility, Houghton, MI, USA - PEATcosm2014_Bin05_60_metaG | ecosystem: Environmental > Terrestrial > Soil > Wetlands > Peat | place...
GACCGAGGGGGGCCGGAAGAAGCTGCTCGTCCACCGCAAGGGCGCGACCCGGTCGTTCCCCGCCGGCCGCGACGAGGTGCCGGCGGTCTACCGCGCCTACGGCCAGCCGGTCCTGATCCCCGGGGACATGGGCACAGCGAGCTACGTCCTCTCCGGGCTCCCGACCGCGATGGAGCGCTCCTTCGGGTCCTCCTGCCACGGCGCGGGGCGCCGGATGAGCCGGCACGCCGCGGTGCGCGCGTTCCGCTACGACGAGGTCACCCGGAAGCTGGCGTCCCGCGGGATCGTCGTTCGATCGAGCTCCCGGGAAGGCGTGACCGAGGAGGCCCCGGGCGCGTACAAGGACGTCGAAGAGGTCGTGCGCGTCGCCGAGGGCGCGGGTCTCACCCGCCGGGTGGCTCGCTTGGTCCCGCTTGGGGTCGTCAAGGGATAGCGGACGCGCCCGAGGGCCGGCGGCGGCTCACGACCGCCGCGAGCGCGACGCCCGTACCTACCACGGCTCCCGCCACCAGCAAGACAACCGAGGGGAAACTCGCCCCCGGGGATACGGTCACGGTCCAGTCCGCTGCCGCCGTGTCCCCGTCGGCGTCGGTGACGTTGAGGGTGACGTTGTACCTCCCCGAGGAGGCGAACGTGTGCGTCGAGTTCTCGGTGAGCGCTACCCCTCCGTCCCCGAACGACCAACGGTAGGAGTAGGGCGGACCGACGCCCCCGGACACGTTGGACACGCCCGTGACGGCGAAGGGCGCGGTCCCGGCAGTGGCCGATAGCGACGCCGTGAGCTCGATCCCGCCCGAGACCGCGACCGAATGCTCGTCGGTGACGATGTCGTCCCAGCTGTCGGTGGCGGTGACGACCACGGTGTACTGACCCGATTCGAAGGTGTGCTGCGTAGAGACATCGAGGTCCTCGGTCCCGTCACCGAACACCCAAACGACCGTCACGGTCCCGGGGCCGGACACGGACCCGATGCCCGTCCACGCGAGCGCGCCGCGTCCGGTCTCCGGCCCTCCGCTGTCGGTGAACGCCAGCGCATCGACCCGGGGTAGGAACCCACCCGGCTCGACCGCGGCGAACCCGGGCAGCTCGAAGGTGGCGTTGACGGCCTGGTCGGCAGTCAGGTCGGTACCGTTCAGCGTGACGGTGAGCGACCCGTTGGCCGCGAGCGAGGACGCGGACGAGTAGGTCCAGTTCAGCGAGGCCCGGTACGACCCCGACCCCGAGCCGATCCCCCAGCGGAAGGCGGAGGGGTCGACGGACCCGCCCGACGAACGCATTTGAGCAGTGAAGTTCACCGTGGCGCCCAGAGAGACGTCGATCGCGGGCGTGACCGTGGCGACCATGCTAGGGATGGCAGAGGCGGACCCCCCTCCTGCCGACCCCACGTCGATCAGGAACGCTTCGCTCGCGTTCCCGTCGCCGAGGTCGGAGAGATGCCCAACGGCGAGGTAGAGCCCCGAAGTGGAGTAGGTGGCGGTCACCGCACTGCCGACCGCCCCGGTACCGTCGCCGAACGTCCATACGGTCGCGGAAGCGTTGGCCCCATCGCCGCCGCTCGCGCTCGCGTGGAAATCGACCGTGAGGGGAGCCATGCCGGTCGTGGGGTTCGCGGTGAACGTCCCTACAAGAGCGGGCGCGACCGTGACGCTGGTGGTGGCGGTCGTCTGCTCGTTCTCGCTATCGTTGGCATAGCCGTTCACCTCGTACGCGCCGGGGATCCGGAAGATCGCGCAGGCGCACGCGGCGACGTACGGGTCGCTCGAGGAGAACTGGACGGAGGGGGGCAACGTGCTCAAGGCCGTCGACCCGCCCGACACCGAGAACAGGTCGGGGAAGTCGGCGGGGGCGTCTCTCACCCCGACGTTCGAGGTCGGGGTCATCGTGAGGGGCACGGTATCGTTCCCGCAGTCGGGAAGGGGAGAGCCGCCGACGCCGATCGCCACGCGGGCGCTCGCCCCTCCGTCGATGGGGACGGCCGAGTCCGAGACGACGACCGCGGCGCAGAAGCTTCCGTTGGCGCCGAAGGCGTGGCTCGGGGTCGCGAGCGAGGTATTGTCGAGGTACGTCCCGTCCCCGAACGAGAACGTGTACCCGTACGGGGCGACCCCGCCCGTGGCGGTGGCAGAAAAGAGGACCGCCTCCCCTCGCGTGGGAACGGCCGTCGACGAAGTCAACGTGACCGAAAGCGCGGTCCCCCCTCCCACGACGATCGCGACCGGGGAAGAGACCGAGTAGTTCCCGGTCGAGTCGGCGACGTACGCCTGGGCCGAGTAGACCCCTGGGTTCGCGTAGGTGTACGTGGTGGACCCGCCGGGGGCGAACGAGGCGTTGCTGTCGCCGAACGAGACCCCTTCGAGGGGATACGTCCCCGTGCCTCCGGTGGCGTTGACGTGGAAGGTGACGGTGAGAGGCGCCCGGCCAAAGCGCGGGGCGGCGTAGTCGAAGGAGGCGAGGCTGCTCGCGGGCAGGGGGAGGCGGTGCGCCAGGTCGACGATCAACGTCGCCACCTGGGGCGAGCCGAGCCCGGTGACCGGGTCCCACCCCACGCCAGCCGAGTACCCGTTGCTGCCCGAGGTGATGTCGTGGAAGTCGCGCGAATAGTTCGCACCGGCGGCGACGGCGTACAGGGACGGGTCGAGGAGGCCGAGCGGGGCGCCTGCGTACTGGTCGGCGATCGCCGCGATGCCGGCCCACAACGGGGTCGATAGGCTCGTTCCCGCGGCGGCCGACCCCTGCCCGTGGAGAATGATGCTGACCGCGACCTCGGCGTCGAGGGAGACGTCGGGCACCCCGCGGGTCGGCGGGCGGGACGGAAGGCCGCTCTGCCACCAAGGCCGGGGGAACGGCGAGTAACCCCCACCGGAACCTCCCTGGTTCTGGCAACCGGGTTCTCGGCCGCCGGTCGAGTTGCCGTTCCAAGCGGCTTCCCCGAGCCAGTCACCGCTCGAGCTCACGCTGAGGTCGGTCCCCCCGACCCCGGTGACGTCGGGGTCCGACGCGGGGAAGTTGGTGGCGAGACCGCTCGTGCCGTCGGAGGCGCCGCAGTCCCCGCTCGCGGCGAAGACAGAAATCCCTTCGGCGGCCGCGAACTCGAGGACCGGTGATAGGATACCGTAGGAGCCATCCGTTGAGGCGTTACAGGCGACGTAGCACGGCGCCTCGAATTCGTTGTAGACCCCGACGTCCGGTTCACCCCAGCTGAGCGAGATCACGTTCGTGGCTTGGTGGGCGACCAGCCAATCGACGGCCGCATAGAGCCCGGAACTGGCGTCGGGCGAAAGCGTCTCCTCGATGGTGGCCCCCGGAGCGGCCGCACGCGCCCATTCGATGTCGAGCGCGTCCTCGAGGTTCCAGTCCAGGTTCGAGCTCACATTGAGATTCCCGGGGGGCGGGTCGGGGTAGACGAAGTTCACCGCCCCGGCAGGGATCCCATAGGCGCCGGCGAACGCGGCGAGGTCAGAGGATAGGCGGGTCTGGTTCTCGAGAGAGCTGTACGCGTCCACGACGGCGACCCGGATCCCGGAACCGTTCGTCCCGCCCGAGATCAGCGACGTCATGTTGTAGGCCTGCCAGACCTGGCACGGGTCGAGCCCGTCGCCCAGCGTGACACACGTTGCGTCGGGCGTGGTCTCGGCGCGAGTGAAAGTGGGAACGTTAGAGGCTGGGACCAGCGGGGTAGCATTCCCAAGACCGTACACGCCTGACCAAGGAGCGAGCGTCGGGAGGGTCGCCGGCGTCGGGTGGCTGACGAACCATCCACCTGCGGGCCCGCGGTATTCCTCGAAGGTCGTCCCGAACGCCGCCCCGACCTGGGCGCTCGGACCGGTCACGGTCAGCAGAAGATGGTCCGGACTCTCGCTGGTGGTGAGACCGAACCGTTCGAAGTAGGCTTTGGCCCCCGAGACGGCCGAAGGCGAAGGACCGAAACGCAGCGCGAGCTCGGACGGGGTAAGGAACCCTCGGTACTCTGGGCTGCCTGGCGTGTAGAGGGCGGAAACCAGCCCGGCGAGGGCCGCTGGGTCCGAGAGGGCGAGGCCCACCTCGACCGAGACGGGTTGAGCGGCCGGTTCGGGTCCCATCGCGACCACTCCGGATGAGGGGGTGAAGGCGGGGGCGACCTCCACCTCGGTCCCCGTTCGAGTCGAAAGCGAGCTCGACGCCGCGGTCGGTGACGCGACCCCTACGTTCGTCGGGGACGCGGGCGGACCGTTCGCGGCTGCGCGGCCGGACGGCGTGACGGAGCCAACGAGGACGACCGCCACGACGACCGCGAGGATGACCCCCCGTCTCAGCGACCCGTACGCCATGCCACTGCCGGACCCCATCGAGGCGTGGAGATAACCCCCTTCCCGAAGCTCCGGTCCGCAAGAACTCTTAACCGCGCCGAGTTGAGGGTACTTCGGAACGCGCCGTGAATCCCTACTTCGGTTACGAGATCGCCCTGGGCGCCGTCCTGCTCTACGCGGCCGTCGTCTACGCGCTCTACCGGACGGGGCAGCTCGGCCCCGACCGGCCGCTCTCGCTCTTCGGTCCTGCCCTGATGATCAAGACCCAGCGCGGTCGTTCGGCGCTCGACCGGTGGGGGCGGTTCAAGCGGTTCTGGACCGCGGTCAGCGACCTCGGGATCGCGCTGTCCGTCCTTTCGATGGCGACGATCATCGGCCTTCTCGTCTTCGGGGCGATCGAATCGTTCCGGCTGACGGCGGCCCAGGCTCCCTCGGTCTCCGAAGCGGTCGGCATCCCGGGGATCAACCCGATTATCCCGGTTGGCTACGGGATCCTCGCGCTCGTGGTAGGGATCGTGCTCCACGAGCTCAGCCACGGCGTCGTGGCCCGGTCGCAGGGCATCGGGGTGAAGAGCCTCGGCATCCTCTGGTGCGTCATCCCGGTCGGCGCGTTCGTCGAGCAGGACGACACCGAGATGCTCGCCGCCTCGCGGCGCCGACGCGACCGGGTCGCTGCCGCCGGCGTCCTTGCGAACTTCGCGCTCACGATCCTCTTCTTCGCCCTACTGTCGGGGCTCGTGGCCTCGTCCGTGGCCCCGAACGCCGACGGGATCCCCATCCAATCCGTGACGTCCGGCATGCCGGGCGCGAACGCCACCCTCGCGCCAGGGGACATCATCACCGCGTTCAACGGAACCCAGACGACGACGTGGCAGGCGTTCGAGAACGCCGAGTCGCACACCATGCCCGGAGAGACGGTGCCCCTCGTGTTCTATTCGTCGAGCCTGGGGCGCTCGGTCTCGACCACCGTCGTTCTCGCGACCAACCCGAACAACAAGACGCATGGTTTCCTTGGCGTGGGGGTCATTGGCCTCACCCCTCCCGAGATCAAGCAGCTCCTCGTTTGGCCCGCCGGGAGCGACCAAGGCCCCGCCGTGGGCACCGTCTACTGGCTCATCCTGCCCCTCGGCGGCCTCGAGCCGGTCGGTGGGTCGACGGCCGGCTACTTCCATCTCACCGGCCCGCTCGCCGCCGTCGGGTCGAGCAACTTCTGGATCGCGGCGAACATCCTCTACTGGCTCGCCTGGATGAACCTCCTCCTCGGACTGTCGAACACGCTCCCCCTCGTCCCGCTCGACGGGGGTCTCCTCTTCCGGGACTTCGCAGCGTCGGTCGCCGCTCGTCTTCGTAAAGGATGGAGCGCGGCCCAGCTGGACCAGTTCGCCGGTCGCGCGGTGGCGGCCTCCTCGCTCCTCGTTCTGGTGCTGCTCCTATGGCAGTTCATCGTACCTCATCTCTTCTAGACGAGCGGGCGCTCTTCGCGGAGTACCCGTTCCTACCGGGGGCGGAAGCACTCCTCGGCGAGCTCGCGGTATCGGTCCGTGCTCTGCTCTCGGACAGCGCCTTCGCGTCCGCGCGCTCGCTCGGGCGGGCCCGCATCCTCGCCGCCGCGGACGACCCGCGCGGCGCCCGGGACCTTGAGGAGCTCGCGCGGGCGGACCCGAGCGTCCGCCTCCTGTCGTTCCTGTTCGCCCGCCTCGTCCTGTCGGCGGCCGCGGTGCCGGCCTCCCTTCGGCGGTGGGCCGTCGCGGAGGCCAAGCGCAACCATGCTCGCCTCCTGACCGTCCCAGTAGAGGAGCTCGCGGAGGTCGCCCGTCGACTCGGCTTCTCCCTCGTGCCAGGCCCGGAGAGTGTCGACGTGCCGCTCGTGGACTACCTGCGTCTCTCCGTGCCGATCCGGGAAGCGGAGTTCCGCCTTCCAAGACAGGCGTTGCAGCGTGGGTCGGTCGTGGTCCGGCCCGCGCGCGCCGCCCGCCTTCTCCAGGAGGCCGTGCGCCTTCGCCTCGCCGAACCGCTTCCGCTCGCGGACGACGTGGTCCGAGAGGTGCGGGAGCGGGAGGCGGACCTGCTCGAGGAGCTCGCCCGTCGGACGCCCGCCCCCGTCGCGCGGGCCGCGCTCCGTGGGGGCGCGATGCGGCCCGAGCTGTTCCCTCCCTGCATCCGCAAGATGCAGCGGACCCTCCAAAAGGGCGAGAACCTCTCGCACTCGGGGCGATTCTGCCTGGCCGCGTTCCTTCACCGGGCGGGGGCCGACTTCGAGACAATCGTGGACGCGTTCCGGGGGGCTCCGGACTTCGACGAGGCGGTCACCCGGTACCAGGTCGAGCACATCACCCTGCACGACGACGGACGCGGCTACGAACCGCCGGAATGCGAGACGCTGAGGAGCCACGGTCTCTGTCTCCGCGACGGGGACGCGACAGCGACCGACCTCCGCGATAAGGCGCGCGATGAGCGGTGCTTTGAGCCGTCGCTCCGCCACCCGCTCCAGTACTACCGACGCCGAGGCGGCGCGGTCGTCGAGCGGGACCCGTCCGAGGGGGCCGCTCCTACTTCGACGGGGGGAGGGCCTGATAGACGCGGAAGGCCCGAGCCACGGCGGTCCACTGGCCGGCGATGACGAAGTAGACGAGCGCGACGTCGATCACGGTGAACGCGACGCCTCCCACATGGAACCGCGACCAGGGTAGGTCGGTGGCCCATGGCCAGGGAAGCGACCAGTCGAACTCGAGGAACGCGGCGAGGGCCAGGACCACCAAGCGGTCGGCTCGGGAAAGAAGGCCGCCGTAGAGCCGACCCTGCCCGACCGCCTGGGCCTGGGTTCCCATGTAGCTTACCAAGAGGAGGCTGACGAGGGCCAGGAGGGCGAGGAAGGGGTTGGCGTACGTGGAAACGGCGAACCCGAGGAGGATGGCGACATCGGCGTACCGGTCGTAGACGTGGTCGACGAAGTCTCCTCGTACCGAGGCACGGGAGGTCTGCCGGGCGACCTCTCCGTCGAGCACGTCGAACAGACCCGCGAAGAAGATGAGCGCGGCGACCGCAAGGAAGAGGTACGGCGTGGTCCACCGGACCAATAGCGCGGTCCCCCCCGCGGCGACCGCGAGGAGGAGGGCCAGGAGGCTCAGGCTTCCAGGGCTCCATCCGAGGAACGGCCGCGCGAGCCGGGCGATGTACGGCTGGACCTTGGCGCGGTACGATTCGAGGACCATCCGCGACTTCCTACCCTCCCCTACTCCAAAAGGTGCTCGGTTACCGTCGGGTCCGCGAGCCAGTCCACCCGGCCGTAGGAGGGACGCCCCCGGGCGCGGATCCGTGCGCTGACCTCCCGGGCGACCGACGACGGGCTTCGGCCTGTGGTGTCGACCTCCCAGACGCGGCGTCGGAGCGCCAAGGCCTCGACTAGGACGACGTCCGTCGCCTCGGCCACAACGTTCTCCTCCCGGTCGTGCGCCGTCCCATGTCGACCCCGCGCGAGTCGGCGTCGTAGCTCCCGAGGGTGGCAGCGGAGGATGACGACATCCCGCAGAGGCAGTAGGTGAGCGAGATGCCCTACGACCACGTCGACCCCCTCCGTCCGCCCTTCCCGGACCGCACGGGCGAGTCGGGGGAGGTCGACCTCGACCCCCGTACCCCTACCCCGAGAGGCACCCAGCTGCCGGGCCAACTCGGCGACCTCCACTACCCTCCAGGACGCCGGAAGTCGCCGCGCTACCGTGCTCTTCCCGGTGCCCGGAGTGCCTGTAAGAGCCACCGTCGCCATGGCTCCGGACGAACCCGCAAAACAGATGAGCTCGGCGATGGCCGCGGCGGTTATCCTCCACGACCCCTCCCGGAGGCCGCCGGTCTGAGGGCGGCCGGGTATCGAGGAACGTTGGGAGAGATTAAGTAGCAGCTCCTTTTCCCGCCACCTATGTTCCGTGCGACCGGGCCGGCGATGAAAGGGACGGTAGCCATGGTAACCGTAGTTTTGGTCCTGGGGTTGGTCGGAGGAATGGTCCTCCTGGCCCCGGGAGCTCATGCCGGATCGGCAGCGAAGGGCGCGATAACCCCAATGGTCGCGCCGACGCCCAAAGCCGCTCCGACCACCGACGCTCAGGTCTTGAGTACGATCATCCAAATGTGGGTCATCGTTCCCCTGCCCGCGTCGGGCATCACCCCCACGCCCACGATGTTCTCGGTGGCCACGAACATCACGGGGGGCCCCATCGCGAATGCTGATACCTCCGTCTTTGCCACCGTCTATGACACGGTGACGGGCACCTACCTGGCAACGCCCTTGCTCACCCTGAACACAACCGTAGTTGCGGCGAACGTCGCGACATCCATCAACAACGGCATTCCATACTACAACTACACCTGGAACTTCACCCTCAGCAAGACCACCCTCGGATGCTCGACTGCCTCGTGTTCGAACATCATCCCCGCCACGAACGACCTCTTCGACATCAACGTGAGCGTCGTCGAGGCCGCCGGCGCGACCTGGAGCGCGGCTTCTAACAGCATGTCGCTGCAGACGACCCTCGTCTCGACCTACGCGAACGTGGTCAGCATGACCCCGGCGCCGGGCTCGAACGTGGCCGTCCCGGCCGCGGTGAGCTTCGAGACGAACACCACCTGGGGCTGGACCACCAACGCCAGCACCGATGTCTACCTCATCATCGCGCCCACTACGGCGGTCGCCGGTTACAGCGTGATCTCGTTCAACAACACCGTCAACATCGTCAACCTCAGCGGTGCGGCCTCCACGCTGGTCTTTAACGGCACCCTCAACGGCGTGCCGTACTCGGACTACGTCTGGACCGCGATGCTGAACGCCACGACCCTGGGTTACACGGCCGCGACCGTGAACACGACCTACGGCATCGGCTACCCCACAACGATCTGGCTCTACATCGGGGAGAACGGTGTGGCCGCGGGCGGATTCAACACCGGTGACCTATCGACCGCCAACGCGGGTGCGGGCGTGCCGGTGACCTTGGGAACAACGTTTGTCGCCGTGTCGGATGTCAACTACCCGATCAACTACCAGCCACTTCCCTTCGTAGAAACCGGCACGGTCAACGTGAGCTACGCGGAGGTCACGAACGCGACGTACTCGGCGTACTTCCAGGTCTTTACGAATGGCACCCCGTACGGTACGCTGCTGGCGACGATCAGCGGTAACCACACCGTCAACTACACCCTGGGCGCCGTCGGGTTCTACCTGGCGTGGAATGGGACCATCAACGGGGCACCCTACTGGCTGTACGACTGGTCGCTCACCCTGAACACCACCACGATGGGAGGCGCAGTTCCGTACTCCTTGGTGATGGTGACGGTCAACACGGTGTTCTCCGGGGACTACATGGGAGTGGGCGGCGTGCAGCAGGTCGGAACCCTGCAGCCCGTGATCACCTACATTCCGGGTCCTGCTCCGGGCACCCCGCCAACGACCACGGCAATCGTGTTCGTTGCGTACCCCTCGGCGGCCACGCCGACGATCACCTCGACCATCTCCGCGTACATGCCGCTCCCCTTCCAGGTGAACTACTCGATCGCGGTAGTCAACGCGAACATCAGCATGTACACGACGACCATCATCGTGAACGTCACGTCTGCGGCGGTCGGTCAGCTTACCTCGACGGCGGTCATCCCGGGACTGGGCCAGACCGCGTACACCTTCGAGGTCAACGGTGCGTCCCTCGCCTGTGACGCCGCGTGCGTAGACCTGCCGCAAACTGAGTACACGGTATCGGTGTTCGTTGGAGTGACGGGTATCGGTGCTCCTTCGGATGGCTCGGTGGCATCGGGCGCGACCGCGCACGGCTTCTTCCTGATCGTGACCCCGCTCTCGGCCTCCCTCGTCTCGCCGGCGCCGGGAGCCAGCGTGTCGGTCGGGAACGTGTCGGTATCCGTGGCTTACTCCGGCTCGTATGTCGCTGGGGCGATCGCCAACATCTACTCGGCGGGCGGGTCGCTGGTCTTCTCGCACGGATACATCGAGTTGACCCCAGGCGTCCCGGTGACCGCGACCTGGTTCATCGGCCAGACGGGGACCTACAGCTACTCGATCGTGATGACCACGGTGTACCTGCCGACAACCCACTACTTCAACGGCACGATCACGGTGATCACGAAGGGTGGAACGGTCTACCAGAACGTCACGAAGTACTCCAACCAGTCGGCGATCTCGGGGCTCTCCGGAGCCGCGGCGGGAACCATCCTGCTGGTCGTCGGGCTGATCGTGGGTATGATCGTGGCGCTCGTGCTCGCGCGCGCGGTTATGGGCCGCCCGGCCACCGCGCCCCCGCAGCCGTGGGAAAGCAAGCCGGGGACCGCCGGAGCCGCCGCACCGAACACCTGCAGTGTCTGCAACAAGTCGTTCAGCACTCCCGAGGAGCTCGCCGCTCACGGGAAAAGCGAACACGGGATGCAGTAGTCGGTCGCTGAGGAAGCCTCCTCAGACCAACCCTTTCTCCCTTTCTCTTTTTTTTCGTCCTTAGCGAGCTATCCGGACCCGTTGGCTCGTTCGCCGGCCTCTTCCGGCACGGCCCCTCGCAGGGGGTGCCGCTACGCGAAGCGGAGCTTCCGGAACGTCCGGCGCCAGGCCAGCACGTCGTGGGCCACTCGCTCGCCCCGTATCCCCCCGCGCACGAGCAGGTCGGCGAGCCGCGCCATCTCCTCGGGGACGAGGCCGAGCCGGCTCACCTCGGCGGTCCCAATGCGACCGACGAGGTCGATGAGCAATCGCTGCCGCTCGAGCCGGCGCGCCAGCTCCCCCGCGCCCAGGTTCGCCTCGCTGCGAAGACGGGTGCGGTCGATGTGCAGCTGGTGGGAGCGCGTGAAGCCCTCCTCTTCGGCGATGAGCGGGAAACCTCTCCGAGAAAGCTCGCGGCCAAGCCCCTGGGCGTTGGCGACGACCGTACGGGCGTATTCGGGACCGCACCGTTCGAGCTCGAGGAGGGTCTGGCCGAGGGCGGCGATCCGGTTCCAGTGGGCGTTGTCAAAGACCCGCCAGACGAGGGCGGGGTCGAGCTGGCGGAACAGGTCCTCCCGGTCGGTCACCAGGAGCCCGCCCTGGGGCCCCGGGAACGACTTGTGGGTGCTCCCATAGAGGACGTCGGCGCCTTCGCCCAGCGGGTCCTGGAACTCCCCACCGGCGACCAGGCCGAGGACGTGGGAGCCATCGTAGAGGACGAGCGCGTCGATGGCGTGCGCGGCCTCCGCGATCTCTCGGAGCGGGTAGGGGAACAGGAAGAAGCTCTGTCCGAGCACCACGGCCTGCGGCCGCTCGCGGCGGATCGTGTCCGCCGCTACTTCCGCATTGACCCGGTGGCCGGGCCCCTCGGTCGGCAGGGGCCGGACCGTGTACCCGAAAACCGCGGGGATGAAGCCCGGGGCGTACCCGTCGTAACCTCCATCGTCCGGGGAGAAGGCGAGGATCCGCGACTTCGGGGGCAGTAGCGGGACGAGCGCGGAGAGGGCCGCGATGTGCCCTGAGAGCGGTCGGGTCGTCGCGAAGCGGCCGTGAAAGAGGCGGGCCGCCGCCGCATTGGCGAGCGTCTCAATGCGGTCGGTGTAGCGGGTGCCCGTGTAGCTGTTGTCGATCGTGTCCCCGTGGAAGTCGGTCGTGATGGGGAGCGTGTAACGACCGGCGAGGTCGCTACCCAGATAGCGTCGGGCTACGGGGGAGACGGCGTTCTCGCTCGCGAGGAGGTTGAACACCTCGCGGCCGCGCCAGCGGTCGTGGGCCCGTACGAGAGCGGCGAGCCGCCGCTCTTCCTCACCGGACATC
>Ga0181524_10004981_pt1 | contig 12063 bp, 12 predicted proteins | sample PEATcosm2014_Bin_34_FD_119761 | JGI IMG/M metagenome (GOLD analysis project Ga0181524, IMG submission 119761) | Peatland microbial communities from MTU Mesocosm Facility, Houghton, MI, USA - PEATcosm2014_Bin05_60_metaG | ecosystem: Environmental > Terrestrial > Soil > Wetlands > Peat | place...
CACGCAGTACCAGATTATCGAACCTCTCACCCTCGGGTTACTGACCAAAAACATGGCTTTCAAACTCCACGACTTCTTGCTAGTTCCGTTCGTCGTGATGCTACTCGCACACGTCCTCTTCGGCCCTGCCATGCGCGTCTATTCTCGGTTCAAGAAACGACAACGCCAACAACAGCAATGAGCACCTGATTGCGAATGCAAACAGTCTAGATGCGAATCTTTTGCTAGGCCGAGAGGAATCCGCCATGTCCTGGTATTACGTCGGGTCCTAGTCGAGGAGAGGGTCAAGGCCGAACTGGAAACCCGTCTTGAGGCCTTTGAGCGGCTTCCAAAGCGCGTGCGGTGGGGATTCTAGCCAGACTCCGATTACGGCATGTTTGGGCACACAGCTCGATGGTCCCACGGTGACCCCGCGCGTGCGGGATTCTTTCGAGGTTGGGCGTGGTATGGGCCCCCTGCCGCTACCGTGGGCCTGCTGTCGACCCGTCACCTTGATTGCTCAAACCATCCTTTGGACGGCGTGATCCTCATGAAAAGGGAGGGTCACCCTTCCGCTCGATTCTGCGAGGGAAGGAAGGCTAGACGACCGAGCCGCCAAGCGGACTTATTCCGTCAGTGATCTATCCGTTCCGCGCAGACGGCGGACGAGTTCCTTCATGAGGCTCACTCCGATGTCAGGCTTGGACCGCACAAGGCCCCAGAACGCCCAAGCAACCAGTACATAGCAAGTCGTTGGCGTCATCGCCACGACATCCGCGGATCTAGGTTGCTCGTCAATCAGAGACATCTCACCAAAAAAGTCACCCTTCTTGAGAGCAGAGATGGTCTTGCCCTTACGCTGCACCTCCACGGTCCCGTCGGCTATCAGGTAGAACCCTACGCCTGTCTTACCCTCCTTTACGATTGTCTCTCCTGGTTGGAAGGAGCGTTCCACGCATTGCTTGGCGATTGACTTCAGTTGCCCCTCCTTCAAACCTTTGAATAGAGAAACAGACCGGATCATGTCAACCAGCGGTCCTTGAGGCTTCTCGGGCAATTATGGAGTTCTCTAAGTGGGCGAGATTTAAACTCACTGCGCCGTCCGTCCCGATGAACGTGCTGTACCCCTTGCGGTGCCCCTTCCGCCCCGTCAATTCCACCCTGACAGGGGCCGCCTTCCCCAGGGCGAACCTCCAGTCCAGCTCGAGAATTCTGTTGATCTCTATGCCAGATTGCCATGCTAGGACGAGAGGCGTCCTCATCCTCATCGGCATCGCCAAGAGGACCTTGCGGATGTCCTCGGCCCTCAACGGCGGTGAGGGGGCCTCCGGCTTTAGCTCAGCCCTCTTCCAATGTCCGAATAGCGCCGAGTCGTTGCTTTCGTAGAATGAACGAATCGCGGCAGCGGCAAGGGAGCGCTTAGACTCCGAATCTTCGCGTTGAATCAGATGGATGTTGATGTATTCGGCTAGGAAATCGGTATGAGTCCGTTTCGCCGATAAATCGGTCGGCCGGCTTTCAAAGACGCACTTCAGGTTGTCTTCGATCAGCCAGTCGGGCGTCACGATGTCACGTTTTCCCTTCAACCAACGAATATAGAGACACAACTCTCCGCCGTAGAGGGACCTTGTCTTGACGTTGTCGTAATTTCTTAGGAACCGTTCGATTGCGTTGCTGGGGCCGAGTTCCTTCAGGAACCCCTGGAGTGTCTTTTCTGCCTTTGCGTCGGCGGTCATTCGTGCATTGAAAGCCGCATCTTGTTGTTTATCCATCGCCCTATGTCACATTGGCTGGGTTCGCTTATGCCGCCTTCGTGCCAAGCTCCCTGTTCTCACGAAGCCAATCATACGGATGCAGGGAATCGAGGTCACATCTCCAATCCTCGAGTCCTTCATGGTGGTGCATGGGGTCACGCGTAGAGCGAAGTCTATGTATCAAGATTGCAGCATGCGCACAATCCAATATCTTGACGCTGCCAAAATACTAAAATAGTTCTGTTGTTCCTTTTCTTCGTGCTCTACTTCATCATCAGTGCCGTACTGGACCTCTTGAGGCTAGAATCAAATGAGAATTAACAGAACGAATTCGATTCGTGTTTCTGAGGCTGGTCTTTCCAAGCCCATCGTCCGTTCATTCACCACTTATGAGTGCAAGGCTGGTTCTTGAATTCAATGTCAGAGACTTCAGAGACGGAAGACTTTCCAACCACGTTTGCCAATGCGGTACACGGCGGATTGGATAAGGTTCTAGGTCAAAGTGGGGCTGCGGCGGTCTTATCTCACATGAAGATGACTAATAGTCTTCCTGACCCGGCTGAATTCCATAAGAAGCTACTTGCACTTTTCGGCGAGAAGGCAACACTGTCGCTGGAGAGGGCAATAGTTAAGGATCTTGTGAAGAGGCTCAAGTGGGCGCTAGAACTCTTGAGCATAGAAGGTCCCTTCAATTTCAGCGCGACTATGCTCAAGATACAAAAGAGTGTGAAAGCATGACGACTAGAAGAAGCCCCGGGTTGAGACCTCTTACTCAGGTGGATCGCCAAAGGAGTAAGGCTGGTTCTGGAGCCGAAGATTTGGCAGAGACACGGATTGCTACGGTACTTGGTTTGAAACAATTCACGCAGCGTCCCGTCAGAACCCTACTCATCAAAGGCCTCGCAGGTACTGGCAAAACAATACTCGCCCTTGAGATTCTCAAGGCAGCGGGAAAGGGGAAAGGCGCGTACATATCCTCAAGGGTTCCAAAAGAACTCCTTGAAACGCACATACCGGCCATGAAGGAGACTCTAGACAATCAAGATTTCTTGGATATTAGGCTCGAGGACGCGACGTCGGTACTCGATTTTGTCATGCAACTAACGGAGCCCAAGTCAGTCAGAACCATTGTGTTTGATAGTTGGGATGGCCTCGCGAAGGAATTGGACCAGAAAGAAAGGTTACGAGCCGAGAAGACTCTAATGGCCCTTGCAAACAATTCCGGCGCCGAACTCATCTTTGTCAGCGAGGAACCCGGCGCCACAACCATAGATTACCTCGTCGATGGTATCCTCGAGCTGGCGAGGGTTGAAGAACAAGACCGTGCGGTACGAGAATTCATCATACACAAACTGCGTGGGACAAAGATACCCCAGCATAAGTATCTCTTTACACTTCTAGAAGGAAAATTCACATTCTTCGGACCTTATGCCGTTCCTGATTACTCGAAGATGGGCAAATTTGCACAAAGGCCTGACATCGATGGATCCTATTCCTTCGGGAGTGGCGCTCTGGATAGACTGTTTGGAGGCATGATTCCTGGGAGCACTCTGGCCATCGAATATGATGAGAACGTTCCCTACTCCGCGCTCAGAGCAATCGAGCTGCCTCCCATCATCAACTTTCTGTCGATGGGAAGGAGTGCAATCCTTCTCCCATTGCCAGGCGCGAACGATGACCTAACGGACTCGATTCTGACCAAGGCCCTTGGCGAAAGTGCTGTAGCTGACAGGCTCCGCATTCTCAACGTGGTGAGGACTAGCGACCTTGAGACAACGAACTTACCGAAAAGTGCCACACCCAAGGAAATCCATGAACTAGTTACTAGAGAGACGACAAGACTGCGGGAGAAATCGAAGGATCGGTCCGTGTTACTCGTAAAGTCCGTTAGCGCACTGGAGAATCTATTCGCTTCGGATCTAGATTCACTACTTGAGGTTACGTCTCAAGAGATAATCACTCTCGCGCAGTCGCACGACGCACACATTCTCTTCCTGCCAAAGGATTCGCCCATCCGCTCGCGCATCCTCTCGATGAGTTCCAGTTACGCAAGATTGTTCGTTAGGGATGGCACAGTTCTGATGTTTGGCGTGAAACCTCACACCGGGGTTTACGCATTACAACACCTGGAGGATCCCACTTCTCCATCACTGACTCAACTCGTGTGATTCATTTCACAAGGGAGAATCACTGGCATAACATCGCCACGGATTGGCAAGCCCGCGCGCGCGCTCGCTAGCGTGGGGTCACCGAGCCGTGTGCCCAAACCAGCCGGAGCCGGAATCTGGGTTCGAATCCCTTGCCGGAGGGAATTGAGACGACCTTGTCAAGCAATCTGGACTCGAGTTAAGTGGGGAGGCGTGTGCATTGAATTTCAGGCTCACGTTGTCGTCATGAAGTCCTTGACGGAGACTATCTACCTAACCAACAATACCTGGCAATGCGCGTGATTCAAGACGCCGCTCGAGACGCTCCCCACTAGGAGTCGCTTGAAGCCCGTGTTTCCCCTGGTTCCGATGACGATTAGGTCGAACTTCTCGGAGGAGGCGTAGGTGACGATGGTTTCCACGATGGATGCGCTTTCTATGACCTCTCCTTTTGCTTTGACGCCCTTCCTCGCGGCGAGTCTGAGCCCCTTTTTGGCCACCGCCTCGGCTGTCCGTTTTGCTCCTTCATCGAGGATCTCGACGGTGGGTTGTGGTAGGCCCGCCGCGCCAGTGTATACCATTATTGGCATGGCGTATACGTGAAGCAGAGTGACAGAGGCCTTGCCTTTCGAGAGAGCGCATGCCGCCTCCACAGCCTTGTTGGAGTCCTTGGACCCGTCGTATGCGACCAATATCTTCTTGAATTCCGTGGTTGTTCGCGGTCAACAGGGACGCGCCTCCTATTTAACAGGTATATGGAGGAGGCAGGAGGGAACTGTTACCTCTGCGTTGGAGCCACTCAAAATAGTCTTCCTGTTTGCTTTCGGCGGATGGGTTCGAGACCTCTAAGGTGTAGAGCGTCCCGTCGAGGCCGACAGCTACGACTTCATCCTCTCCGCATGGATTCTTCACGACGCAGCGCGCGCACGCTTATCTTGGAGAGTGCTATTCAGCCTCATAGCTTCCTTCTATGCTGTCGGGGCCGTCGAAGCAGGGGAGAGGCTAGCCGCTGAACGTCTCTGACGGCTCTGGATAGACGACGCTGGTGACGAGAGTCTTTCCGCAGTTCACGCAGTTCGCCACCGTCTCGACGCAGTTCCTGTGATACCCGGAGCCACACTCACACTCGACGTAGGGCTCGGGCTCCTCCTCGCTCTGCAGAATCGACCTGATTTTCTCGCCACAGTACGTGCAAGTCCTCATGTGTCTGGCGATGTCCCTGAGGGTGAAGATGCCTATGATCTTGCCGTTCTCGGTTACGAGCATCCTCCTGACCTTCTTCTTGTTCATCACGTCTATGGCCTCGCGGAGCGGCCTGTCCTTGTCGATCGTTACCGGAGGGGATGTCATCACGTCCTTCACCTTAACGGATTTCGGGTCCAAGGATTTGGCGACCACCTTCGTAATGATGTCCCTTTCAGTGAGTATCCCGATGCTCTCGTTTACCCTGGTGACCACGACGCTGCCCCTGTTGTTCTCGACTATCATCTTGGTTGCGTCGTAGACCGACTTGTCCTCTTCGATCTTGATCAGGTCGCGCCTGGCAATGTTGCCTGCAGGTAGGTCAAGAACCATGGCCTTCCACTCTTCTGGATTTATTTAAACTAGAGATTTGTCGCTCTGCAGGGTCTGCGCCTAAATCCCACCGGGCCCGCTTGCCGTAACGCGCCGGGCACCCCCCCTTCTTATTTCAACTCAGGCGACGCTGCTCGCGGGCCTTTTCTAATTGTGCAATGGCTCTTGCAAGATTCTTCGAGCTTCTTCTTTCGAGGAGCAACCTCAGAGACTGAAGCTGTGCATCCAATGATGCCACAAGCAAACCCATCTTGACTTTTTTAGCGTTGTCGAAGACGAACTCGGTACCAGCACTATTTCTTACGTTTCTGATTAGGCGGTCGTGGTCTCCGTTATCGACCCACGCCCAGTGTCCCGGAATCACTTCAAAGCTACCTGGCGTGAAAATCAAGTCCAGATCTAGGCCGAGATAGTTTCTAATCCTATCATTTCCAATCCTAGGAAATAGTCCCCAATGCCTATTGCTACCCTGCTCCGTTCGCACAGGCTCCTGGGACAGGCCCGCGCTGTTCAGCACTTCGTCGAGTTCCGGGTCGGGAATCCTGATGATAGGGTGAAACCCCTCCCTTCTTAGAGCCAAGGCAAGTTCGTAGAATCTCTTGCTCAAGCGTTCGGAAATCATCAGGTCAACGTCACGCCGCAAAATCAGCTTGTTCGATGTCACGAGGTAGCGTGCCCAGCTTCCTACCAGCACAGCATCACCGAGGCTTCCTAGTCCTCGAAGCACGTCTCTGACCCTCCAGAGGGTCTTTCCTGAAACCACAGATGACAATTGGGTTCTTTGACCTACCTGCAGGAGAAGGCGCTCCCTTACTGCCCCGTTCATTGGTTTCCGCAACCATCACAAGGTCGCACAGGTAAACGTTTCTGCCGTGTACAATTCTGAAGGTCAGACAGCCGTCCAACATGGACGGACCTTGGGGATTCCTGTTATTCACTTCGCAGATTCTCGCGAATCAGGTGATAGCGAATTCGCGGTATACCTCCTCGGTCCGCATTCGTCCTCGCGCCGCAAGACGGCGCTTTTGTATCCAAGCGTGAATCCCTCGAATACTTCGAAGGTCGGGGCTTTACCCAAGTCAGACCAGCATCCGACGATCCTTTTCGTAGGAAGACTCGTGGAGAGGAAGGGTGTGGCAGACCTGATTGACGCCTTCAAGCTCCTGTTGACGGATTTCCCTGATGCACGATTCAATAGTTGGCGACGGGCCCGAAAAGGCTGAACTCGAGAGGCTGGCGGCCGACCTTGGACTGGCTGCCAGCGTGACGTTCACCGGGAGCTCTAGCATTCGGGCACTCAATGAAGGTGCACAACCGCGTAGTTCACGAGGTAAGGGATGCCAGTCCCGGTCCCGTACATTATGCCGAGCTCGTTGCCGTTGGAATACTGCATGGCATTCATGTCATTACCATGACTCCAGTAAGCACCTTTCTCAACGATTATTGGAGAACCCCAAGTCGAACCAGAGTTCGTGCTGTTTTGTATAAACAAGGTGGTCTTGTTGGCTGCAAATGCGGTGAGCCACAATGTAGGGCTGCCAGTGTTGCTGCTGGCTGAAAGCGATACGCCGTAGACTATACCTGTGTCAAATGTTGACTGTGTAATGGAAGTGCATGGATACGTACAGTGCCAGAAATCAACGCTGTCTGTCGAAGTCGAAAAAGCGGCGTAAAGAGAATTGCCCACGGATATCACCGAACCAGAATCAGCATACATCTTGTTTGTTGGAATGGTAATCAAAGGGCCCCAAGCTGAACCACTCCATGTTGTCACGTTGACAAGAGCTGGGCCGCACGTCGGAGTATCGCCAGTGCATCCTAGAGCGATGCTCAAGTGATTTGAACCCATGTTATTCAATATCCCAAAAAACTGAGAGTGATGGCTCGTACCAGTAAAGGAATGATTTAGAGTCCAAGTACACGAAGCTACTGGAGTTGCACATTCCCAGACTTCGTCATACTGGGTGGTAGATTGGCGAGAACCAAAAGACACCCAAATGTCGCCTGATGAATCCTGAGTAATCGTCGGCACAGAAGGCATGGTATATGTCGATGTGTGGTTGACCTTTGAAACCGCCCAGCTGATGGAGCCACAGCCAGAAGATGAAAGAGTTCCCCATCTCACTTGAAATTCGTTGGCAGATGGCCATGTGGCCGCATAATACATGATGTTCGTCGTCGAGTTGTAATACGCTGAAAAAGTAGTATTTTCGTCTTCAACGGGCGGGGCATCAACTATGGCGGTTGCCGACGACCACGTTGCAGCGTCTGGGCTTGTCTGACATACCACGTTGGTTGCACTGCTTGTAAAGACCCAGTACAGACCAGATCCAAAGAATGTCTTGATCTGGCTGTCTTGAGATGCGCAAAGCCTCCCGACACCGGAATTCGCGCAACTCTTTGATACGGTTCCTATCGCTATTGTATTACTGCCACCACTAGTCGTGGTTGTAGGCGCCTCAGCAGTTCTCAGTGCTAGAAATGAGATGAAAGCAAGAAACACTACGATAATCACAAGAACGGCTGCGAAGTTTTTCTTCAGCATGGACAACCCTATCCACAGTCAGTCATTTGGAGAAAATTAAAGATGCCGTTCCGCTGTTCAAGGAGCTGCCCGATGACAGGTGCCAGGGCTGACCTGCCAGTCCTCGACGACGTCGGACCATGCTGGTCCCAGTCGCAGGACGATGATCTTCGCAAAGCGGGCGCATTCTTCCCAGAGGCATGGGGCATGGCCGGGTCAAGTGCTCCGGGGGAGTCTAAGCACAAACTCCATGAATACGGAGGAGCTACACTCGGGCCGGGATGAAGATAAGAGTCGGTCAGAGGGTTACTCACGAGCGGACGTTCACGGCCAAAGACGTCGAACTGTTCGCAGAGTTGTCAGGGGACAGGGGGATGCATCACATGCAACCCGACAGCGAAGGGAGGACAATGGTGCAGGGCTTGCTAACCGCCACGGTTCCAACCAAACTCGGCGGCGACATCAACTTCATCGCGCGTGAAATGACCCTTGAATTTGTCAGACCGGTGTTCGTGGGTGATACGGTGAGAGCCGAGGCCGTAGTCACCAATGCGGAACCCAGCGAAGGGTACCTGAAAGTTGCAATAGACATAACGTGCTACAACCAACTCGGAAGAGAAGTCTTGCTGGGCAAGACGCACGGCATTATCCGGCTCTAGATCGCAGGCCATTTCGGATTGTGCATCTCTTCGGATATAGGGCTGAGTTTGTCTGGATTCTGTTCATCACAATTATTACGTTCCTAGTGAGCGTCTCCACGGCTCCGTGAGCCAAGTAGCCTCATCCCAGTGTAGGAAAGCTCTGGTGGATTATCGCGTCAGATAGTCTTTGAGATATTGTTATATAGTCTATCAATTCCGCGTCCAGTCATGGGAAAGGCGGTGCGATCGGCGTCCCATCAGCGGGACTTGGGCCTCCTGGAAGACGGAAGCCCGCATCCTCAGGGTGCCCCAAGGGGTCTGTTGCACTTCTACGCACTTCTGAGCATAGCTCGCAAGCCGATGCGTGGCTACGACCTCATGAAAGAGATTGAGACCAAGACCGAGGGAGCTTGGCGCCCCGGACCTGGCGCAGTGTATCCTGTGCTCCGGAAACTCGTGAATCAGGGCTACATTGCGGCTCAGAAGAAAGCTAAGGGCGGCCCGCCCCATGTTCTCTACGAGATAACGCCTGCGGGACTCGAGAGCATAACCAACGCCAAGAAGATGATGAAATCGTCAACAGAACGCTGGAGTCTTATGAGCCAGCTATTCATCGACCTGATGGAACCGGACGACCTGGTAAGATTCGTCCTCAACTCCTTGGAGCTGCAAATCGGGCTCGTCCACATGCTCGTCGAATCCGACAGGAGCGGCCTAAACGACGAGGACAGGCTGTTCATCCTTCGCCAGTACAGGCTCAATCTGGAGAGGGAACTGACTCGGGCAACGGCCTCGATCAAGGAGATAGATGGTCGAACCCCCTCCGAGAACGCCGCCGCCCGGGGAGCGGCTTCGAAGGTGGGGAAGGCTTGAGCAGTACCACACTCGTCTCAGCCGACCGCATTTCCGAAGGCGACTCCATGATCAGGGTTGAGAACCTGACGAAGAAATTCGGCGACTTCGTGGCCCTAGATGATGTTTCGTTTGACGTCAAGAAGGGCGAGATTTTCGGTCTGCTGGGTCCCAACGGTGCTGGCAAGAGCACAACCTTGCGGATTCTCTCTACTTTGGCGAGGCCCACCAAAGGGACCGCCCTTATCGGTGGCTATGACATCGTGAAGAATGACACCGAAGTTCGCAAGCTGATAGGCATCGTTTCCGAGAAGATGATAATGTACGACCGCTTGACGGCAAGAGAGAACCTCTGGTTCTTCGGCAGTCTCTTCGAGATTCCAAGCGATGTGCTGACCCAGAGGATTGACGAGCTGCTGGACCTGGTCCAGCTGACCAAGTGGAAGAACGTGTTGGTGGGGACCTTCTCGACAGGGATGCGCCAAAGAATGAACGTGGTACGGGCCCTGCTGAACATGCCCCGTGTCCTGTTCTTGGACGAGCCGACGCTGGGTCTGGACCCCCAATCCTCCGTCGAGATCCGAGAATTCGTGAAGAAGCTCAACAGAGAGAACGGCACCACCATAATCGTGACAACGCACACGATGGTCGATGCCGACATGCTGTGCGATCGCATCGCCATCATTGACCACGGGAAGGTGGTCGCTCTAGATACCTCGATCAACCTGAAGAAGCTGATCTCCGGGGGGAACAGCACGATTCTCAAACTGGGCGTTCCCAATCTCACGGCCGACCTCCTTGAGACACTCCGAACACTAGATTGCGTTCAGTCCGTTTCACAGGAGAACTCCACCAACGTCCGGCTGATCGCGCGCGGCGACGACGCGTTCGACAGCGTGATCGACGCGGTGAGAAGCAAGGGTGGGAAGATAGCGTCGATAGAAAACATACAGCCGACGCTCGAAGACGTCTTCCTGCACCTAACGGGCCACGAAGTCAGAGACAGCGCGGACCAGAAGATTCCGCAGGAGAGGCACAGACGATTTGGGACCCCCCAACGGAGGGTAAGGTGAGACTGATGGGGGCCAGGACACTGCTTTCGCACAGTTTCAGAATCGCTTGGAAGGACGTACTCGAGCTCTACAGGAACAAATTAGGTCTGGTCCTGCTTATTGTGATGCCCCTGTTCATGATGGCGATGGTCGGTTTCATCTATCCGACGAGTGGTAGTTCGGTCAGCAACCAGCCTATCGCCATCGTCAACTCGGACGCAGGGTACAACAACTCAATGATCGCAAGCCAGACGTTCACTTCAGTCCTGCAACAGATCAACAGCAAGACCGACACGATGAAACTCACCACGGCGTCGAGCGCCGCTGATATCAAGAACCTGATTCAAAGGGGCGATATCGAAGGCGGGATAGTCATCCCGAGCAATTTCTCGGCGAGCCTCGCTAGCGGAAAGCAGGGGACTGTGGTGATCATAACTGACCAGTCCAACCCCCAGGTGTCGGCGACCATCGAGACGTTGTTGTCCAGTGTGTTCAGCGAGATGAACACCATGATAGCCCAGCAGAAGGTTCAAGCATTAGGAATCACGGCGAACGATTCCCTTGCAACAGTGCAGCCATTCAAGGTCAAGATGCAGGGCGTCGTTCCCGGCGTCCCCAACTACTTTGACTTCGTTGCTCCCGGGATAATGGCCATGGTTGTCATGATGAGCGTCATGACGGGGCTACCCGCGGCGATATCGCAGGAGAAAGAGATCGGCACCATGGACGGAATGATGGTGGCACCCATCAATAGGCTGTCTATCATCCTCGGCAAGACCCTAGGCCAGACGGTAAGAGGTTTGTTCCAGGGTCTCATAATACTGGTCCTGGCTGTCGGGCTGTTTGGTGTAACGATACAGGGGAGCATTCTTCTTGTCTTCGGGTTGCTTCTGCTCGGCGTGTTCAGCTTTGTGGGCCTGGGCATTGTGATAACCTCGTTCGCCAAAGACCAGCAGACTGCAACGATGCTGATGATGACGCTCATGTTCCCCATGATGTTCCTGAGCGGAATCTTCTTCCCGATACAGCAGATGCCCTGGTACATGCAGGACATATCGAAGGTGCTCCCGCTCACCTACGCGTCGACCGCCCTGAGGAAGGTCATGGTGCTGGGCGCCGGGATTCCCGACATAACCACAGAGCTGACCATCCTGATAGTGTTCGGGGTCGTGATGACCGCGATAGCCGTCCCCGTATTCAGACGAATGATGACTAGGTAGTTATCCTTGAAGTGACGTTGCGACGCGCGCGCGCGCGCGCTCTTCGGGGCAGTTTTGAGGTGCGATTCCGCGCCGGGCCCCACCGGGCCAGTTCTTCCACTTGCTCTGGATCTAACTTGCGCTTCCTGCGATTGTCCTAACGTCATTACCGAACTACGCGAAAGCCCCGGATTTCAATGCGGGGATGAATCGCGTTGGGCTTAAATGGAATGGCTACGTATTGTCTTCTGGATGGCATGAAGTCGGCGTTCCGGTTCCGTCTGTACCCAAACCGCAAGCAGGAGCGGAGGCTGCTGAGGATGATCGAGGCAGGGCGGCA
>Ga0181524_10004982_pt1 | contig 12062 bp, 8 predicted proteins | sample PEATcosm2014_Bin_34_FD_119761 | JGI IMG/M metagenome (GOLD analysis project Ga0181524, IMG submission 119761) | Peatland microbial communities from MTU Mesocosm Facility, Houghton, MI, USA - PEATcosm2014_Bin05_60_metaG | ecosystem: Environmental > Terrestrial > Soil > Wetlands > Peat | place...
ATCGGTCATGGTGACGCTGAGCTGGCGGCGCTGGACGACCTCGGGGCCTTCGTAGGTGGCCTCCAACTGGCAATCCATCCACTTCTGGCCGAGGAAGCCGGGGCAATCTTCGGTGACACCGTAGCCGCCCATCAGGCTGACGGCTTCGCGCATCATGCTGGCGCCGTGGCCGGTGTTCCAGAGCTTGGTGGCGGGGCAGAGGACGTTAGCGACGGAATCGACGAGGGCGAACTGGACTAACGGGGAAGGTTGGGAGCTGGCACCGCTGCGCAGGTACTCGAGGGCCTCTTTCTGGACGGGGCGCATGGCTTTGAACATGGCGGTGCCTCCGGTGATACAGCGCGCCGCGAAGGTCTCGTTCCGCTGAATTTCGAGCGGATCGAGCTGGTCGAATGTGCGAGCGGCCGCGAAACCGAGCGCGGCGCTGGCTTCGCCGGTGGCCCAGATATCCACCAGGCGGTGGACGGCGTCCTGCTTGAGCTGGATGCCCAGCTCATAGCGGGGCGAGCCGGGGGCGATGGCGCCGCCGCGGAAACGGCCGCGGTGATAGCGGATCACGGGCTCGACGGCGGAGAGCAGCTTGGCCGAGGTCATAATGCCCACCGTGACCCGGGTACGGCGGAAGACGGCCTCGATGATCTCGCCATGGTTGTAGCGCGGGACGATTTGGCCGTTCTTGACGCTGTAGCCGCCGATGATGCGGCTGGCGGGAACGCGCAGGCTGAAGATGGGATCGCGGGTGGAGGAGAGTTGGTGGACCAGCTTGCGGGTGGGCGTGCCGCGGTCGAAGGTGCCGGGGTCGGTCTCTTCGAGGATGACCATGCAAGTGCCCTTGATGCGCGGGTCGTCGGAATCCACGGCGGCCGTGACGAAGTTGGCGAACCCCATGTTGGTGATGAAGCGGCCGCGCTTTTCGACCTGCAGGATAGGCTCTTGGCCTTCGTTCCACTCGGCCACCTTCACCTTGCCGCCGAGCATGCCGGTTTCGACGCCCACGTATGGGATCGGCTCGGTGAGGGCGAAGGCGCCGCGCCAGGGCTGGCGGTCCTCGCCGGGCTGGGCGGGGGCGCAGCGGGACATATAGTAGTCGCGTTGCTCGGGGGTGCCGCGTTCGTGGATGGGGGAAAGCGCCAGACAACCGGCCAGGCTGCCGGTAGCGGAGCCGGCGTCGACCCAGGCCAGCTCGAAGGCGACTAGAGCCAGGGCGAGGTTCTTAGGGCCCTCGATGAAACCGCCCTGGCCGGGGTCCATGAAGACGCCGGTGATGCCGGATTCGTCGAAGGCCTGAAGAAGGGCGTTCTTCTCGGGCGTCCATTCGTGGGTGTTGCGGGCGCCTTGGGCTACCAGGCGGGCGACCGGGCCGCGCGCGACGGCGCGAACGGACTGCACCAGCATCTGCAAGTCATAGCGGTCCGAGAAGCGCCACAGGATCTGGCGGACGTCGTCGCCGGGCAGGGCGCGCAGGGAGTCGGTGGGGTGGTCAAGAGCGGCGAGGGTCATTCAGGGCGTCCTTTATATGTCGGGGCATGCGTAAGATGGCGCACGCTGGGGCCTGGGTGAACCGAACGGGGGAAGGAGAGCAATCGGCTTGCCAGGGGGAGAAAGCGTGGAGAATCAATACAGATGTGGAGATTCTCAGCGGTAATTGGGGGATGGGGAGAGGGATGTGGCGCAGAGGGAGGGAAGGCGGACCGCGCTGGACATGGAAAAATGCGAAACGAAGCCAATTTGCGGGTGGGCGGGCGGAGGGCGAGCGAAGAATGACGGAACAAAGCCAATTGGGGAGCTCGAAGAGTTGGCCAGCGGGGATGTATCACCATCTCCAGTGTAGCGCGAGGCGGGTCGGGATTTCAGGTAAGTGGTTGATCCTAATCGGTGAAATAGTTGTGAAGGGAAAAGGGAATCCCCCGGTGTCCGTTCGCTGAGCACGGGCGTATACTGGTTTGGGATGCTGGCTGGGGTGTTGAGGCGGACGGAGATCAACGATGGTTCTCATGGCCAGGATCGAAGCGATTCTAGCGTCCGGAGCAGTGGTGGAGCTTTCAGACGGCCGACCGGCTTGGCTCCCAGCACGGGAGATCTACCCTGAGATCAAGCCGCATGAGGACTTCCGCAGCCGGGCGATGAGCCTCGTCGGAACCGAGGTAAGAGTCGTGGAGTTCCCGGGAGTCGGGATGGGCCGGCCTCTGGTGAGCCACGTACGTGCCACGGACGACCCGTGGAAATCAGTTGCCGGTTGGCAGGATGGGCAGGTCAAGGTGATGGAAGTTGTCGCCGACACGAGGGGCGGCGCCATTGGGATCATTCCTTGGGGAGTACGGGCCAGCGTGCAAATGCCCGGCGGCCAGAGTATGCTTCCTCTCTCTTGGAGAGACTTTGACTTCCCGTTGCCAGGAGATGAGGTCGCAGGTTACTTTCGCCGCGAGAACGTGAACGAACGCGACCGCATCGTTACGCTGGATTTCGAGGGATACGTGCGGTCGCGGGTTTCGCTGAAGGACGCTCTCGTCTCTTCATCCGCCTCCGGACCGCCTGCACCCATCGAGACGGCGCTTCGGCCTATAGCCGAGGTGATCGACGGAACTCAGCGGAACGCTCTCAGAAGCATAGGCCCGACGTTGATCGTCGACAACGACGAAGCGTTCCTCCGCTCACTGAACCGACTGATGACCGATTTCGGATGCCATGTGCATCCGTGCAACTCCTATGAGAGTGCCCGCGAGTTGCTTTGGAAGACAGAAGGGGGGTTCGAACTCGCGATTCTGGACGTTCATCTTAGCGATGCGGACGATTCTCTGGGGCTTGCCTTGGCCGAGGAACTAGCCCAGGTGCAGCCAAACTGTCGGATCGTCTTGATCAGCGCGGACGATCTTGATAGAAATATCGATGCCGTATCGAAGTACTCTAGGTTGCCGGTCGCTGGATTCATGAGCAAGCCGCTCGGAATCGATGACCTTGTCGGCACCTTGGCCAATACGGGCTATGTGATGACGCTTGGTGAGTTCCTTTCCTCTTCGCCGCGAGGCCCGGCACGCCCTGAGCTAGCGGGGGGAAGTTCGGCATCCCAGGATGACCTTAAGGATGCTTGTGAAACGCTGCGAACGACCATCGGCGCGAAATCTGTCGTGCTATTCTCGATCGACCCTGTGAGCTATCAGGTGAAGATCGAAGCGCGAGCGGATCCCGAGGGCGTGGTTTATCGAGTCCAGCCTCACCTGGATCGCAGCCCGGTTCGGGACGCGGCAATTGATTGGGAGGACATTTTCACTGGACATGCCAGCGGCCCTGAGGATGGCAAGAAGCACTTGTATCTCCGACGGGCGTACGATTACGAGTCCTGCATCGGTGTTCCGGTAAGGCTTCGTCTCGCCCATCCGCTCGCGCACGCGCTTTTCGCGTTCCACAGTGATCGAGATGGCTTCATCCCAAACGACAAGAACGCGGTCAAGTTGGTCGCAGACAGTATGGGCTGGATATTGCGGGCCCGGACCCTCGCGGCGGAGCTTCGGCAGATGAAGCCGTTCGAGTTGATGGGAAAGGTGTACGGTAGCATGGCGCATGACCTGAGGTCCGCGCTTCCGGATGGCCCCATGCTCGCAAACCTGCTCAAGGAAATCGATACAGGAAATGTGTCCGGTGCGACACAGACGGCCCGGGTTGTTCGCGACAGAAACGAGCGGGCTAGGGGGATTGTCGAGACTTTCCGCAAGATGGCCAGGGGCCAGCATGACGAGGTGACGGATTTTCCAATTGTCGAGGCCGTGGAGGAGGCTGTCGGAACGTTTGCGAAGAGCACTCACTTGGAGTCTCAATGCAGAACGGCTCCTTACTCCGGTCCTCCCTGCCGGGTGCACATGCGGCGAAGCGGATTGCACCAGATTATCTATAACCTGTTGCTCAACGCCGCCCAACAGATCGCCCGGTTGCGGGCCCTACGTCCAGTTGAGGAGGAGATTCTGGTGGAGGTCCAGCACGTTGCAGACCAATCCTCCGGAGATTGGGCCGTGGTGCTGGTTCACGATAACGGCCCTGGCATCCACAAGCGGGATTTCGAACGCGTATTCGACATACACTACACCACCAAGGAAGACGGGTGCGGCATGGGGTTGGACATCTGCAGGTCGATCACCGAGAGTGTCCGGCATGGGGAACGGACCGGTTCAGTGCGTGTTCGAAGAAGCATTCTGTTGGCGGGCACGACGTTCGACGTTCGGTTTCCCCTTTAGGAGACGATGGCGCCATGGAAGGCAGAAAAGTCCTGATCGTCGACGACGATGCAGAAAAGCTTGACGCCCTAGTACGTGAGCTGAACCGGCTCCGAGGCGCAGCCGTCGGCGTTCGGTCAGGAGAAGAGGCTGTCGCCATGGTCGAGAGAAACCCCAGGGACTTCCAGTTTGCCGTGGTTGATCAGGTTCTTGGCTACGGAATGGACGGGATCGAGACCACGCGCAGCCTTGTTGACCTGAGCACCGATCTTTACGTGCTGGTGTACACTGGGGTGCCGTCCGACGACTGGGAGATGATTGCCAAGTTCAAGTATGAAGCTCTGGCGGCTGGCGCGTATCGGTATCTGGAGCGCGGCTCGGAGGGCCGGGCGCCCAAACAGATCCAGGACTTCGTGGCTGAGATGGACCAGTTGAGGCGGCTGCGAGACTGGATCCGGGAGTACTACGACACGCGCGCGACTGTCCTCCCCTCTTTGCTTACCCAGCTCGATATCGGCGTCGACATCATCGACTCTTCTTTCAAGCTTTGGTATATGAACGATACCATGCGAAGGATCACTGGCATGACCGGCGGCGATTTGCCTCGGCAGCCTTGCTCGGTTTGGCATCACTACGAGTTTGCTCCTTGCTTGGGCTGCCTCGTACGACGCACCTTCGACGGTGAAGGGAGCCTGCAGCGCAGGTTTCTCTGGCCGATGCCGCGGCGCAATGAGCGGGGACTCTTCTACTTTGACGTTTGGACGCAGCCGATTCGCGACGACGGCGGCCAGATCCTCCTCGGTCCCGAAGGCCGACCACTTGCGGTGATGGAATCCGTACAGGATCTGACGGACAGTGATCAGTTGCGGCGGATGCCGCGCGATGAAAGGCTGCGGCTCATTGCCGGCGCGTTGCGGGACTGCCCCGTCCAGGGCCGGCACCATGATCCGCGCTGTTTCGATAGAGTCCGGCTCTATCTCTGGGACAACAATAGCCAGATCTTCGTTCTCAAAGCCGCTGAAGGTTTCGACAGCGCGCCTTCCCTTGACACGCCGGTCCACCTGCCCTCCGATGTTCTCGCTCGGGCGGAGGGCAACATGCGAAGCTCGGGATATGGATTCTTTGTTCGCTCCGATCCGGGGAGCGATCCGCTTTCCGCGCGGGAACCCTTCATCTACTGGCCGATCATCGAGGATGGGAGGATAGTGGCTGTGCTCGAGGCGATCGGTCTCCGGTGCAACAGGGATGCGGTTCCTCTGTTGAGGCCATATGCGGAGGAGGTGCGAGCGGCTGTCCGGGATGCTCGAGCGGAGGCCGGAGCACCGAGGGCGTTCGTCGAAGCTGCGATGGCTCGGGTTGACCAGAGGCTTCAGACTGTCAGTTCGGCCGTCGAAGCGCTCCAGCTCCTGGTCAATGAATGCTGCCGGCTGACGGATAGCACTATGCCGGTTCTTCGCTACCGTGATGGGAATGACGCGGTCCTCCTGGTGATGGGGCCTTCAGAGTACGAGTTGGTTGCGGAACCTCGGTATCCGCTTTCCCACGTGGCGTCCTGGTCAGTCCGCACAATCGTGTCGGGACAGGAGCAGGCCGCCAACGTCTCCGAAAACGGAAGCGAAATTGACAAGTTACGGAGACTTCTGAGCGAACAGGGACGAGCCGCGCTGAGCGGCATGAAGGCGTTGTGTTTCGAGCCCTTGTTTTTTCAGGGCCGGTGTATCGGCTCCATCGGATTTCACGCCGAGACCAACGATAACTTCACACAGGAAAGGCGCGAGATTCTGCGGTCCTTCTCCAACCGGATTGCGCTGGCCCTCCACGACTACCTGTTGGAAGAGCGCACGCGCAAACAGGTAGAGGCAGCGCAGGACGAAACCATCCGCTTGGTGCTCCACAACATTAACAATCCGCTGGCAGCCCTTCGGACGGAGATCCAGGGTATGAAGGACAAGGTGGCCCAAAATGCGCTCGACCAGGATGATCTCGGGCGGCGAAGCAGCCGGTTAGAGGCGCAGGCTGCGAGAATCGGGAGGGTGCGCGGCGAGTATTTGAAACTGCGCCAGCCCTGGAACAGCCGGCTTGAGACTGTGGACTTGATCGAGGTCCTTCAGGAAGCGGCGGATGAGGAAACTGCTTCACGGAGCGATGTGTCAGTTGAGTACTCGTTCAGCCCGGAAATCACCAATGTTCGGGCGGACGCCGCCGCTCTTCGGGTCTGCCTTGGTGTCCTTCTCCAGAATTCGCTGGATGAGTTCGACGGCTCCGGGCCTGGAAACCGAATCCGGATCGGTTTACGACGGGCGCCGCTTGACGAGGCCAAGACGCTCCGCACTACTGACCCAGTGCTGGCGGTCGATGTGACTGACAACGGGCCCGGAGTACCCGCAGACGTTGCCAAGGACCTCTTCAAGGTGGTGAAAAGCGGCAAAGCCACGGGTCTTGGAATGGGCCTCACCTACGCTCGCCACGTGATTCGGTCGGCGGGCGGCGACGTGTATTACCATCCGGATTTCACGGGCGGCGCAAAGTTCACCATCCTGCTGCCCTTTATTGAAAGCGAACCAAGAAAGGGGGGTCTAAGATGACGAGCCCGGCACATGCCATTCGAATTCTGATTATCGACGATGATCGGGGCTTCGCAGACAGCCAGGCGGGGTACCTAAAGGACCAGGGCTACGAGACCGCGGCCGCGTATACGTTCGAGTCGGCCCGGGATTATCTCGAGGCTAAGGCGCCCGAGGTGAACATCGCGCTGGTCGACATGTACATGGGGCGGGATAAGGAAGCTGGGATGAAGCTCGTCGGCTTGATCTCGGAGCGATACCCGTCGATTGTCTCGATCGTGGTCACTGGTCACGGCGACTTCGATAACGCCATCAAGTGCATGCAGGCCGGAGCGTTCAGCTACATCATGAAAGGCGAATCGCCGCCAGGGTTGATAACGGAAATGGTCAAGAAGGCCGTTGCCTACGGTGTCAAGAACGCAATTGCTTATGGCGGAAGAAGCCCGGTACGGGTGAGCCGCGAGGTGGTGTCGGACATCAACGAGAAGATTGGCGTTCTGCTGTGCGCGCTCCATGACGTTCAAGAGGCGATCCAGAGAATGGCCGACGAGTTGCAGCCCGCACTTCACAGGAGTGAGTAACGCGGATGAGAAGTCAAATGGCCCGCTTGAGTCTCGACGAATTCCGCATAGCCGTCCAGGCTGCGCGCAAGATTGCCAAGGGGCCGGACTTCTTCCGGCGGCGTGGTCCCGACGGACTCAACGAGCTTCGGGTTCTTCGCCGGTGGAACTCGCATACGCCGTCGTTGCTGGATGTTTGGGGCGGCGGGTACTTCCTACGCTGGCAGGGGAAGGGCACCGTTATCGATCCGGGCGTATCATTTCTTCGGTTGTTCAGTCTCTATACACCCTACGGCCTCCAGGACGTGAACATGATCGTGGCGACCCACGATCACTTTGACCACTGTGGCGACCTCGGAACGCTGATCGGATTCCTGCGCGCGTACAACGGTCTCAAGAAGGACCAACGCGGAAAGAAACACCCGTGGGATCTGATGTTGAGCCACGGGGTTGCGGATCAACTGGGCCCGCTTCTCGTGCATCCGGACAATGCGGGAGCAATTCGCTGGCGAAAGGCCCTGCCTCCGCAGGATGTTACGAGCATGACCACTTCTGGTCGTTCGGCGGTTGGGAATCCGAAAAGGATTTCCACGAAGTACCGTTACACCTTGCAAGCCATGAAGTCTTTCCACAACGAGTTACTCGGTGAGAACACTGGATTTGGGGTTCACATCACCCTGGCCAGCCCGCGCAAGCATATCGTGGTCTCCAGCGATACCGCGATTGCCCGCCGGACCAAGCGCGTTGACGGGGACGAGCTTGTTGAGGGCTACCGCGGCGCGAACCTGCTGATCCTCCACGTGGGGACGATGGAGGACCCGGGTGAAAGCCGGCTCCCGCAGCACCTGGGCTTCAACAGCGTGGTCGAAGTCCTTTCCCGGCTCGCCGACGATGAAACCTTGGAACTGGTTGTGCTGAGCGAGTGGGGATATGAGTTCGGCCGGTTGGGATTGTGGGGCCGATCACGATTTACTGAACTCGTCGTCGAGGAACTGGAGCGCCGAAATTGCCGGAGGTTTTTCGCGGCCGTCGAGGGAGCGCCTCCGTACGGGAACAAGATTCCGATTCTCCCGGCCGACCTGAACCTGCGCATCAGTTTGCCGGATTTCGGGGTCTGGCCAGACGGGGCCCAAAAACCCGTGCCCGCAGTGGATATCCGGGCCAGTGAGGGAATCGACCGTATCCGGTATCTCGTGAAATGACAGATAGAATCCCTCGGCATCCGGCGCGCACTGCTGCATCGGCAGATCATCCGCGAAGAAAACGGGGTCTGGCGGCTACGCGTTCCGCTCATGGCTCGCTGGCTGCGGCTGCGCGGCTAAGCCGTACCCAGGCGAATGGTGCAGCCCGGCTTAGGTATGCGCTGACGCGGCCCGCGACCCTCGATGACAAAGCGGCCAGATAGATCGCCGTCGACCAGGATGTGATTCAGGTCGGTATTCCAGACGAGAGGCAATTCGAGGACAAGCGGCTGTAGCACTTCGTATCGGACCGGTCCGTCTGCCAGCAGCGTCATCACTCTGGCGTCGGCCTTTCGTAGCTGTTGCTCCCGCTCAGATTGCAGATCTCTCGACGGAACATCCGATCCAAAATCCATCTCGGCCTGACCGCTCTTGCGCTCGCGATTCTCGCGCTGCGCTTTTTCTCGCACCACTTGTTGCTCGGTCACCACCCTTTTCTCGACATCGCGAAACTTCTCAATGCCCTTTGGGCTCCTCGTCGCATACACCAGGTGGAAATAGGCCCGGTCGTGGAGAGGCTTGAGAACCCGTGAAAAGGTCGCATAGGGAAAGCACCCCGTCGCGCGGACCTGTTCGACGTACAGGTTGACCAGTGCCGATTCGCGGCCGGGCGTGTCCCGGATCAAGCGCCAGTCGCGCGTTCCAAAACAACGATCCAGCGAGTCTTCGTTGGCAGGATTCCGAAAGCTCAGGAATCGGTTGATGGAGTCGTACATGAAGTTGATCATCACTTCGCCCTTCGGCCGCTGGAGAATGGGCCGCAGGTTATCCATGGCAAAGCCGGTCCATCCGGTCGGGTCGACAAAGAAGAATGTGAATGTCGTGCCGACCTGGTCGAGGATTCGGCTGATGTTCTCTTCGAAACTCCCCGGGAGCGCCGTCGTCTTGACGTCCCCGCGATGTTCCTGGAGGACCTGCTGAAGGTTGGCGAACGCGGCTGGGGATTTTTCGACGAAGATGGCACGGATCGTCGGATATTTCCGACTCTGGGCAAGGCCGTTGCGGACGGAATTGAGGCGATCCAGGGCAATACGAATCGAAGTATCGCCGAGATCCTCGTCCGCTGCGCGCCAGGGTCCCGAGAAACAGTCGACGTACACGAACTCGCTCTGCGAAAAACCGATGTGGTAGGCGACAGTCTCCAGGTACCGCTCAAGGAAAAAGTGTTTGAGATAGGTTTGTTCGCGGTCTTTGTAATACTCGACCGGTTTCACGATTCTTTTCCTTTAGGCCACCGCCTGTTGCGGCTTGAGCTCGACGAGCGGCGCATTCGGCCACGCTTCGGCAAGCGGCGCCATTGCCAGCCGTAGATCGAGCCGCTCCTGCCGTGACGGCATCTGGCTCGTCGATAGGACCGGCATTTCATCGTACGTGCGACCATCCAGGAGGCGCCCGTGCTTTCCCTTCTGGACGCCGCCCCATTGTTTAAAGAAGAACCGGACGCGGGCGTCCCGGCAGGATTGACGAATCGCGCCAACCCAGTGCTTTTCCATCCGTCTTGCGCCGGGACCGCTTTCCCCACCGACGATGACCCAATCGATACCGCGAAGGTTCGGTTTTCCCAGATGTTCAAGCAGAGGTTCGATGCTCAAGAAACGCGTACGAGCGGGAGTGTTGCGCAGATCGTCGATACGCGGCAACCCGTGTTTCCGGTCCTCAACGCTGACGCCCCACCATATATGCGGAGCGATGGCAGCGTTTCTGAGCCGCCCACACAGCAGGGATCTAAGGCGCGTCGATCGCTTTGTCAGGACTTGGTAGGTGTGCCACGGAGTGCGGAGCATCACTTCCGCAACCGCCATGATGTAGCCCTCGGGTACGGATTCCTGAAACAGATCGCTCATGCTGTTCACGAAAACGGCTTTCGGAGAGGACCACGATAGCGGCTCAAGAAGCTTTTCCGGAACCAGGCGTGGATCGAAGCCATGCTCATACGGATGGTTAGGAACGCCTCGGAATCGCTCGGCGAATGTCTCGGCATAGCAGTGCTTGCAGCCGGGACTGACATTCTGGCATCCCCGGACGGGGTTCCAGGTTGCCTCCGTCCACTCAATCTTGGAATGCTCGCTCATTGCGAAGCCCTGCGGCCATTATTACATTTCTGCTCGGAATTGTTCCGGCCGCCGGAAGGGCCACCTACGCCGCGGTATCGGATTTGACTACTGAGATCTTCACGCGATAACCCAGGGAGGCGAGAATGCGGATCAGAAGATCACTCGATACATGCTCAATATCGTCGTTCAGGATGGCAGTCACCCTGGTTCGTGAGGTACCGGCCCGCTTCGCGATTTCCGCATGAGTGATCTTCTGGCGTCGCGCGATTTTCTTCAGCCGCCCAAGCAGGATGTGCTGGACCTGCCATTCCTTGGCGGCGGCGCTGGAGAGTCCCAGGGCGCCAGCCAACTCTTCCGGCGTTCTGGCAACCGTCGGTTTGAGTTTACGCATGGAGGATGATCGGCCGCACAATTCGTAATGTATCATATTTGAGACATCGGCGAATGGCGGCCGGCGCGGCGGGGTGCGCGACTTGAAAAAGGGAGTGTTTCTTGGCTTTCGCGGGAAATGGCGGATTTGCGAGAGTAGGTGTGCACCAGGCTGAGTGGCGCTGGCCCACGGAGACAAAGGGCAAGCTAAAGCATGCCCCACCAACCTCGACAAACGTTCCCAAAACTGGGAACATCGGGACGTGAAGGTTTTCGGTGAGACAGGCATTGCGGGATTCGCGAAAAGACACCCCGCCTCCCGTAAGCCTTTGCAGCGGTTCGCGGCCATCCAGACCGTTTTGACCCATCAAGAATACGACCGGGAGGACTTGTAACCATGCCCACCGCCAGCTACGAAGAATTGCTGATTGAGACCCTGCCCCAGGCGATCCAGACGGAAGGGCAGTATCGCCAGATCGCCCGGCGATTCGGCAACCTGGTCGGCAAAGGGCGGGCCCGCTCCGCGGAAGAAACCAAACTTCTGCGCCTGTTGGCCCTGCTGGTGGAGGACTACGACCGCCGGCACGCACTCCCGCCCGACAGTAGCACCCCCGCCGAAAAGCTCCAGTTCCTCCTGGAGCACTCCGGGAAAACGGCGACGGACCTCCAGCCCGTTTTCGGACAGCGCAGCCACGTGCATGAGGCTCTGAGCGGGAAGCGAAGCATCAGCGCGCCGCAAGCGCGAAAACTCGGCCAACTCTTTCGCGTCAGCCCGGGACTGTTTCTGTAGCGTAGTGTGTCGGAAATTGTACAGAGAAGGATCTCCCAAGGGGCACAGAAATGGGGTCGGCGTGCCCGGCGGCGGCGGGCCACGGTTCTGGTTGGCGCCAAACTCGCATATCCTTATAAGGTATGAACCGACGACATTTTCTGACGGCTTCGGCAAGCGCTGCCTGGCTCGCCGCCGCGGATACGGATTCAGCGGGACCCGACTACCAGAAGCCGGTGTTCAATCTCCACAAAGTTCTGAACGCACCCGTCAAGATCGCTTCCATCGAATTGCTGCAAT
>Ga0181524_10004989_pt1 | contig 12053 bp, 7 predicted proteins | sample PEATcosm2014_Bin_34_FD_119761 | JGI IMG/M metagenome (GOLD analysis project Ga0181524, IMG submission 119761) | Peatland microbial communities from MTU Mesocosm Facility, Houghton, MI, USA - PEATcosm2014_Bin05_60_metaG | ecosystem: Environmental > Terrestrial > Soil > Wetlands > Peat | place...
CGGAATCGGCGCCAATGGGTGTAGCGGAGACGGACAGCCGAGCGATCAGAGCGACCTTGCTGGACGACGAAGACCGCCTCATCCCTCGGCATGACTATGACATTGCGAGCGCGGCGTACGATGAGGGGCATCTCTACAGCGAAGCAGCCCGGTCAAACGATCTGGCGTGTGTCATCGAGACCAAGCTCGATGACGAGACGGGCGCATATGCTCAGGAACTGTTCGACATTCTCGGGGGACTGACCTGGGAAAAGCGCAGCATCCTTGAGGATATTCCCCCTGCGACCGAAATCGCGCTGCGCCGCCGCCTTCGCCAACTCATCGTTCTTCTGAAGGGAAATGACGTCTGGATTTACCAGACGTCTGTCCTGAGGCGGCTGCCCGAACGGTACACCGTCGCCGAAGACGACGAGCCTTGCACCTATCAGAACCGATTCGTCGTGGCGCTCGGTCCGCCCGGCGAATACGGCGAGACCACGATTCGCGTGCCGATCGATCATGGTCAGCCATTCGTGCTGCCGGCCTGGAGCCGGTTCAAAGAGACGTTAACGGCCGAGACGGATGTTCCGGCCGGAGAGAGATAGTCAGGAAGCGGGGAGGCCGGTGCGTCATGGAATTCGAACTTGATAACAGTTTCGCTGACAACCTCGCCTTGTTCAAAGCCGAGGTGGAGCAGATCGATCCCGAATGCGCGAAGATCCTGTTCGACAATCTGCATCTTCTCGATGTGGAGGGCGAAACCGGGCCGAGCCGCGCGGCCATCGGGGAGTTCCATAAGGCGGTCCTGATGGGGCTGGATGTGCTTCAGAAAGCGGCGGAGACCAAGCCGTGACCCGATACTTCCTGGGCAATCTGACAATCGAAGGCTTCCGGGGGATCAACAACGACGGCGACCCGCTCGTCCTCAAATTCAAGGCCGATGCCGTCAACTCGATCCACGCACCCAATGGCGTTGGAAAAAGCTCGATCTTCGAGGCCGTTCATTTCGCCATCTATGGCAATGTGCCGCGGCTCAAGTCCCTTCAGGACGCCGAGCAGGGCGACAGCTACATCGTCAATAAGTTTCATCCAGGCCAGCAAGCTACGATCGACCTGCTCTTTCGAAGCGACGATGGCAGCCCCGACATCGCGATTCGGGTGACGCGGGGTGCGAATAGTGCGCGAGCGGTGAGTTCGCCGAGCGGTCACCCGCAACCCGAGGACTTCCTTGCCAGTCTGCAGGAGGATTTCGTTCTCGTTGACTATGGCCGCTTCGCCAAGCTGATCGACATCTCGGCGTTGGAGCGCGGTCGGTCGTTCGCGTCGCTGGTGGGCCTCAGCCGCTATTCACGGCTTCGTCAGGCATTCGAGGGTGCCAAGCGGACCCAGAACATCAATGGTGATCTGGGTTTGTCAGCCCTCGACACGGAGGTGAAGACAAGCGAACGCGCCTTGAGCGCGATCGAGCGTCGGATCATCGCCGCGCACGATGCGGTTGCTGGCGCCGGCGGCGCCGCCATCGATAAGCTTGTCGATCTCAAGACGGCCGTGACCTCGGCCTTGTCGGCCATTGCGTTGCTCAAGCCGCTTGTCGGCGACGGGTCAGTGATGGACCTCGATTTCGAGGCGGCCGAGAAAGCTGTCGAGAAGGAGGAAGGTGGGGAAGCGCGCAAGAAGCTGGATGGGCTGACGACGGCGGTGACATCGCTTTCGACCGTCGCTCTCGCCGATGGCGACATCGCCGATCTCGACCGCCTTATTGGCCTAGCCAAGACGCGGGACGAGGCGATCAATCGGGTCGGCGCCCATGAGCTGCACGCGCTGCTGAAAGATGCGCTTGCCTTCGTTGGCGGATCCGATTGGCACGATCCCAAGCGGTGTCCGATCTGCGAAGCGCAAGGGGAGGAGCCGCTCAAGCCGAAGTTGGAGGCCAGGATCGCGGAGTATGATGCGGCCGCCGAACTCGGCGCTGAGCTGGTGAAGGAAGTTACCACTTCCGTCGGCATCGCGAAGGTGCGCCAACTTGAAGACACTGCGGCCATGGGGATCGGAACGGCCGACAGGCTTCATGTCGCTTTTGATCTCGCCGTTAAGAAGGGGGAAGTGACCACCGCGGATCTGGAGAAACTCAAGGCTCGACTCGATGAGCTGGAGAAGCATCGCGCGAAAACGCTGGAGCGCGTGCAGCAGGAGGTGTCCGCCCTGCAGGCCGAGCTGCCCCCCTCCTTGGTCCAGGTGACGCGCACGCTAAGCCTCGCCAAGCAGTTCCGTGACGCGGTCGTCGAGTTTGAGACGGCTGCGCCGCCGCTGACGGTAAGGCAGGCCAAACTTGCGCTTTTGAATCGCTGGAAGACGTTCATTGCCAAAGCCGCGCAGACCTTCGCGGACGCGGAGACGGCCCTGGCAAACAAGCGAATCACCGAAATCCAGACCACGTGCCAGGACTTGTTCGGACGGTTAGTGCGCGGCGGGCCGGATGTTAGGCCGACCCTGACCCGCGCGCAGAACAGCGAGAACGTCGATCTCAAGTTGGCAGATTTCTTCGGCCTCAGCGATCTCAGCGCGCGCGCTTTGCTGTCGGAAAGCTATCGCAACGCCGTAGCTGCTGCGATCTTCCTGTCAGCCGCAATGAAGCATAGCTGCGTCCCGCGCTTCATGGTCCTAGACGATGTGACCTCGAGCTTCGATGCAGGGCACCAATTTGCCTTGATGGACGCGCTGCGGACCCAGTTACGTCACGGTGCGGTGCCAGATGGTCTGCAATTCATCATCCTGAGCCATGACACCAGCCTGGAGAAATATTTCGACAAGCTGAACGGCACGACCGACTGGCACCATCAAAAGCTACAGGGGATGCCGCCGAAAGGGCGTTTGATGGTGTCCGCCCAGGAAGCGGATCGGCTGAAGGCTCAGGCGCAGCAACATCTCAATGCGGGCCAAGTGGACATCGGCGGTCCGTTTTTGCGCCAATATCTCGAATACAAGCTTGGCCAGATTATTTCAAAACTGGAAATACCTGTGCCGCCCGATTACGCGACCCGCGGCGACAAACGGACACTGTCCACCTATATCGACGCAATCACCGAGGCGGTGGCCCTTTATCAAGCCGCAGGTCGGTGCGTTTTGTCGGGGCAGCAGATTTCCGACCTACAGACCCACCACGCTCCCTCGATTGTCGGAAACTTTGTAAGCCATTACGAGACCGGTGCCGGAACTCCGTTTAATGCGTATGCATTGCTCGGGGTGCTCCAAAGTATCGACAATCTGGCCGATTGCTTCACCTACGCTGATCCGGCTACTGGCCAGAAAAGATATTATCGACGTTTAGATAGGCGTTAGGTTCGCATTTCACTAATCGACGGCACCGGCGAGGCCGATGCGGGCGAGTGCTGCATGGTGATCGACGACGCTCGTGTGCCGCGCCCTGCCATGCTCGACAACGCAAAGATCAGCGAAGCGAGCGTCTGGCTTCAGAATGGCGTCGACAGACTTGAAGGTCATTTAGTCCGTTCGTGCTTACGTTGGGCGGCAGCGATCGGCGGGAACTATGCGGCCAGGCGTTCTCCCTCGACGACATCCGCCTCCTCCTTCGCCGCCTTCCGCAGAAAGAGCGCGAGCGCCGATTTCCGAGAAGCGCGGTCAAGCGCGTAGGCTGTCTGCTTGAATTCCTTCCCGTCGAGCAGGCCGTCAATGTAGCCGGCGATCGTGTCCGCCGCCATGATCAGGGCCGTGTCGAGCGCGTGGATGTATTTGCTGGTCACGGAGCCCTTGGCATGGCCGACCAGGGCTGCGATTGTTACCTCTGTGAAGCCAAGATCGTTGCCGACGCTCGCGAAGCTGTGCCGCAAAACGTGGGGCGTGACGTCCGAGAGCGGCGAGTCCTTGAAGATCTGCTCCCAGTGGTTGGGGAAACTGCCGAACGCGTTGTCGTCGCCGTAGCCAGGGAAGACATATGTGCCGGAGGCTGTCTTCTGACGTGCTTCGAGGAACTCGACGACGGGCAGTCCGATAGGACGGACCGAGGTGCCCTCCTTGCTGTCGATCAGCCGCAGGCAGCTCCTATCGGTATCTGCTTCGGTCCACATGAGGCCGATCATTTCGCTCCGGCGGCAGCCGGTCAGCGCGATCTGACGAATGATTTCCACTGTCGTCGCATACTTCTCATCCTTCTCAGCCGTGCGCAGCATCTCGCCCAGCGTCCGATACTCCGCTTCCGTGAGCCGGCGGGTGCGGACATTGTCCTTCGGCTTCCGCAGGCCGTGGGCAGGATTGGTGGTGATGATGCCAGCTTCGACCGCATAGGTGAGGATGCCGCCGAGGAGCCCGACGGTTCGCGTGGCCGTTCCGGCGCCGCCGCGGACGATCGCCTTGCCGCGCAGCTTCTTCGTCTTGACGGCGACTCGCGTCTTGCCGGCCATGATGTCCTTCAGGACCTTGTTGATGTCGGCCTTGGTTAGGTCCTTCACGCGGCGCGTCCCGAGGAGCGGGATGATGTGCCGCTCTATGCGGCCGGTGTCCGTCCCCACGGTCGTCGGTTTCTTGGGCCGCCCGCCCTTCCCCAAGATGAGGCCTGCGTTCAGGTCATTGACGTAGAGCGTGCAGAGCTCCTTGACCGTGATGGCCTTGTGATCGAGCTGGCGCTCCTCGGCGGGGTTGTCGCCCTGAGCAACGCGGCCCAACTGGACCTTCGCCTCCTGCCGAGCGCTTTCGGCCGTCCAGACGCCATGCAAGCCGATGGTGTAGCGGCGCGAGCGGCCCAAGGCGCGGTATTGAAGGACGTAGCTGCGCTTGCCAGAAGCGAAGACGCGCAGGCCGAAACCTGGTAGCTCGTCATCCCAAATGACGTAGTCTTTCTCGAGGGACTCGGCGGCGTCGACGAGCCGCTTCGTGAGCTTAGCCATGGGAATTCTCCCGTCCAAACTCCCATTCTCGCGTAAGCACCACGTAAGCAGCAGGACGCAAGTCGGAGCGTGTTCGAGGGTACGTCAGGCAAGCCGAAATTTCAATTTGTTTAGTGATTACAGTAACATAGCGCATCGGAGCGAAACCCATCGTAAAGCGTCGAAGGGCAGATTAAATTGCTCCGAAGGCAGAGGCCAGGGGTTCGAATCCCTTCGGGTGCGCCATTTCGATCTCTCGAGAACTTCGAATGTTTGGCGCCTGCGGCGTGCGCACGCTCAGAGATTCGGATTGTTTAAAGTGTCAATGTAATCCGAAAAGTTGTCGCCATCCGATCTGCTCGCTGCGTCAAAGAGCCTCATTGAACGAAGTCGTGACCAGTAATAATGACTGGCGTCAGCAAATAAAGAAAGTTCGAGTCTGCCGGAGGGTTCGATGGAACCATGGTGGGCGGTGAGGGCTTTGTGCGCCGCCGGCGGCGGGCGCAGGAACGTCGGAGATCGGCGAAGACCATTCGTCGCGGCGGCGTTGACGGCGCTATTGGCGATCTCGAGCTCGGCGCCGGCGCGCGCCGACCAGTGCGATCTGCAGGGCGCGGGCTCGGCCGTCACCGGAGCGTGGAACGACATCACGGCGTGCGTCGGCGCCGGCGAGTACATTCCCGTGGCGTTGGCGCTGGCCATCGCCATCGGCGAAGCCGGCTCGGCGGGAACGGACGCCTGCAACACGGTCGAAGGCGACCTGTCGCAATTGACGAATTGGACGGGCCCCCCGGGGACAGCGAACACCGTGATCCAAAAGGTGGAGAACCAGTTCAGCGGGCTGAACCTCGGGGAGGACGCCAATCAATTCTTCTCGCAGCTGGCGAGCGCCGTCAGCCCGCCGAACACCGTCGGCAGCGTCATCAAATGCGCATGCACGGTCGCGTCGTCGGTCGACAACGTCTTCACCTTCCTCGGCGATTGCACCAGTGACGTGCTGTGCAGCGCGCAAGCGGCGCTCGGCCTTCCCTCGTGCAACTGCACGCAGACGTCGACGACCCAGGCTGCCCTCTGCACAGGCGACCTCGCCCTCCAGTGCGCTCAGGGGACGTTCGTCTGGAATGGCCCGGCGAACCAGAATCCTTGCCTGAACCAAGTTGTCCTGCGCGGCCCGCCCCCTTATGAGCAGCCGGTCGACATGAAGAACGCGGTCGGCGAGACCGTTACGATCGGCGGCCCGGGAGGGCCGTTCTGCGGCGAGCCGCTGACGGTTTGTTATTGCCCGGCGCCGATGGTCGGCCAATGGGTCACCTACTCGCCTTCGTTCTACGGCGACCAGCAGATGTTCGTGTGCGAGTGTCCGGCGGGGACGTCGCCGCCTTCCAATCGGACAGGGCCGGTGACGTCCACATGCGTCTGTGACAACGGACCGGACGCCGGCTTGCCGGCGCCGCCGAACGGCCAATGCCCCGCCGCCTGCCCGGCGACGCAAGTGCCGGTGCTCGGCGGAGGCTGCTGCGACCCGAGCCAGGTCGCGCAGTGCGGCGTCTGCTGTCCGGCCTTCACGCGGCCGGATCCGCAAACGGGAAATTGCAAGTCCGTGATCTCGACGACGCCTGTGGCGCCGCGACTGTAAATTTTTGGATTCCGACGCGAGCGAGGACGCCATGCCGTCGCGGTCGAAGCCTTCGGAACGAACCTGGGCGCCGAGCGCCATGCGGGTTTGCGGGAGTCGGGGCTCGGCGCGAACGGCGGCCGCGGCCGCGATGCTGGTTTGCGGCTGGCTCATCGTTCTGGCCTCGGTCGCGTTCGCTCAGGCGCCGACGAAGGGCCTGGTCGAGCCGGGTTGGGCGGCGGTCACTGGATTCTCGGGCAGGATCCGGCCCGCGATCCTCGCGGCGGGCGAGGATCCCGGCGATCTCACTTTCATATATCGCAACGGGGCGTCGCTGCGCGTCATCGACCTCAGCAATATGCATGGCGCCCCGCTCGGGCAGCTCGTCGCGCCGCTAAAACCTTTCGCCGCGAGCGCGGCGCAAATCGGCCAGACGTTCGCCGTGGCGCTGGACGACGCGAACCCGCCCAATATCTACGTCGCCGCGAGCTCGGCCTACGGGCTGCCGATCGTCGCGCCGGCGCCCGCCAATGTCGCGGCGCCGGCCGAATGCGAGCCTGGCCTCGTCGCGCGCGCGGCGTTTCCCGGCGACGAGACCTGCGTCAGCGCGCAAACTCGCGCCGCCGCGGCCCTGGACAACGCCGCCGCGGCGACGCGCATCAAGCCCGATGGCTCTTGCGTCAAAGGGTATGTCTGGCGCGAGGCCAATCCGAGTGATCATGTTTGCGTGACGCCGGAAACGCGCGCGCAGACGCGCGCCGACAATCGCCTCGTCTGTCCGCCCGGCCAGGTTCGGCGGGCGGACGGCGCGTGCGGCCGTCCGCTGATGCACGTCAGGAGAGGCGCGGCGGACGCGATCTTCATGCCGGGCCTCTGGGGCGCGGCGGCGCCGGAGGGCGGGCCGGGATCGATCTGGAGGATCGACGGCGCGACTGGGGCGGTCAGCCTGTTCGCTAACGTCACGCTCGACGGTCGGCCGAATTCGGGTCCAGCGCTCGGCGGCCTCGCCTTCGACGGCGTGTCGAACTCGCTTTTCGTCGCCGATCGCGAAACCGGCATCATCCACCGCTTGGCGATGAACGGAAGCGAGCTCGGTCGGTACGATCACGGCGCGCAGGGCCGGCGCGCGCAAGGGCTGGCGCCGGTCGCCTTCGACCCGGCGCGGCGGCTCGACGTTACGAGCTCCGCCTTCGACAGCGCGCGGCCGGAAACCTGGAGCTACGCGCCGCCGGAGCGTCGCGTGTTCGCGCTCGCGGTTTTTCAGCAGCGTCTCTATTACGCGGTCGCCGCCGGCGAGGAAATCTGGTCGATCGGTCTCGAGGCCGGCGGCGCCTTCGCCGGCGATCCTCGGTTCGAGCTTGCCGTGTCCGCGGCGACTCCCGGCGCCGAGATCGCCAAGATCGACTTCGACGATCAGGGCTGGATGTATCTCGGCGAACGTCCAGCGCCGCTCGGCGATTACGAGCTGGAGGCGTTGACCCCCGACGGGTCCGGTCGAGTTCTGCGCTTCATTCGCGTCCGTGCGCCAGCGCCCATGACCTGGCGAGAGGCCCCGGATGAATATGCGATCGGTTTCCCGCCGCCGATGCGCAACGGCGACGGCGGTGTGGCGATTGGCTACCGTTACGACCGCTTCGGCGCGATCGACCCTGCGTCTTGCGGGCCTTTCCTCTGGTCGACCGGCGAGCGGCTGCGCATCGGCGCTGACGCTTTGCCGACCGGGCGAGCGCCGCCGCCGGGCCCGGCGAACGTGAACGGCCTGCAGGGCGAGGAAGTCTGGAAGATCCGGCCGCAGAACGAACCCCCGCTGCAAAGCTATTTCATCAGCTACAACGAGGTGTTCGACGACGCCGACGCGCGCGGACATGTCGGCGATGTCGCCATTCGCCGCGCCTGCCGGCCGGGCCCCGCAGCCGCGATCCCGCGAGCGCTCCCCAAATTCGGTTGTCCGCAAGGAATGGCCGTCGGCCTCAACGGCGGCTGCTGCCCGCCGGCGTTGATGTCGCCCGCCGCGGGCCTGTGCTGTCCGCCCGGCGCGGGGCCTGATCCCGCGACAGGCTTATGCGTTCCAGTTCCGATGCCTACCCCGATGCCAGGTCCCCACCCGCCGGGCGGCGGCGGCGGCGGCGGCGGCGGCGGTGGCGGCGGCGGCGGCGGCGGCGGCGGCGGCAGCGCCGGTGGCGGTGGCGGTGGTGGTGGCGGCGCCACCCCCACCTCGTCTCCTACTGCGGTTGCCGCCACCCCCTCGTCCACGCCCAGCACGCCTTCTTCCAACGCCGGCGGTTGCGCGCAAGGGTATGTCTGGGTCGCCGGCGGCGCCGATGTGGCCGGCAGTTGCTGCCTGCAAAGCCAGGTGACGTCGAAGGGAGTCTGCTGCGCCCAGGGTCAGACGCCGGGCGGCTCCGACAATAGCCAGTGCGTCGGAACGAGCGAGTGCACGCCGCCTCTGGTCCAGGTCGGCAACCAGTGTTGCTCGCAAAGCGACTTGCAGCCGGGCGGCGCCTGCCAGAGCTGCCCCGCCGGCACGATCCAGACCTGCGCGGTGACGGCCAACGCGACGAGCGGCTATGGCGTCACTTGTTCCTGCTGCGCCGCCAATCAGGTCTCGTCGACAGGGGTGTGCTGTCCGACGGGGCAGAGCCCCGGCGGACCCAACAATACGTTGTGCGCGAGCCCGCCGCCGATCACGCCGCCGTCTCAATGCTGCCGGCAAGGCTTCATCTACGTCCCCAACCCCGGCGAAGTGTGGGGTCTCCAGGACCCCGCGACGATGACCTCCTGCTGCCCGGTGGCGGACGTCACCGCGAACGGCGTCTGCTGCTGGGCGCCGGTGGATCCGACGAACCGCAATGCCTGTCCGCCGGCGACGGCCGAGAGGATGGAGAAGGAGAAGGTCTGCGCCAAAGGGTATGTGCGGACGCAAGACGGCGCGTGTTGCGCCGCCGACCGCCTCAGCGCGGATCGCAAGACCTGCATCACGGGCTGCCGTCCAGGCGAGACGTGGCGCGACGGACAGTGCCAGCCGATCACCGTGATCCCGGTCCCGGCGCCGACCTGCGGGCCGAACTATGTCTGGCGCGACGGGCGGTGCCAGCCGGTCACCGTGGTCCCGGTCCCGGCGCCGACCTGCGGGCCGAACTATGTCTGGCGCAACGGGCGGTGCCAGCCGGTCACCGTGGCGCCGGCGCCGACCTGCGGGGCGAATTACGTCTGGCGCGACGGAAAGTGCCGGCCGGTGACCCCGGCTCCGGCGTCGAACTGCGGGCGCGGACGGATATTCCGCGACGGCAAATGCGTGACGGAGTTCCAAAACAGGCCGACCAAACCCACCTACGTCAAGGGCCCAAAGCCGACTGGTTTTCGTCCGCCGTTCAAAGGCGCGCCCAGGAGGCTGCCGCCGACCAAGAGGCTCGGCGGTCCCAAGCTGGGCGGCCCCAGAGTCAAGCTCCCGTTCCCATTCTAGGACTCTTGAGATCCAGGACCCCGTGCGCCCCGCCCGACGACGGCTCTCGAGCGTCGCCGGTCTCGCAGCTCTGCTCGCGCCTCTCGCCGTACTTCCGTGCCTCGCCGATGGCTCGCGCGACGATGTGGAGGCGATCGTCGAAGGGTATCTCGAAAGCCATCCCGACGAGCTTGGAGAGATCGTCAAGGGCTATCTGATCCGACATCCGGAGGCCCTGCGCGAGGCGCTCGTGGCGCTGATCAAACATCCCCCGCGCCCGGCGTCGGGCGAGGAGCCGACGGGTTCGGCCGCCGCTTCGGCGGACGCGACGGCGGTCGCCGCCAACGCCGCCGCGCTGTTCTCGTCGCCGCACCGGGCGACGGTCGGAGAGCCGAACGGCGATGCAACCCTGGTCGAGTTCTTCGATTACAACTGCGGCTTCTGCAAACGCGCGCTCGGCGATCTCACCGCGCTCGCCGACGGCGACCGCAAGCTCGAGATCGTGCTGAAGGAGCTTCCGATCCTCGGGACGGGATCGGTCGAGGCGGCGCGCGTCTCGATCGCGGCGCGCATGCAGGACCCTGCGGGCCAAAAATTCTTCGCCTTTCATCAGAAGCTGCTCGGCGCCCCAGGACCGGCGAACGGCGACAAGGCGCTCGCGATCGCGCAGGAGACGGGCTTCGACGTCGCGCGGCCGCGCGTCGACATGGCGAGCCCGGAGATTCAGGCGACGCTCACGGAAAGCGCGACGCTCATGCGCGCGCTCTCCATCAACGGCACGCCGGCCTACGTGATCGGCAAGAAGGTCGTGCGCGGCGCCGTCGGCCTTGCGGCGCCGAAGCCGGAAATCGAGGTTGTCAGGCGATTGAGACCTCCCCCTGCAAGCCTCCGCCCGCAATGACGGCGCGGCCATTTCGGGAATTGTGTTTCGGCGTCGAATTTTGACACCACCCCTTCATGGAGCAAATAGCATGAAATAACGTAATAATTCTCCATTCTGAACCAATTCAGTCGGCGGAATTACGGTGATGGTTTACTCATTCCCCTTTTTGATCCCTCTTGCAATCAAGCTGTAGTTCCTTTCGGTCCGGGTGGACAGGTGATGCGCGCCACGAGCACCCACCGCCCGGAGTTCTAATCTTCGTCTTCCCCGGTGCGCCATTTTCCAAGCCACGCTGCATAGAACTGCGAACACCGTCGCGGGAGCGGCGCGCGCTCCTGACCGAGAGCGAACGACCGCCTCTCAATGAATTATGCATTCGCACGATGGGGTTGGAATTGTTGCGAGCTTTAAGTCCCGTCCGACCTCTCGCGTTCAAAAGACGGGCGGCCCGCGGTTCGGAACGCTCTTCCGTTGGCGCGACGCATAGCGTAAGGGCGCCGCAACTTTTTCCAGGTTCCGCGCCCCCATGATTCGTCTCGAAAGCATCAGCAAGCAGAATGGCCACCATCTCCTCTTCATCGAGGCCTCCGCGGCGCTCCTGAAAGGGGAGAAGGTCGGTCTCGTCGGTCCCAACGGGGCCGGCAAGACGACGCTGTTCCGCATGATCACCGGACAGGAGGAGCCCGACGAGGGCCAAGTGGGCGTCGATCGGGGCGTCACCGTCGGCTATTTCAGCCAGGACGTGGGCGACATGTTCGGCCGCAGCGCTGTTTCCGAGGTGATGGACGGCGCCGGGCCGGTGAGTTCGGTGGCTGCCGAGTTGAAGGAGTTGGAAGCCGCCATGGGGGATCCCGACCGGGCGGACGAAATGGAGGACATCATCGAGCGCTACGGTGAAGTGCAGGGGCGCTTCGAGGAACTGGACGGCTACGCCCTGGAGGGTCGGGCGCGCGAAGTCCTGGCCGGCCTGAGTTTCAGCCAGGAGATGATGGACGGCGACGTGGGCGCATTGTCGGGCGGTTGGAAGATGCGCGTGGCGCTGGCCCGCATCCTCCTCATGCGCCCCGACGCCTTGCTCCTGGACGAACCGAGCAACCACCTCGACTTGGAGAGCCTCATCTGGCTGGAGCAATTCCTCAAAGGCTATGAGGGCGCGCTGCTGATGACCTCGCACGACCGCGAGTTCATGAACCGCATCGTCACCAAGGTGGTGGAGATCGACGGCGGCGCGCTGACGACGTACTCGGGCGATTA
>Ga0181524_10004991_pt1 | contig 12051 bp, 9 predicted proteins | sample PEATcosm2014_Bin_34_FD_119761 | JGI IMG/M metagenome (GOLD analysis project Ga0181524, IMG submission 119761) | Peatland microbial communities from MTU Mesocosm Facility, Houghton, MI, USA - PEATcosm2014_Bin05_60_metaG | ecosystem: Environmental > Terrestrial > Soil > Wetlands > Peat | place...
ACATTCATCTCCTGCAATCTCGGCGCCAAGTTCGCGATTTCGCTCTCTTTGGATGCGGCCAATTGTTGGAACAAAAATCCGACGGCGAAAGCCACCCCCACCAAACTCAACACCGTGCAAAAGAAATAGGGTTTCTTCTCATTGAACGCCCGCCAGCGCAACGTGCTGTCCGGCATCAAATTCATTTCCACCGGACAGTGCGCCAGATTCCGCAAACCCAAACCCACGACTTCGCCGAGCGAATGCGCCACGCGCGCGAGTTCCTCCAGATTCACCGCCGGGTCAATCTGGACATTGCGGAGCGGATTGAAGTATTCAACCGGCACATTGAGTTTTTCCGCGAAAAACTGCGCCGTGTAAGGCATCAGCGACGCGCCGCCGGCAAGATAAAGCCGTTGCGGCGCCGACCCGCCCTGTTGCCCCCGATAAAACTGAATCGTCTGATTGACCTGGATGTGCAGCTTGGTCATGAACTGCCGCGCAATTTTCGAAATGGCCGCCTGATGCGGATTTTCCGGCTCTTCATACGCTCCGCCCAGGCTCACGAAACCTTCGGCGATTTTGATCGGTTCGGCGGCGTCAAACTTCAGTTTTGTCTCGTTCGCAAAATCCTGCGTGATGGCGTTCGCCCCCAGATTGATGCTGCGGGAAAAAACTTTTCCTTTCTCAAAGAACAACAAGTTGCTGGTCTTGGCGCCGATGTCCAGCAGCATCGTGCAATCCTCCAGGTCGCCATAGTTGTAACGGAAGGCGTTGCAGAGCGCCGCCGGCGAGGCGTCGCACAGGTTCAGCCGCAGCTTGGCCTGCTCGGCCACCCGGAACAAACCCTCGACCACGTCGGATTTGATGGCCACCAGCAGCACTTCGAGTTCACCACTGGCAGCCGAACCAAGGATTTGATAATCCCAAACGACTTCCGCCAGCGGGAACGGCACGTTTTGCTGCGCTTCATATTGGATGATTTGCGTCACCTTGCCGGCATCCACCGGCGGCAGTTTGACGAACTTGGAGAACACATGAAAACCCGGCGCGCAGACGTTGACGTTTTTGGACTGGATGTTTTTCTCAACCAGCACTTCCTGGAGCGCCTTAAGCATGGTCGCTTCGCGCGTGGCTTCCTGCGCCCCTTCAGCGCCGAGCGGTTTGATGGCAAAACTTTTGAGACGCAACCCGCCGGCCTCGTTGATTTCAAATTCGGCTAGCTTCAGGCTGCCCGCCCCAAAATCAACTGCCAGGAATGATTTGATGTTCAGCATTGCTATTTGCGTCACTCGCTGCTCACAAAAATGCGCGAATTCTTATCGGTTTTAATTGGCAGCCCGTGCTGATTACGGCAAAACGCGCAACCGGTCAAACATAATCGCCAAAAAAATGTCTTGCCCAACCGGTCAAAAAAAGTTGCATCCGGCGTCCGGCTCTGGCTTCATTCCGGTGCGTTGACATGAATCGCCGCCGTATGAACATTCTTTATTCCGGCCAGGTGCAGGGTGTCGGCTTTCGTTACACCGCGAAAACCGTTGCCACCGGCTTTGAGGTCGTTGGCGCCGTGCGCAATCTGCCCGATGGCCGCGTTGAGTTGACCGTCGAAGGCGCGCCGGAAGAACTGGAAGCCTTCCGCCAGGCCATTCGCGGGGCGGGACTGGCTGGATTCATTCGCGACGAGAGTGTAAATTGGGCCGACGCGCAAAATGAATTTAGCGGATTTGAAATCGTCTATTAGACGCAATGAAATACGCCATCATCGCTGACATCCACGGCAATCTGGAAGCGTTCCGGGTCGTTTTGGCCGATATCAAAAGCCAGGAGGCCACGCGTATCATTTGCCTCGGCGATGTCGTCGGCTACAATGCCAATCCCAAGGAATGTCTCAAAATCGTCCGCGACATGAACATCCCCTGCATCAAGGGCAACCACGACGAGTACTGTTCCACCGAGGATTCACTCGAAGGTTTTAATCCGCACGCCGCCGACGCCGTCCACTGGACCCGCGCACAACTCTCGGATGAGGAAAAACGGTGGCTGCGCGACCTCAAATACACCCGCATGATTTCCAACTTCACCATCGTCCACGCCACGCTCGACGCGCCACAGCGCTGGGGTTACGTCTTCGACAAACTCGCCGCCGCCGCCAGTTTTCCCTATCAGAACACGCAAGTCTGTTTCTTCGGCCACACCCACGTGCCGGTCGCCTTCATGCGCGACAGCGTCGTGCGTGGCGGCACCTATTCCAAATTCAAAATTGACCCGGCCAAAAAATACTTCGTCAACGTCGGCGCCGTCGGCCAGCCGCGCGACAACAACCCCAAGTCCGCCTACGTCATCTACGACATGGACGCCGGCACCATCGAACTGCGCCGGCTGGATTACGACATCGCCACCGCCCAGAAAAAAATCCTGGCCGCGGGCCTGCCCGAACGCCTCGCCGAACGCCTGGAGTTTGGAAGATAAACCAGACCCGCACACAGACTTGACTCAACTTGGACCTTAGGAAATAATCGGCCAGTTTTAGTGGGCGATGAAGCTGGCATTGACACTTATCTTTGCGAGCGCGCTTTCTGTCTTGGGGCAAGCTCTTGCTCAACCTCGGTCTGCGCCGGGTCCAAATCCACTGAATACCGGCGATTCCCAACAGCAAGCAGCGCAGCAGGAGCGAATCTACGAACAGCAACAGAGAGAAGCTGCTGCGGCGCAGGCGCTGGCGTTGCAGGTCGCACTGGCACAGCAGGCGGAACAAAACCGCCTCAATCAATACGCTATCGAACAACAAAGACTGGCTGACCAAGCGAGGTCGGAGGCGGACGCGGCTAAGGTGCAGGCAACATATATGCAGAAGCAGGCGGAAGAGGCTCAAAAACAGGCAGATGAACTTGAAGACGAAGCAGAGCGATACAGAACCTTTTTCATCCCGAAAGACCCGTGGCGGAATTTCGAGGGCAACAAACTATTCGTGAAAACTCCGGGCTGGTTGGAATTTCAAGGGAAGGTGCTTGAAGTCCAGAAAGGCGGGATTCGTGTCGAAGGCGGTTACGGCGAATCCTTCCAGGTGATTGATACGAATAAAGAATTTTTTGTGGCAAATTTCCCTTATCCGGTTGCAGATGGCGAATCTATCGGTTTGGGTCATGATATTCATGCTATGGTGGCTCACGATGCGGGGGTTTGCACTCTAAGGAATAATTACGCAACTGAACAAGGAACCGCACAGACTATAACGATGGCAGGCGTTTCGCGCACTACGGAAGCTGCGACGGTAATGGGAGGCTCACACACCGTCAGGAAGCTGGACTATGGCACTCCTTGCGAGCGCCCTGACGACGTTCCCAAAGAAGTCGTCATATCGGATTTAAAGCCTGTCGAAAAAGAACAAGTCACCGCCGCAAAACTACGAGCCTCGGAAATGCAACAACAAGCCGACAGAGTAGCGCAATTAGCTTATACCGCCAAAACGAAAGCCATTGAACAGGCAAAGCTGGCGGATGAAGCTTATCAAAAGGCGACGGAAGCTGAACGAAAAGCCGCTGAAGAAAAAGAGAAAAAACAGCAAGCTCTTGCTGCGATGGAACTAAAAGTTCTACGGTTGAATCAAGACCAAGCCGCCAAAGGTGATCCTTACGGCCTACTCCGCATGGGCGAACGGTATCGGGATGGCGACGGCGTTCCAAAAGACTTGGCCAAAGCCCGCGATTACTTTTCCAAAGCCGCTGCTGCTGGCGAACCGTCCGCTGCCGACGAGCTTTCAAAATTGGATCAGTCCACCAACGCGCCCGCGAAACCCTGACGCGAATCAAGTCGGAAGCCAAAGAGGCACAAAGTATTTGTCAGTTCTGTCGTAAAGCACCGGCGGGCCAAGTGAGGCAGAGTTCACTCACATTGGCGTTTGCCACGGCACTTCGTAAATGCGCACGGCGTTGCGAATGCCCTTCACCGTAACCGGAAACATTTCGATGCACGTGCCGGCCAGCGCCGGATCATCGCGCAACACGTGGTAATAGGTCCTGTCGCTGATGATGATGCGGCCGCTGCCGGAAACGTTTTCCAGCCGGGCGGCCAGATTTACCTCACGGCCAAACACCGTATAATTATATTGGTGCGCTTCCGAACCCATGAGCCCGACGGTGACCAGGCCGGTATTGATGCCGGTGCCGAACTGCAGGGCGCGCAGCGGCGGCTTGGGCGGCAGGCCGGCGGAAAGCCGCGCGCGGTTTTCCATCTCGCGCGCGGCGTTTTCGGCCAGGCGCTTGTAATTCAGTTCATGGATGGCGCGTTGCGCGTCAATGGCGGCGCGCACGCAGGCCAGCGCGTGTTTTTCGTTGGGCGTCGGCGCGCCCCAAAACGCCATCACGCAGTCGCCGATGTATTTGTCGAGCGTGCCGCCGTGCTTCTTTACCGCGTCGGCAACGACCGAGAGATAAAGATTCACCGTGTTCAGCGTTTCTTCTGCGAATTCATCGAAACACGCCTCCGCCGTGTCGGGGGCCAGTTGCCGCTCACGCACAAACTCAGCGACGCGCTCCTGCATCTCATCGGTCAACGTGGTGAATCCGCGCACGTCGGCGAAAAACACCGTCAATTCACGGCGCGCGCCACCGAGGGAGAGTTTTTCCGCGCTCAACAATTCGTTCATCACGTCGGGTGAAACAATTTTGGAGAAGACGGATTTTACGCGACGCTGTTCCCGTTGTTCAAACACGACCCGATAGGTGATGAGGCTCACGTGCTCAACCAGCACCGCCCCGGCCAATGGGAAAACGAAGGGCAGCCAGTAGCGAAATTGGATGAAGGCAAAAAATCCGGCGGCGACATAGGCGAGCATCAGCAGCAAAACCGCCGCGCTGGCGGCAATGGCGCGCAGTTGCCAGGTGAGCAGGGCTGTCAGCGCGCCGAGCAAAACGATGAGCGCGAGTTCCACGGGCAGCGAAGCGCGGCGGACAAACCGGCCGGTGATGACGGAATTGGCGACGTTCCAATACTTGCTGACGAGCAGGGTGTCGCGTTCGAGCGGGGTTGCACCGCGGTCGGTCAGGTCGTTGCCCTGCGCCGCCGAGCCGATGACAACGAGCTTGTTGTGAAAATCGTCGCGCAATTCATTGGTTTCGCCGAGCAAACGCTGCCGGTCCTGCCAGAGCAAACTTTCAATCGGCGCACGCAACAGACGGGGGTCGTTCGGCGTGAGCCGCCAATCAATGTAAAAATAACCGTCGGCGTCCACGGGCAGGATGCGCTTGACACTCACGCCATGCGGGACGCCGCGCAACGTGATGCGCCCGTGCGGCAAATCCACGCCGGCATGATCCAAATCCAGTTTCAAATCGCGCGCGGCGAGTTCGATGCCCATGTCCCAGACGCGCTCATCGGAAAAGGCTTTGGCCTTCGGTGCCGCGCCAGGCGGGAGCTGGTCGCCAATGAAAGCGGCCAATTCGAAGTTGGTTTCGGCGTCAATCGGCACTTTGATTTCCTCGCCGTTCGAACGCGGCAAAACAATCTGCCCCGGTTCGACCCGCGCCTGGCGAAGGTCAATGCCAAATCCCGGATCGGCTTCAACCTTTTTGAACAACGGATGCCAGCGGCGGTAGATGCGAAAGGCCTCGACGCGGCGCAAAACGCCGTCCGAATCCTTTTCCGTCGAAATGTCACAGACGGCCAGCGCGTTGGTGGCGAACAAATCCGGAGGCGTGACTTCGGGCGTGATGGCGATGAGGACGTTGCCGGCGCGCCGCATTTGCAGCGCGAAGAAATTGTCGGATTCCATCAAACCGCCGTTGGCCATCTGCACCGGCGGATGGTCACGACGCAACTCGCCGAACAGCACGTCGAAGGCGACGGCTTCGGCGCCCTGGGCGGAAAGTTCCTCGACGAGCCGGCCATAGACCTGCCGCGGCCAGTAAAGGCCGTAGCTGTAGCCGAGCTGGCCGCTTTTGACGGCGGCGACGCTGGATTCCTCCATGGAGACGAACGCAAGATTGGTGGCGGCGGGCGCGGGAAATTTTTGGGCCGCGCGAACACGGAGGTCGTAAGTCATCCGCTCCATCCGTTCGAAGAAATCGAATCGCAGGAGGCGGACACCGCACACGAGCGCGAGGACGACGACGGCCAAAATGGCTGGCGTGCGTTTGAGCGGCTTGATGTTCACCGCCCCCAATTAAACAAAAAACCAGAGCAACTCAAGGCTGCTCTGGTTTCGTTGAAAACTTTGTCCCGTTGGACGTTTGGATTTTGCCCATACGGGCATTATTACCATCGCACTATCACTACCATGGCCACCACCAATGGCCGCCGCCGCCACCACCACCGCTGTGATGACCTTCGGTGGGCGAAATGCGGCACTGGGTCCGGTCAACTGCGTACGGAAAAACTTCCACATACAGGGTATCCAGCGCCGTGAAAACCTGTTGCAGCGCGGTGGTCAATTCAGGCGGCAAGGGGGCGATCTGGCCGGTTTGAGGATTGAATTGATTGCCTTCACCAACCACGTAAGTCACCGGCACGCCGTTCGGCCCAACGATGGAAAGCAGCACGGAATCTTTGTAGACGGCGCACCAGCCGCTGGCGTCAATTTCAAACAACGTGCCGCGCACGCCGGCAATGCCGTTGGGTATTTTAACGAGGTATTGGGAAGCCGCGGAGAATTTTTTGACGCTGCAAAAGATGCGCCCCTGCTTCAAATCCAGTTCCGTGTCGCTGACGGTGTCCACGCCTGTGTCCGAGATGGTCAACTTGTCAATGGCCAGCGTGGTATCGCCCGTTATGCGAACCATGTTTTGTTCGACGGAAGGTTTGTAGTCAATCATGCCGCGTTCGTAAGGGTCCGGCGCAAATCCTATTCGTTCAGGCCACTGCGCGGCTTGCCGCATTTCAATATTTTTGCCCAACACCACGTCCACCATGGAGTCGTGAGACGTTTGAATGACGGCACCCGCGCTGAGAGCTTTGCCCACCACCAGCGGTTGCCAATTGCCATTGCCCAGCGAATAACTGGCTTCCCCCCAGATGCGGACGATGGTGGCGACGCCGGGTTTGAAGGTTTGGGCAGAAGCGCTTGCGGCCAGAACCAGCAGCGCCCCGCACACCGCCGCCGAAAACACAATCTGAATATGTCTCATAATATGCCTTTTCAGAGTTTTTCTGTTTAATGCCAGTATAATGGCGGATGAGCAAATGTCAAACTCAAAAAACTTGGGAAATGGGAAAGGCTGGGCAGATCATTCGCCCCCGTGGTGGAGACAGGGCACAGTCCACCATGGACTGTGAAGCGTGCAGAGACCGCCTGCCCGCCGAATATACCGGAAGCGATTAAAACAATGACCGTTTTGTTTCCTGAAGGAGTTATGCGCAGCAATTCCACTCGACAAATTTCCTGGATGTTCCACACTCGGAATGTCCTTTATGACGAGACTACGCGTGCCATTGGATCGTGTGAAACCCGTTTTCCAGATCAGGCGACACTTCAAAAATCCATGGCTGATTATATTACTTCGGCTGGGAGTGATCAAATTGCCCTATTTTTTGTATCAAATCCGCAAAGAAAACCGAAGTTATGCGATGCTGGCGCGACCGACGACCACGTCCATGGCAGATCTTTTTGTATTACGGGAGGTGCTCGTGGAAGAAGCGTATAAGGATGTTCTGCCGCTCTTGACCAGAAAGAACATTCGGTTGCTGGACATCGGCGCCAACTTGGGTTCCTTCACGATTTGGATGCACCGGGTCTTGGGAGTTCGCGAAGCTTTTTGCTTCGAACCCGAGCCTGATTCCTTTCGGCTGCTTAATTTCAACCTTTCGCTAAATGATTGTACCACGGCCAAAACGGTTGGATGCGCTGTTGGAGGTGAATCACGAATGACAAGAATGTCGCTCAAGAAAGGCAGCCCCGGCGGCACCACCCTCTACGCTGATTACAGCGCGCGGCCGGAAGCCAAACCTGTGCCGGTAGTGGCCTTGGAAGAATGGTTAAGCGGAGTCGAAGGGGATTTTGATTTGCTCAAGATGGATTGTGAATGCTCCGAATGGGAAATTGTGGACAAAACCGCCCCCCGACAATTCGCGCGCTTTCCGATCTTGCTTGCGGAAGTGCACAGCGACCCCGTGAGCAACCGGCCCGTCGGTGAATTCAAGCGGTTAATGGAAAATCTCGGCTACCGCACCGTGCGGTGGGACAACCGAACTCAAGGACTGTATGTTGGAATACGCGACGACTGAAGGTTTATGAGTGCCAACTCCCCACTGGTCAGCGTCCTCGTCCCCACATATAACGCCGCGCCCTTTCTACCAGAACTCTGCGAGTCTATTCAAACGCAGACCTACAGGAATTTGGAGGTATTAATCCTTAACGATGGTTCCAGTGATAATACGCTTGCGGTCGTGGAACCGTACCGAAAGGACGCGCGATTTCGAATATTTAGTTGGAATCAAAATCGGGGAGTTAATCCCGCCACCTCCACGCTGCTGAATCTGGCAAAAGGGGAATACTGGTGTATCCCAAATGCTGATGACGTCCTTTATCCGGGCTTTGTCGCCCAGCGACTCAATTTGCTTGAGGCGCACCTTGAAGCGGCAATGGTTCACGGCCCGGGCGAAACGATTGATGAGTCGGGCCGTCGGATAAACGACGAGGGACAGCCGTTGAAATTACCTTGCCAAACAGAGGGAACCCGCGCGCTGGCAATGTTGTTACAACACAACGTTATCAGCACGTCATCCGTCCTGGTTCGCACAAGCGTCACACGGTTGGTGCTGCCATTTTTTTTGTGCAATTGGAAATACGCGGAGGACTGGTATTTATGGCTCCTCCATGCAGCCACCGGTTTTGATCTTCTGTGGGATGTCCAGCCTTTGCACAAATATCGCCTTCATGCCGCATCGTTGTCCAATATCTCAACCAACGCATACTTCCGTCGCGCCGCAACCCGACTCGCCCCCTTGTGCGCGTTAAGCGCTGCAGCTCAATTCTCTCAATTGGCCGCTGATTACTGGTCCCGGTGGCGAACGACACTTTACTGCTTATGGCTGCTGCGAGCGTTAAGGCTGCGTTTCGAAGGGCTGCTGCGAGAGCCTTCGTTGCGCCTGGCCGGTCATGCTTACTATGGCGCAAGCGGCGGCGGCGCTTCCTTGCCAACCGAGCTCTGCAAGCATTCGCTCGGTATTCTTCTTGCCACCTTGAAAGAACGGCAGGCTTTGAAAAGACAATCGTTCAAGGTCTCCGGGCTGGCGCAGATTGATGATCCGGTTTTTCGCTGAAGCAAATGCAAGTTCATCGTATGCGAATTGCGATCTTGGCCACAGACAGTCGCGAGAATGCCCGGCAATACGAACGCGAACAACCCGGCTTTGGCACTGCGCCGGAAGCGTTGCTTCAGGGATTTGCCGCCTTGCCTGAGGTGGAGATGCATGTCATTTCCTGCACCCAACGGCCGATGCGGGCGCCGGCCAAACTGGCCGACAACATTTTCTTCCACAGCCTGTTTGTGCCCAAGATCGGCTGGCTGCGCACAGGATATCAAGGTTGCATTCGCGCAGTCAGAAAAAAATTGAAAGAAATTCCACCGGATTTTGTGCATGGCCAGGGCACGGAACGTGATTGCGCGATCAGCGCCGTGTTTTCCGGTCATCCGAATGTGGTTACGATTCATGGAAACATGGTTGAACTGGCGCGGCTGTTCAAGGCGCGCATCGGAAGCTACGGCTGGCTGGCGGCACGGCTGGAAGATTTCACGCTGCGGCGGACGGAGGGGGTTTTTTGCAATTCAGCCTACACCGAACAACTGGTCCGTCCGCGCGCAAAAAAAATCTGGCGCGTTCCCAATGCGTTGCGGCGCGAATTTTTTTGTCCACCGGGTGATTCCGGGGCGTCGCGTCCCTGTGTTTTGCTGAACGTGGGGGTGGTCGGCCCAAGAAAACGCCAGTTGGAACTGCTCGACGTGGCGCAAAATCTCCGGTGCCAAGGATTGAAATTTGAGTTTCATTTCATCGGCCATGTCAATCCGTCTGACACCTACGCCGCCACGTTTTTGGAACGGCTCAAGCCGCTGGCGACGGAAGGTTATGCGCGCCATTCAGACAACGTGCCCACACGGCAATTGATTGATTGTTACGATGCTGCGGCGGGATTGGTGCATTTCCCTTCGGAAGAGGCCTTTGGTCTGGTGGTTGCCGAGGCGCTGGCACGGAACTTGAAATTTTTCGGCAGCCGGTTGGGAGGCATCGTGGATATTGCCGAAGGCGTGTCCGGCGCGGAACTTTTTGCAGAGAATGATTGGGCGGGTTTGACTGCGGCGCTGACGCGATGGATTGAGCACGGACATCCCCGCCCTAGGGATGCGCATGCCCTCATGGCTGCGCGTTATCATCCTGAAAAGGTTGCGCGACAGCATGTGGAAATCTACCGTGAAGTCCTGTCATCCAACGCCTATGGACATCAGCCATCATAAACCGGCAGCATCTCATTACGATAAACTCCGGGGCCGACTCAAATCCGCGCCGCGAACGTGGCTAATTACGGGCGTCGCCGGGTTCATCGGTTCCAACCTCCTCGAAACGCTGCTCAAACTCGACCAGCGGGTGAACGGTCTCGATGATTTTTCAAGTGGAAAGGAGAGGAACCTCGAAGCAGTGCAGGCGCGGGTGACGCCGTTTCAATGGGCGCGATTTCACCTCCACCAAGGAGACATCGCCCATCTGGAACTTTGCCGGGAAGCCTGTGCGGGAGTGGAAATCGTTTTGCATCACGCGGCCCTGGTGTCGGTTCCGCTTTCCATGGAGAAGCCGCTGCTTTGTCATTCCAGCAATATGACCGGCTTTTTGAACCTGCTTCTGGCCGCGCGCGACGCCGGGAGCAGACGATTTGTGTACGCTTCCAGCAGTGCGGTTTACGGCAACGATCCTGCGTTGCCGAAGGTGGAAGACAAGGCCGGCCGGCCGCTGTCGCCATACGCCGCGACGAAAGCAATGAACGAAGCTTACGCCGACGTATTCGCGCGCCTTTATGGGCTGCCGTCCATTGGCCTGCGCTATTTCAATGTATTTGGTCCCCGCCAGGACCCCGAGGGCGGTTATGCCGCGGTCATTCCAAAGTGGATCGCCGCCCTGCTCAGGCAGGAGCCGATTTTCATCAACGGCGACGGCCAAACCACCCGTGATTTTTGTTTCATAGAAGACGTGGTGCAGGCGAATTTGCTCGCGGGCACGGTAACCGACGCTCAAGCGCTCAACCAGATTTACAACATCGCGCTCGGTAAACAAACAACCCTCAATGAGCTCTTTCAACTGCTTAGGGACATCCTCCGGCAGAAAACCCCGTCTCTGCCGGACCAAAAACCGGTTTACCGCGATTTTCGTCCCGGTGACATCCGGCATTCCCTGGCCGATATCACCAAAGCAGGGCGTTTGCTCGGTTATGCGCCGGCGTATGGATTCCAGCAAGGTTTGGCCTTGGCCATGGAATGGTACGAGCGGAACAACGCCTGATACTTTTCCCTCGGTGTTGATTCAATTCCTGGGTTCTGGATTGGGATTTTTTTGGAACGCAAGTAACAGGCATTTATGCGCCCCATCCACTCGCAGGAATGGCGTGTATCCGTGTTGCCTCGCCCAAACATTTTGTTTCACCGGGTCAATGGTGAAGCTCCGCTCGAAGACGAGGTAGTCGGCATTTGGCGGCGGCTCCAAAAGTTGATCGGGTTTCCGACTGTCCACCAGGGAGGCTACATGGTTGGACAAATCAGGACCGAAGAAGTAATAGGCATCCGAAAGGAAACTTCCCGCGAAAGCAATGACCGCAGGATGTTTGGCTCTTTGGAGAAACATCAAAGCGATTTCGCGGATGTTGTAAGGTTCGTGGAGGAGCGCCTTTTGGGGGGCCTCATCTCCCCATTGGCATTCAACTTCCAGGGGCGGACGTTTCCCGACTTTGGAAAAGAACTTTTGAACGATGCCCTTGTTTTCCAATTCAGACACCAGTTTGTCCGCGGCAAACCGGTTTCCCATCATGACCAGATTGTGGGAGGCCGGGACCAGCGCGCACAAGCCCACCAGCGTCAAAACGGCAATCCGCTGCCA
>Ga0181524_10004994_pt1 | contig 12049 bp, 13 predicted proteins | sample PEATcosm2014_Bin_34_FD_119761 | JGI IMG/M metagenome (GOLD analysis project Ga0181524, IMG submission 119761) | Peatland microbial communities from MTU Mesocosm Facility, Houghton, MI, USA - PEATcosm2014_Bin05_60_metaG | ecosystem: Environmental > Terrestrial > Soil > Wetlands > Peat | place...
CCTTTCAGATCCGGCTTGCGAACCGGTCTCTGCTAGGCTGCGAACCGGTCTCCGTCAGAAACAATGCATCTGGCGACGGAAAAGGAATTTTGGCGGCGGAGACTGGCGACAGGTTTGGCGGCCAAGAGGCCTTTCGGAGACCAGTTGTCCGCAGAACTTGCAACCGGCAGCGGTTAAGCTACGGAAATCACGGGCTCTTTGGTATGGACTGCAAAAAAGCAGAAACTGCGAGAGTGGTTGGTGGAGGTGAGAGGAATCGAACTGATGGCCATCGCGACTTGGCATCCCTTCGAAACGAGGCGGCGTAGCGCATATTAGCGCGAGAGACGATTTCACGTAGGGAATTTCAAACGGGCTCACGGGCACATCGCAAGCGCTAACTATGAACCACCGACTGCCCCGTAAACGTCAGATTTCACTCGCTTTAGGCCCGTCAAAGAGCAATGGTCGTGACGTGCTCACGGGCGCTCAGGCGCCTTGAGGTTAGACCCGCCGATGAGATGATCGGTGAATTCTTCGGCCCCGCCTGGCTCGTCTCCGGTCCGGGGCTCGCGGTGGTGACGGCGACAGCGCCGTTTAAACCGAGAGGGTGATCCCGATGAGTTCTCCTGTCAAACTTACTGACACGCAACTTGTGATTCTGTCCGCCGCGTCGCAACGCGAGGATCGTTGCCTCATTGCGCCGAAAAACCTGAAGGGAGGCGCCGCGCAAAAGGTCGCGGCCAAGCTTCTGGCGACCGGCCTCGTTCGGGAGATCAAGGCCAAGCCGGGAATGGCGGTCTGGCGCCGCGACGAGGAGGCGGGTCAAGCGTATTCGTTAAAACTGACCGCCGCCGGACTGAAGGCCATCGCGGTCGACGAGGGTGACTCGCAACCTACTGCAAGCACGGGCGCTTCGCCGAAGGCGAACGGGGATTCGTCGAAGGCGAAGAAGGCGGCGACCACGAGCGCGTCGGCCGCGCCAACATCGCCGGCGCCTCGCCAGGGCACGAAGATCGCGCGTGTCATCGCGTTGCTCCAACGCGATCAGGGCGCGAAGTTGGACGAACTGATCGCCGCCACGGGTTGGTTGCCGCATACCGCGCGAGCGGCGCTGACCGGCCTTCGCCATCGCGGCTACGACGTCCGCCTGGAGCGCGGCGAGAAAGGGTGCGCCTCCGTCTACCGCGCCTTCGCGCCCCTCGCGATGGCCTCGTGACCGCCGTGCAAACGAGCGCGACAATCTTGGCTCGGCGGCCGAAGGACAATTCGGCCGCCGAGCTGCATGAACGGACCGCCGCCCAGTCCGGCGGCCTCGGACCGCGCGGCTCCGAGTCGCCGCCGAACGGCAGTGACAATGAGCGCGGGGCTACGGCAAACGCGCCGGGTGGCGTGAGCCCGCCGTCGGATCGCCTCGCGGTCTTGGCCGGGCTCAGCCTCGCAGACCTACGTCTGGAATGGCGGCGGCTCTATCGGGCCGAGCCGCCAAGGTTGAGCCGCGATATTATGATGCGGGCGATTGCCTACCGGCTGCAGGAAATCGCCCATGGCGGCCCGTCCAAAGCGACGCAGCGCCGGTTGATGACCTTGACCGCGGAGTTCGAAACCAACGGAAGGATTGCGCCGCCGGCAGGGCCCAAGCTCAAACCCGGCTCGCGCCTCGTTCGGGAATGGCGCGGACGAACCCACACGGTTTGCGTCACCGACGATGGCTTCGCGTTCCAGGGCAAGACCTACCGATCGCTGACCAAGATCGCGCGCGACATTACCGGCGCTCAATGGTCCGGGCCCCGATTCTTCGGGCTGACGAAAACGTCGGGGACTGCAACGGCGACGCCGGACAACGTATTGAACGGCGCGGAGACGATCGTGGAGCCCTCCAATGGCTGAGCCTCGCCAAAACACCTCTGCGGCGCGCGCAAAATTCCGCTGCGCCGTCTACACCCGAAAATCCTCGGAGGAGGGCCTCGAGCAGGAGTTCAATTCTCTCGACGCGCAGCGAGAAGCCTGCGAGGCCTATGTCACGAGCCAGAAGCACGAAGGTTGGAGCGCCCTCTCCACGCTCTACGACGACGGCGCCTATTCCGGCGGCACGATGGATCGCCCGGCGCTGCAACGGATGCTGGACGACATTCGCGCCGGCAACATCGACGTTGTCGTCGTCTACAAGGTCGATCGACTGACGCGATCGCTGGCCGATTTCGCCAAGATCGTCGAGGTTTTTGACGCGCAGGGCGTGTCGTTCGTCTCCGTCACCCAGGCGTTCAACACCACCACCAGCATGGGCCGGCTCACTCTCAACGTGCTGCTCTCCTTCGCCCAGTTCGAGCGCGAGGTCACGGGAGAGCGCATCCGCGACAAGATCGCGGCGTCGAAAAAGAAGGGCATGTGGATGGGTGGGCTGCCCTCGCTGGGCTACGATGTCAAGGATCGCAAATTGATCGTCAACGAAGCGGAAGCGGCGGCCGTGCGTCAGATCTTTCGGCGCTATCTCGAACTCGGGGCGGTGCGCGCCTTGCAGGATGATCTCGCCGCCGCGGGAATCGTCAGCAAGCGCCGCACCGCGGCGGATGGAAGCCCCTATGGCGGCCAGAGGTTTTCGCGCGGGGCGCTGTATCTGATGTTGAAGAACCGGATCTATCGCGGCGAGATCGTCCATAAGGGCAAAGCCTTCCCCGGCGAGCATGCGGCGATCGTCGACGAAGAGCTGTGGCAGCGGGTGCAAAGCCATCTCGAAGAGAACCGGCTTGAGCGGCGCGAGGGCGCCAACGCGACCGAACCGAGCTTGCTGACCGGCATCGTGTTCGACGCCAGTTCCGAATCGATGACGCCGACGCACGCCGTGAAGAAGGGAACGCGGTATCGCTATTACATCTCCCGCCGCCTCATCACTGGCCCCGCGACAGACAGTTCGCACGGCCAGCGGGTCCCGGCGTCAAATCTCGAAGCGCTTGTCAACGGCCGCCTGCGCGCTCTCTTCGCCGATCCCGTCGAAATCCTGAATGCGATCTCGAAGGACGAACGCGATGCGCCGATGCAAAAGAGGCTCCGGGACGCGGCGGCCGTGCTCTCCGCTCGGTGGGATCGTTTGCCGACGGAAACGCTGCGCGACTTGACGCGCTCCGTCCTCGTCAGGGCGCAGGTTCACGCCGATCGCATCGACCTCGACGTCGGCTCGGCGCGATTGGTCAGACGGCTTTTGAACGAAGGCGGCGGCGACGGGATTGCCGATGGGATTCGGGCATCGAACGCGAACGCCGATAGCGCCGAAGAGCCGCTGATCAGGTTGAGCATTCCGGCCCGGCTGAAACGAACCGGCAAAGAGATGAAGTTCATCGTCGATGGCGTCGCGAATTCGGCTCCGGCGGATACGACCCTGATCCGTCTCTTGGTGCGGGGTCGGAAAATCGGCAAGCGAATGTTCGAGCCCGGTTGTCCACCGCTCGAGGACATCGCGCGTGAGGAAGGGATCACCTCTTCCTATGCAACGCGCCTCGTGCGGCTGACCTTCCTCGCCCCCGATATCGTCGCCGCGATCCTGGCGGGAAAGCAACCGGCGGGGCTCACCGCCAACAAGCTGATGGCCGACACGCGTCTGCCCCTCGATTGGCGGGATCAGCGAACCGCGCTGGGGTTCGCGTAGACCGATAGTCCATCCCCTACGACTCCATCCCCTGCTCTAAAGCTTCGCGCTCCCCGCCCCACGATGCATCGGCGGCGAACGCCCGCTCGTTCAGCGACGAACACCGGCTCGTTCAGCTGCTGGATTGGCAGCTGACTTAAGAGACGCGCCGAACGAAATATGATTCCGGGCGCCGCGCAGTCACAGATGCCCGGACCTCTGAAAATAGCTTTCGAGACTTTCGCCCGGAGAGGGGCCCTATATCGCCCTAAAATCGTCTCCGCGGACTGACCAGAAAATGCATCGGCGGCAAAGGCCCGGAAACCGGGGACATTTTGGCCACTTCAAATTACAAGTGCTGAGCGATATCAATTACTTAAAGACTGGCGGAGAGGGAGGGATTCGAACCCCCGGTACGCTTGCACGTACTCCGCATTTCGAGTGCGGCGCGATCGACCACTCTGCCACCTCTCCTAAGGGGCCGCGAAGGCGAGGCGCAAAACTTCGCCGCCGGGGTCGGCGCGCCGCTTAGCATGGCGCGCCGGGGCTCGCAAGGCGCTTGGCCGGCGCTGCGGGCGCCGCGGCGAGGGCGACGCTCTGGCGGCGCGCCAGGCGATCGGCTGACTGCGGATCGTGGGCGGGCAGGAAGACCGTCGGCCGCACGGCCGCCAACTCCCGCAGGCGCGACAGCGTGGCGAGCGCGGCGCCTTCGTCGGGACTGACGCCGTCGAGGCGCCCTTCGATCAGGTTCGCTTCGCTGTAGGCCGCGTCGCCCGCGATCACGATCACGCCCTCGCCGTCCTCGACGACGATCGAGAGGTGATCGGGCGTATGGCCGGGCGTCGGCACGGCGACGACGGCGCCATCGGCCGTCAGGGCGCGCGAACGCGCGAACGGGCCGTAGGGCTCGGCGGCCAAGACGAGCGGCTCGGGATTGAAGCCGGCGGGCCAGCGTTGCGGCAGGTAGCCGCGCACTTGCCCGGCAAGGCCCGACGCGCCGCGGATTTCGCCGGGACTGACCAGCGTGCGGCTATAGGGGAAGGCGGCGAGTCCGGCGTCGTGATCGATGTGCAAATGGGTGAGGACGACGAGCTTGACGTCGCGCGCTCCCACGCCGAGCGCGCGAAGCTGCGGCCCCGCCTCCTCCTCCGGTTCGATGTCGAAGCGCACGGCGAAGCGAAAATAGGGATGCCAGCGCGGCAGCCGCTTCAGCGCCGCGCTCGCGCCAGAATCGACGAGAACGACGCCGTCGCGATGCTCGAGCGCGAAGGCGTAGGTCGGCAGCCAGTGCGACCAGCTCGCGTCGACGAGCGGCGCGAGGCGGCGCGCCAGGCCATGGCCGCGCCCGACGAGCTGGCTCGTCTTGACCTGCACGCGTCCGGTCTGGAGGGCGTGAATGCGCATGGGCTCTTGCTCCTTGCCCGGCGCCGTCAGGACGCGCCGCGGCCGATCCTGCCGAGATGGGAATGGTTGAAGCCGGTCGCGTATTTCAGGCCGAAGCCGAGCGCCAGGCCCGCCGCGCCGAGCGCCAGCGGCGCCGGGTAGGCGTGCGCGAGATTGTAGACGAAGGCGCCGCGCCGAGGCCCCGCGAGATAGGCGGCCATGGCGAGGTCCGGCGCGAGAAACAGCGCGGCGAAGGCGATCCAGGAGGTATCGAGACGGGCATAGGCCGCGAGCGCCACGGCGAAGACCGCCAGGCCCTCGAGCCGCAGCAGGACGGCGACGCCGCCGGCGACCGCCCCCCGCGCCGGATTGGAGCGCGCCAGGGGCGCCGGAGCGAGCGGGGCGAATGGGGCGAAGGCGTTCATCGAAAGCTCCCTTGGCGGTTCGCGCCGCCATCCCTAGCGCCGACGGCGCTCTGCGGGGAATTGCCTATTTGCGCGGCGCGGCTATACGTTTTCGTATGACGAGACGCGAGCCGCCCTGGGACGCCCTGCGCACCTTCGGCGAGGTGATGCGCGACGGCAGCCTGTCGAGCGCGGCGCGAAAGCTGTCGCTGAGCCAGCCGACGGTCGGGCGGCACATCGACGCGCTGGAGGCGGCGCTGGGCGTGGCGCTGTTCATGCGCTCGCCGCGCGGCCTCGAGCCGACCCAGGAGGCGCGCGACCTGGCGCCCCACGTCGAGACGATGATCGCCGCGGCGGCGGCGCTCGGGCGGACCGCCTCGGGCGAGGCGGGCGGCGAGCGCGGCGTGGTGCGCGTGACCGCCAGCGAGATCGTCGGCTGCGAGGTTCTGCCGGGGATTCTCGCTTCGTTTCGCGCCGCCCATCCCGGCATCGTCCTCGAACTCGCGCTCACCAACCGCAACGAGGACCTGGCGCGCCGCGACGCCGACGTCGCCGTGCGCATGGTCCGTCCGACGCAGAGCGCGCTCATCGCGCGCCGCATCGGCCGCTCGCCGATCGGCCTCTACGCGCATCGCGACTATCTGGCGCGGGCGGGAACGCCGCGCACGCTCGCCGACCTCGCCGGCCATTGCCTCATCGGCTTCGACCGCGACGATCGTGCATTCCGCGCCGTCGGCGCCGCGTTCGAGCCGTTCTCGCGGGAGAATTTCGGCTTTCGCTGCGACAGCGATCTGGCGCAGCTCGCGGCGCTGCGCGCGGGGCTCGGCATCGGCGGCTGCCAGGAGGCGATCGCCCGCCGCTCGGGCGAGCTCGCGCCGGTCCTGCCGGGCGCGCTGCGCTACGCGCTGGAGGTCTGGCTCGTCATGCACGAGGATTCGAAGGCGACGCGCCGCGTGCGCCTCGCCTTCGACCACCTCGCGCGGGGGCTGACGGACTACCTGCGCGGGGGGCAGGGAGGAAAGGCGCCGTCCGCCCCTCTCCCCGCCGAGCGGGGAGAGGCTGGGTGAGGGGCTGGGGAATTGGCCGCGAGCCTCGCCGATATGTGTGCACACCGTGGCGCAAGCGGGGAGAGGGGAAGAACGGCGGCGCGCCTTCGCGTCGTTTCACCCGGTTCGCGATGGCGGCGGCCCGTCGCCTTTTGGCCTCATGAGTTTGGCCGCCACGCCGATCACGACGAAATAGATGGGGAGGATGACGCACAGCTCCACGAACTGCGTCAGCGGGCGCTGCCCGTCGGTCACGAATAGGAAAGCGACGACGACGACGAGCCATCCCACGAGGGCGATCCGGCCGAGCCTCGTCTTGGGAAGTTTCATGACGATCTCCCTTTCCTCCCGGCAAGACCGCGCGTTCTCGCCGCCGGCGCGGCGCGGCCTCGTCGCCGGCTGTCTGCGCGTCGCCGGACGATCCTCGGGATTGACTGAAAAACGCCGCCCGCCATCGATCCGAAAACGGCCCCGCTCGTGATCTTCGACGCTTCCCCGCCGTTGCGGCGGAGTATGAGCGCGCTTGCCGCGCGAGACAATCGCCGGCCGAACCCGCAGCCGCGGCGGGGCCAACGGCAAATTACGCAACGGCAAATTGCGCTTGCCAGAACCGATAAACAATCGCAGATTTCGCACGCGGGCGACGCGAATTGTGGAATGTCGGCCGCGCCGCGCAGTTTCGCGCCGGGGGAGGGGCCTAATCGTGAGCGACGACGATCCCAATTCGAGGAGCAGGCTTTCGTCGGCGTCGGCCGCGCCGCAATGGCATCTTCACATCCCGCCGGAAACCTACGGGCCCTACTCGGTCCAACAGCTTCGCGACTTTGCCCGGGACGGCCGCATGACCGCCGACACGCTGGTGTGGACCGGGGGCGCCGCGGCGTGGGCCAGGGCCGGCGACCAGCCCGCGCTCAAGGCTGTTTTCCCGGCCGCCGCGCCGCCGGCGCCGCCCGCGCCTCAGGCGAGCGCGCCGCCCCGCACGGCGGTCGCGCGCGCGGCCGCCGCCCCCGGCGCAACGCCCGCCGGCGCAAGAGTGATGAGCTTCGGGGAATCGACGCGGGCCTGCCTGCGGCTCAAGTACGCCGGGTTTCAAGGGCGAGCGCGGCGTTCCGAATACTGGTGGTTCATGCTGTTCGTGATGCTGGTCTGGGCCGTCGTCTATGGCCTCGCCGCCGCGATTGCGGTGTGGACGTCGCCGGATGTGGTCGGCGGAGTCAAGGACGGCGGCGCGATGTCGATCGTCGGGGTCCTGGCGCTGGCCGTGGCGGTCGTGGCCGTCTTGGCCCTGGCCCTTCCCTCGATCGCGGTCGCGGTCCGCCGGCTTCACGACCTGGGTTGGTCGGGATGGTGGTACCTCACGCTATTGATTCCGATCGTGGGCGGCGTCGCGGCGCTCGTCATGCTCATCGCGTTCATGATGCGCGGCAATGACGGGCCGAACAAGTACGGCCCCGACCCGCTCGCCGTCGGCGAACCCTGAAGGGCGGCCGGGCGTCGCCCTCGACGGTCTCCTCGGCGAGCCGCCTATTGGATTTAAGGCCCAATTGCGGCAAGCTCCGCAGCGGGCAGCCGCCCTCGTCATTCGGAGAACCGGCCGATGCGTACGCTCATTGCCCTGATCGTGATCGTCTATCTCGTCGGCGTCGGCGTCGTTCTGTCGCCCACGGTTCGGGACAAATGGAGCAGCGTTCCCGCTTCGGAGCTCGCCGCGAGCCTCGTGCAGGCGCTGCCCAACGCCCTCGCCTGGCCGGTGACGGCGTACCGCAGCCTGACCGGGCGCGGTTGATCGCGCCCGAGGAGCGGCGCCGCCCCGGACGAATGCTTCGCATTCGCCTTGACTTGACGGCGACGGTGCGGCGTGGCCGAGTGGCGTCGAGGACCCGCAAAGCGGCGCCGTGGCGCCGTGCGCCGGCCGCCAAGGGGAGCAAGAGATGCGCATCGCAGTCGTCAAAGCCGCCCATGACGACGAGGCCGGCGTCTGGTACGTCGAGGCCTCCGATCTCCACGGCCTGCATGTCGAGGGCGAGACCTTCGAGGCGTTCTGCCGCAACGTGGCCGACGCGGTCGCCGATCTACTCGAAGGCGAAGACGACGGCGCCGGCGAGATTCCGGTGGAGATCATCGCGCACGCCTCGGTCCGCGCTCGGGTCGACGCGTGAACGATTTCGGCAAGGCCGTGCGTCTCCAGCTCGGCGAAGCCGGCTGCGCGTTCCTGCGCCGTGGCAAAGGCGACCATGACATTTGGACGACGCCTGCGGGAAAGAGGCTCATCATCCCCGTTCGGATAAAGTCCCGACACACGGCGAACGGCATCCTGAAAGACGCTGGCCTGCCGAAGGCGTTTTGAGCGATTTACGGACGAGGACTGCGCCCGTCGATGTTATCGGTAGCGCTGGCGCGTATTTATTCCCGAGCGCAAGGGCGATATGCGAACCCTTGCCCTAGCTACGCCAGAGGCGTAGATTGGCGATCGTGAAATATGTGTTCGACGCCGGCAAGGATGCGGTCAACCGAGCCAAGTACGGGGTCTCCCTGGCGTTGGCCTAAGTTCTGTTCGCCGGGCCGCACGTGTCGATCGCGGACGATCGTTTTGATTACGGCGAGACGCGGCAGATAGCTTTCGGCCGCATCGACGATCGTCTCTTTGCCTGCGTGTGCGTCGACGCAACGGCGAGCGGCGGATCGTCTCGCTGCGCAAGGCGAACCAACGAGAGGTGAAGCGCTATGGCTAAGACTTTGAGCGAGGCGGCGCGCGAGGCGCTGGCGGCGACGGATTGGCGCAAAGTCGACGCGATGACGGACGCCGACATCGCTCGGCAGATCGCCGCCAATCCCGACGCCGCGCCGGACATGGCGCCGGAGATCGACGTCCGCGCGATCCGGCGCGCGACCGGCATGACCCAGGCGCAATTCGCCGCCGCTTACGAATTCAGCTTGCGCACCATCCAGGAATGGGAGCGCGGCGCCAAGCGCCCGAGCGGCCCGGCGCGCACGCTGCTGCGCGCGATCAGGAACGATCCGGAGGGGCTGCGCAAGGCGATCGCGGCGGCGTAGAGCCCGCACGAAAATGACCACATTATCAGTCATTGCGAGCAAAGCGAAGCAATCCAGACTTGGGGTTTGCGGCCGCGGCTTAGTCTGGATCGCTTCGCTGTCGCTCGCGATGACAGGCCTTCGATTCGTTTGATTGCTGACGGGCCATCGGCGCCGGCGGCAGCTGCGCGTCGACGGAGTAGCGCATCAGCTGGCGCGCATCACCGGGTGATCGCTCTGGCGCGCCGCGTAGTCGAGCGCGGCGGCGATGTCGCCGGCTTCCAGCAGCGGGTAATCGCCGAGAATTTCCTCGCGGCTGGCGCCGGCCGCCAGCAGGTCGAGCACGTCCTTGACGCGGATGCGCAGGCCGCGCAGGCAGGGACGGCCGCCGCATTGGTTGGGATCGACGGTTAGCGGCTCAGTTCGCTCATCGCCGGCTCCAGGAGGCCTTCAGGGTTTCGACTACGTCTTCATAGCACAGTGGGGCGTGAAGCTGGCGGCCGTTTGTAGACGCGGGCGCCGACCGCGTCCGGCGCGAAGCGCCTTTTCCCGCGAGATCACGGCGGCGGAACCCGGCGCGGATGGCGCAAGCGCCTACAAGACCTGCGGTGGCCCGCCTGCCATCGCCGTGCTCGCCGTCAAGGCCGAGCCGCTGCGCGGTCGCTTCGCGAGCCTTGACCGCTCCGCGCGGCGATGGCCGTTTGGTTTTCAAGTCGCTTTGGTGACGAAAAGCGGCCGAAAGGCCGCTTTCGCTCACCAACGCGACTTGATAGCGAATTGCCGCGCCGAGCCGGCGCAGTCACCCGAAGGGCCGAAGCGAAGCGGAGGAGCGGCGCAGCCGCTTGACGGCGACGGGGCGGCGTGGCTGCGAGAAAAGGGGTTTACGGGCGCGTGAACGTAGTTGCGGGGTTCTGTGCTGGACTGTGGAGGCGCGGTCCAGAGTCCCAGAGCAATTGCCAAAAGCTCCCCGACGCTTCACTCTGCGATTGCTCAGTTAATTGGGGCGTAGGCAACGAAGTGCCTGAAACAAGGTACACTGCAAGAACAATATCAAGAAGTGATGTCGCAGCAATTTGAAATCGGCAAGGTCCAGCGTCAAAGAAGCCAAATCCGTATTGTTCACGCCGTGTTAGCTGACGCTTGTCCTCACTTGGTTCTGACGCGTTGCTTCCAAGTAAGATTTTCTGCGCGTGTTCCGCGTAATAAAATGCGCTACGTATATTTTTTTCGTTGCTTTGCCAATTCCAGCGTACCCACATCCACGCGTGCCCTGTAACTATCATTGACAATATCACAATCATAAACATCGCAATGTATGGTCCAGTGTTCTTCAGCGCAACGGTTGCCGCAGCCATGCCGGCCCACAACCCAAATGATACCTTCCACTAATATTGCCGCCTATTTGCCCATCGCCCAAATCTAAAGTCAGATAGCTTCATGAACGCATCAAAGCGATCCTTTGGATTCATGCTTTCCATCGCATCTCTCCGCGTTTACAGGAAAGACCAGTAAGAATATCACCCTTTTCGTGGATTTTGCAGTGTCGGGACTTAGTTGAATTCCAATGACCCGGGTTGGGCATTTGGGATTCGGAGCCCGGCGCGCTCACCGCCCGCGCTGACAACATCACCGCCACTTGGTTGCCATCGCCGTGCTTGCCGTCAAGGCCAAGCCGCTGCGCGGTCGCTTGACGACGACAGGGCGGCGTGGCTCATCGTGGTGAGGGATAAGGCAAAGTGTCGCCGGAACCGGGAACCAGGAAATCTCCGGGTGAGCAAACCGTAGTGCCGAATCTAGAATGGATTTTATTTTCCGACCTCTCCCAGTAAACCAAAGCCGATGCGGCGGGGCTTCTCCAATTCTTTCGGCAAGGCCGTAAGCAGGATATTGATTTGTGTGACGTGCTGCAGCAATTGCAGTGGCTTATTGTGCTCATTCGTGCCATGAAAAATTATCAGATCAGGTTCACGGTATTCAAGATTCAAAATATGAAACGTAAGATTGTTCGAGGAAGTCACAAGGCGCGCCCCAACGTCCTCGTTGTCATCCAATTGTGACTCAAATTCGGCGATTTGTTTCGCAATACGGCCGAACATAGACTCGGCCGGGCTCACGAAGCGGGGCGGCGTTATTTCGAAGGCCCCTTTAGGAATAGTCCAATTGCCTATTTCAAAGACAGGAGAATCGGCCATGGGGTATCTCGCAATTGATTAGCAATGCTAGCACCAATGATGGGCTAAAGGCTATCTCTTGGCGCACTCCAGATGAAAGGGATGAACCGGAAACTGTGCCGAGAAATCCAGGGGCCTGCGCAAGCGGTAACGGTATCCTCAATCCGATGTTTTCCCAAATTTGCGCGGCAAGCGTTAAGCATAGGAGTTATCCCTCGCGTTGCGCCCTCGAAGCGCTTCGACCTTTAAGGCACGCTTGGCGATGGCCAACGGCCACCCCCGCCTCCCCACGGCACGGATTTCAGGTTAACGACGGACCCCAAAATCCCAGTTCCCGCCCTTATTGCCGTCGCGATGGACCTCCATGAATGATCGCCACAGCGAAAAATGCTCGGGGACCGAGTCTTCAAG
>Ga0181524_10004996_pt1 | contig 12046 bp, 12 predicted proteins | sample PEATcosm2014_Bin_34_FD_119761 | JGI IMG/M metagenome (GOLD analysis project Ga0181524, IMG submission 119761) | Peatland microbial communities from MTU Mesocosm Facility, Houghton, MI, USA - PEATcosm2014_Bin05_60_metaG | ecosystem: Environmental > Terrestrial > Soil > Wetlands > Peat | place...
CCATTCCGGATCGCGCGTGCGTAAATGCTCGGCGAGCTCGCGCGGCGCATCGGTGTAGCGGTTGAGATAATCCCAGTCGGCCTTGCCGTCGCGGAACAGGCAATGCATCACCGCGCAGGCGAGCGCCCCGTCGGTGCCGGGCCGGATCAGCACCGGCAGATCCGCCTGCCGCATGGTGCCGTTCATGTAGATGTCGACGGCAACGATCTTGGCGCCGCGCTCCTTGCGGGCGCGCGTCGCATGCGTCATCACATTGACCTGGGTGTTCACCGCATTGGTGCCCCAGATCGTCACCAGGTCGGATTTTGCCATCTCGCGCGGATCGGCGCCGGCGAGTTTTCCGGTGCCGGCGATAAAACCGGTCCAGGCTGGGTTGACGCAGATGGTGGAGAAGAAGCCGGAATATTTCTTGGCATGGCGCAGCCGGTTGATGCCGTCGCGTTGCACGAACCCCATGGTGCCGGCGTAATAGTATGGCCACACCGCTTCCGAGCCGTGCTTTTGTTCGGCGCGGAGGAATTGCTCGGCGACCAGATCGAGCGCATCGTCCCACGAAATCGGCGCAAATTCGCCCGAGCCCTTGGCGCCGACACGACGCAGCGGATGCAGAAGGCGATCGGGATGATGCACGCGCTCGGCGTAGCGCGCCACCTTGGCGCAGATCACGCCGGCGGTGTAAGCATTTTCTTCGGCGCCGCGCAGGCGGCCGATGGTGCGCCCGTCGATGATCTCGACCTCGAGCGCGCAGGTCGACGGACAGTCGTGCGGGCAGGCCGAAGCGCCGATTTTTGGCCGGACGAGCTGGTTCATAATCCGTCGCGCCTTGGTGTAGGATTTCTACCACGATAGCACATCGAGGCTCAGGGGAGGGAAGATCGTGAAAGCAGCAGTTCTCGGCGAAAAAGGCATCGAGGTCCGCGACCTGCCGAAGCCTGAGCCAAAACCCAATGAGGTGCTGATCAAAGTCCGCGCCTCGAGCCTCAACCGCGCCGATACGCTGGTCGCCGCTGGCATCCAGCATGGTCCCGTCGGCGGCATCGGCGCGCGGATCGGCTTGGAGTGTTCCGGCGAGGTCGAGGCGGTCGGCAGCGAAGTCAAAGACTTCAAGGCAGGCGACCGGGTGATGGCCTCGGCGCCCGGCGGCTTTGCCGAATATGCCGTCACCGACGCCGGGCGGGCGAACCGCATTCCCGGCAACAACATGACCTACGAGCAGGCGGCGTGCTTTCCCGTGGCGCTGCAGACGATGCACAACGCCGTCGTCACGGCCGGGCGATTAAAACGCGGCGAGACGCTGCTCATTCAGGGCGCGAGCTCCGGCGTTGGCCTGATGGGCATGCAGATCGGCAAGCTGATGGGCGCCGCGCTGGTGCTCGGCACCTCGACCAACGCCAAGCGCCGCGCCGGGCTGAAGGACTACGGCTGCGACGTCGCCATCGACACCGGCAAGCCGGATTGGCCGGAGGACGTCAAAAAAGCCACCGGCGGCAAAGGCGTCAACCTGATTGTCGACATGGTGTCGGCGCCGGTCGCCATCGGCAATCTCGAAGCTGCGGCGCTGCTCGGCCGCATCGTCAATGTCGGCCGGCTCGGCGGCACCAAGGGCGAATTCAATTTCGACCTGCATGCGTTGAAGCGCATCGACTATATCGGTGTCACCTTCCGCACCCGCACGCCCGACGAGGTGCGCGAGATCGTCAAGGCCATGCGTGCCGACCTGTGGCCGGCGGTGGAGGCCGGCAAGCTCACGCTGCCGATATACAAGACCTTCAAACTCGCCGACATCGTCGAGGCGCTCGCGGTGATGAACGCCAACCAGCACTTCGGCAAGATCGTGATCAGCGTCGCGTGATTCGCCCGCCTCGCTGATCGGGCGATTGTGACAGTCCGGATTCCTTATCCACCAATGCGGACTTGCCCGTTTTGCGCTCGTCCGTCATTAATTTGCCATGACTGATTCGGCGAAACGCCGCGCCCCGATCCTGGCCGCCGGCGGCATCGTGCTGCGCGGCAATATCCGGCCGCGCATCGCCGTCGTGCGTCTGCGCCGCGAGAAGGCCTGGGTGCTACCGAAAGGCAAGCTCTATCCGCGCGAACACCCGCGCGACGCCGCCAAGCGCGAGGTGCTGGAGGAGACCGGGCACGACGTTACCGTGCACGAGTTTCTGGGTTCCGTGTCGTATGTGGTCGAGGGCAAGCTCAAGATCGTGCAGTTCTGGCTGATGCGCGCCACCGGCGCGCCGGTTCACGAGCTCAATGACGACGTCAAGGCGGTGAAATGGCTGCCGCTGCGGCAAGCCATCGACACGCTGACGCGCCCGCACGAAAAAGTCTTCCTCACCCATGTCGGGCCGATCGCGCTGCGGGCAGTCCAGAAATCCCGGCGTTCAACCGGGAGAGCCCCGAAACGCCGGGGCCGTAGCGCGCTCAATGCGCCGGTCGAGCACGTGATCGCGTTTGATTACGAAAAGACCCGGCCCAACGTCGTCAAGGCGCTGAGCAATTGGGTCGGCCGCGCCACGCACCCGGCGGTGCGCAAGGCGGGTTGATCACGCGTCCTCGTCGATGACGTCGTGAAACTTGGCGTAGTCGATCAACAGCCGGCCTTGCGGCGAAATGCTGGTGATGTCGCGGTAGCGATGCCGCCACCGGATATCGGTGTGGTAATAAAGCTTGCGCGCATGGAGATGCTGCGCCGAGCTGTCGTCGATGCCGCCGACATTGAGCGCCAAGGCGGCATCGGTCTTGTCGAGCTCCTCGGTGGTCATGCCGAACAGCGCGCTGTTCTCGTCGATCCGGTGTATGAGCGTCCAGCTCAGCATGAACATCGGATGTTCCTGGCGATCGAGCTTCAATTCGTGAAAGCGCCGCAGCTGATGGCCCTCGGCGGTAAATTCCAGGCGGAACAGCCAGAGCCGCGCGTTCGCCTGCGAAATCGTGTTGTTGCGCGCATTGGCGACCCGCATCATCAGGGTCGGCTGGCCCTGATGCGTGGTGATCACCGGATGGTCGGCGAACACGAAGCGGGCGCGCGGCCGCGAGAAACGGGCGAAGATCAGGCCCGTCATCACCGCAAGAAAGCTCATGCCGGTGAAGATTTCGACGGTGGCGATGAGATGGCCGTAATTGGTCTGCGGGTGCATGTCGCCGTAGCCGACCGTCGCCAGCGTCTCGATCGAGAAATAGAACAGGCTCAGCGGCAGCGGCAGGTCGGGCGAAACATTGGCGATCGGGTCGCTGCCCAGCCAGAACAGAAAGCCGAATAGGGCATTGAGCACGACGAAGATCAGCGCCGCGCTGCCGAAGAACACCGGCCAGTACACGGTCATCGAGCGGTGATAGAGATCGCTCCAGAAACCACCCGGCGCTCCGTGCGATTCCATCTCGCGGGTGCCGATGCGCACGATTTGCGCCCGGCGCTGTTTCAGCGCGTCGCCCGATTTTGCCGAACCGCCCTTTGCCAAAGCCTTGAGCCTCTGGCTGCGCCGCCGCCTTACGCCGTCGCCTTTACCGCGGCGTGGGCCTTGAGCCGCGGATAGACGCGCCGCGCATTGTCCTCGAAAATCTTCTTGCGGTCGGCATCGCTGATCGGCGCCTTGTCGACATAGCGCTTGGTGTCGTCAAAGCCAAAGCCGGTTCGCGGATCGTTGCCCTTCACCGCGCCGACCATCTCGGACGCGAAAAGAATGTTGTCGATCGGCACCACTTTGGTGAGCAGGTCGATGCCCGGCTGGTGATAGACGCAGGTGTCGAAGAAGATGTTGTCGCCCATGATCTCGGCCAGCTCCGGCTTGCCGTTGTTGAGCGCGATGCCGCGGAAGCGGCCCCAATGGAACGGCACTGCGCCGCCACCGTGCGGGATGATGAATTTCAGCTTCGGAAAGGTCTTGAACAGGTCGGACAAGAGAACCTGCATGAACACCATGGTATCGGCATTGAGATAATACGAGCCGGTGGTGTGCATCGCCGGGTTGCAGCAGCCGGAGACGTGGATCATGCACGGCACGTCGAGCTCGATCATCTTCTCGTAGAGCGGAAACCACGACTTGTCGGTCATCGGCGGCGAGTTGAAATAGCCGCCGGACGGATCCGGATTGAGGTTGCAGCCGACGAAGCCCATCTTGACGCAGCGCTCGAGCTCGGCGGCGCTGTGGGCCGGATCGACGCCGGGCGATTGCGGCAGCTGACAGACGCCGATGAAGTTCTTCGGATAGAGCGAGATCACGCGCGCGATCAGGTCGTTGCAGATCTGCGACCATTCCAGGCTGACGCTTTCGTCACCGACATGATGGCCCATGCCGGAAGCGCGCGGCGAGAAGATGGTGACATCGGTGCCGCGCTCGCGCTGCAGCTTGAGCTGGTTTTGCTCAATGCTTTCGCGGATTTCGTCGTCGGACATTTTGAGCGACGCGCGCGACGGCATCACCGTCTTGTCTTTTGCGTTAGCGGCTGCGGTCTGCTCCTTGCGGAACCGGTGCAAATCCTTGGGCTCGGTGGTGTAGTGGCCGTGGCAATCGATAATCATGGCACCATCGCTGCGAGAGTATTGGGGTCGCGGGATGCTACGTTGCGTGGCGCGATTGTCAAACGGGGGAGGCATTCTGATAGGATGCCGGCCGAAAACAGGGAGACTGAGGAATGGCCGATCTACCGCGTCTCAACGGTGTCATCCGCGCGCTCGAAGCGGGCCAACACACCTTGACCTGCTTCGCGCCGGCCGAAATCAACAGCGCCGTGGCGATGAGCACGTCGAAGTTCGACGGTTGCGTGTTCGAGATGGAGCACAATCCGTGGGATGGAAGGCTGCTGCGGGATTGCCTGCAATACATGCTCAATCGCGCGCAGATCGCCAAAGCCGCGTCGGTGGTGCCGGGCGTGACGCCGATGGTCCGCATTCCAGTGAACGGCGTCGAAATGGCGCAATGGCAGGCCAAGCAGGCCCTCGACATGGGCTGCTACGGCATCGTGTTTCCGCATATTTCGACGGTCGAGGAAGCCGCCAATGCGGTCGGCGCCTGCCGCTATCCGCGGCTCAAAGGCGCAAGCCTCTACGCGCCTCCCGGCATTCGCGGCGACGGTCCAACCACGGCGGCGCGCTACTGGGGCCTGGGCCAGCAGGAGTATTATCAAAAGGCCGATGTGTGGCCGCTCAATCCACAGGGCGAAATCTTCTGCATCCTGCAGATCGAAGACACCCGCGGCGTCGAGAACCTCGACGCCATGCTCAAGAACGTGCCGGGCATCGGCTGCATCCTGATCGGCGAAGGCGATCTGTCGCAAGAGCTCGGCTATCCGCGCCAGTACGAGCACAAGGTCGTGCTGGAATGGATGAAGCGCATCGTCGACACCTGCAAGAAGCACAACGTGGTGGTCGGTCATCCGCATGTCGAGCAGGGCAATGTCGAGCGCATCGTCAAGGAAGGCTATCGCTTCCTGATGTGCGCGCCGGTGCAGAGCTACGGCCACCTGACTGCGGCGCAGAAAGTCACGGGACGGGCGTAAATTTCCGTCATTCCGGGGCGCCGTAGGTCTCGGGCTTTGCCCGAGACCGTCGTTTACAAATCCAAGTCGGCAACAGCCGACTTGGTTGGCGGCGAACCCGGAATCCATACCCACAATCCACGCGGAATCTGCACCGGCAGTGGTTATGGATTCCCGGCTCGCGGGCCTTTGGCCCGCGCCCGGGAATGACGAGGTGTTACCGCGCCACCTCGGCCGCCAAATTCTCGAAGCTCCGGTCCTTGAGATACTCGTCGAGCCCCCAGCGCTTGACCTGATCCATCACCTCGTCGAACTCCGAGCGCGGGATCGTCTCATAGACGAAGCGCTCGCCGCGGCCGAAGCGGGTAAAATCCCAAGCATGCGCGGTCTCGAACTCGGCCGGCACCGCGAGCTTCCACAGCGGCAGATATTTGGCAAGGTCCGCATCCATTGCTTTCTCGGCGCGGTCGAGGGCGCGCAGATAGCCGGTCACGACTTCGGGCGGCGAGCCGTCCGGCACCCACCACAGCGTGTGGAACGTGTCCTCGATGATCTTGCGCAGGCCCAGCTGCTCGGCCATGGCGATCTGCGGCGGCAACAGACTCGCTGCCTCGACCTCGCCGTCCAGCAAGGCCTTCAATCGCGCGCCAAAACCGCCGGTATTCACTGTCTTGATGTGCTCGAGCGGCAGAAATTTTTCCAGCCGATACGGCACGTTGAAATGGCTGCCGGCGCGCATGCCGACCGCGATCGGCACGTCCTTGAGATCGCGCGGCTGATGAATGCGCGAATCCGGGCGCACGAAAATCGCCCATGGCGACACGCCATAGGCGTCGGCCACGAAACGTCCCATGCCGGCGCTGGCGTTGCAGATGCTGCCCCAGACGCAGGCGCCCTGGATCACCTCGGCCTTGTCTTCGGTATAGGGCCGATCCTGCGGCCGCTGGAAATACTGCAAATCCTTCCAGCTCGATTGCGTGCCGCGAAAAGTCTTCCAGTCGAATTCGACGTCGAGGCCCTCGGCGGCGAAGAAGCCCTCTTGCATGGCAACGAAGTCGTTGAGCCCCATGCCCTTCGGCGCGATCTTCACGCGGTGTAGTTCTCTGGCCATGACGCATCCTCCCGGTTCGGATGTTTTGCGGATGTTATCTCTTCCCCCGCTTGCGAGGGAGGGTCATTCATGACGCTCCGAGCCCGCCTTTGTCCTCGATGAAGCGGGCGATCTCTTCGACGCCTTTGCCGGCGCGCAGATTGCTGAAGATGAAAGGCCGTGCCCCGCGCATGCGCTTGGTGTCGCGCTCCATGTTGTCCAGCGAGGCGCCGACGTAGGGGGCGAGATCGATCTTGTTGATCACCAGCAAATCCGAACGCGTGATGCCCGGGCCGCCTTTCGAGGGGATTTTTTCGCCGGCCGCGACGTCGATGACGTAGATGGTGAGGTCGGCGAGTTCGGGCGAAAACGTCGCCGCCAGATTGTCGCCGCCGGATTCGATCAGCACCAGATCGAGGCCGGGGAATTTGGCCCACATGTCGGCGACTGCCGCGAGATTGGCGGACGCATCCTCGCGAATCGCGGTGTGCGGGCAGCCGCCGGTCTCGACGCCGGCGATGCGCTCGGCGGGCAGCGCGCCCGAGCGCACCAGATATTCGGCATCCCACTTGGTGTAGATGTCGTTGGTGATGGCGGCGATCTGGTAGCGCTCGCGCAGCCGCTTGCACAGCGCATCCATCAGCGCCGTCTTGCCGGAGCCGACCGGGCCGCCGACCCCGATGCGCAGCGGGCCGTGATTTGACATCGTCATGCGGTTGCTCCTGCTCTCCCGAAATGCCCACAGAAAAGGAGCGAGACCCTCCCTGATCGGTTGGCGGCCTTGATCGCTTGGCTGCCAATTGTTCGTGTTGATGAACTTGTCAAGGATCGTAGACCGCCGAAGGCGGCGGCGCTTCGCGCCGTCCTTGACAAGTTCATCAACACGAACAAGAACGCTGTCCAAGCGATCAAGGCCGCTTTCTCCGCGCTCCTTATTATCTTCAGGCAGTGATAGCAGACAACAAGGCACAAGACGGCACATTTCGCTCCTGAAGCAGTCCCGCGGGGCGCGTCAATGGCCGAGACCCTCCAGCCAGTAGATCTGCTCGCCATCGCGCTGGCGTTGGCGGTGCTGATCGGCTGCATCAACTACCTCTGGGTCAAACTGCCACCGGCCATCGGCATGCTGCTCGGCTCGCTGGTGCTGTCGCTCATCATCGTTTCGAGCGACCGACTGTTCCATCTGCACGCCATGACGGGGCTTCGCGCCGCGATCGACTTGGCGCATTTTCCTCGCCTGTTCCTCAACGCCGTGCTGGCGCTGCTGTTGTTCGCCGGCAGCCTGCATGTCGACATTGCGGAATTGAACCGGCGGCGCGGCATGATCCTGCTCTTGGCCACCGCGAGCGTGCTGATTGCCACCACGATCTTCGGCGCCGGGATGTGGCTCGCCTTCAGCGTCATCGGCATGGCGGTGCCGCTGATCTGGTGCGTGCTGCTCGGCGCCATCCTGGCGCCGACCGACGCGGTCGTGGTCGCGACCTTGCTGCGTCAGATCGGGCTGCCGCCGAGCCTGCGCGCGGCCATCGTCGGCGAGAGCCTGTTCAACGACGGCGCCGGCGTGGTGCTGTTTCTGCTGGCGCTGGGCGTCACCCAGGGCGAGACCTTCCATCTCGGCCACGGCCAGATCCTGATCGCGATGCTGCGCGAAATCGGCGGCGGCGCCGCGCTCGGCTTCGCCGGCGGCCGGCTGGCTGCGGTACTGATGCGGCGGATCGACGACGATGGGTTGTTGCTTCTGATCTCGCTGGCGCTGGTACTCGGCAGCTATCGCATCGCCAACCTGCTCGAACTGTCCGGCCCGATCGCCGTGGTCTGCGCCGGACTTTGCCTGGTGTCACCGTCGCCGCGCTTCGGCATGACAGCCCGGACGCGCCAGGTGCTGCTCGGCTTCTGGAAGCTGCTCGATCAGCTCATGAACATCATGCTGTTCCTTTTGATCGGCCTGGAAATCCTCGGCTTGGTCATCCAGCCGGCCGAATTGATCCCGGTGGCGTTCGCGGTCCCGCTCGCCGTGATCGCGCGGGCGGTCAGCGTCGCCGTGCCGATGCTGTTCGCGCCCGACGCCCCTATCGACAAGGTGCGCAACGTCGCGGTGCTGACCTGGGCCGGATTGCGCGGCGGCATTTCGATCGCGCTGGCTTTGTCGCTGCCGGCATCGCCATGGCGCGGCGATCTCCTGGTCGTGACCTACGCGGTCGTGCTGTTCACCATCGTGGTGCAGGGCCTGACCATGTCAGGCCTACTGCAGTCCCTCTACGGCGGCAAGAAACCGGCCGAACTGCCAATGCCGGCGGCCGCGCCGAGCGCCGACAATTAAAGGCGCCAGCGTGCGAGTGGTGCCTACGACCGGAACAGCCGCGTGTATTGCGTCTCGTGCCGCATGCTGGCGAGATCGGCGCGCAGCGCGCTCGATCCGATTTCGTCGAGCGGTGTCTTGAGCGCGCGCGCTGCCGTCGCGACGACGACGGGTTCAAGTGCGGCGAGCACGCGCTGGCCGTCGGTCTGGCCGAGCGGGATGAGGCGGACGCCGGCGGAAATCCAATTTGCGGTAAGAGCGTGCAGGAACGCATGCAGCGCCGCTTCGCAGGCAATGCCGTGGCCGGCACAGGTCACGCCGACGGCAACCGGCAGCGCGACGGCGCCGTTCCACGCCGCGTCGAGGCGCACCAGCGCCTCGCACGGCCAAGCCGCGCGTGTCGCATCGAGAAAGGCGCGGCCTTGGATCGTCGTCTCCAAGAGGCGCTCCTTGGATGGCACCAGGGCGGCTGCGAGCTCGGCGACGGCGCGCAAGCGTCCGTCGTCGTTCGCGGCGATGGCGCGGTGGGCGTGGACGAACAACACCGCGTCGCAGAAGCCTGAGCCTTCGCCGATCATGACGGCGAGCCATGCGCGCAACGTATCCGCATCCTTGATGTCGCCCGCCTCGACCGCCCATTCGATGCCCGACGAATAGGAGAACGCGCCGACCGGATAGGCCGGCGACAGCCAAGCCATCAGCCGGTAGAGCGCGGCCGCGTCCGGCGGTGGCGCGTCAGACATGATCGTCGCCATGATGATCATAGGCGCCGTGCTCCGGATCGAACGGCGCCTCGATCGGATGAAGAATCGCGCCAAGGCCGCGCAGCATGTCTTCGATCACATGGTCGCGCCGGATGCGCAGCCGGTCGCCGACGATCTGCACGTCGACGTGGCGGTTGCCGATATGCCAGGCGAGCCGCGCCAGTTCGTGGGCGTTGGCCGCCGCAATTTCCACCAGCGGCTCGGCGCGGCCGGCGACGCGCACCATGGCGCCGTCGTCGAGCAGAAGGCCGTCGCCGTCGCGAAGCGAGATCGCGTGCGGCAGGTCGAGCATGAAGGTCGTACCACGCTCCCCGGTCAGCACGATGCGGCGGCGATGGCGGCCGTGCGCATCGAGGGTGACGCAATCGACCGCTTCCGCGGCGTTCCACGCGCCGGCGGTTTTGATTTCGCGCGCGCGCCGCATCGGTCCTGCCAGGCGCGTGTCAGAAATTCGCGGCGCGCTTTGTCTCCTGCTGCACCGGAGTCTTGCCGGAGGGCAATTCGTACATGCCGCTCGGCAGTGTGTCGAAGAAGGCCAATACCTCGTCGGTCTTCACCACGTCGGCATATTTGGCGTTCATGTCGCACAGATTGATGGCGTGGCTTGCCTGCGAGCGATCGAAGCAGCCTTCCTCGGCCAACGCGATGCGGTAGTTCAGGCTGAAGCCATCGAGCACGGTGGCGCGCACGCAGCCCGAGGTGGTGGTGCCGGTGACGATCAGGCTGTCGCAGCCGAGCAGCGTCAGATAGCTCGCCATGTTGGAGCCGAAGAAGCCGGACGGCTTCTGCTTGAGCACGACGATATCCTGCGGCCCGGGCGCGATCGGGGTGACGATCTCGTTGCCGTCGAGATTTGAAACGATGGTCTGCCGGTCCTCGTTGCCGCGGGAATTCTTCCACAGCCAGGAGCCGGAATCCCAATTGTCGTCGCGCCGCACGCCGGTGGTGTAGATGACCGGAATGCCTTTCTCGTGGCACTTGTCGATCAGCGCGCGGATATAGGGCAGCGCGATCCAGGCGTCCTCGCCGCAGGAATTACGCCAGCGCTTGATCGATTCGAGGATCGGTTCCGGCCGGTCGCCGCAGAACGCCCAATTGACGTCGATGACGATCAGCGCCGGCCGCTTGCCGAAGCCGCCGCGGGCGCCATAACCCGACGTGCCGAACACCGCCTTGTCGCGCTCGGTGAGGAATTTGTTCCAGATCGGTTCGGACATTTTCTTATCCCTTCTCCTGGTCGATTGCGATCATAACGTCATTCCGCGGCGACGCGAAGCGGTCACAGCGTGGCTTTCAGGCTGTCGACGAAGCTCATGTCGATGATCTCGTCGAATTTGACGTCGACCTTGAGGATGCCGGCGCCCATGACCACGGCCTTCGCGTTATCCCAGGCGGCGGGACTGATCACGCCGTCCTTGCTCCACAATTCGTCGGCGAATGAGCGGTCGAGCGTCGCCTTGAGATCGTCGAGCGCCATGGTCGGGAATTGCCGCTTGGCGATCTCGGCCGACTCGTCGTGATTGTCCTGGACGAATTTCAAGGACTTCATCATGCCGCGGACGAAGCCACGGACGAGCTCGGGATCTTTCTGGATAGTGTCGAGGCGCACATTGAAGGTCGAATAGGCATAGGGGCCCATCTCCTTCGGGATGTTGATGAACGGCTCGCCCCACGCGCCGGTGCGCACGCCCTGGGTGATGAACGGTTCGGTCGAGCAGCCGATCTGCGCCTGCTTGTTCCTGACCGCCGGCAGGATCGCCGAGTTCGCGGTTTCCACCAGGGTGACGTCGTTGGTGGCGTCGAGATTCCACATTTTCAGGAGATAGCGCGTGATCGAATTCGGCGTGCCGCCAAAGCCGCTCGTCGCGATCGTCTTGCCTTTGAAATAGCCCGGCCAATCGGTGCTAGCGGGTTCCTGTCCCTTCGCCGCGCAATAGTAGACGTTGCCGCGGTCGACGCAGTTGACCACAGCGCGCAGTTCGGCGCCTTTCGCCTTGGCGAAAGCGCAGTGCTCCGGCCCGCCGATGAAAGCGAAGGCTTGGCCCGAGAGCACCGCATTGGTGTGCCCGGCGCCGGTCTCGATGGTCACGATCTTGACGGTGACGTCCTCGAACAGACTTTTTGCGATCCCGATATAAAGCGGCAGGTAGCCGGTGCCGTGGACCGGCTCGGCGATCAGTACTTCTTTGGTGTCGGCCCGTGCGATCATCGGGCGCGCCATGAGGGCCGCGCTGGCCGCTGCCGTGGTGCCCAGAAGTTTTCGTCGGGTGATGGTGTTTGTTTTCATGACGACCTCATCTGTTAGCCCGGTTGTTGCGACCTATTGCCTGATGCCTTTGCGCAGGATGCGCTCGAGCCAGGAGACCGCGGCATACATGATCATGGCCAATGTCGAGAGCACCAGAACGGCGA
>Ga0181524_10004997_pt1 | contig 12042 bp, 9 predicted proteins | sample PEATcosm2014_Bin_34_FD_119761 | JGI IMG/M metagenome (GOLD analysis project Ga0181524, IMG submission 119761) | Peatland microbial communities from MTU Mesocosm Facility, Houghton, MI, USA - PEATcosm2014_Bin05_60_metaG | ecosystem: Environmental > Terrestrial > Soil > Wetlands > Peat | place...
AACCGCGGGCCGCAAGGTCCGCGGTTTTCGTTTGCGTGGGGCGAGCGTCTTAATCTCTCGCCACCAGTTCCAGTCTTGGGGATAGATGGTGAGAAGGCCTGTTATCGACAGCTACCTGCCAAACGTTAGTTCTCCATGGCCAGCGAAGCCGTGTTCAGCCCTTCGCCTTCGCTTCCCAGGCGGCCATCTGCTCGCGCGCGTCTTTGGCGTCCGGGGCATCGGGAGCCAGTTCGAGATAGTGCCGCATGCACCTGGCGGCACCCGCGTAGTTGTTCTGCGCGGCATGAAAGGTCGCCAGACTGAACCAGCCGTCCGGCCACATGGGCTGAATCTCCAGCGCAGTCTCATAGTGCTCGATGGCGGAATCAAGATCCTGGGCATCAAGCGCCTTATCGGCCAGAACCTTATGCTGCTCGACTTCGGGACTCAGCGGCGGCTTGGCGGGATTCTCTCGCCACGCCTTGGCGGCAGCGCTGAAGGTTGCGGAATCTTCTTGGTGATAAGCGGCATAGACGAGCCGGTTAAAGGCATCGGCAAAACTGCGCGCTACCGATTCATCCAGCCAGGAAAGCACCGTTGGCCCTCCAAAGGCGGCGCCCTCAGGGGTGGGCAGAAAACCGACAACGTAGAGTCCTCTCGGCGAATAACTGGAGTGCGTCGCTGCAGCAGTCTTGTCTTTCTCCAGACGATACACCTGGAGATAGTCTGCTTTGTTGAAAGTGATTGAGACCTTGCCGGCATCGTACTGTGGCGTCTTCATGGAACTCATTACAAACCCGGTCCATTGATAGTTATGAGGCGAGGCAAAACTAAAGTCGGCGGAGCGAACCCGGACATCCGTCGCCGGTGAAAGCGTGTGGGCCACACACGCCTTGAGCCCAAGAGCTCCCCCACATGCACTTACCGTGCCCACATACCTTCTGGCAATCGCATCTCTCAGCACAGCGCGGGCCTGAGGGACCGAAAGCGCCATGGCATTTCCGGGCGGAGGATCGCCTTTCTTGATGGAAAGAGCAGGTGCTCCGCTGGCAGGTTCGGAGTCAGCCTGGCTTGGTGGCGTTGCAGCCTTGCGGGCCTTTTTGGTACCCCCCTCTTGGGCGTGCAATGCACAGTGGGCCGCGATCAATAGCACAACAACCAGCGCAGACCACAGATTCTTGCTGCTCATTTCATCCTCCTAATATCGGTACTGCCTCTCAGCTTCGAAATTGATGAGCTGAAAAGGAAGCTGCCCTGCCGCGATGGAAGAACATATGAGGGGCCTACAGCCACTAGAGTGATTCTTTGCCGATTCTGTGCACCTGGATGGCTGCTGTCAAGCCGAAAAGTCTCGCAACGGCTGTCTTACAAGCCGCATACCTTTTGAAGCGGTCTGGCTGGCTGATTTCGTTCGTTTAGAACCAGCCACTTAGGGCAGGAACTGCTCAAGACCTTGTATTGCCGGGTGCCCCGTTCTAGCGCAGCTAGGGCGGGGTAGTTGGAGCTCCCGTAGTATCTATTCGCGACATTCTCCAATGTTCGCGCGCTTTGCTGTGATGACGAAACGAAAGCCCCACCCAAGCTTTCGCTTGAATGGGGCACCCGATTAACGAGAAACGATCAACGTGAAACGGCCTAACGTGCCGTGGCCGGTTTTTCTTTCGCTTGCAGTAATTGCCGGATGACGTACTGCAAGATTCCCCCGTGACGGTAATACTGCGCCTCCTGCGGCGTATCGATGCGCAGCAGCGCCTCGAACTCCACGACGGCGCCATTCTTGCCCGTGGCTTTGACCTTCAGGTGCCGGCCCGGCTTGAAGTTGTCGATCAGCGCTTTGACTCCCGTGATTTCAAAGCTCTCTTCGCCGCTCAGTCCGAGCGTCTCCGGGCTCTTGCCGGCCGGGAACTGAAGCGGCAGAATGCCCATTCCGATCAGGTTCGAGCGGTGGATGCGCTCGAAACTCTCGACGATCACGGCCCGCACGCCCAGCAGCAGCGGACCCTTGGCCGCCCAGTCGCGCGACGAACCCGAGCCGTACTCCTTGCCGGCAAGAATCACCACCGGCACCTTCTCCCGGCGGTATTGTTCGGCGGCTTCGAAGATGGTCGTCTCCTTGCCGTCGGGCAGGTGGCGGGTGAACGGGCCTTCCTTCTGCGGAATCAGCTTGTTTTTCAAGCGCGTGTTGGCGAAGGTTCCGCGCATCATCACCTGGTGATTGCCGCGGCGCGCGCCGTAGGAGTTGAAATCCGCCTTCTGCACGCCCTTCGCAATCAGGTATTGTCCCGCCGGACTGTCGGCCTTGATGCTGCCGGCCGGGGAGATGTGGTCGGTGGTAATGCTGTCGCCAAGCACGGCCAGCACGCGCGCGCCCTTGATGTCCGTGATCTCCGGTAGAGCCAGCTTCATCCCTTCGAAGTACGGCGGATTCTGCACGTAGGTGCTCGCGGCATCCCACGCGTAGGTATTGCCCTCGGGCACCGGCAGGGCCTGCCACTGCGCGGTTCCCTTGAACACTTCGCTGTAAGTTTCGCGGAACATCTGGGCGGAAACCGACTTCATGGCATCGTCGACTTCCTTCTGCGTGGGCCAGATGTCCTTCAGGTAAACCGGCTTGCCGTCGGAGCCGCGGCCCACTGGTTCTTTTTGGACATCCCAATCGGCGTGTCCTGCCAGGGCGAAGGCCACCACCAGCGGCGGCGCCATCAGGTAGTTGGCGCGCACTTCGGAGTGAATGCGGCCTTCGAAGTTGCGGTTCCCGGAGAGCACGGCAGCCACCACCAAGTCCTCTTTACCGATCGCGTCGGAAACCTCCTTGGGCAGTGGCCCGGAGTTGCCGATGCAGGTGGTGCAGCCATAGCCGACCAGGTTGAAGCGCAGCTTGTCGAGATAGGGCGTCAGCCCGGCTTTCTTCAGGTACTCGGTCACCACCAGCGATCCGGGCGCCAGCGAGGTTTTCACCCACGACGGAACCTTGAGTCCACGCTCGACTGCCTTCTTCGCGACCAGCCCGGCGGCCATCAGCAAGGCGGGGTTGGAAGTGTTGGTGCAGCTCGTGATCGCGGCAATCACCACGCTGCCGTGGCGCAATCCATGGCCGTCGGCACCTTTTTCTGACGCCGGTGGAAGCACGGTTCCGGGCTTCACCAGCGCAGGCAGCGCCTCCCGGAAGGCGACAGCAGCCCGGCTGAGCGGCACGCGGTCCTGCGGGCGCTTGGGGCCGGCGATGCTGGGTTCGACGGTCGCCAGATCGAGACTCACCACGTCAGAGTACTCGGCTTCCGCTGTCGCCGCAGTGTGGAACAGGCCCTGCTCCTTGCAATAGCTCTCCACCAGTTTGACTTGGTCATCGGAGCGTCCGGAAAGCCGCAGGTAGCGCAGCGTCTCTTCGTCCACCGGGAAAATTCCGCAGGTGGAACCGTACTCGGGCGACATGTTCGCGATCACCGCCCGGTCGGCCAGCGGCAGATTGGGCAGTCCGGGGCCAAAGTACTCGACAAACTTGCCGACCACGCCCTTTTTGCGCAGCATCTGCGTAATCGTCAGCACCAGGTCGGTCGCGGTGGAACCCTCCGGCAACTGGCCGCTCAGGCGCACGCCCACCACCTGCGGGATCAGCATCGAAATCGGCTGCCCCAGCATGGCCGCCTCGGCCTCGATTCCGCCCACACCCCAGCCGAGCACGCCAAGACCATTGATCATAGTGGTGTGCGAGTCGGCTCCAACCACCGTGTCCGGATAAGCGACCTGCTTGCCGCCGTCTCCCTTTGCGGCAAACACTACCCGCGCCAGAAATTCCAGGTTGATCTGGTGACAGATCCCGGTATCGGGCGGAACGATCGCCAGGTTCTCGAAGGCCTTCTGTCCCCAGCGCAGGAAGGCGTAGCGCGCGCGGTTGCGCGAGTACTCAGTCTCGGCATTCAGCTTGAATGCCTCCGGCGTGCCGAACTCATCCACCTGCACCGAGTGGTCGATCACCAGCTCCACCGGTTGCAGCGGATTGATCCGGCTGGCATTGCCGCCCAGCGCCTTCATGGCATCGCGCATGGCTGCCAGATCGACTATGGCGGGGACGCCAGTCAGGTCTTGCAGCAGCACGCGGCTGGGCATGAACGCGATTTCCTCGGTCGGAACCTTGGTTGTCGAATAGGAGGCCAGCGAGCGAATCATCTCCGCCGTAACCGACTCGCCGTCCTCGCGGCGCAGCAGGTTTTCCAGCAGGATGCGCAACGAATATGGCAGCCTCGCCATCTTCAGGCCCTGTTTTTCCAGGGAATCTAAGCGGTAGATTTCGAATTCGCGGTTTCCAACCCGCAAGACGGAGCGACTGCCAAACGAATTTTTCATAGAGATCGCCTATGCAGAAGAGAGTAGAGAGTAAACGCCGGAGGGCTGGCGTCCCACACCACGTCACCCCACCGGTAACATTACAGTTTACGACTTCTCGCGGCTAGACGAAAGTGTCGATATTGTCTGCCGGCTCGCCAAGCTCAATTCGGCGCCAGGCTTCCCATTTGCCATTCAGTGACGAAGAGGTTTGACACTGGAATCCGGAAAACAATACCCTTTGAGCATTACCAGGACAGATGTCAACCTGAACCGCGAGCTTATCGACATGAGAATTCTCGTACTTGGCAGCGGCGGCCGTGAACATGCCCTCGTATGGAAGCTGATGCAGTCCCAGCGCGTGCAAGAGATTTACTGCGCGCCGGGAAACGGCGGCATTTCGCAGGATGCCACCTGCTTGCCATGCGATCTTAAGAACCTTGACTCCATCATGGAAGTCGCCAACCGCGTTCACCCGGACCTGACCGTGGTTGGGCCCGAAGTGCCGTTGATGGTCGGCGTGGTTGACGAGTTTCGCCGCCGCGGACTGCCGATTTTTGGCCCGACCCAGGCAGCCGCTCAACTGGAGGGCAGCAAGAGCTTCGCCAAGTCCTTCATGCAGCGATTCCGCATTCCGACTGCCCATTACGCGGTTTGCGCCACCAACCAGGAGGTCAAGGACGCCCTCGGCCACTTTCACCATCCCATAGTGGTCAAGGCCGACGGCCTAGCTGCGGGCAAAGGGGTCGTGATCGCCGCCTCCCGCGAGGAAGCCGCGGCCACCGCTGCCGAAATGCTGAGCGGCAAGATGCTCGGCGACGCCGGGCGGCGTGTCGTGCTCGAGGAATTTCTGGAGGGCGAAGAGCTTTCCTTCCTGGTGGTGACCGACGGCGAGCGCATTGCCCCGCTGGTGGCGGCCCAGGATCACAAGCGCGTAGGCGACGGCGACAGCGGCCCGAACACGGGCGGCATGGGCGCCTATTCGTGCTCCGAAATCATCGACAACACCATGCGCGATTGGCTGGTCAGCCATATCGTCCGTCCGGTGATTGACGGCATGCGCGATGAGGGCATGACCTACACCGGCGTGCTCTATTGCGGATTGATGATGACCGCGCGCGGGCCGATGGTGCTGGAATTCAATTGCCGCTTCGGCGATCCGGAGACGCAACCGAGTTTGATGCGCCTGGACAGCGATCTCATCGATGCCTTCATGGCCAGCATCGATGGCAGCGTCAGCGATGGCGATTACAAGTGGTCGCCGGACCCCTCCGTCTGCGTCGTCATGGCCTCGGGCGGCTACCCGGGCAGCTACGAAGTGGGCAAGCCGATCGAAGGAATCAAGCAGGCGGATTCCGTGCCCGGGGTCAAGGTGTTCCATGCCGGCACGACTTTTCAGGACGGGCGGTTCTACACGGCTGGAGGGCGCGTGCTGGGCGTGACGGCCCGCGGTGTAAGCTTGCGGCAGGCGGTCGACCGCGCCTACGAGGCTGTAGGCAAAATCCGCTTCGACGGCATGCACTATCGCAAGGACATCGCCCATCGCGGTCTGCAGACGCCCTCGGCACAATAGGGCGTGGGCTCACACCCGCCAGGCATGGGGAGGCAAATGAGCAATCCATTGGTTTCCATCGTCATGGGCAGCGACTCCGATCTGGAAGTCATGAACGAGGCGGCCAAGGCGCTTGATCAATTCGGAATCGCCTACGAGATCGACATCACCTCCGCCCACCGCTCTCCGCGGCGCACCAGCGAGTTCTCTCGCGCGGCGGCCGAGCGCGGCGTCAAGGTCATCATCGCGGGCGCCGGCGGTGCGGCGCACCTGGCCGGCGTCATTGCCGCCGAAACGACTCTGCCGGTCATCGCCGTTCCCATAGCTTCTACTCCGCTTAACGGCCTGGACTCATTGTTGGCGATGGTGCAGATGCCCGCCGGCATTCCCGTTGCCACGGTCGCCATCGGCAAACCCGGAGCCACCAACGCCGGCATTCTCGCCGCCCAGATCATCGCGCTCTCCGACCCCATGGTTGCCGGTAAACTTGAACAGTACAAAAAGAAACTGGCCGATGGAGTCGCCGAGAAGTCGCGTAAGCTGCGGCAAGCCAGAGCAAAGAAATAGACTCGCTCGTGTGCGCCAGCATAGTGTCCCAGAATGAAGTGTCATCCTGAGCGCGCCGGGGTCCCCGGCGACGGCCGCTTTTGCCGTTGCTGGGGTGGAGGAGCGAAGGATCTGCTTTTTCTCGTGCTAAACACAAGAGCTGATTCTTCCCTCCTGGGGTTTCTCAGAACGACAATTCAGAATGTCAAAGGAGCGGTGTTATAAAATTCCCTTGTAATTGAAACGAGAGGCTTGCCATGTCCAATGTTCCCGCTCTGAGCTATGCCGAGTTGCTTGCTTACACCGCCGAGGAGACCCGCCGTTGGCGCGCCTACTTTGACCAGAATCCGAAAGCCTTGGACGTGCCGATCGGCGGCGAGCGCAAGGACGTTCGCGGGCTCGTCACGCACATCTTTGTCAGCGAGTATCGCTGGGGGCAGGTCCTCGTAGGCGAGCACCCCACTCCACCCGACTCCTTTAAGCCGCAGAACATCGACGAAATCTGGGCTATTTATGCCACCGCGCGCAAACGGCTCGAAACCTGGGTTGCCGGCGCAACTCCCGAGGAGCTGGCTAAGATATTGACCGTCAAAACCGTCACCTACGGTGACACCGTGGCCAGCAAGCGCAAGGTCCTCAGCCACTCGCTGATCCACGGTATCCGCCATTGGGCACAAATCGCCACGGCCCTACGCCAGGGCTGCTTTGTCAGCGGCTGGTCGCACGACATGATGTTCACGCCCGCCCTGCGATAGGAAGCGTGTCCACTGCCTGCGACCTGCATGCGATAGGCGGACCTGGCGCGGCGGGCGAGAGCAATTCCCTTATCGGTGTATCCAAGAATACCCAAGGGAATGTCATGGCGACCGGAGCGCCGAACGTCACTGGCCGGAGCAGCCATGCTGCGTACCCGACGTTGCGTTCGAAAAGCAAGAGGCTATCCAGGCGCGGAGTGGAGCCACCTTTTGTTTTCGATAGCAGAAACAAAAAGGTGGCTCGACTTCGCTCGCCATGACAGCCTGGTATGCCGCATATGCATACTCGCGAGGCGGGTCTAACGCGGGGCCCCCGGCACGCGCCGTGGTCGCGCGTGTTGGGGCAGATGCCTGCGGTGCGGTCGTTTGGTCTTCCCGTGGCGTGCTATTCTGTGGTTGCTCTGCTCCGTATTCTGTAATGAAAGTCGTAATCAAGACTCCCGCCCCCGGAGCGGCGAGACAGAAGCTCGCTGGCCGATTCGCCTTTGCCGGCATGGTGATCGCATCCGCGGCAATCGGCGTCTTCGGCGGACTTCTGCTTGTCTATTCCACCGATCTGCCTCAAGTCAGCGAACTTGAGCGCTATCGCCCCAGTTCGGTGACGCAACTTTACGACATCAAGGGCAGGGTTATCGGTTCGTTCGCCTTGCAGCGCCGCATCATCGCCGCCTACGACGACTACCCCAAAGTCTTGCGTGAGGCCGTCACCTCGATTGAAGACAAAGGCTTTGAAACGCATTGGGGAATCGATTTCTGGCGTATTCTGGGCGCGGCCTATCGCGATGTGGCCTCGGGCAGCCGTGCCCAGGGCGGTTCCACGCTGACCATGCAGCTTGCGCGCAACCTGTTTTTATCCCCCGACCGCAAGTTCCGCCGTAAGTTTCAGGAGGTCATGCTGTCGATACAGATCGAGCGGCGCTTCACCAAACCGCAGATCTTTACCCTGTACGCCAACCAGATATTCCTTGGCCACGGCGTCTACGGTTTTGAGGCCGGCGCGCAGTATTACTTCAGCAAGCATGCAAAGGATCTCAGCCTCGAAGAGGCGGCGCTGCTGGCCGGTCTGCCGAAAGCTCCGAACTCTTACTCGCCTGTCAACTATCCCGAGCGTGCGTTGCGCCGCCGCAATCTCGTTCTCAACGCCATGATGGAGGACGGCAGGATCACGGCCGCGCAGGCCCAGCGCGCAAAAGACACGCCGATACGCCTGAACCTGCAGAGCGATTCCAATTCCATCGCTCCGTATTTCGTGGAAGAGGTGCGGCGCTATCTGGAAAAAAAGTACGGCACCGCCGATGTTCATGAGGGACGGCTAAGCGTATACACCACGCTCGACGTCGACCTCCAGCAGGCTGCCACCCGCGCCGTGCTGGACGGACTGGTTGCCTACGAGCACCGTCACGGCTGGGTGGGGCGTCTCCCCAATGTCATTGCCTCCGGTGGTGATATGGAGCGCTACGACAACCCCGACTGGCGCGAGTCGATGGAGCCGGGCACTTATCTTCATGGTCTGGTCACGCAAGTGTCGGCCGCTTCCGCCACGATTCGCCTGGGGCGGGTCACCGGTTTCATCGACAACGCCGGAATCAAGTGGACCGGGCGCAAATCTCCCGCGGACATCCTGAGCGTCGGCGACGTGGTTTACGCTCGTGTCCTATCGCTGGACGGCAGCCGCGCCCAGCTTGCGCTTGAGCAAGACTCCGGCATACAGGGAGCACTGCTCGCGCTCGACAATGCCAGCGGCGAAATCCGCGCCATGATCGGCGGACGCGACTTCGACGATTCCAAGTTCAATCGCGCGACCCAGGCTTTGCGGCAGACGGGCTCGTCTTTCAAACCCTACGTGTACACCGCCGCCATCGACCGCGGAGCGTCGCCGGACGACATCGTTCTGGACGCCCCCGTGACCTTCCAGACCGCCTCCGGCGCTTACACGCCGCACAACTACGACGCCAGGTTTGAAGGCAATATCACTTTGCGCCGCGCCCTGGCGCACTCGCGCAACATACCCGCGATCAAAGTGGCGCAGCAGGTCGGAATGCACACCGTCATAGATTATGTGCACCGTTTCGGCATCACCTCGCAGATGCAGCCATACCTGCCGGTGGCGCTGGGCGCGGCGGAGATCACGTTGCTGGAGCAGACCGCCGCCTATTCAACCTTCCCGAATGATGGCGTGCGCGTCTCGCCGCACGGCATCCGCAAGGTGGTCGACTATGACGGACACGTGCTGGAAGAAACCGTCCCCGAAGTCCGCGATGTGGTCAGCGAACGAACCGCGCGCGTCATCACCTCCATGTTGCAGGAAGTGGTGCAGCACGGCACCGCCTACCAGGCGGCGAAGCTCAAGCATCCCCTGGCCGGCAAAACGGGAACGACAAACGATTTCACGGACGCCTGGTTCGTGGGCTTTTCGCCCTCGCTTACCTGCGGCGTCTGGATCGGCTTCGACGAGAAAAAGAGCCTGGGAAACAAGGAAACGGGAGCTTTAGCTGCGCTGCCGGTCTGGATGGACTTCATGCGGGTCGCCATCGCCGGACACGAAGACGAACACTTCGCCGACTCCGTTTCGGGGTCCCCGGCACGCCCCGAAGTTGCGCGTGATGGGGCAGGCCGCCGGTTCATGAACCCTCGATAGCGCGCAAGGCGGATGCTTCCGGCTATCATCCAAGCGAGGCCCACTGAGTTAAGCTGAGTCGCCGCGGGCATCGGGAATTCGAGAGTGATGCGCTTACTTCGCACCCTGCTGTACGTGCTGATCCTTGTCGTCGTGGGGCTGATTTCCGCGCTGACCGCGATGCGCTACGCCATCCACGGACGCGAAGTGACTGTGCCCAAACTCACCGGGCTCACTGCGGCCGAGGCGCAACGCGTCGCCGCCGACAACGGGCTGGCCATTTCGCGCGATCAACGCTTCTACAGCAGCGACATTCCCGAGGGCCGCATCGTATCGCAACTTCCGCAGGCGGGCGCGCGCGTACGCACGGGCTTCCGTATTCGCATCGCCGAGAGCCTGGGCCCGCAAAAAGTCGAAATCCCCAGCTTGGTGGGGCAATCTGTACGATCGGCCGAGTTGAACTTGAAACAGCGGGGCCTGGAACTTGGCTCCGTCGCCCATCTTCCCACGGCCAATGCCGCCGCCGACCAAGTGATCGCCCAGAGCCCCACGCCCGACGCGCAACAAATCTCGACTCCCTCGGTGACTGTGTTGACCAGCGCAGCCCCGGACCCGGAAGCGTTCGTCATGCCGAACTTCGTCGGCTCAAAGCTCTCCGAGGCAAGCGCGGCCATCCGTGCGGTTGGACTGGTGGTAGGAACGATAGCTACCGCGCAGCCTGCGCCACCGGCCGCAACGAATTCCGATTCGGCTGGAACCCCCGCCGCTGCTCCTGCCGCGGCGAAAACGCCGGTGCCTGCGCGAACATCGTCCGATGCCACCATCATCCGCCAGACGCCGGCAGCCGGGCAGCGGGTTTTTCCCGGAACCACCGTGCAATTCGAAGTTGCGGCCCCGGCGCGATAGCCGTGGTCGCGCAATTCCCGGGAAAAAACCGGGGGCTGCTGGCATAATAGAGATATTCATATTCTTCTGGAGATACCATGCTGCGCGTTGGATTCATCGGTTGGAGAGGGATGGTCGGCAGTGTCCTCATGCAGAGGATGCGCGAAGAGAAGGACCTTGTCGGCGTCGAATCCGTTTTCTTTACTACCTCGAACGTCGGCGGCGGCGGTCCGCAAGAGGCCCGCGGCGCTGCGCTGCTGGACGCCCGCGACCTGAAGCAACTGTCAGCCTGCGACGTGCTCATCAGTTGCCAGGGCGGCGACTACACAACCGAGGTCTATGCGCCTCTGCGCAAGAATGGCTGGAAGGGATACTGGATCGATGCCGCTTCCACGCTCCGCATGAGCGGCGAATCCATCATCATCCTCGATCCGGTCAATGGCGGCATTATTCAGGACGGGCTCGCCAAGGGCTTGCGCTGCTACGTCGGCGGCAATTGCACGGTCAGCCTGATGCTGATGGCCACCGCCGCGCTCTTCCAGGCCGGACTGGTCGAGTGGATGACCAGCATGACCTACCAGGCAGCTTCGGGCGCCGGCGCCGCCAAAATGCTCGAACTGGTCCAGCAGATGCGCTGCCTGACCGACCCGTCCGCCAAGACGCCTTCGGAAAACGCTCTCGAAGTCGATCGCATGGTCATCGAGGCGCAGCGCTCTCCGTCGCTCCCCACGTCGGAAATCGGCGTGCCCCTGGCCGGCAGCCTGATTCCCTGGATCGACAAGGAAATGCCCGAAGGACAGACACGCGAAGAGTGGAAGGGCATGGCGGAGACCAACAAGATCATGGGACTCAATCCGCCCGTTCCCGTCGACGGCATCTGTGTCCGCGTCGGCACCATGCGCTGCCACAGCCAGGGCCTCTGCGTAAAGCTGACCAAAGACGTTGCGCTGGCCGAACTCGAACAGATACTCGCGGCCGGCAACGATTGGGTGCGTGTGGTTCCCAACAATAAGGACGCCAGCGTTCGCTGCCTCACGCCGACCGCTGTTTCCGGCACGCTGACGGTGCCCATTGGCCGCCTTCACAAGCTGAAGCTCGGACCGCAATACCTCGGCGCCTTTACCGTGGGCGACCAACTGCTCTGGGGCGCCGCCGAACCACTGCGCCGCATGTTGAACCTGGTTCGCGCCCACGTCAACGCCTGAACGAGCCGAAGCCCCCACATTCGCCGAAAATCGGCGGATGTGGGCCTCCAGCCAGAAATCCTATATCCTTCGCCGCGGGTGTCATCGTGAGGAGGTTCGCCGCTTTTGCGAACCGACGTGACGATCTATGCATTTCACCGGGCGTCACCCGCAGGCCGAAAAAAAACAAATACACGGACC
>Ga0181524_10004999_pt1 | contig 12040 bp, 9 predicted proteins | sample PEATcosm2014_Bin_34_FD_119761 | JGI IMG/M metagenome (GOLD analysis project Ga0181524, IMG submission 119761) | Peatland microbial communities from MTU Mesocosm Facility, Houghton, MI, USA - PEATcosm2014_Bin05_60_metaG | ecosystem: Environmental > Terrestrial > Soil > Wetlands > Peat | place...
GGCGGCGCTCGAATTCGTCGCCGACAAGTGCGGCATGGGCATTGTGGTCATGGGGCCGGTCGGCGGCGGCCGCCTCGGCGGAGAGTCCGAGGAAATCCGCCGGATGATCCGGGGCGCGCGGAGCGTCCCGGAGGTCGCCTTGCGCTTCGTCCTGTCGAACCCGCACGTCACCGTCGCGCTCTCCGGCATGTCCGACCTGCGGCAGCTTGAGGAGAACGTCCCGGTCGCATCGCACAGGACGGCGCTCTCGGCCGGCGAGAAGCGCCGCGTCATCTCGACGATGGGCCGGTTCAAGAAGCTCGCGGAACTCTACTGCACCGGCTGCCGCTACTGCATGCCCTGCCCTTACGGCGTGGATATCCCCGGCAATTTTTCCGCGCTGAACCTCCAGCGGGTGTACGGCCTCAAGGAAGAGGCGCGGAGGGCGTACGCGCGCCTGTCCAGCCAGGGCCGGTACTGCATGGCATGCGGCGCCTGCAAGTCCAAGTGCCCGCAGAAGATTGACATCGTCCGGCAACTGAAGGAGAGCGTGCGCACGCTCGACGAAGCTTACGGACATCTCTTCGCGCGCGTTCTCCCGACGGACTTGAAGGAACTGCGCGCCGGTTCCCGCAAATGGTCGGCAACGCTCGCGGGCAAGCTCGACTTGCTCAACATGAGCGATAACCCGGCTGAGGCCGCGGTGACCTTCAAGAATTCCAACGGCGTCCGCGTCGTTCCGTCCGAGAGCGCGGCGAAGCTCGACTCCTTCAAACGCAAGGTCACCCGGCTGGAAATCGCGTGCAGCGGCGGCCCATTCTCAGGCCTCGTGGATACCGGCGCAAAGGTCAAGTCCGGCAGCGTCGTGGACCTGGTCGGCAGGAGTTTTCACGTCGCCTTTGCGGCGCCCGCCGGAAGATCGGCCACCCGGGCCGCGTGTCGCGGCGTGCCGATCCGCCTGGGCCTTCGGGAGCAGTTGGCGAAGGGAACGCGCCGGGTCCTCGACCGCAACAGCGCCACGTGCTGGTTCGCGCACGACGACAAGGCGCTCTATTTTGCGGCCTCGGTGAAGAGCGATCTGCATGCGCCGGCCTCGAAGGACCGGCGGCCCGGCCAGACCGACCGCGTGACGCTCTGGATTGACGTCCGCCCGTCCGACCAGGCCGGCCGGCCCGGGCGCAGCAACCGGTTCTACGAAATCGGCTTTCTCGCGCCGGGAGAGGACGCGGCGCCGTCGGTGCGGATTTTCCAGCCCTGGGGCGCCGCCGAGGACCTGGCCTCGTGCAAGTCCCGCCGCATTCCGGGAGGATACGCCGTGGAAGCCGTCCTGCCCTGGGCGCGGTTCGGAATTCCGAAGGCGCAGCGCCGGCGGTTTGCGATCCAGGTGAGCCTGACCGGCTACAACCGTCTCGGCAGGCCGAACGCCGAACTCCACTGGACCGGCGGCGACGCGGCGCAAAAGCTGGAGCGGTACGGGCATCTTTTCCTTTCCAAGGGGAAGCCATGAAAGCCATATTGGCGCGCCGAAGCATTCGCCGGTATACGTCCGAACCGGTCGAGGACAAGCTGGTTCACGACCTGCTGGAAGCGGCGATGGCCGCGCCTTCGGCGGGCGACGAGCGGCCATGGGAGTTCATCGTCCTGCGTGACCGAACGGCGCTGGACGCAATTCCGGCCATTCATCCGTACGCGCAGATGGCCAAGGACGCGCCTGTGGCCATCGTGGTCTGCGGCGACTTGCAGAAGCAGAAGTACCCGGGGTTCTGGGTCCAGGATTGCGCGGCCGCCACGGAGAACCTGCTCCTCGCGGTCAGCGACGCGGGACTGGGCGCGGTCTGGTGCGGGATCCACCCGCTGGAGGAGCGCGTTGAGGCTTTTCGAAAGCTCCTGGGAACGCCGCCCCATATTGTGCCCTTCGCGCTCGTCCCGATCGGCCGCCCGGCGGAAAAGAAAGGCCCGGCCCGGCGATACGACGCCGCGCGCGTGCATCAGGATAAATGGTAAGCAGCTGTTCGAGGCGGGCGGACCGCCGAAGAATTGCTTGACGCGGGCGAGATCAGTCCTCACAATATGTGTGTCTGCAACTTGACGACATGGGCCACCGCTCGCGGACGGAGTTTGCGCCGTGAGAAGGAACCTGTGCAGAAAGGAGGAGGCTCGGAAATAACTTACATACTGGCTGGTCATTCCGAGCGGAGCGAGGAATCTCACACGAAGCGCGCCGGCGAAGCTTCAGGGTATGAGATGCTTCGCTGCGCTCAGCATGACGCGGATTGGACTTATGGGTGTTATTTACGGGACAGGACAAATAGGTGTCGTTGGAAATGTCGGCGCGGAAAACGCCGAACTGGAGGAGAGATGAAAAACGCAAATCGCCTGATCGGCGCCGCATTGGCGGCACTGGTCCTGGCCGGCACGCCCCGCATCTTCGCGCAGGATTGGCCTCAGTGGCGAGGCCCCGACCGGAACGACAAGGTCACAGGTTTCACCGCGCCCCAGACGTGGCCGAAGGAGCTGGCGCTGAAGTGGAAAGCGACGGTCGGCTCGGGCGACGCGACGCCGGCCCTCGTCGGCGACAAGCTCTACGTCTTTTCGCGGCAGGGCGACGATGAGGTCATCACCTGCATCGCCGCCGCCACCGGAAAGCCGGTGTGGGAGACCAAGTACGCGGCGAAAGCGGTGACCGGACCGGCCGCCCGGCATCCGGGGCCCAGAGGTTCGCCCGCCGTGGCGGAAGGAAAGGTCGTCACGCTCGGCGCGACGGGGATTCTCTCGTGCGTGGACGCCGCATCCGGCAAAGAGTTATGGCGCAAGGACGAGTTCCCCGGCGTCGTGCCCAAGTTCTTCACGGGCATGTCGCCGATCATCGTGGATGGAATGGCCATCGCGTACCTGGGCGGGCCGGGCAACGGCGCGGTCATGGCGTTCGACGCGGCCTCCGGCAACCCGAAGTGGAAGTGGGGCGCCGAGGGCCCGGACTATGGGTCGCCCGTCGTGATGACGGCGGCCGGCGTGAAACAGCTCGTGACGCTGACGGAGAAAAGCCTCGTCGGGATCGCCCTGGCGGATGGGAAGCTCCTGTGGCACGTCCCGTTCCCGATCCAGGGAATGGCGTACAACGCCGCCACGCCGATCGTGGAAGGCGACACGGTGATCTACGCCGGCCAGGGCCGCGGCACCAAGGCCGTGAAGATCGAAAAGCAGGGCGACGGCTTTGCCGCTACAGAGCTTTGGAGCAACCCGGACGTCGCCGTGCAGTTCAACACGCCCGTGCTCAGGGACGGCCTGCTCTTCGGCCTGTCCGACAAGGGCATGTTCTTCTGCCTGGACGCCAAGACCGGCAAGACGGACTGGACCGACACGACCAAGCGGGGCGGGAACTTCGCGGCCGTTCTCGACGCCGGCTCGGTGATCCTCGCCATGCCCAGCACCTCTGAACTGATCGCCTTCAAGCCCAGCGACAAGAGTTACGATGAGCTCGCGAAGATCAAGGTCGCCGAGACGCCGACCTATGCGCATCCGGTGATCGCGGGCAACAGGATTTTCGTGAAGGACCAGGACACGGTGGCGATGTGGACGATCGAGTGAGCAGTCGTGTTCGATCTGCCTGAGCCTGTCCGACGGGAACGGCACGGCCTTCAAACGGACGTGCCGTCCCTTTTTCAGGAAACCACGCCATACTGGTGGAAAAGAATACGACATATATCTCTCAGGCGGTGATCGAAATGACGATGCTCGTATCTTTCAAGCTCGAGAAGAGGATCATCGCCAGTATCGCGAAGGTCGGATAGGAGAGAAGGCCATGAGAACCGGTATCTTAACCGCAGGCTTGGTTTTAGCGCTCTGCGGCCTGGCAAGAGCTGACTTTCCTGCGCGCGACGTCACGACCACTGACGGTCAGACCTTCAAGGCCGTGACCGGAGCTAAATTGATCGGCGACAAGGTCCTGCTGATCTACTCCGATGGAACCGCCACGGTCCGGCAGCAATCGCTTTCCGACGAAACGCTCAAAGGCCTCGGCCTGCGTTCGCATGCCGAACAAGCTGCCTTCGAGGAACAGCAGAAGCAAAAAGGACTCGTGAGGTACGGCAACGAGTGGGTTTCCCCGGAGGAAAAGAGGCGACGCGAGACGCCGTTCATGGTCTACGCCGGCAAGCCGCGAACCGAGGCATGGTTCAATGAACAATATGAGAAGTTCAAAGATTCCATTGTTTGCGCCGACGGAAAGTTCAAGGACATCAGCTTGGCGCTGCAGGGAAAAGTACTACCAATAGACGGCTTGCCACCGGCGCCGGGAACAGAAATTCGATATATCGGAAACGCAGAATTCGAGGCCGGGATGGCGCAGTGGGCGGAAGTAGTTCAGGTCATTGACAAGAAAAGCTGTTTAATTCACGTTATGCGCGCGGTCGCTGAGGTAGCCGATGTTTGCACGGTTCGGCTGACCGGGTGCGACACGACGGACATGGCGGATGGCTCAAGGTTGCAAGGCTACGGATCGCGTGGCCAGTTCGTGGTGTACGTTGGCACCTATAGCTATGAGAACGTCCGCGGCAGCAAAAGCACGGTGCAGAATTTCACTCCGTTGCGGTCGCTCACGAAAGATGAATTCAAGGAATGCCTTAGCTGCGGGTTTCATCTAGCTGAGTAAGAGCCGGCGGCCAAAGGTTTGAAAGGCCTCCATTTCGATTGCTGAGCAAGGATAAGCTATACGCGCCAAGACAACCGCCAAGGAAACCGGTCCGAAAAATGCAAGACGCTCTGATGACGGGATATTTTGTGTCCCACGGAGGTGGTGGAAATTGCGCGGAAAGCCAAAAAAGACGTGGCGGGCTTTGTGCATTCCAGTCGTGCGCGAGCGTGCGCCGCGTGACATGCCGTCTCTTATTCAGGAGATCGCGCCCGCCCGATCGCTTGTCGCGGATGCATGCGGCAGTTGGCGGCTGTGCCGGCTCGCGGTAACGGCGGCGCTGGCGGCTGCGCTGTTCTCCGGCGCGGCCATGGGCGCCATGGACTCGAACGATGCGGGCTCGTTCAAGGACAACTGGCCGCGGTTTCGAGGCCCGGATGGGACGGGCGTCGTGAAGCCGGGCGACTGGCCGACGAAATGGGACGCCGAGACCGGCGAGAACGTCCTCTGGAAGACGGCGGTCCCGGCGCCGGGCAACAGCTCGCCGTTGCTCTGGGGAAACCGGGTTTTCCTCACCGGCGCGGATGCGGACCGGCAGGAAGTGCTGTGCTTCGAGCGAAGCTCCGGCAAGCTGCTCTGGCGGACGACGGTGGCTGCGCCGCGGGGCAACGTCGCGCCTGATGACATCAAGGTCCTGCCGGAGACCGGCTATGCCTCGCCGACTCCCGCCACGGACGGCAGGCGGGTCTACGCGACCTACGCCAGCAGCGACGTCGCGGCGGTGGACTTCGACGGAAAGGTCGTCTGGGCGCGGAACCTGGGCAACCCGGAAAGCCCCTACGGGCGCGCGAGTTCCCTGCTCATCTATAAGGACAAGGTGATCGTCCAGTTCGACCGCGGTGCAGAGCCGAAGGACGGCCTGTCCGCCCTCCTGGCGCTTGATGCGAAGACCGGGAAGACGGTGTGGAGCGCCCCGCGGCCCGTGCGGAGTTGCTGGTGCACGCCCATTCTGGTCCCCGCCGGAGAACGCGTCGAACTGGTGGCCAACGGCAGTCCATGGATCATGGCCTGCGACCCGGAGACCGGCAGGGAGTTGTGGCGCTGCGCCGGGATGGCGGACGACGTGGCATGCTCGCCCACGTTCGCCGGCGGGCTGGTCTTCGTCACGAACGAGAACGCCAAGGTGCTCGCGATTCGCCCCGGCGGCGCGGGCGACGTGACACAAACGAACGTCGCCTGGAGCGCCGAGGACGGCATGTCCGACGCCGCCAGTCCCGTGGCCGACGACAAGTTCTTCCTCCAGGCGACCACCAGCGGCCGGGTGACGTGCTATGGCGCCCGGAGCGGCAAGCTGCTCTGGGAGCGCCTGCTCGGATGCGCGCTCTGGGCGTCGCCGACCCTCGCCGGCAACCGCGTCTATCTGCCGGGCGGCGACGGCAAAGTTTACATTCTCGAGCTCTCGGATAAGCCCAACCTCGTGGCGGCGTGCAACCTCGGCGAGCCGTCGCTCGCGACGCCGGCCTTCGGGGACGGCTGCATTTACTTCCGCGGCAAGACGAGCCTGTTCTGCGTCGGCTCGGACACAAAGACGCGGTGACGAATCCCGGCTTGGTTCATGCGAAAGGCGCTGAAATGAAACCGAAATCAACGCGAAGCTCGCACGCGCAGACGGCGTCCGCTCATGGCGATACGTCCTGGCTCGTCCACGACCGCTTCGGCCTGTTCATCCACTGGGGCCTGTACGCGCTGCCGGCGCGGCACGAGTGGGTGCGCCACAACGAGCAGATTCCCCAGGAGCAGTACGAGAAGTATTTCAAGCGCTTCGACCCGGACCTCTACAATCCGAAACTCTGGGCGCAGACGGCCTCGCAGGCGGGGATGAAATACTTCGTCGTCACCACCAAGCACCACGAGGGCTTCTGCCTCTGGGACAGCAAGCTGACCGACTACAAGGCCCCGAACACGCCCGCCCGAAGGGACCTGCTGCGGCCGATGGTCGAGGCGTTCCGGCGGGAAAATCTCCGGGTCGGGTTTTACCATTCGCTGCTGGACTGGCACCATCCGCAGTATGTCCTCGACCCGCATATCGGCCCCTACCGCGCGCATGCGGACCGCGAGAAGATGAACCGGGCCCGCGATCAGAGGAAGTATGCCGCTTACCTGCGCGGGCAGGTCAGGGAACTGCTCACGCAGTACGGCAAGGTGGATATTATGTGGTTCGATTTCAGCTACCCCAAGCCCGACGGCAGCGGCAAAGGGCGCGAGGACTGGCAGAGCGAAAAACTCGTCCAACTGGTGCGGAAGCTCCAGCCCAGGGTCGTCCTGAACGACCGCCTCGATCTGCCGGCGGCCTGGGACATCAAGACCGCCGAGCAGACCCAGCCGCGCGGCTGGCTGACGGTCGCCGGCAAGCGAGTGACGTGGGAAGCCTGCCAGACCTTCTCCGGCTCCTGGGGCTACCACCGCGACGAGAGTTCCTGGCGCAGCACGGACGAGCTGATCCGCACCTTGATTGACTGCGTGAGCAAAGGGGGCAACCTGCTCCTGAACGTCGGCCCCACCGCGCGCGGTGAATTCGACGAGCGGGCGCTGGATCGCCTGCAGGGCATCGGCGAATGGATGAAACGCCACAGCCGCAGCATCTACGGCTGCACCCAGGCGCCGGAGGAATTCGTTTGCCCGAAGAACTGCTCGCTCACCTGGAATCCGGAAAAGAAGCGCCTTTACGTACACGTGCTGGCGTGGCCCTACAAGCACCTGCACCTCGCCGGAAGGGCCTATGTCGAGCGCGTGGAGTACGCCCAGTTGCTCAACGACGCCAGCGAGATTCGGACCGGCATGGACAGTTGGCATGCCACCCAGATCGGCGAGTCCAGCGACACGCCCGTGCTCAACCCCACCGAGACCGCGGATGCCGAAGGCCGCAAGGGCCAGATCGGCTCGACCCATTACGCGCTCGTGCTCAACCTGCCGGCGCAGAAGCCGAATGTCGCCGTGCCGGTGATCGAGTTGTTCCTGAAGCAGGCGAGCGGCGGCGCCGGCCGCCGAATCAGCATTTGACGAGGGCGCTCTGAGTCGTAAGAATAGGACACCTGATGCCGGACCGTTGCGCTGTTTCTTCGAACGCAGGCGCTGAGCCATGGAGGCCACGATGAAGGAGGCGAAGAAGTCCATTAAAGGCGCCGCCGCGGGCGGCAGCCGCGTCGCGAAAGCCGGGGACGTCAAAGCGACGGCGGTTGAGGTCCGGCGGGAGCCTCCGGCAACGGAAACGCGCGCCGCCGCCCCGCCGATCGCGGGCGCGCAAGCGCCGGAGGCGGCGACGCAGGGAGTTTTGGCGGAGCTGGCGACGCTTCGCCGGCTGCTGGAGAGGCTCTCCGCGCCGCCTCCAACGGCCGATGCGGCGCTGGAGAGCGGCGTGGATTCCATGAGGCGGCTGCTGACCGAACTGCTCGAATCGCGCATGGACCCGGTGATCGCGGAGGTCGCGGCCATTCGCTCTCTGGCCGCCTCCGAAACGAAGGGAAAGGTCCGCGCCGTCGTGGACCGCCTCGACCTGCTCCTGAACGACATGGGAGCGGTCCGGTTCGAGGCGCAGCGCCTGGATTACTTTGACCCGCTCATCCACCAGGCGCTTGCGGAGCGCCACGACGCGGATGCGCCCGACCGCGTGATCCTGGAGACCGTCGTCCCGGGCTACCGCACCTGCCGCGGCCGGGTGGTCGCCAAGGCCGGCGTGGCCATCAACCGGAGGGCTTGACGCGGTGCGGCTGGGGATTGACTACGGCACGACGAACACGGTGGTGGTGTGCAGCGACCGCGGCCGCTATCCGGTGGCGCTCCACATGACGGAGACGGCGATCGGCCCCGTGGCGCGGGAGGTGTTCCCGTCGGCCGTCGTCTACGACCGGCACACGGGCCGGCTGATTTTCGGCGCGGACGTGGAGCGATGCCTTTGCCGGCCCGGAGCGGAAGAGCAGTACGCGCTCATCGAATCGCCCAAGCGATTGATGCGCGACTACGCCGAGGGCCTGCGGTTCCGCCGCGACATCCGGCCCGAGGGGTTCGACGCGATGACGATCGTGGGCGAGTTCGCCCAGGCGCTGCGCGAATCGGTCCTCCGCTCCGGCCTCGTCCCGGAGAATGAGCCGCTCGAGGCGGTCATCACCTGGCCGACCAACGCGAACGGCGCGCAGCGCTACGTGACGCGGCAGTGCTTCAAGAGGGCCGGGTTCGAGGTGCTGGACGCGCTCAACGAGCCGAGCGCGGCGGCCATCGAGTTCGCGGACCGCATGAACCGGGGCAACCGCATCCTCGCGCGGCGTTTCACGGCGTCGGCGGCGATCTTCGACCTCGGCGGCGGCACGTTCGACGCCGCGCTGGTCCATATTGACGCGGGCAATTTCCGCGTCGTGGCCTCCGCCGGCATCGAGCGGCTGGGCGGAGACGATTTCGACGAGGTCCTCGCCCGGCGCTTCGCGCGGGAGTTCGGCACGACGCTGGAGGAACTGCCGCCCTTCCCGCGGTCCCTGCTGCTGATGCGGGCCCGGCAGATCAAGGAGAGCATCAGCTCCGGCGCCGGCCGCTGGCTGAACCTGTCCGCCGAAGATGCCGGGCTGAGCGGAGAGATCGCGCGGGTGCCCATATCGGAATATTTCGCGGACCTCTCCGCGCTGCTGGAGCCGGCCCTGGAAAAACTGCACGGGCTCATCAGCGGCGAAGCGGCGCGCGCGGCCGGGATCACGGCGGAGACGCTCGTCGGCATCTATCTCGTCGGCGGCTCATCCAAGCTGCCGCTCGTCCCGCACCTGCTCGCGCGCCGGTTCCCGGGCGTGCGATTGATCGTGAGCGACAAGCCGTTCAGCTCCACGGCCACGGGGGCGGCGATCCATGGCGCCGAATCTGTCCGGCTGCAGGATATTCTCTCCCGCAACTTCGGGGTCATGCGGCTGGCGGACTACGGGCGGCGGGAATACTTCGCGCCGGTTTTCAAAGCCGGCATGCCGCTGCCGCAGCGCGGCGCGGACGCGCTCCGCTCGCAGGTGCGCTATGCGCCCCGCCACAATATCGGCCACTTGCGCTACCTGGAATGCGCCGGCCTGGACCCGGCCGGGCGGCCGTCGGAGGGCGTTCGCGCGTGGTCGGAGCTGCTTTTTCCGTACGACCCGGCGATCCCGATCGAACAGCACCTCGAGCCGGGCATGGTCCAGGACCGGGAGGACTTGCACGACAAGTGGGTCTGCGAGACCTATTCCTGCGATTCCGACGGCGTCATCACCGTCTCCATCCAGCGCCTGTGCGACGACCAATCGCGCACCTATGAGGTCTTCCAGAGCCAGTGAGGCTGCGGCCGTCCATTTCCGATGCCGGCCATTTAAGGAGGCGAACACTTGGGACAGACATGCAGGAACTATATCGGCGGCAAGTGGGTGGCGTCTGCGTCGAAGGAGATCAACAAGCTGACGAACCCGGCGACCGGGGAATCGCTCGGCGAAGTGGCGATGTCCACGGCCGACGAGGTCCGCTCGGCGATCAGCGCGGCTCACAAGGCATTCCCGGAGTGGCGCCGCATTCCGCCGCTGACCCGCTCGCGCTACCTGCTGCGGCTGCGCGACAAGCTGGAACAGGAGTTCGACGACTTCGCCGCCGTGGTCACGCGCGAGCACGGCAAGGCCATTGACGAATCCCGCGGCGAGGTCCGGCGCGCCATCGAGATGCTCGAGGTGGCCGCGGGGATCCCTTCCCTGATGCAAGGCTACAACTCCGAGGACATTGCGCCGGGCATTGACGAGTACGCCATCTGGCAGCCGCTCGGCGTGTTCGCCTGTCTCGCGCCCTTCAACTTTCCGGCCATGGTGCCGTTCTGGTTCTTCCCCTTCGCCATCGCCACCGGCAACACCTACGTGGTGAAACCGTCTCCGCTCGTGCCGCTCACCATGCAGAAGGCCTTCGAGATCATTGACGAGATTGACCTGCCGCCGGGCGTGCTAAACCTGGTGAACGGCGGCCCGGACGCCGCGAACGTCCTCATGGCCAGCCGCGAGGTCGTCGGCATATCGTTCGTCGGCTCCTCCGCGATCGCGCGCATCGTCTACAAGACCGCCGCCGCGGCGGGACAGCGCGTCCAGGCGCAGGGCGGCGCGAAGAATTTCCTGACCGTCATGCCCGACGCGAACCTCGACAAGGCGATCCCCAACATCATGACCTCCGTCTACGGCTGCACCGGCCAGCGCTGCCTCTCCGGCAGCGTGGTGCTCGCCGTGGGGGACGTTTACGCCGAGCTGAAGCGGCGGCTGGTCGAGGCGGCGTCGCGGCTCAAGGTGGGCAACGGGATGGACGAGAGCATCGAAATGGGCCCGCTCACGACGGCCGGCAAGAAGAAGAGCGTCCTGGACTGGATCGCGGTCGGCGAGGCGGAAGGCGCCAAGCTGGTGCTGGACGGCCGGAAACTGAAGGTCGCCGGCCTGCCCGACAGTTGCTTCCTCGGCCCATCCATCCTCGACGGGGTGACGCCGAACATGAAGATCGCGCAGGAGGAGATTTTCGGCCCGGTCGCCGCCCTGGTCCGCGTCAAGAACCTGGAGGAGGCGATGGCCACGGTGAACGCCAGCCGTTACGGCAACGCCTCGACCATTTACACGAGCTCCGGCGGCGCGGCGCGGGAATACCGCTACGGCGTGAACTGCGGCAACATCGGCGTCAACGTGGGCATCGTCGCGCCGATGGCGTTCTTCCCCTTCGGCGGGCGCAAGGAATCGTTCTTCGGCGATCTCCATGGCCAGGGAAAGGACTCCATCCAGTTCTTCACCGACCGGAAAGTCGTCATCGAGAGGTGGATGTAGTGCGGCGTACCGAAAATAACTTGCATCATGGCTGGTCATTCCGAGCGGAGCGAGGAATCTCACACGCTGCGCGCCGGCAACGGTTTAAGGTGTGAGATGCTTCGCTGCGCTCAGCATGACGCGCTGGATTTATGTGTGTTTTTTACGGGACAGGACGGCAGGTGGAGCTCAACAAGTTCGGTGTCATCCTGAAGTTCGCCCTGGACATGGAGGAGCGCGCCGCGGAGTTCTACGAGGCCGCGGGAAACCCCGCGCCTTCGCCCCAGCGCAAATCCGCCGGCCAGGAAGCCCGCAAGAACGTCGTGCGCCTTCAGCGCATGCGCCGAGAGCTCGTCAACGAAATGCTCCTGGAGCCCATCACCGGCTTCGACTATCCGCTCCCGCCGCCGCCGCCGAAGGCGGGCGCGGACCCGCAAGAGATTGTCAGGCACGAGGAAGCCCTGCGGACATTCCGGCGGGATTTCTATCGGACTGCGGCCCGGAAAATCGAGATCGTCGCGCCGGCCGTCAGCCAGGTGTTCATCAAGATGGCGGAGGCGCCTTAGTGTTACGTCCCACAATAACTTGAGAACGCGCGGTCATTCCGAGCGGA
>Ga0181524_10005001_pt1 | contig 12034 bp, 8 predicted proteins | sample PEATcosm2014_Bin_34_FD_119761 | JGI IMG/M metagenome (GOLD analysis project Ga0181524, IMG submission 119761) | Peatland microbial communities from MTU Mesocosm Facility, Houghton, MI, USA - PEATcosm2014_Bin05_60_metaG | ecosystem: Environmental > Terrestrial > Soil > Wetlands > Peat | place...
GACAACCTCTGGCTGGTCTTTGACACCGAGACGACGACCGACTTCCGCCAAGACCTGCGGTTTGGAATCGCGCGGGTCTACGCGTTCGGCAACGTCACCCAGACCGTCGTGTTCTACGACAAGGTGACCGACGCGGAACGAGAGACGATCTCCAAGTGGGCCAAGGCTCGCGGCTTCGAGGTGATGGGTCGCGAAGAGTTCGTCAAGAACGTCTTCCTCCCTCGGGCTGTAGACGAGCGAGCCGTTGTCGTCGGGTTCAATCTGCCGTTTGACTTGTCGCGGCTCGCCCTCGACTTCGCGCCGAAACGGAACGTTCGAGCGACGGATGCTTGGACGCTCCGCCTTGTTCCGAAGGTAGACCCTGCATTCGCCTACGTGCCAGGTGTCAGAATCCAGCACGTCGACGCCCGCAAGTCGTTCATCAACTTCACGGGACGGCGGGGGAAGCAGCTCGCCTATCGCGGGGCATTCGTCGACCTGAAGGCGCTGACCGCTGCCCTGACAGGCAAGGGCCACTCCCTGGAGACGGCGGGGGAGGCGCTGGGTTGCAGTCTCAAGAAGACCAAACAGGATTACCATGGTACCGTCAACGCGACCTACCTCGGCTATTGTCTCAACGACGTCTCGCTGACGGCGGAGCTCTATGGGAAGTGCCTCGCCCGTTACGGCGAGTTCAACCTTCCCGAGCACCCGTCGAAGGTCTACTCCTCTGCGTCCTTAGGGAAGTCTGCTTTCCGACAACGAGGAGTTCGACCGCCGACCATTGAGGACTCGAAGCTCCTCGGTCGGGTGATGGCCGCGTTCTACGCGGGCAAGGTCGAATGTCGTGTCGAACGTCGTGAGGTCGAGGACGTGGCCGTTCTAGATTTCACGTCGCAGTACCCGTCGCTGTTCTGTCTGCTCGGGGCCGAACGCTTCCTCTCGGCAGAGCGATTCGAGGCACGAGAGTCTACCGCGGAGGTTCGCGCGTTCGTGGATTCGCTGGCAGCCGACGATCTTCTCAAGCGGGAGGCTTGGGAGAACCCGCTCCTATGGACCCTCTGCGAGGTCGAGGCGGACGGCGAGATTCTGCCGCTTCGCTGCCCCTACGAGGGGAAGAGTCCATCCGCGCAGACCATCGGATGGAACCACGTCAAGGTCGAGCGAGGCCTGACTTTTCCGTACCTTCTCCCTGACGTTATCGCAGCGAAGTTCCTCGGCGGCAGATCGCCCAAGATCGTCCGCGCAACGACGTTCGCTCCCGTTGGAAAGCAGGCGCTCAACCCGATCTCCATCCTTGGAACGGAGGTCGGACCCCAAGAGAATCCCATTCAGCGTCTCAGCGAAGCACGAATTCAAGAGAAGAAGTTCGAGAAGGCAGCCGAGGAGAGGGGAAAACCCGACCAGGCGAAGACCCACGAAGCCCGCGCCTTGGGCCTGAAGATTCTCGTCAACTCTGCGGGCTACGGGGTCTTCGTCGAGGTCAATGTCAAGCGGAAGAGTGGCGAGATGGAGGTCTTCGGTCTCGACGAGTTCGAGTCCTTCGAGGAAGACAGCGCGAAGGTCGAAGAGCCTGGAGAGCTATTCTCCCCGCTCCTCGGGGCGACGATAACGAGTGGTGGTCACCTCCTTCTTGCCCTGCTCGACGTTGTCGCCGCTCGAAAGGGCGCAGAGGTGGTCTACTGCGACACCGACTCCGCGTTCGTCACTCCATCGAAGTTCGCTCCCGAGATCGCCCGAGCCTTCGACGCACTCAATCCCTACTCGGTTCCCGTGTCGCTCCTCAAGGACGAAACGGAGGACAAGGCACCGAAGAAGGACTATCCAAAGGGCTCGCTCGATTCGCACCCCCGTTTCTTCGGGCTCTCGTCGAAGAGATATTGTCTGTTCGTCCGCGACCGTCACGGCCGGCCCGTCGTGTTCAAGAAAGGCGCGTCGGACCACGGCCTCGGGATGTATCAAGTCCCCGAGGACCGAGAAAAGTTCACGAAGCGCGTATGGGAGCGACTGGTTGAGGCCGCCGAAAACCCCGACGGGGACCCGTCGGAGGGCTTCGAACACCTGCCCGCGACCGCTCAGTTCGCGCTGACGACTCCCGCGCTATTTCCGCGAGTGTCCAAGATCGCGGGGTTACGACCGTTCGGCTTTCTGACGATACGATACCTCGACCCCGCCGCCCTTCCTGTCAGCGCGGAGACGTTCGAGCTACGACCATTCCTCTCACCGAAGGAGCCTGCTTGGCTCGCGATTGCAGATGAAGATGGCTCGAAGACCTGGGCTCAAATTGCGAAGAGCTACGCGGAGCACCGAGATCGGAAGTACGAAATAGGACCCGACGGGCGAATCGTTCGTCGCTCGGTCCTCGTCAAGAAATCTTCCCTGGTCGGTCTCGGCAAGGAGGGGACCAAGCTCGCCGCCCGACTCAAGGTCGGTCGAGCAGCGGGAAGCGACCCCGCCCTTTTCATCGACTGGAAGCGACGCCTTCTCGCGATGGGTCGCGCGGAGGCCCGTCGGCTTGGGTTGCCCTGGCGGTTTGTTACCCGATGCAAGGCCAAACTGAAGGCTGGGACCCTGCCTCCCAGCGGGGCGGCGGTTCGTAGGCTAAAGAAGGCGCTCGTAGAGGCGGGCTGAGTGAGCGAGATTCATGTCGACAAGATTGGAAGGGAGCCGTGCGCCCATGGGTTCAAATGGCGAAACCCATCCGCTTCGGGTACCATGGAGCCGCTCAGTAGCTCGGAACGTGTCAAGAGGGTCCAGACGGAATTGGAACAGAGCATCGACGCCGACTTGGCCAGAGGACATGGCGGCCACCCTGTCGAAGTAGATTTCCACGTTCTTGACCGATACGCGGCGTACCTGGGGTTCCGCTCGGCTGAAACGTACCGCAAGGTCGCCTTGGGCCTCTCGGCGGTAGTCGCGGCCTCGACAGTAGCGAGCTTGGTGATTGCGTTCCATTAGGTGGGATGGGAGCGGACGGACTGTAAGAGTGCCTTCTAGTAGCGGGGTTGCCCGCCGCGATCTGCGGCAACCGCGCTTAGGGGGCTATTTAAATGGCCGAAGGTGGGGTCACTTTTCGGCCTCCGTAGTATAGCGCCCGCACGGGATGGGCCGGGACGGATTCGAACCGTCGATCTCCGCGTTGTAAGCGCGACGTCATCACCCCTAGACCACCGGCCCTTGCGACGGTGGAGGCTTCTCCCCCGTCTTGGGGGTGTCGGTCGTGGGGTGGTCGCGGTGGCGGACGCGCACGGCGACGCCGTGGGTGAGTTCCGTCATCATCGGTCCGGGGAGCGCGGCCTCGCCGACCCCGGCGAGCTCGCCGTCGCGCAGCAGCACCACCGAATCTCCCGCCCGGATGAGCGGGTCGGCCGAGCGGACCCCCGGGACGAACAGATCCCCGGCCAGGGTGAGCCCCGGGTCGATCGCGACCGCGAGCGGGAACTCGGGGGCCAGCCGCCGGGCTCCCGCGACGGTCAGGTGGAAGAGACCCCGCTCCTCCCGGACGGTGGCGAGGTCCGATCGCCCGTCGGTGACCCGCTGGAACCACGGCCGTCCCGCGAGTCGGACGGGGGACGCGAACAGCCGGTCGGCCGCCGCACGACCGAACTGCACGGCCGCCAGCTCGCGCAGTTCCTCGCGGACGACGGCGAGCGGACCCCCGGGGACCGCCGGGGCGTTCTCGAGGGCGCTCGCGACTGCTGTGCGTAGGGCGTCGAGCGCCCCCGGCGACGTCGTCCGGTCGTCCGAGAGGGTCCACGTCGCCGGCACGCCGGACGGGAACCGGCCCCGAAGGAACCGATACTCCTCCGGGTCGAGGTGGACCACGGCCGAACGGTACCGCCCCGTTCGGAGCAGGTGGTCGAGCGCCTCCTCGACCAGGGTCCGTTCGGCCTCCGTCCACTCACCGGTGACGGGGATGTCGTAGTGGCGTGCCGGGGGCACGTCCTCGAGCTCCCGGGGGACGAGCCCGATCGGGGAGGAGACGGAGACGAGGTGGACCCGCTCCAGGCCCGCGAGCCCGTCGAGCGCCGCGGCGAACCGTCGGTGCGATCGGGAGTTGCGGTACGGCTTCGTCTTCGAGCAGGGGACCAGCCAGAGGACGGACTTCGACGGCGGCGGGCGGTACCGGTCGATGAGCCGTCGGCGGAACCGGACCATCTCCGGCCGACGGTGGGACTCCGCGAGGACGTAGGCTCTCGATCCGGTGAACGCGACCGGGGCCCGCTGCTCGAGAAGTGCCGCCAGGTCGCGATCCGCGTACCGGAGCATCTCCGCCATGGCCGGCTCCGCGGTGAGGCGGGACTCCACGAGCTCCCGGAGCCGGCCGGCCCGCAGGGCCGCACGGGTCTCCGCGATCGCCCGCCGGTACTCGGCGACGGTGTGGACGGCGAGCTCTCCCGGGGGCTCGGCGATGCAGGCGTCGCAGCCGCAGACCCGTTCCCGACGCAGGGACGCCGCATCGACCGGTCCGAGCGTGGTGTCCAGGTACACCCCGTGGGCCGCGTCGAACCGTCCCTCCACCGTGTCGACCAGGTCGACGCCGAGGTACGTGAGCAGCGGGATGCGGTGCGGCAGGGCGATCCGGGGAGCCCAGAGAAGCGGCCCCGCGCCGATCTCGCCGCGGAGCTGGAGGAGCGCCGCCACGAACGGGAGGCCGTCGGCCCATAGGGCCCGGGCGTTCCCGAGGACGAGGAGGTCGGGGCGGCCCTGCCGTACCTCGGCCAGTTCCCCCGCCGGGGCGGGGGCATGGACGAGCCAGGCCCGTTCTCCCACGGGGTGGACCGATCGTCCCCCCGAAGCGACCTCGGGGGCGAGCACGGGAACCTCGAGGGAGAGCGACTCGGTGCCGTCGGAGAGGCGGAGGCGACGAACCCCGGAAGGTCCTGCCTCGGAGGTGACGGAAGGACCCGTGCCGGCCTCCCGGTCGAGGCGGCCCTCGATTAGTGCCGGGGTCGCGAAGCGGACGGCCCCCACGGACGCCACGCCGAGGACGGCCAACCCTTCCAGGCGGTCGACGGTGCGGGTCACGGTTCGCGACCGCCCGACCTGCCGGTCGGTTCCGTTCCTGGGAGGACCGGGAGGCCGAGGGCCAGTGGATCGCGGTCGGGAAGGGGAGCGCGGGCACCCGGCCGGGGTCGACGCTCCCCGGTGGTCCCGGGCGGCTCCGAGGCGTCGGGCGGGCTACGGGCCACGAACGGTCGGGGCATCTGCGAGGATCGCGTCGAAGACGAACCGGCGCTCATTAGCTCGCCGACCTTCGACGGAGGCGCGGCTAGCCGAAACGGAACACCGCGGCCGAGGGAACGAAGAGAGAGACGACGACCCCCGCAAGGAACAGCAGGCCGAGCGCGAAATGCCGCTCGAACGGCACCCGCGCGTCGGTCGGCCGTGCGGCCAGCGTGGAGTCCGTGGCAGCGGCCAGGAGCCCCATCGCCGCCAGCGCCAGGAAGTACGGGAGCGGGAGGTCGAGGAGGACCCCGAACGTCGCGAGAAGCAGGAGCGCGGAGGCGTGCAGCGCGGCCACGAGACGCACCGAGGTCCTCACGCCCACGCGGACCGGGATCGAGAACAGCCCGAGTGCCCGGTCGCTCGCGAGGTCCCCGAGACTGTGGACCGTCTCGAAGGCCGTTCCCCAGGCCAGGAGCGCCCCGACGGCCACGAGCGCGACGAGCGGTAGCTCCCCCCGGACGGCGATGTAGATCGCCGCCGGCGTCACCGCCTGGACCAGGCCGAGGAACGCCGTCGTGAACGACGTGACCCGCTTCGTGTAGCTGTAGCCGAAGACGAGGGCGAGCGCCACCGGTGCGAGGACGAACGCGAGCGGGTTGAGCAGGTAGGCCGCGACGACCAGGACCGCCCCGTTCCCCGCGGCGAGGCCGAGGGCGAACGACGGCGAGAACTGACCCGTGACGAGGGCCCGGCCCTGGGTACGCGGGTTGGCCGCGTCGAGCCGTCGATCGGCCCAGCGGTTGAAGCTGTGGCCGGAATTGCGTGCGGCGACGAACGCGATCACCACGAGCACCGTCGTGCGCAGGGTCGGCCACCCACCGGCGGCGAGCAGGAGGAACGCGAGGGCGAAGGATAGGTTGAGACCCAGGGTCTGGATCTCGAGAAAACGGCCGAGGCCCGCTCCGGCGCGGGCCGGCGCCGAGCGGTCGGCGCTCACCGGCTCCGCCGGCTGAGGAGGCCGGCCAGCGTCCCGTCCGCGCGCAGGATCCTCTCGGCCGCCTGGGCCGCCGCCGGATCCGACCGGATCTCCTCGGGCCACGGGCGGGGGAAGCCGTCCTCGGGGCGCTTGCGCGTCGCGTCCACGCCGATCTTCCCTCCGACGTTCGGCACCGGGTTCGAGATCGAGAGTTGGTCGACCGGCCCCTCCACCAGCTCGAGGTCGCGGGCCGGATCGGCCTGGAGGCCGACGCGGTAGAGCACCTCGGAGAGGTCGTGCACGTCGACGTCCTCGTCGACGACGATCAGGTAGCGTGCGAACATCATCTGACCCAGGCCCCAGAGGGCGTGCATCACCTTGCGCGGGTGCCCGGGGTACGCCTTGCGGATCGAGACGATCGCGACGTTGATGAACAGCCCCTCGAGGGGCAGGTTCATCTCAACGATCTCGGGGAGGACGAGGCGGATGACGGGGAGGAAGATCCGTTCCACGGACTTCCCGAGGATCGCGTCCTCGGTCGGCGGCCGTCCGGTGACGGTCGTCAGGTAGACCGGTCGCTCGCGCCGGGTGACCCGGGTGACGTGAAAGACCGGGAACCGCTCCGCGGCCGAGTAGTAGCCGGTGTGGTCGCCGAACGGCCCCTCGACCGCGCGCTCGGCGGGGTCGACATACCCCTCGAGGACGATCTCGGCCTGGGCCGGGACCTCGAGATCGACCGAACGGGCGGGCACGAGCTCGACCGGCTCCGACCGCAGGAACCCCGCGAAGACGAAGTTCGACATTCCCTCGGGAACCGGGGCGAGCCCCGAGAAGACGGTCGCCGGGTCCGCACCGATCACCGCGGCGACCGGCATCCGCTCCCCGCGGTCGGCCCACTTGCGCAGGTTCTTCGCCCCGACGCGGTGGACCTGGGCGTGGAACCCGAGCGTGTCCCGGCCGTACTGCTGGAGCCGGTAGATGCCGGCGTGCGGCTCGCCGGATTCCGGGTCCTTGGTGATCACCACCGGGAAGGTGATCGTGCGCCCGCCGTCCTTGGGCCAGCACTTGAGGATTGGGAGCCGGTCGAGGTCGACCGTGGCCTCCTCGACCTCCTGGCACGGTCCCGACCGGACCCGCTTCGGGGCGAGGGACCGCACCGTCGAGAGGGTCTCGATCGTTCCGCCGAGGTCGCGCATCGCGCCGACGATCCCCGCCGGCGGGCGAAGGTGGACGAGACGCTCGACGCGCGCGGCGACGTCGTCGACCCGTTCCGACCCGAGGGCGAGGGCGATGCGTCGGGGCGAGCCGAGGACGTTCGTGGCGACCGGCATCGACGCGCCGGGAACGTTCTCGAACAGGAGCGCCGGCCCGTCGGCGCCCAGCACCCGTTGCGTCACCTCGGTGATCTCGAGGTCCCGGGAGACCGGGGCGCGGATGCGGACGAGGTCCCCCTTCGCCTCGAGGGCCTCCAGGAAATCGCCGAGCGAGCGGAACGCCACGAGGGCGGCCGAGCCGCCGCGGTTATTAAACGGCCCGCGGGCGCACCGCAGGTTCATATCGGAACCCTTCCTGCGACCGCCGATGCAATCGGTCACGCTCGAGTTCCGGACCGAGGACCTCGTCCTGCTCGGCGTGATCCCTGCGGGTCTGTTCGACCGGTACGAGGAGGTCGAGCTGCTGGAGACCCTCCGGCTCGAGCAGGGCTGGCGGCTCGAGCTCCTCCGGGTGCGGCGTCGGGGGCCGCTGAAGACCGCCTCCGAGCTCGAGCGCGAGTCCCGGCGGATCCGGGCCCTCTACGGCCTCGAAAGCTTCGAGCTGGTCGAACGGCGCCCGCGGACGAGGGACTACATCGTCCTCGCCCGCCAGCGAAACCCCGACCGGCTGCGCCAATGGCTGACCCTCGCGGGCGGAGAGATCTCCCCGGCCGCCCCGTTCCGGCTCTCCGCCGAGCGGGTCGTGGCCTCCTTCCACGGGGAGGAGCGCGCGCTGCGCCGGGTCCTCAAGCGCCTCGACCGGGAGGAGTTCCCGTACCGGGTCCTACGGACCAGCGCTCACCCGGTCGTGGGCGATTCGGGCGCGACGGACCTCACGCCGCTCCAGGCCCGGCTGATCGCCCGGGCGTGGGTCCTGGGCTACTATGCGGTCCCCCGGCGCGTGACGCTGACCCGTCTCGCCCGGCAGAGCGGGCGAAGCGCTCCCGCGCTCGGGAAGGTCCTGCGCAGGGCCGAGGGGCGCCTGGTCGCCCGCTGGCTCGCCTCGGAGGGGGCGATCACCGATCCGGAGGTCGGAGCGCCGCCCGACGTTCCGCCCGCGCGCGAGGGGTAAAGAGGCCGACGGTATCCCCGGCCGTGGCGCAACGGCACCGTACCATCGTGGTCGAACGGGTCGCGGAGGTCCCCCCGGTCCCGATCCCGGCCCGAGCGACCCTGGGGTCCGCCTGCTTCGACCTCGCGGCGGCCGAGACCGTCGAGCTCGCGAGGGGTCGGATCTCCCTCGTGCGGACCGGCCTCAAGCTGCGGTCCCCCCGGGGCACGTTCCTCGAGATCCGGCCCCGCAGCGGGCTCTCCGCCCGCGGGGTCCTGATGGTCAACGCGCCGGGGACGATCGACCGGGACTTCTCCGGCGAGATCCGGGTGCCGTTCACCTTCCTACGGAGCGGAACGTACCGCATCGAGGCCGGCGACCGGATCGGGCAGATCCGCCTCGTGGAAGAGGTTCCCGCGAGGTTCCGGACCGGCCGGGTCGATCCCGTCGCGTCCCGCCGGGGGGGATTCGGGAGCACCGGCCGCTAGGGGAACTCGGAGAGGAGCCGCTGCACCGGCTTCGGCGGTGGGGCCGAGGGGAGTCGACCGTGGCTCGCGTCGGCCTCGACGCGTTCCAGCATCTCGTGCATCCGCCGCTCGCGCGCGGACGCGGAGCGGTGGAGGCCGACGTCGCGCGTCCCCTCGGCGACCAGGACGACGGCGCGGCCGGCGCGGGCGCGGCCGGTCCGTCCGCGACGCTGGATCGTCCGGATCACATCCGGGATCGGTTCGTAGAAGACGACCAGGTCGGTCGCGGGGATGTCTAGGCCCTCCTCCGCGACGGACGTCGCGACGATGCAGTTGACCCCTCCCGACCGGAACCGGTCGAGGAGCGCGACCTGCTCCTTCTGCGATAGGCCGGGGGTGGGCCCGTGGTCCGCCTGACCGACGAACCGCGCGGACCGGACCGCGGGATCCCCGAGGCGATCGAGCTCGGTGACGAGCCGGTCGACCGTCTGCCGGTACTGCGAGAATACGATCACGCGGGCGGCGGCGTCCCGGTGCAGTTCGTCCCGGACGATCCGGACCGCGGTCGCCAGCTTGGGGTGCTCGATGTCGATCCGCCCCAGGCTCCGGATCGTCTCCTCGACATCGGGGTCGCCGAGGAACGCCCGCTGCGACGGGGTCAGGCGCCGGCCGTCGGCCGGGCGCTGCCGGGCGAGGAACTCCCGCAGCGCGTCGACCCCTTGGCTCTCGATCAGCTCGAGCGCGTGGAGCCCTTTCATCGCCACCGCCTGCGCGGTGACCGCCTGCCAGAGCGACGCCGAGGCCGCGTCCCGGTGATCGCGCGAGGCAGCGATCTGGCGGTGAAGTCCGGCCCCGGCGTCCAACAGGACGCGGCGGCTGAGCTCCCCGCCCGGGACGACGCCGAGGCGGTGCAGGAGGTCGGCCTGCCGGGCGACGCACGTCCGAAGGAGGATCGCGAGGTGCCGGACCTCGGGAGGCACGGTCACGGGGACCGTCTGGACCCCGATTCCCTGGAGGTACGGGGCGACGTCGGGGCTGAGCTCGGTCCGGTACTCGAACCGTTCGATCCCGAGGTTCGTCCAGACCGCCTGGACCCGCGCGAGGCTGCCGCCGGGGGAGGCGGTCATGGCGAGCACGCGGGCGCGCGGCCCGGTCCGGTTCTCCTTGCCGATCGCGACGTACGGATAGTCGCCGACCGCCCGGTGTGCCTCGTCGACGACGAGGAGGGAGAACGAGGCGAGCGGGAACTCCCCGCCCTTGAGGTCGTTCGCCACCACCTGGGGCGTGGCGACCACGACCTGGGGAGGCCGGAGGAGCTCGGCCCGCCGGTCCGGGGCGATCGCCCCGGTGAGGACGAGCGGTTCGGGCGCGTACAGCGTCTGCGCGACCGAGCGCGCGTGCTGGACGACCAGGGGACGGGTCGGAGCGAGGAACAGGACCGACTCGGTCGGTCGACGGAGCAGGAACTCGGCCGCGACCCGAAGCGCGATGGACGTCTTGCCGAGGCCCGTCGGAAGGACCACGAGTGTATTCCGGTCGACGGCCACCTCGGCAATCGTGCGTTGGTAGAGCCGGTCCTCGAGCGTCCCGGGCCGGATCCGCGGGTGCTCCACGGTGCCCATCGCCGCGTCGCTCCGGCGGCAAAGAGGCCACGTCTTTATTAACGGGGGGCTTCGCCGAACGATGCTCCCGTTCGTCGTGGTCGCCCTGCTGGTCGCGGGGTCGGTCGTCGTCCTCCTGTACCAGGGGTTCGCGCTCCTCCTCGCCGCCGAGATGCCCCGCCTCGATCCGGCCCCGCTCCGCGACGTAGGGGCGATCCTACCGAAGGTCAGCGTGGTCGTGGCGGCCCGGGACGAGGAGCTCGACCTGCCCGGCACGTTGGACTCGCTCGCCGCCCAGGATTATCCGAACCTCGAGGTCGTGGTCGTGGAGGGCGGCTCGACGGACGGGACACGCCAGCGGATCGACGAGCGGTCGGCGACCGTGCGCCGCGTCGACGAGCCACCGCTGCCCGAAGGGTGGGTCGGGAAGAACTGGGCGTGCTGGGTCGGAGCTCGGGCAACCGACGGGGAATGGCTACTGTTCCTCGACGCCGACGTCCGGCTCCATCCGTCGACGGTACGGACGACGGTCGAGTGGGCGGATCGGGAGGGGGCCGCCCTCGCCACGATCGCTCCCCGGGTGACGATGGTCGGTTTCTGGGAGCGCGTCGTCCTCCCGTTCTACGTCCAGATGGTGCTCGCCTACTTCCGGGCCCCCCGCACGAACCGTCCCGGTTCGCGGACCGCGATGGCGAACGGCCAGTACTGGCTCGTGCGACGCGCCGACTACGACGCGACCGGTGGTCACGAGGCCGTCCGGGGCCAGGTGCTGGAAGATGTGGCGATCGCCCGCCGATTCCGCGCCGCCGGTCGGCCGATTCGGATCGCGTGGGCCCCGGCCCTCGCCGAGACCCGGATGTACCGCGACCGCCGGGAGATGTTCGAAGGGATCCTCAAGAACGTCCACGGCACCGACTTCTCGGCCCTCCGCCAGGTCGGGTTCCTCGCCGGCCTCATCGGGCTCTTCTGGCTCCCCCTCGGCTTGCTGCCGCTCGGCTGGGCCGACGGAAGCGGTCTCCTTGCCGGGATCGGCGGGTTCCTGTTCCTGGCTCTCTTCGGCAAGCACGTCGCGTCCGCGCGCGCCGTCGGCGCCCCGGCGGCGTACGGTCTGCTCTACCCCCTCGCCGTCGGGTTCTACGTGGTGGTCGTCGCCACCTCTCTCGTCCGGGGCCTCCGCCGGCGCGCGGTGACGTGGAAGGGGCGGTCGTACCCGCTCCGGACCTGATCGCCGTTCCGAACCGCTATCTGGACCGAAGGCTCGCCGTCGCGCCGCGGAAGGTGCGCCGTCGCGTGCGGTGGACCGCCGCCCTCCGCACGCTGATCGTCCTCGTCGTCGCCGTCGGGCTCACGTACACGATCGTCGGCGCCGTGCTGAGCGGCCCGCCCAACGTCCCCGACCCGCTCACCCCCTCGGGGGTCTACGCGATCCTCCCGGCCCGGTCGATGATCCTCTCCGGGGACATCACCGGCGGGGACTACGTCGTGGGCAACTATTCGACGATCGACCCGGGCGGCGTGAGCGTATCGGTCGCTGTCTA
>Ga0181524_10005003_pt1 | contig 12028 bp, 11 predicted proteins | sample PEATcosm2014_Bin_34_FD_119761 | JGI IMG/M metagenome (GOLD analysis project Ga0181524, IMG submission 119761) | Peatland microbial communities from MTU Mesocosm Facility, Houghton, MI, USA - PEATcosm2014_Bin05_60_metaG | ecosystem: Environmental > Terrestrial > Soil > Wetlands > Peat | place...
GCCGGCCCGAAAATGAATCCGCGGGACACCAGCGGATGCAGCCAGAACCCTTCCCGAATCACAAAATCACTGAGATCTGGAGAGAATCTAAGTCGCGGAGTCCATTTTTCCGCAGCCTGCTAGGGATTGCGCGAATAAACCTCTGGAATAGCCTTCCCCAGCCAGGCCGCGCAGAGGATTGCCGTCGCGGCCGTTCCGTTCGATCGGCCGGTCCGGATTGAAATTGACGCCGCCTTCGTGACTAAGCACCACGACATACGGCCGAGGACCTACCGGTTGTGAAACTCCCTGGCCTCTAAAACCTGCGCCGCCTGGGCGATGATGTTTTTCGAGAAGCCAGTTCGCCTATGAGGAGTTCCTGTTTATCCAGTCTTCTCCTCAGGGTTACCAAACTTAAGCATCTGCAAGGCCGGGTCAGATTAGGGTGAATACCCGGTTCGAAAACCAAACAGCTTCGGTTTGAGGACAAAGGTCTCTGGAAGGAAACGGCCCCGCACGATCGCGGAGTCACTGCTTTTGGCCGATCTCATGATTTGCCAATCCCTCCAACACCCGTACGAGCCCAGAATGATCCCAACGGCCTCCCCCACATGCAACGGCCGAGTTAAACAGCTCTTGACAAGCCGCTGTATTGGGCAATGACAGATTAAGTGTACGTGCTCCCTCGATTGCCAAGTTGAGATCCTTACGGTGCAACTCGATTCGGAAACCTGTGCGATAAGCGCAACGCACAACCCAGCCTTGCATCGGGGATCCTGACTTGTGCGGCTGCGGAAATGTCTTAAGAATACGTCTTTAGTTAGCAGCCGGTGGTGAAACTCGAATTCAGATGCAGCGCCTGAAGGCGCGTTGATAACAGCGCACTTGCGGCATGCCTGAAGGCGTGCCCTGATACGAATCTCACTTGCACCACGGGCTGTTAGGGTAGCGCTTTGAATTTTAGCGATGGACAAAATTCCTCTCCGTCTGCCCGACAGCCGCCTTCAGGGCTACAAGTTCCGCCCGTTGTTTCGGATCACCGACTGCAACGCTTCCTTGTCCAGGCTCAGAATCCGCCACCAGCTTCCTCAATCGCGTGTTCTCGTCGCGCAACTCTTTCGCTTCCTGCGCCTGACTCACATCCATCCTGCGGTACTTCGCCTTCCAGGTGCCGATCGCGTGCTTCGCCCCTACGCAGAAAACCTAACCGAACACGCAAAACCGATTCTCCGGTTGTCCTTCTATTTCGGTTTGAATCGCATAGAGTCCACCCCCCTGATCGCCTTGCGGGGCGTCTTCCGAGGCAGTTGCGAAGTAGAGAGTTTTTATGTCCGGCCCCCCAAAGGTGCAGGACGTGATATTTTTCACCGGCAGCTCAACAACCCGATCAACCTTTCCGTCCGGCGCCACGCGGACAATGCACCCGCCAAAAAAACGGCAGTTCCAGAGGTAACCCTCCGCATCGACTGTCGAGCCATCCGGTAAGCCGCGCGAAAAACCCTGAAAAAAGGGCCTCTCGTTTTCGATTGTTCCGCTAGCCACGTCATAGTCGTAGGCCCAAATGGTGTTCGCAAGGGTGTCACCGAAGTACAAGCGTCGATGGTCAGGACTCCATGCGAGAGTGTTGGAGATACCAACTTCTCGTCGGTGTATGGTTATCCGAGTATCAGGATCGATACGATAGAGAACGCCATCCTTGCCACCTGTCTGGCCTGGCGAACCATCCGGGTTTACGTTGTTGCGCATTGAGCCAGTCCAAAGCGAACCACGCGGATCAGCGCGTCCTTCATTTAGACGAACCTTCGGCCATCCCTCAAGAAGAAAAAGATGCTTGTGGCGAACGTCCGACGCTGGCTCCCACAAAATTACGCGTGAGCCGAGCACAACCGCGAGCACTTGGTCACGATCTGTCAGCGCGAGCGCTGTGACCGGCTCATCAAATACCCACGTTCGGACGCTCTGGTTAGCCGGGGTGAAGCGATGAATCAAGAAACGGTTGATGTCCGTCCAGTATACGGATGCCTGGCCTGCATGCCAGACAACGCCCTCGCCACATCTGTCTTCAGTTGGCGCGACGCATATTGCTTCCGAGATAATCACATGAGCATCCACGGCGACAGAAGGCATCCTTAGTAAAGAACCTTGCGAAGACGGCTGTTTGCGACTTATTTCGCATCGTCCACTTGACTTTTCTGCTGAATCATCAAGCCCCTGTGTTGCAGGATTCCAAACTTTTCAAGAAAGTTGAAAGCCGCTTCTTGAGCCTGCAGATTCTGTTCGCTGGTCCACGCAAAAGGAGGGGTTGAACCGTGCCCGCCCCCTACGATGGTGGTGAACTGGTTCTGAGAACCCACGCTCTCTAATGCTTCATGGAGGCGAACTGCTTGCTGATAGGGGACAATCTGATCTTTGTCGCCGTGAATGATGAGGATGGGAGGTAAATCCCTTCGAACGTAGCTCAACGGAGACAGTTGTTCCGCAAGCTCCATACGATTTGGGAGATCTCCCAACCACCGCACAGCGTGATTTCTCAAAGTCGGGGGTTGCAGAAACTCGGCAACATCTGTGACTCCAAACAAATCGATGATTGCTGCCACTTTTACTTCGGCAATAGAACCTGCACCCCATTGATCGGAAGGTTGTTCGCACTCTCGATCGAAACCTGCGGTCACATTGAGCATTCCGGTCATAAGCGCCAGGTGCCCCCCGGCCGACTCTCCCGCAAGGACAATCTTGGATGTATCGAACCCGTATTCCTCCGCGTGGTGAGCAACCCAGTGCAAGGCACACCGACAGTCCTCGACCGCCGCTGGAGCCAATGATTGGTATGCCAGGCGGTATTCCACATCGACGAAATCCATTCCTCGTGCGAGATAGGGCAGCCCTTTCAATAACGCATCGTCCTTGTTTCCAAGAACCCACCCACCACCATGGAAATAGATCAAGACCGGTCGGACCGAGTGACCACCTGCAATGACGTCGAGCGTAAGGTCCACAGAGCCTGCTCTTTGATAAACAATGTTCGGCGAGAGATGTAACTCGTAGGACGCAGTCGCTGCCCACTTGGTTACGGGGTCGAGCTGCTGGGCCAGCGCGTCACTAGGTATGAGGAGAACAAGCAGAGCCAGGGTAATCCTCTCGTTCACGTTGGAGCCTCCCCCATTGAATGATTCGAATGGATGTGTGAAGGAACAGGGTTTGGGTTAGTGTTCCAGGTAGCCATGTTCACCCTCGGCAAATCACGTTGGACCGCAAGCGATGTTTGCCACCACGTTTTTCCTTTGTTTGACCATCACCGATAGCACACCTTCGGTTCGAAAGAACTGGGCACGGACAGACACGCAATAGCCCGAGCCGAGAATCTATTCAGCTTTCCAAAACCCTTTTCCTGGCATTCTCACGCCTTTGCCCTGTGAAGGAATTCTCGTGTGACGTTTTCCAGAGTCTGGCCTTTGGTTTCTGGAACCAGTTTGAAAGCAAAGATCCAACAAACTAGGCACAGAACTGCATATACCCAAAAGACCCCCGCCGCCGTCCCGAAGGTCCTTTCCAAAACACTCATCAGATTCCCCAGGAAAAAGATTGAGGTTGCGGTTGAAACCCAAACGACCACCGAGCCAGCGGCCATTCCTTTGGCACGAACACGTGTGGGGAAGACCTCTGACATAATGAGCCAAGTCAGCGGGGCTAAGCTGACGATATAAGTTGCCATACAAAGGTACATGGCTCCCACGATGAAAAAACCATGTAGCCCTAAATAGAAAAATGTACCCATCAACAACTGTGCGACGCCCATGCCCGCAACTCCCCAAAGCAGAAGCGGTCTTCTACCCAGACGATCAACAACTAACAGGGAAACGACGGTGACGATGATGTTAAAGAGGTTCATGATCACGGTCTGACCGATGGCGCCGCTCACCTGGGTGAACCCAGCTTTCTGGTAGATGATAGGCGCATAAAACGTCATGGTGCTGACGCCTGTCCACTGCTGAAAGAATGCGAGTCCAACAGTAATGAGCAGTGCCACACGCACCCCGGGTCCAAAGAGTTCCCAGATGTCGCCCTTTTCCTCCTGAATACTGCCGAGAATGGTCCTGATTTCCGAATCAGCATTCCCCGCCCCATCGGTTTTGGTTAATACACTTCGTGCCTCCAGTAGGCGATTCTTTTCCACTAGCCAGCGAGGACTGTGGGGAACAAAGAACAGCCCGATGATCAGGACGAGGCCGGGTGCGCAGGCAGATGCGAACATCCACCGCCATGCCTCCGGGATACCACTTTTCAAAAGGAAGTAGGCGACAATAATAGAAGCGGTCGAGCCGACTACTATCGCGAGTTGATTCAGGGTCACGAGACGTCCGCGGATGCGGGCCGGCGATGTTTCCGCTATGTACATGGGTGACACCACAGAAGCCAGCCCAACTCCAACCCCACCCAGGATCCGGTAGAGGTTGAAATCAAACATCCCTTTCGCTAGGGCGGTTCCCAGCGTACCGGCCAGAAAGACGCCAGCCGCGATCATCAAGGTCCATTTTCGACCCAACGCGCTGTCAGACAAAGCCGGACCAAGAAAAGGTCCAAGTATGCAACCAACCGACGCGCTACCCAGAGCCCAGGCCTCTTGCCCTAGAGTGAGTGCAAATTGACCCTTGAGCACCAACACTGCTCCCGTAATAATCGAAAGGTCGTAACCAAAGAGAAAGCCGCCAACGGCAGCAATGAGGCAAATAACATAGACGTAGAGGTTGCCGCCTGGCCCGCGCGAATGGGCGTTCGCTGATTGATCGGGGACTTTAGTCTGATCCATGCACTTTCACTGTGTTCCGAACTTGTTTCACAAACCTGATTCAATGCAGTCTCGGGGAGCGCCAGCGCCCTTGTCCGTGAGACCTCACGAATTGTCCGTCGCTATTGTGTCTCGTTCTCACTCGCCGTCACTTGATAGAAAGGCGGCAATCCCTTAGCGATTCGGAAGATGTTTTGCGCGGCCGCGTGGGTACGGCGTCGTAACGTAGCCGTTGTCCCTCCAGCAACATGGGGCGTCGCAATTACGTTCTTCATGTGCAGGAGGGGATGTGAAGGATCGAGGGGCTCCTGGGCGAAAGTATCCAGGCCTGCACCTCGAATCTTACCCGTTTGGAGCGCATGAATCAGCGCCTTCTCGTCAACGATTCTCCCGCGCGCGACATTCACCAGCACCGCCGTCGGCTTCATTAGTCCAAAAGCGGTCTCGTCAATCAGATGTCGAGTCTTAGATGTTAGTGGGGTATGGAGTGATACGTAGTCGGCTTCTGCCAGCACTTTCGCAAGATCCTGAGGACCGCCCAAAAACTCGATGTGGTATTCATTGAGTACCGCCTGTGGGACCTCGACGGCATCGATTGCTAAGATTCGCATCCCCAAGGCCGACGCACGTTTTGCGAGCTCCCGTGCACTGGCTCCGAACCCTACCAATCCCAGTGTCTTGTCCTGGAGCTCTTCATTGGTCGGATGAAAAAAAACACCAGATCGAATATTATCGACGCTTTGATGCAGGTTTTTCGCGAAACAGAGCATGAAGAAAAGAGCATGCTCTGCCAGAGCAATGCCACTGAAGATCCCGGGAGTATTGGCCAACCCAATACCCTTTTCTAGGATGTACTTCACATCCAGATGGTCCAAACCCGTCCCGATGACCTGCCAAAGATCCACTCCTGCGGCTTTGGCGGCGTCGACCATTTCATGCGTGCCCCATCCTCCTTGATCCACTACCACCCGAACCTCGTGCAACTGATCAGCAATCGGTCGACTCGGGTCATATAACGAGACGCTACATTGCCCGCCGATGGCTTCTAGGAAATCGCGATAACAAGGAGATGCCAGATCTCTAAAGCCGATGAATAGAACTCTGATTGAGGACATAATCTGTGTAGAGACTCCATCTGAACGATTGAAGCTTCCGTAAAGCGAAGCTCAAGACCGTCCTAGAAGACCATGTGCTGAATACCAGCGATGAAAAGAACCGCTTCACCAGTCTGTGCCCAGTAACCGCCAAGCATGTATACGGTATTCTCTCGTGGATTGTCAAGCACTTGAAATTCTATGTAGTTGTGCTTTATCGCGATGATCTCACTATCAAATTCGGCTCAGGGGTCGTGGTCTGAGATTGTGGTTGACAGTCGCTCTCTCGATGTATACAGTAGACATCTTGGCGTCCGAGGCAATCTCGTTGCAGTCTCACCAGCAACGTCAGTTCCCGTCTTGAGTCAAATGGAGAATGTCGGCCTTCAGCAGCCGCGCCAAGACAACGACGCACCAGCAAAAATTGGAGCCGACGCAGGGAGACGCATGAACATCAAGATCGGCACTGCACCAGACTCGTGGGGTGTATGGTGGCCCGCCGATCCCAAGCAAATTCCGTGGCACCGATTCCTTGACGAGGTTGTCGAGGCCGGCTATGAGTGGATCGAACTTGGCCCCTACGGATATCTGCCGACGGATCCGCGAGTGCTCCGAATAGAACTGGAGAAACGTCACTTGAAGGTGTCGGGCACATTTGCCATGGGTGAACTCGAGGACCCCAAAGCCTGGCCCCAGTTGGAAAAGCAGGTGCTGGGTGCAGGCAAATCACTGAGTGCTTTGGATGCGAAGTTCCTTGTGCTGATTGACGATACCTATTCTGACACTGTCACGGGCAAGCCAACGAGACCCAGCCGGCTCGATGAGCTGGCCTGGAAAAGCTTGGTTGACACAACGCACCGAGTCGCCGACATCGTTCGAGACCGTTTTGGACTTACGCTGGTCTACCATCCCCATGCTGAAACGCATGTGGAGTACGAGGATCAGATTGAAAGGTTCCTCGAGCAGACGGACCCCGATCAAGTGGCACTCTGCCTTGATACAGGACATCACGCATATCGGGGCGGTGACCCAGTGAGCTTCCTGCGGCGCCACCATCAAAGGATTGCCTACCTGCACTTAAAGAGTGTTGACCAGAAAGTGCAAAAGAAAACCGAATCCGAGAAGATTCCCTTTGCTCTGGCGGTCGCGATGGGAATATTCTGCGAACCCTCGCAAGGGGCAGTTGACTTCACGGCTCTTCGAGACGTGCTACAAAGCACGAATTACCAGGGGTGGGCGATCGTGGAACAGGACATGTATCCCGCACCATTTGACAAGCCACTGCCCATTGCCAAGCGGACGCGAGCCTACCTCCGCGAAATCGGGATAGGGTGAGTCTTGTGTTTTGCAGCTTGCCCGCGCAGCAGCGGCGTCTAGGATGATGGCGGTCAAGAGAGCATTTGTATCAAGACCATGTGCAGTCGAGGAAGCGTTCTGGCACTCATTAAAACGGAATCAGGCAAACCCAAGTGCATGACGTCGGAGTGCTTGTTGGTCTTGTACTAAGGGCTGAGGAATCCGCTAATCGCCGAAGCGGATATTGGATCAATCCATGAAAATGTTTATAAACGGGCACTGGGTGGATTCTCCAAAAATGACAGAGGTCATTTCTCCGTACTCGGGGAATGTTGTTGACACTGCCCCTGACGCGACTCCGGAGCAAGCCGAGCAGGCTCTGGCTGCGGCAGAAAGAGCTGCGGCGGCGATGAATAAGTTGACGGCGTATGAGCGTAATCAAATCCTCGTGCGTGCGGCTGACATTCTTGCCCATAGAGTTGAAGATTTTGCTCGAATCGTGAGTTTGGAAGAGGGCAAACCCTTGCTCGAGTCGCGCGGCGAAGTGGGCAGGATGCCTGATCTATTGCGGCTCTGCGCCTTTGAAGGATCGCAGATGCGCGGTGAGACGCTTCCCGTCGATGCCCAAGCGGGGACCCGCGGGAAGGTGGCCTTCACGTTGAGAGTGCCTTGCGGAGTCGTGGTGGCGATCAGTCCATTTAACTACCCCCTTTTGCTGGTGCTCCACAAGGTAGGGCCGGCGCTGGCCGCCGGGAACGCCGTCATCCTCAAGCCGGCGAGTACAACGCCATTGACGTCCCTGAAGCTGACAGAGGTGCTTCTCGAAGCTGGACTGCCGGAGGATGGACTCCAATGCCTTACCGGTGCAGGATCTAAACTTGGACCACTTCTGTGCGCGGACCCTCGGGTTCGCCACATCAGCTTCACGGGGAGTACGGAAGTCGGAAAGAAACTGGCCAAAGTTGGGGCAGGCAAAAAATTGTCGCTGGAGATGGGGTCAAACTGCCCCCTCGTGATTCTCCCCGATGCGGATCTCGATGAAGTAGCTGAGGCCACGGCGGTTGGCGGTTACGTGAACGCAGGACAGGTTTGTATCTCTACTCAACGTATCCTGGTTCACCGCAAAGTGTATGCCGACTTTCTGAGTGTGCTCAAACCACGAGTTGAGGCGATCAAGGTCGGCGATCCACTAGCGGAGGACACGAAACTCAGCGCTATGATTACGGTCAGCGATGCGGAGCGGGTGGAGTCGTGGGTCCAGGAAGCTGTGCAGAATGGCGCGCGCCTCGTAACTGGAGGACACCGACAAGGCGCGGTCGTTGCCCCAACGATCGTGGCAGACGTGAAACCACGGATGCGAGTTTCCTGCGAGGAGTTATTCGGGCCTGCGGTTGCCGTAACTCCTGTAGACACGATTGAAGAAGCCATCGCCCTGGCGAACGACAGTAAATATGGACTGGGTGCGGGCATCTTCACCCGCGATATCAATTCCGCATGGCGCTTTGCGCGCGAAATGCAAAGTGGGACCATCCAGATCAATTGGACACCCCTCTGGCGCGCCGATTTAATGCCTTACGGAGGATTCAAAGACAGCGGCATTGGTAGGGAAGGCCCCCGGTACGCGATTGAGGAACTGACAGAAATCAAGACCGTGGTTTTCCATGGGACCGATAATTAGCGCAGACCCGTGGGTTGCGCCGGAAGGGAGACGAAAAGGTGGCGAGTGGGCAGAGTTCAAACAAGACGCGTCTGACGATGGCCCAGGCTTTAGTGAAATACCTTAGCGTTCAGTTCAGCGAGCGCGACGGCAAAGAGCGGCGCCTCATTCCAGCCATATTTGGGATCTTCGGACACGGGAATGTGGCGGGTGTCGGGCAGGCACTCTATGAATATGGTCAGGATCTGCCCTATTACCAACCCCGCAACGAGCAATCGATGGTCCACACTGCCTGCGGCTACGCTAAGGCGAACAATCGCTTGGCGACGCTCGCTTGCGCCTCCTCGATCGGACCGGGAGCCACAAACATGGTTACCGGGGCAGCTTTGGCCACCATCAACCGTTTGCCGGTGTTGCTGCTGCCCTCTGACTATTACGCTACCCGTCGTCAGGGACCGGTGTTACAGCAACTGGAGCATCCGATCTCAGCCGATGTGAGCGTCAACGACTGTTTCCGTCCGGTCAGTCGCTTCTTTGATCGCATCTCCCGTCCCGAACAGCTACTGACGGCCCTGCCCGAAGCGATGCGCGTGCTCACAAATCCGGCAGAAACCGGGGCTGTGACGGTGGCACTTCCTCAGGATGTACAAACGGAGGCCTACAACTATCCAGCCTGCTTTTTCGAGAAGCGCGTGTGGTCCATTGAACGAAGACTGCCGGCGCCGCGGCTGATTGATGGAGCAGTTGCCTTGCTGCAGCAGGCCGAGAGGCCAGTGATTATCGCAGGTGGCGGTGTCCACTATGCCGAAGCGTGGGATGATCTCCAAGCGTTTTCCGAGAATCTTGGCATCCCGGTGGTTGAAACCTTTGCGGGAAAAGGTGCTGTGAGGCAGCAGTCGGACATGCTCCTGGGCGGCCACGGGATCACCGGAAACCCCGCCGCTGCCCAGATCGTAGGCGCGGCCGACTTGGTCATCTCGGTGGGAACGCGGTTGACGGACTTCACAACCGGTTCTCAGGCAGCTTTTAATGACCCGCAAGTGAGGTTTATCAGTATCAATGTTTGCTCTCGCGATGCCTACAAGCAGGGAGCTCTTCCAATTACTGCCGATGCCCGGGAGACTCTGCGAGCTCTGTCGATGGCGGCGGCCAAGGCAGGAATTAAGCCCCGTGCACCCTATCTCCAGGAAGTGAGCAACGCGAAGAACGAGTGGCAGAAGTTGGTTCGCGAAGAAGCCTATCGGCCCAGGGCTGGCGAAGCCATGAGTCAAAGTGAGCTCATCGGCACTCTCAACGGGGAGTCCCAACCGGGTGACACCATCGTGGCGGCGGCCGGCAGCCCTCCTGGAGATCTGCACAAGTTGTGGGACGTGAACTGCGGTGCCGCGTGTCACCTCGAGTTCGGTTTTTCGTGCATGGGATATGAGATTCCTGCGGGGCTGGGAGTCCGCATGAGTCAGCCGCACGGGGAAGTCTACATCCTGATTGGAGACGGCACCTACCTCATGAACCCGACGGAGCTGGTCACTGCCATGCAGGAGAACCTGAAAATCACCGTGATCATCTCGGAGAACCATGGTTTCCAGTGCATCCGGCAATTACAAATGCAACGGGTGGGCCATAGCTTTGGAAATGAATTCCGGGCCCGCGATGCCAAGAACCAAGCTCTCGAAGGCGCCTATCTCAAGATCGACTTCGCCAAGAATGCAGAAAGCATGGGAGCTCGTACTTGGCAGGTCAACACTCCGGAGGAATTACGGAGCGCCTTGCGCGACGCGCGTGCGGAAACACGGACCTGCGTCATCGTGGCGGAAACGGAGAAGTACCACTACGCGCCTGGTTCGGGCGTGTGGTGGGACATTGCGGCTGCCGAGGTTTCTGCCGATTCCACAACCCAGAAACGGCGGACGGAGTATGAAGAAGGCCGCGATAAGCGACAGCGCTTCCATTACTGATACTGATGTTCATTCGATCGGGTGACAACATCCTTGCTGCACCCAAGGTATCCCGATTCAAGGATCACCTGGCAGTGCGGATACAGAAGACAAAATTCTTGGAGACAGGCAAATGAAGTGGATCCGCGAGAGAGTGCTTAACGGCGAGTTGATGGGCGGAACCTTTCTCAACTTGGGTTCGAGCCTCACTGCGGAGATTGCCGGGCAAGCGGGACTCGACTGGCTGTTGATTGATCTTGAGCACGGAGCGGGAGACCGTCACGAACTGCTCTTTCAATTGCAGGCCATTGAAAGCACCCCGGCAGCCCCGATCGTGCGGATAGCATGGAATGACCCTGTCCGATTCAAACGCATTCTCGACCTGGGTCCATCGGGCGTCATGGTTCCGTACGTGCAGTCTGCTGAAGAAGCGCGAAGGGCGGTGGCTGCCATGCGCTACCCCCCCGCAGGGATACGAGGTGTCGCCTCTATGCACCGGGCGTGTGGTTTTGGTTCGGCCTTCGAGGAGTATCTTAGCTCCGCAGATTCGAGACTTCTGACGGTCGTGCAGATTGAAACCCCGGCCGCAGTCGATCACGTCGATGAAATCGCGGCGGTGGACGGAGTGGATGTTCTTTTCGTGGGCCCGATGGACTTGAGCGTAAGTTTGGGAATGGCTCGTCAATGGGACCATCCGGTGTTTTCTGCGGCTCTCAATAAGGTAGTCCGCGCCTGCCGCAAAGAGGGAAAAGCAGCCGGCACCCTCGTCCTTGGCGAAGAGCAAATTGAGCGCTCCGTGGCTGTCGGCTTCTCTTTCTTGGCCTTGAGTTCGGATGGGGCCCTGGTGGCTAAAGGAATGAGAGGGGTGGCTGCTGCTTTCCGAAAACAGCAAACCGCCGTCGGAAAGTAAGGGACCGCACTGCATTGCGGCAAAACAGGAATCAGCCCGCAGTGCCTTCTGGTTACGGCTGCCATTCGAAACACCTCAGGCCGAAAACAGGCAGAAAAGAAATCTATCTTCGAGCAGGGCGGGAAGACAAAGAGATCTGCGCCCAACCGCTAAAGCGAAGGGCCGATTTCTGCCTGTAGAGTCAAGGGCACGTTCAATCCAAATGACGTGGGAGACAGAATATATTTCACGCTGCCCGTGAAGACAAAATAGCGGCCACAGAAAGGATTAATAGAATGTCAGTATTGCCAGTTTCATTGGATAACCGGTATTTCCACAACGAAAGTGAATTCAATGCCGACCTCATCAGCGGAGAAAAGCCGCTAGAACTTA
>Ga0181524_10005004_pt1 | contig 12028 bp, 7 predicted proteins | sample PEATcosm2014_Bin_34_FD_119761 | JGI IMG/M metagenome (GOLD analysis project Ga0181524, IMG submission 119761) | Peatland microbial communities from MTU Mesocosm Facility, Houghton, MI, USA - PEATcosm2014_Bin05_60_metaG | ecosystem: Environmental > Terrestrial > Soil > Wetlands > Peat | place...
ACGCGGGCTGACACGACTGCACGATATGGTCTGGGGACATCGTTTACTTAGTGAGGAATCGTTGGCTACTGTTGCTATCGAAAATTTTGTGGGGCACGCGTAGGGCTTGCCCTGCCCATGGCGCCCCAAGGGGTGGCCCTACAAAAGGCGCAAACTGTTCCCAAAAAAACAAGCTCATACGGCGTGGCATTGCGGAGTTTCGCCCTTCAGAAACTCTGCGGCTTTTCGTTCTTGGATGTATATAGACAAGCTTACATTTGTCGAATCAAAAACCGCTACCCGCTCCAACTCTTGGCATCCCAAAGCGTGTAGGTTCGCCACCCGTGTGAGGCGTCAGCGGCGCAGGGCCTCAATTATTTCGTCCAGGTGGCGGCGGACGTCAGCATCTGTTTCTTTTTCCTTGCGGTCTTCCAGCAGGCGAACAATCTCCCCCGACGGCTTCACGCCTTGCCTGCGCAGCAGTTGCGGGTCTGCTGCGGAGAGCCGATCCAGCGCAAATCGACGCGCGTCCGTAGATCCCGAGGACGCCACCCGAATGGTGGCATTGACGATGCTGACTCGACCCTCCTCGTCGGCATGGGGAAACAGGTCATCCCAGAGCCACGATCCGAGGCTGATTTTCACGTATTCGTCCTTTTCACTCGCAAATGCGCCAGCAACAGCCAGATTAATTCGCGCCGACCAACCAGCCGGAGTGGGGCCGTCTTTCGAGAGAGCCTGACCCGCAAAGAGCTTCTCGACCGTCGAACCGCCGGCGACCCAGTGCAAATACAGTTCAACCTTGCTAGGACGCTCGCGCTGCGTACCCTCCTGGTTAATTACTCCCCGAATAGATCCCATGACGGGATCATCAGGTCGGAGAATCTCTTCCACATAAACGGGGTCTTGGGCCGCAGATCCCTTGGCAGGCGGCCGGACTAGAAGGATCTTAGCGCCGGGACGAAGATCAACCCGGCCCCAAACGGGGTCAGGGAATTTGCGTTGTGCCGTCCGGCTCGCTGGGCGCCGGAACACATACGTACGGGTGGATGGTCCGCTATCGCCCCAGAGGTTCTCTTCCACTTGAACGCCGATCTTAACAGTCTCCTGGCCGGCCTGGGGACCAGGATTGGCCTCCACTTGGGTGATGCGGGCGACGCTGATCCAGTCCACGTCGCGAATGAACTGATAGAGCTGAAGATGTGGATTCATAGTCATACCTGGACTTCTGCTGTGCGCACACAAGGCAGCCGCGCCAACTGCCGCCAAGAGCATCCATCCTCGTCTCATACTTAGCGCGCATCCATAACAAGATTATCGACAAAGTTCGGCGGACAATGCTCCATATTGAGAGAGTCACCCTTTTTAGCGGGCGAGAAAACCGTCATCGATGCTCCGGAGGGCGTGACGGCCGCGCCCGCGTCGGTCCAGCCTGCCGCTGCCGTGTAGGTTCCATAAGTAGTCTTCCAGGTAGCTGTTGCGACCACCGTGAAGTTCTGGTCAAAGTCCGAGGAGAACGCCGCTAAAAAGTCTTCGAAGTCGTTCGACCCGGAGATCGAGGCCAGTGGCGAGGGAGCCACAATGAGGCTGAGAAGCCCGCTGGTGGTACTGGGGTGTGCCATATCAAGGTCTATGGCGGGGGAATCGATAAATCTAACGACCCTTTGCTCGCCCCCGGCGGCGATATTGCTCTTATCATTGTCTGAGGAGCTGATTATGAAAGCGCCTGTTCCGTTGCAGTTGGCTCCCCGCGTGTCGCGCACCGGGAAACCAAGCACCGGCGGCGATCCGCTCTCCACCGGACCTGCCGGAATGGGATCGGCAAAGATTACTTCCTTTTCGGTCTTGCCGCCCGCATAGGTTCCCATGACGCTATCCCCCGTGGTTTGTTGGATGTATCCGAGGGTTATTTTATCCGTGCCTCTCCGCTGCTGAGCGCCGCCCCCGGTGAGTTTCACCGTAACTTTCATGGCGATCAGATGTTTGGTGAACTCCGCATCGGTGTAGCTGCCTCCAATTGCGGGCACGATGGAAAAAGTCCCCTGGCTCGTGGCGCTATCGACGGTCAGACTGGCGGCCGTGGAACGGGCTTTGGTGTAATTGGGGTGGGTAACGATCTGGTTATTGGCTGCGCCAGCCTGGACAGCTATTTCGACGATATTGACATTGAGAATCAACCCGTCTTCGTCGTCACCGCGCTTGCCGTTCCCGTTGCAATCCACGAAAGCATGGATGTGAAAGGAGCCTGTGGCGTTTGCCGTCACCTTGCGATGTTTATCGTCTCCGTCCGCGGCGTCGGTCGGGAGGCCGGCCAAGCCCGTGTCATCGTCAGCACGCTCGACCTGCCAGGCCAGGGTTGTTGCGGCCGGCCTCACGGTGGCTGCCAACTTCAAGTCTCCGCACTCTCGCGTCACGGTAATAGCGGTTGCATCAAAGGTCTTACTATCCTGCGTGGTCGACTTGGCCGGCATCGCAGTGTCCCACTTCTTGTCAAAATCCGCCGCCGCTTTGTTCGCCCCCGCCGCATCACCCTTTGCTTGCGCAGCAGCCACCTTGGCATTGTTGTTCACGGCCGCTCGCTTGCAGGGCGTGGCCCGGAGCCTCGCTTCGATTTTGTCGATCTTGAAAACGGTTACGGCAACGCGGTCTCCGTCCGGATCTACATTCTCGACCCCAAGCTGAAATCCCGTGTCGTGGAGGGCCGCGCTCAAGTTTGCTCCCTGTGCCCAAAACTGGAGCCCGTCCGCGGGCATGGGGGCATTGGGGATGGACTTTGGATCGACCCGCGCGCCCGCTGCGGGGCCCTCGGCATCAAAGGCTTGAACCTGGGCATTCTTGGTGCTCAGTATCAAGTTTCCCGAAAAGTTCTCGGGATTCGCTTTGCGGACGATCAGCATCGCCCTGTGCCGAGTGCCGGGATTCTGAAGATGTATGAACCGGCCAACACCAATCTTGTCTGCGGTTGAGAGCGGATCGGGGTCTACGCCCGCCTGTGTCCGGCTCTTGCAAATGTCGAGGGTTACTTCCACCGATGTCATCGTATCGGTAGCCGGTGGGTTGACCGGCTTTGACCCAGGCGTCAGCGAGAGCTGAAGCGTTATGTCCTTTTCTGCGGCGCTCGGGGTCTCGCCCTGAGCGTAAATCGTGACGGTAGAGCTGAGGACCCAGCCCGCAAAGACTTCGCCGGAGAAGAGCTCTATTCCTCCGGCCGGCGCGGTGAAAAACCGAACCTTGTCTTGGCCACTTACGACCGTAAATGTCCCCGTCCCATCAAACGCCTGGTCAGTACTCAGCTTGACGGGCTGTCGCGTAGGTTGGGTTGTGTAGGGTTTCTTTACCAAGACCACCGGCGACGCCGTAATGATCGGCGTTATAACGCCCACCGCAGACACCGGAGCCGGGCCAAGAGTCATGCCACAAGCCGGCACAACGGGGTTCGAGTTGTCAAAGCAGGCGTTCCCATCGGCGCCTGCGTCAGCCAATCCGCCATCTTTTGGGCTAGGCTTTCCGTTCGCCATCCGTTGTAGCTCCGGAATTCAAATATTCGATAGCTGCTCCTTGCAGTTGAGTCACTTTCGTCGTGGGATCCCGTAATTCCGGGTCATTCAGAATCTCTGACGCCCAGATCAAGTTGGGATCGCTGTCGAAATCACTGCCGAGGGCAATCATGAGGTCAATGTACTTACACACGTCGCGCTGGCCCCTGATACCGTAACTGGCAGCACGCTTAACGCCGTGTTGAATCAACTCCCGGGCCTTCGGCTCACCCAGGGATTCAAGTTCGCTCGGAAAGCACCGCTTCAAATGGGCCACCATTCGATCTTCAAATTTCTGAGCGGCAACCTTCGAGAACACCGCCATTTGTTCTTCGCGAATGCTAAGCATGGCATCTCTTCTGGCTAGCAAGCGGGCGCCTAGAGTCGCCGCACGCAGAGGGCATGGGACGGAATGTGCGCCTTCTTGCATTCCCGCTTCTTATCCGCCCCCAGCAAGTCAAGGTTTACTGCTTCTCCTGGCGTATCGTCAGCATGGCTCATTCACCGTGGAGTCACCGACGACTGGGTTTTGTCCGGCGAGATGGCAGCCGCAGCCCCTGCCGCGGGAGGGCCCGACGGCGCCAAGTGCCAGATATTCGATTTCATTTCGGTCCCCTGCCGGACGAATTCCAACAGCGATTCCGGTTTCTCGTCCTCCGCCGCGAAGCGCCAGATGGGGCCGAAGAAATAGTTGATCTCTTCCGGCGTGCAGGTGGGCAGATAGACCCGCAGCACGCGCGGATCGTAAAAGCGAAAGTACACCTGGTCGCCGTCCGGCATGTTCACCATCAGGAAGTGGCGGAAGTGGTGGCGAACATCCGGAAAGGCTAAATTGCACGTCAGATAGATGCCCCAACTCTTGCCCCAGCCTTTGGTGACCAGCTTCTCCAGCAGCTTCGACCACGGAGGCAAGCTCACCAAGTACGGAGCAAAGAGGGTCAATTCCGCTTTTGACCAACCCTCATAGAGTGACTCGTATTGCGCTCCGCCTTCGAGCATCCCGGCCGCCGGGGGTTGGAAGGTGGGGTCCGCAGGGCCGGGGTTCTGCGCCTCCCAGGCCTTGCGGGCTTCCTCTTTTGCCTCAGCAAGCATTTTGTAGATTTGGGGCGAGCGGGCGGCGTCGAGTATGGCGTAGAGCGGTTGGAAGTCGGCCCGCAACACCCCCAGCAATCGCTCCTGCGGGGTGGGTTCCGGCGCTGCCGGAGCGCTGGGAGGCGGCGCAGGGGCAGGCGGCGTGGAATCGGGCGCGGGTGGCGCGCTCTCAATGGGCTTGAGGCGAAGCGGCGCACTGAGCTCCGCGGAGCTTAAGAAGGGCACAGGAGCGGCCGGGGGGGCGGCGGGCGGCGCAGTGAAAATCTGATCGCTCTCGAGGTGGACGGTAAACTTCATTTCCCCCGCCGAGATTTCGTCCCCTTCCTCCAGGACGGCTCCTTTCACTTGTCGGCCGTTTACCCAAGTGCCGTTGCTGCTGTTCAGGTCCAGGATCCGAGCCGTGTCCGCGTCGCATTTAATGGCAAAGTGCAATCGCGATATGAGTGGGTCCTGGGGGAACGCAAACTCCGCCGGACTCTTCCGCCCGATGCGCACGGGAGCGCCCGGCTCGATGACGATTTCCCTCCCGGCTTCGGACCCGGTTCGAATTTTAAGAACCAGCCGCAACTCGCTATCCTCATTGGGCGGCAGGACCTGCCGCGCTGGTCAGGCCCTGTCAACCCGGGCAAGGCTTGATAAAGGGCGTCCCATTCTGCGCGCTTGAGGCCAGCGACTGCGCCGGTGCAGACCTCATGCCCTGAGCGCCGAACTGCATGACAGCGGCGTCGGGAGCCACCACAAGCTGCCCGGGCGTCCAAGTGTCCGTACGACTGGCGCCGGCGGTAATCCCCTTTCCTTGGGTTTCGGCAGGACCTGAGGCCGGGCTGCCGCCTCCCCCGCCGCCCCCACCCCCGCCGCCCGCAGGCGGGGTTACCACCACCGCCCCAGGAGAGCCCATGCCGGCCTCGCCGATCATGACCATCGGGAACCCCAAGACAATCGTCCCGCCGTGGACCGTCGGATCGCCCATGCGGGCGGCCATCAGGAATTCAATCAGCACGGTGGGCGAGCCCATCATGATCATGTCCGGCGGTCCCACGCACACCGCCATGTCCGTCATGCGCGCCGCCGGCAGGAACCCGATCAGCACCGTAGGTGCGCCCGGCGCGACGATGGGCCCACCCACGTGCGGAATAGGTGGAACCCCCGGGGTGACCATCGGGCAAACGTGCATGTCGGTAAGTCGAGCGGCTGGGGGCACGTTAGGATTTCCGATTTTGGATTTTGGATTTTGGATTCATCAATTTCACGCCCGGCAGTACTTCTACCCATCACTACATCGAACCACTGGCAATTAATCACTGACGACTGACTACTCTCAACTGACTACTGACAACTTCGACTTACATCTTGGTTCCCTTGGAGCCATCGTCGGCGGTATCAGGAGCGGTCGGGGCCGTCGGGGCGTCGGGGCTATCGGGCGAACTCGGGCTCGAGGGGCTCTGGCACACGGCAGGATCCGCCGGGGTGGGGGCTCCGCCACTATTGATGAGAACCATGGTCCCCATAATGGCAATGCCCGCGGCCGTAATCGAGATGAAGCCGCCCGGCCCGACGATAGATACTCCCGTTGCACCGCCCATAATATTGACCGCCATGCCGCCCGTGAGGTTGATATTCATGCCGGCGGTCACATTGACATTCTGGCCCGCTTGCTGATTATAGTCCATACCGATCTGCTGCGAAACACCCTGCGCGGCCATCTCGTTGATGCTGCCCGTAACTTGCCGCGAGAAATTTTGGGTGATGGATTCATTCTGGTTGCCGGTTACGCTCAATGACACGTCGCCAGTCACGCTCTCCTTGACGTCGCCCGTCACACTCCGGGAATCGTTTCCGCCGACCGATTCCTTGCGGTCACCGGAAATATTCACCGAATGATTCCCGGTAACAACTTCCATGTAGTTGCCACCGACCTGGTGCGACTCGTCACTCGTGATTTGTTCGTTTTGCTTACCCCCCACTTGCAGGTGCTTGTCCGTATTGACTTGCTCAAACTGGCTGGCATTGACGACCAGGTGGCGGTTGTTGCCAATGTACTCGCGCGAGTCGTTCTCCACGCGGTGGTCCATGTCTTTCTCGGCATTGATGAAGATCTGCTCGCTGCCCTTCAGGTCTTCGAACCGGATTTCGTTATAGTTGGCGGCGCCGCCGCCCTTGGAGCTGCGCGATTGAGTGGTGCTGCGCGTCTGGTTGTCCGGCAGGGTATAGGGTGGCATTTGGGAGGCATTGTAAACACGTCCCATAATGATGGGCCGGTCCGGGTCACCTTCGAGAAAGTCAACAATCACTTCCTGCCCGATGCGAGGAAGCGAGATGGCTCCCCAGTTCTGGCCGGCCCAGGGGCTGGAAACGCGAACCCAGCAGGAACTGTTCTCATCGTCCGTGCCGACCCGGTCCCAGTAAAACTGCACCTTGACGCGACCGTATTTGTCCGTCCAGATTTCTTCGCCCGATTTGCCCACTACCAGCGCCGGCTGCGGTCCCTGGACGAAAGGTTTGGGAGTGACGCGGGCGGGGCGGTAGGTTACCGCCGACGGAATGCACGTGAATTGGTTTGAGTATTGCTCCGTACCCGTCGTACCCGCCGTATATGTCGCCCCCACCGAGGCGACGTGCTGGACTTCGCTGAGGATGTAGGTGGTATTCTGATCCGCACGATCGTGGTCCTCAAGGGTAAACTGGTAGCCGGACACAAACCAGCGGCACGTGCTCGACCCGGTCGCCACCATGTAACTGGCCTCTTCTTCCTCGATGCGAAGCTTGGCCACCGCCGAGCCCTGATCCACTGTTTCGTAAAGACCTGGGTAGTCATACAGTTCAAGACTCTTGCTGGCAGCGAGATCCACGACCGTGGGCGCATCGGCAAGCAGATTGGTGGAGGGCGTGGTGAAATTGTAGTCCTCCACCGTGTACTTGCCGGTGCGGAGCTCCTGTTCGATGTGCCAGGATGTGACGACATCGTAATTGTCCACGCCGGCGCCGAGATCGTAGCTGGCCGTCGATACGTCAGGGCAATTCACGAAGGCGGTGGGGGCGTCCGCGAGGACCATCGTATGCTGGCCTTGGGTGGTGTGGTCGAAATAATAGAAGATGCCGTTCTCCTCCATGAGCCGTGACACAAAGTTAAAGGAAGTCTCGCGGTATTGCACGCAATACTCAAGCGTGGGATAGGTGCCGGTCAGCTTCTTCTGGAACTTCGGAAAGGTGGAAAACAGGCCGAACACCTGGGTGATGATGTCCGGCACGGCCAGGTTCTGGAAGATGCGGCAATCGGCCTGGCGGGTCAGGAACCAGAGCCAGGGCACTATCTGAGCAGTGTAATGGGTGAAATAGCGGTCATCGGTGCCCTTCTGCGCGAACCGGCTGACGTAACCGTTGATGTAACGCGGAGTGCCGTCCGCAAGCTGAATGGTAACGGTGACATTCTGCCCGACAATGTCGTTAAAGGTTATGGAGTCATTGTCGTAGGCGAGCATTTCCAACTCGTAGCTGAAGAGACGCGAGATTCCCTCGTGTCCGGTCAGACTCTGCAAAAGCAGAACGTCCGTGCCGAGAGGGGTATCGATCGACAGTAGGCGGTTGGCTTGAGTGTACGATGACCCTGAGGTTCCCACGTTGCTACCCTTCCTTTAAACCTTTGGTCCAACCACGTTCAGGCGTAAACAAAGCTTCCGTCTTCACCAATCCCGATGTGAATGCGCTCCATCGGTTCGCCCGTCGCCATCCGACCCAACAACTGCCGTGAAATCTCTGGCAGCAGGGTATTGGTCAAGATGTTATCGACGTTGCGCGCGCCGCTCTCCACTTCGGTGCAGCGTTTGGCCACTTCGTTGACTAAGGCGTCGTCGTAAGTCAGGTCGATCTTGTGGTTCTCGTGGATTCGTCGCTTGATCCTGCCCAGCTTCAGGTTGATGATCAGCTTCATGCTCTCATCGCGAATCGGCAAGAAAGGAATGATCACCAGGCGGCCCAAGAGGGCCGGCTTGAAGAGCTTGTTCAGCTCTGGCTTGAGCGCCTTCACCAGGCCCTCCGGGCTGGGCGTGGTCTCCGGGTCGGCGCAGAGCTTGGCCATCGTATCGGTGCCGGCGTTCGTGGTGAGGATAATAATGGTGTTCTTGAAGTCGATTTCGCGGCCCTCGCCGTCTTCCATCATACCCTTGTCGAACACCTGATAAAAGAGCTCCATGACGTCGGGATGTGCCTTTTCGACCTCATCAAGCAACACCACGGAATAGGGCCGGCGGCGGACCGCTTCCGTCAGCACGCCGCCCTCACCATAGCCGACGTATCCGGGAGGCGAGCCCTTCAAAGTTGATACCGTGTGGGCTTCCTGAAATTCCGACATGTTGATGGTGATGAGGTTGCGCTCGCCCCCATAGAGCAGGTCCGAGAGCGCCAGCGCCGATTCGGTCTTACCGACGCCGCTGGGGCCCACCAGCATAAAGACGCCGATCGGCTTGTTCGGATCATCGAGACGCGCCCGGGAGGTGGAGATCCGCTGGCTGATGACCTCAAGGGCATGCATCTGCCCGATCACCCGTTGGCCGAGAAGCGAAGGCAGGGAAAGGACGGTCGAAATCTCGTCCTTCATCATTTTTCCGGCCGGAATACCGGTCCAGGCGGAGATGACCTCGCCGATGATTTGCGCGTCGAGTGCAACCTGGATCATTGGCGTCTCGCCTTGCAAGGCTTTGAGTTCGGCTTCCGCCTTGGCGAGGTCAGCGCGCAAGACGGCGGGATCAACCTTGGGCGCTGGAGCTTCGGCAGGGGTCTTCGCCGGGGCAGCGGCAGCCGCGCCCGGGCCGCCACCCACGGCGGCTGTGGCGCCGGCGGGCGGAACCGCGGCAGGCGGCGGCGAGGTGGCCGCGCTCGCCGAGGCGCTACCCGCCTCGAGTTGCGCGCGGATCTCGCGAATTCGCGTCACCAGTTCCCGCTCTTTTTCGAAGCGCGTGCGCAAGCCCGCCAAGCGCGACTCGGTTTCGGCCTTCTGTTGGGCAATCTCTCCCAGCCTTTCACGATGGTCCGCTCCCACGGCGGTCTCGCGCTCCAGGATACGCTGTTGGACAGCCAGGTCGTCGATTTGCCGGACGCAGTCTTCGATGGCGGGGGGGGTGGCGGTCTGTCCCAGAGCCAGCCGCGCGCAGGCGGTGTCCAGCACACTGACGGCCTTGTCCGGGAGCTGGCGTCCGGCGAGAAAGCGGTGCGACAGGTGGACCGCCGCGGTTAGTCCCTCATCCAGAATTCGGATGTTGTGGTGTTTCTCCAGAGAAGGGAGGATGCCTCGCATCATCGTCATGCACTGGGTCTCGATGGGCTCCTCCACCTTTACCACCTGGAAGCGCCGAGCCAGCGCCGGATCCTTTTCGAAGTACTTCTTGTATTCCGACCACGTCGTCGCCGCGATGGTCCGCAGCTCTCCCCGCGCCAAAGCGGGCTTAAGCAGGTTGGCAGCATCGCCCTGACCAGCCTGTCCGCCAGCGCCGATCATCGTGTGGGCCTCGTCGATGAACAAGATGATGGGGATGGGCGAGGACTTGACTTCCTCGATCAGGCCCTTCAGCCGGTTTTCGAATTCGCCCTTGATCCCCGCCCCCGCCTGGAGCAGAGCCAAGTCCAGAGTCCGCACGGTGACGTTCCGAAGCGGCGGTGGCACGTCACCCTGGGCGACGCGCGCGGCAAAACCCTCGACAACCGCGGTCTTACCCACCCCAGCTTCCCCGGTGAGGATGGGGTTATTCTGTCTGCGTCGCATGAGGATGTCGACGACCTGACGAATCTCCGAGTCCCGCCCCAGTACCGGATCGAGTTTCCCGGTCTTGGCTTTCTCGGTGAGGTTGACGGTGTACAGATCCAGGTTAGGAGTTTTGCCCCCCGCTCGCGGTCCACCCGACGGGACACCCGGTCCGGCAGCCGCGGCAACTGCGGCCAAGGTCTCTTCGCTTGAACTTGCGACAATCGACATGAAATCTTTGCGCAGCGCTTCCGCCTGGATTTTCTGGAACTCGCGGCTCACGTCGCGCATCAGCCGCACCAGTTCGTCGTTCGTCGCCAAGGCGAGGATCGTGAAGCCGCTGCGGATCTGCCCGGCTCCGTAATCGAGCGAGCCGATGGTCCAGGCCTCGGTCATCATCTTGATCAGCGTGGGGCTGAGCGCCGGCGTGCGAGCATTGCCCGTCTTCAACCGATCAAGGGCACGGGCGAGCTCACCCGTGAATCTTGAGGTGTCAACCTCGAAATGTTTGAAAATCGGCGCGGCATCGCTGTTCGAGGAGTCGAGCAATTTCATCAGGTAATGCTCAACCTCAATATCGTAATGGGTGCGTGCCAGGCAGAGTCCCGCCGCCGCCTCGAGCGTGCCTCGAGTCGTGTCGTTGAGTTTTCCAATCAAAGCCTTCAGGTTCATAGTCATCCCCTTTCCCTTGCCTCTAACGCCAGTACGGTGTCACCGGGGTCGCGCCCAAAGGGGGCGGATTTTACCCATGATACCCACCCGAGTTGTGGGCCGGCTGCCTCATCCGCTCCAAGTTCGCAGGCCGGGACCGTCTCACGTTTGAGGACCAGCTTAACTTCAAAATCGAATTCTTCGTTTGAAAAGAACCGCACCCAGGCTCGCAAAGGTTCCCAGCATGAGCCATCGGGTAGGAAGTCCCGGTACCTCTCGAGACTCAGTGGCCCCAGGATGATCCGCACACTGGACTGTTGGTTCCAGACTTCGTCGCCCACCACGGCTCCAAAACCCAGCTTCTCGCTCTCGCTCGAACCCTCGGACAGGCAGCACTGGGTCGCCGTGTCCAAGTGATGCCAGCCTCCTGAAGACTGCTCGATCTCGACCGGAACCTCAAAGTAATCGGCGAGAATCTGCTGCAAAGCCTGGGCGGAGCGGGGGCGCTGCCCCAACAAGCCAGCATAATAGAGGAAGGCGTCATCCGGGACGGCCTGGCGATTCTGCAAGGCGTCCGTACCTAACCCCACCAAGCTGAGGAGTTGGCGAGAAAAGCGGTTGCGCTCGCCTCGCTCGTAGGCGACGTCGAAGCGGTACTTTCTCCAAGCCTGATAGAAAAGAGAGATAATACGATGGTTGAAAATGTCGAAGAAGTCGCGAGGTGATGTGTCATGAGCTCGCAACCTTTCGACGAGCAGCGCCGTATAAGGATTCGGCAGCACGCCCTCGGGACCCGTCAGGCCCATGAAGTTTACGGTCATGGGCACCGGCCCCTTCTCGGGCCAGTCCATCGCCTGAATTTGGCTGGCCGGAAACGCCAGTGAGGCGTGAACGCCGAAGTGCGCAACCTCATTGGCTGGGGGCTCAAACTTGCCGACGGGCGCCCGGTCGGGAAAAAGCCTTTCCAGTAGGCACACCGCTTGGAAGAAATCAAAGCGGAAGGGTTCCCGCCGAAGCTTCATGCCCAGTTCGGAGG
>Ga0181524_10005011_pt1 | contig 12011 bp, 6 predicted proteins | sample PEATcosm2014_Bin_34_FD_119761 | JGI IMG/M metagenome (GOLD analysis project Ga0181524, IMG submission 119761) | Peatland microbial communities from MTU Mesocosm Facility, Houghton, MI, USA - PEATcosm2014_Bin05_60_metaG | ecosystem: Environmental > Terrestrial > Soil > Wetlands > Peat | place...
GAAGCCAATCTATTATAGTATACCAGAAAATTTCACCCCGGCCAATCGGTTTTTGAGAGCGGTCCTTGAGGAAAAGGGCACGCATGACATTTTTCTGACACCCGCACCGTCAAGCTTGCCACAGGCAAGCCGGCAGGTGGACGCATGATCCTCTAAAACGGCGCGGCGGGAGCCGCAACGGGTGGTTGGCTCACCTGGCACGGTGATTGCAAACGACCATAGGCACGGACATCAATATTACCTTCGGATGAGGAGCCGCATGATTTACCTGGTTGGGTTTTCTCCGTTTCCACTTCAGGACTCCGACGGGGTAGATATCTCGCCCCCCGCGATCGACCCGCAAGCCGGGGGACCGGCCGGCCGGACAGTCACATTCCTCGGCGTCCTGATGCAACAGGTCGCGCAGCTCAGCGGGCAACCGGCGGCGAAGCAGCTTGCTCCGGCTCCCGCGACTCTGCGGGTCACGGAGCCGCCGTTAGGCCGGTCAGGTAGTGAGAAGGGCGCGGCGGGCAATGTTGCCATGAAGGAGGCGCTCCGCTTTGTCCTTGAGCATGAAGGAAGCCGCTACGTGGCGAGTGACGCGGGCAAGGAATCATCCAAATACGGGATCCTTCAGGCTACCGCCGCCAGGTGCGGCTACAACGGGGACGTGCGGTACATGTCGCGGACTGAGGCAGAGGCGATCTACCGGAAAATATGGGACGAGTCAGGCAGCCGGAACCTGCCTGCGGGACTTGCGCTTGTCCACTTCGATACCTATATGAACAGCCCCCAAGCGGCGAAGAAAATGCTGCAAACATCGGGAGGCAACACGGACACGTACCTGCGGCTCCGCACACAGCGGTACGCCCGCCTCTCCCGATTAAAACCGGCGAGATACGCGCAGTATATGAAAGGCTGGATGAAGAGAATCCACGATCTTCGCACCGTGGCGGCGCAAATCGGGCCGTCATTCACGAGGGCATCCGTATGACATGGTGAGCGCCATGTTTTCCCCGCTATTTCCTCCTCTAGCTGAAAGGCAGGGGTTTTAAACCTCTGCCTTTCAGCACCCCCCTCCCCGGGCGTAAAGACAATGGAAAGAAGTGGACTCGTCACAAATGGCGAAGAGAAGTGAAAAGCGGCCGGCCGCTGTGTTATATAGTAGTGAGTATGGCATCAACCCGCCGGCGGGCATCGAAGAAGAATACCGGAGCCCCAGAAACCCTGACGCCTTCGTTCCCGGCGTCGGCGGGCGTGGCTTTCATGCACGGTTTTCCGAAGACGGTCTTCGAGGAGGCCCTGCGTCTCTTTTTCAGGCTCTATTTCTGCCTCGTCCACCGCGTCAGGGTCGAAGGCCTACAACGCGTACCAAGGAACGCAGCCAGGCTCGTCGTGATCGCCAACCACGCCTCCCTCCTCGACGGCCTGCTTGTCTGGACGTACCTCAAACTGCCGTTCAAGATCGTCGTGGACCGGACAGTGGCCGCTAAACTCCTCTTCCGCCCCTTTGCGCGCAACAGCCATACCATCGAGATCGATTCGATGAACCCCTATGCCCTGAAGGAGGTCACCCGCCTGGTAGCGGGGGGCACGCCCCTCCTCATCTTCCCGGAAGGCCGCATGACCCTGACCGGCAGCCTTATGAAGATCTATGACGGGACGGCTTTTGTCGCGCTGCGCACCGGCGCCTGGATCCTCCCCCTCTACCTCGGCACGTACGGCACGCTCTTCGCGAAAAAACACCCCGGCCGCACATTCTTCAGCCGCGTCGCCATCACCGTCGGCAGACCCCACCCACCCCTGTCTCTCGACCATCTGCCCCGCAACAAGAGGAAGCAGGAGGCCACGAGGGCCATCTACCGGATGCTCTCCGAAGTCTACCTGGAGGCGCGTGCCGCGCCGTCGACCCTCGGGCGCGAGTGTATCCTCAAGTGCAGGGAACATCGCGGGAGGCCGCTTTTTGACGACGCGACCGGCAGCCGGGTGACTTACGGGAAAGCCCTTGCGGCCGCGTTTGTGCTGGGCCGTCTTTTGGCTGGCGGCAACGGGATTGTCGCCATCATGCTGCCGAACCTGACCGTGACCGCGCTGGTCTTCATGGGCCTGCAAATCTTCAGGAAAACCGCCGTATTCCTCAACTATTCTGCAGGCCGCGCCGCCATCGGGCACGCCCTTGCACTGGCCGACCCGGCCGTGGTTGTGACGTCCCGCGCCTTACTTGAGAGGATGCACATTGCGGAAGACCTCTTCGGGACCCGACAGGTTGTCTTCGTGGAAGACCTGAAAACCCGTATCCGCGCCCGGGACAAGGCGTGGGGCCTTGGGCGGAGCTTTTTCCCCGGCGGCTATCAGAAAATGTCGCCCGGCGAGGAGCAGTCGACGGCGTGTATCCTCTTCACCTCCGGCTCGGAGGGTGCGCCGAAAGGCGTCTGCCTCTCCCATGAGAATCTTATCACGAACGTCCATCAGGCGCTCTCAAGGATCGGTGTGTCGGGTCAGGACCATTTCTTCAACGCCCTGCCCCTGTTTCACGCCTTTGGTCTTACCGTGGGGACGATCATCCCGATATTCCTCGGCGCGCAGGCATTCTTTCACATAAGCCCCCTCCATTACCGCCTAGTCCCCGAGCTGGCCTACTCTAAGGGGTGCACGGTCCTGTGCGGCACCCCCACCTTTCTGAAGGGCTACGGCCGGCGGGCGAACCCCTACGATTTCTCTGCCATGCGCCATGTCTTCAGCGGCGCGGAGCGGCTCCCCGACGCGCTGTTCGACGACTACGCGAAGAAATTCGGGATACGGGTGCTGGCAGGCTACGGCGTCACGGAATGCTCCCCTATGGTGAGCATCAACAGCGCCCTTGAGCACGTGTACGGAACGGTGGGGATGGTGCTGCCCGGCATAGAGTACAAGCTTGCGGCCGTTCCGGGCATAGACGCACGCGGCGGTCGCACGGGCAAGCTCCTCGTCCGGGGCAGGAACGTCATGAAGGGGTATCTCAAGGACGAGAAGGCGAACTACAAGTACCTCGTCGAGGATGGGGGCTGGCACGATACGGGCGACGTCGTCGAGATCACCGAAGAAGGGTTCCTGAAAATCGTGGGCAGATTGGGCCGCTTTGCCAAGGTGGGCGGGGAGATGGTCTCGCTCGCCGCGGTGGAGGACGCGCTCGAGGACGCGTTCGGCGACCGCCGCTGGGCCGTGGCGGTAATCGCGCGGCCCGACGAGCAGCGGGGGGAGAGGCTTGCGGTGGTCACGAACAACCCCGGCATCGACGCAAAGGCGGTCCGGCAGGCGCTGCTGGGAAAAGGCTTTTCCGACCTGGCAATCCCGCGGGAAGTGCGCTTCATGAAGGAGATGCCGAAGCTGGGGACGGGCAAGGTCGATTACGTGACGCTGCACGGGCTGGTCGAGGGGTGAGAAGTGACGAGGGCGAGGGCAGAGGGGAATGCGTAGGAATACCGGGGAGGGCAAGATGTCCTTAATCATGCCCTCTATGCAGGGCGGCGACCTGCTGAAGCGTGCCGGACTTTACAAAAGGGCGCCCCAAAGACGATGGGAGGCAGGTATGAAAACGGGGATTCTCATATTTCTCTGGTGTGGTACAGCAGAGAATGTGACAATCGGTAATTCTCCCGTAATTCGTTTATTTGAAATCCTTTAGTTCTAGGTGTGGATTTTTGAAGAAGTTGCCGTATCACGATTGTCCGCATTCTCGATGAAGCCTCCTTTTTCAGATGATCCTCAGGCATTCAACATTTCAACCGCACGTCATCAATGTCGAATTGGAAAACGCGGTATTCTTCAAAGGCGACTTTCCTCTTGACTGTCCGTTCGGATAAGGTTACTTTTTCAAAGTATTCCTATCGATCCGGAATTCTTATCACTTCAGAACGGGAGGAGAATGACCATGTCCATAAACCAAGAAATATGGCCCTTCGTGCCCTGCGCTGCCCTTTTGGCTGCACTCGTCCTCCTGCCTTTGGTAAGCTTTGCCCAGTCACCGGTCAAGCCCTGCACCGAAGACGCGCAAGCGCCCTGGTGCAAAGCAACCAGAGGAGATCGGCCCAGCGGCTGGCTTCCACAAGGCCGTTCGGAGGTGATGTCCCGCAACGGGATCGTCGCAACGAGTCAGCCCCTGGCTGCCCAGGCGGGGTTAAGGATCTTGATGGCAGGCGGGAATGCAATCGACGCCGCTGTCGCGGCGGCGGCCGTTCTCAATCTGGTGGAGCCGATGAGCGTCGGTGTGGGCGGCGACCTCTTCGCCATCTTCTACATCGCGAAAGAAAAGAAGCTCTATCAGCTCAACGCCGGCGGCATGATGCCGACGGGGGCTACGGTTGCGCGCTATAACAGCCTGGGCTATTTCTACGATCCCAAAAACTGGGGATACGGGTCGGGCATGCCGGTCTACGGCATCCTTTCCGCACCGGTCCCCAGTGCCGCCTGGGGCTGGGACGAGGCGCTTCGGAAGTTCGGTACGATGACCTTCAAGGAAGTCCTGCAGCCGGCTATCGACTACGCCGAAAACGGCTTCCCGGTTTCGGAGGTGATCGGGGACAGCTGGCGCCTCCCCAACGCCGTTAATTGCAGCGCCAAGGGCGGCTGCACCAGACCCGATCCGGATTCCGTCAAGACCTGGTACATCAATGGAAAGCCCCCGAAGCCGGGGGACATCTTCCGGAACCGCGACCTGGCCCGCACCTTCCGTCTTCTCCAGCAGCACGGCCGGGATGTCTTCTACAAGGGGGAGATCGCAGAGGCGATCGTGGCCAAGTCCCGCGCCCTCGGCGGCACGATGACCACGGAGGACCTCGCGGGCTATTACGGCGAGTGGGTGAGCCCGCCCACGACCAACTACCACGGCTACGACGTCTACGAGACGATGGCGCCCTCCCAGGCCTGGAACACCCTTGAAATCCTCAATATCCTGGAGGTGTGCGTGCCCGTATGGGCGCGGGGAAAATCCCTGGCGGACCTCGGACCCCAAGACCCCAGGTACTGGCACCTGCTGGTAGAGGCGAAGAAGCTGGCCTATATTGACCTCTATAATTACAACTCCGACCCCAGGGGCTGGGACGCAAAGCAGCAACAGCTTTTCCGGAAGCTCATCTCGAAGGAGCATGCCGCATCGCTGTGCGGGAAGGTCCAGCCGAACGGGCCTGCGTTGATGCCGGCCCCCACGGTCAACCTGACCCGCGACGCAGACACGATCTACCTCACTACGGCGGACCGCTGGGGTAACATGGTATCCTGGGTCAACAGCAATTTTACCGCCTTCGGGACCGGCGTCACGGTGGCGGGATATGGCTTCCTCCTCAACAGCCGGGGTGCCCAGTTCACTCTCGATCCGAACCACCCGAACGCCATCGCGCCGCACAAGCGTCCCTACAACACCATATCCGCAGGGTTCGTCATGAAGGACGGCAGACCGCTCATGACAGTGGGTGTGATGGGAGGAGATATGCAGCCGCAGGGGCACGAGCAAGTGCTGGTGAACGTCCTCGACATGGGCGCAAATCTCCAGGCGGCCACGGACATGGCCCGCTTCTACCACAACGAAGTCTCGAACCAGCTTTTCCTGGAGTCGCAGCTCTTCAACCTTCCCCTTCCGGGCGGCCGCACGATGGCAGAGGCCCTTAAGGGCATGGGCCACAATGTGGCGTCCACAAACGGAAGCAGGGTGGGCGGATATCAGGCGATCATGTTCACGCCGTATGCCGACGAGCCGCGCCCCGACGCGGACAAAAATGGCGAGAGACCTGTCAACGGTTTTTACCGGGCCGGGTCCGACCACAGAAAGGACGGGGGAGCAGTCGGCTGGTAGGCCAGTCGGCTTCCGACAACAATAAACCTAAGAGCGGCAGTTGGTCTTCCCCCCTTGGAAGACATGAAAGACCTGAAAAGCCATGATAGTCAACGGATTGTGAGCATTTACGGGTATTTTTGAGAATACTTCCTTTCTTGAGCTTTGGTCTCAAAATCAGGTGGGGTTCATCCCCCGTGCCGGTTCGATTCCCGCCTTCGGCACCACATCATTCCCTGTAGTTTCACTACCTTACGATAGCAGATCCCCCTCACAAACTGTCACCGGACTATCACCGGGTTGGAGGGCAAGACAAAATAAAGTCAGACAGTAACCTTCCGGGCATACCGCGGCCTGCATGTGGGTCGTGTGCGCCACGGGGCTGCCCGGGGCATCCGCAAGAACAGATCCTTTTCCGCGCTCATCACCCTTGGCGTGATCGACTATTCCACAAGGGCAGCCCTTCTTACCTTTCTCCCGTTTCTCCTCATCGGGAAAGGCATCCCTCGCGAGAGCGTCGGTTTCGCACTTACCCTGACCTGCGCAGGTGGAGCAGCCGGCAAGTTCATATGCGGGGTCATGGCGGAACGGATCGGGGTCATCCCGATGGTCATCATTGACGAACAAGGGAGAGAAGATGTATAGTGTAAAATTGACCGGCGTTGCCTTTCCGGCTGGAATGGGGAAAACTCGACTGGCATACGTACCCGGGGTCGATTCAGCGCCGCCGGGGATAGACGGCCCAGGGCATTGGGAATAAGGATGGGTGCGATGGGAGATAAGAGCAAAAAGGATAAGGACAAAGGGCAGAAACAGAACATCGTAAAACAGAAACAAAAAGCGGAAATCAAGAGTCAGAAGCAACCTAAAAAGGGTTCTTGACAGAAATCATGGTGGAGTGCCGGCTTTGCCTTGCCGACCAACTGACCATTCCTAAGAAAATGGCACAGCTGTCGACAGTCCTTACCGCCATACCGGACGTCCTCCTACCTTAGCAGGGGTCTGCACGCGATCTCTCCATCACTAGCAGAAGGCCACACTAGATCATTATTGACGCGAGAAGCACCTCCCAGCCCCGATCTTTGTCCCCCCTGGAGACTTATTCCACCCTCGCGCCATGCTTTCTCACGGTAGTCGCTGTCTCCTTCCTGCGGTCCTCATTGAAACTTCTTAGTGTATAAAATGCGCATAACTTCCTGCTATGCGTCACATATCCTGCTTTCCCTATCGTGAAAATAGGAGAAAAGGAGAGGACAGGGCACCAACTTTCAGTCCCCGGCACAGTGAGCTGACGTCAGTTGTTTGACGATTCATTAGTCCGCGCGTTGACACCTCCATTCACCATCCAACCGTTCATACGTCCCTTACGCGCGGACAGAAGAAACGTTCCGCGCTGTCGAAAAGACTTTTCCGCGGACTGTTCCGGACGGCGTCTTAGAATAGCATGTCCCTACCGCCCTCACGGATGAGACATATGTCCGCGAAGCGCACGTATGTCCTACTTTTTATACATATGGAGGAGACGACACATTGCACACCATTTGCCCTATTTCATGTGTTATATGGCATGTGGGCGCAGTGTGCCGCTACTGATCAAGCAGAGGGGAACAATGTTATTGAAGCAGGAGCGAACGCGGGCGATGCGACCTGCATGACCTGCATGGTCATGTCATTCCGAGCCGAACAGCACACCTGCTCTCCTTCTATGAGGAGGCGTATGGCACAGGGCAAGGAGCGGAGATTGCGCGTGGCGGAGCTGCAAGGAGTGGTACGCTTCAAACCATGCGGGCATTCTCATGGACCGGCACCGGCATCCTTCTTGCACACCTTGTGGAGCGCCGGTGCGTGGAGATGGCCGGAAAACGAAATTCGGTAAGGCGGTAATCGCGGCAGCATATGGCGCGTAAATTTGTTTTGCAAGGGAGGAATCTTGAACGTGCGTAACACTTTGAGACTTTTCAGCGTGATCTCTGTCCTGATACCCCTAGTACAACTGACTGCATGTGGAAGCGGAGGCGGAGGCGGAGGTGATCAGCAGGTTCTCTCATGGCCGATCGCCAGTCAGGTTTTCACGACGGCCGATCAGCAAGTCTTCCCCATCGCAGTATCCGCAGGCACGCCGCAGATTAACCCGGGAGACGTATCGCTCTACGCGCAATACGGTTACAGCGCCTGGCAGGCAGGGCCGCCCGGCCTGGGTTACGTAAAGCGGCCCGAGCTTGCGCCCGCCTACACGAACGCACCCAATACCGCGCGTCTCTTGTCATTTTTTGCCATGAGCGACATTCATATCGCCGACAAGGAATCCCCGGCCCAGCCGATCTACATCGCCCTGGCCGCAGGGTTTGGCTCAGGTATGTCTTCGGCCTATTCGCCGATCCTTCTCTCGACGCCCCACGTCCTCGACGCCGCCGTCCAGACGATCAACGCGTTACATCAAAAAACGCCCTTTGATTTCGGCATCTCCCTCGGTGATGATGCCAACAACACCCAGTATAACGAACTGAGATGGTTTATCGATGTCATGGACGGCAAGGTCATCACCCCTAGCTCCGGTGCTAATCTCGGAGCCGGCACTATCGATTATCAGATGCCTTTTCAGGCCGCCGGGATCAACAAGGCGATCCCCTGGTATGCGGTCATCGGCAACCACGACCAGTTCTGGATGGGCTCGTCCTATGAGGACACAAAAACCATGAATGCCCATGTGTCGAATACCATCCTCAACATGGCATATAATCTTAATCCGGCGGCGGATGCCGTAGATGGAACCGGTTACTATATGGGCGTGGTCCTCGGCTCGACTCCCTACGGGGATATCTTCGGAGCAGGGCCGGTTTCGAGCTTTCCCACGCCCCCGACGGTCGTTGCCGACGCAAATCGCTACTCCCTCGCGACAAGTACTTCCACAAGCCAGAATTGGATGCGCGAATTTTTCACGACCACTTCGAACCCGGTCGGTCACGGCTTCACCCAGGCCAACGTCGCCAATGACGTTGCCTATTATAGCTTCGTGCCGAAGTCAAATGTACCGATCAAGGTCATCGTGCTCGACGACACGTGCAAGGGATCCGGCCAGGCAAATTATGCCGCGGGTTGTCTCGACACGCCCAGGCTCACGTGGCTCGAAGGCGAGCTCCAGGCGGGCCAGGACAATAACCAGCTCATGATCATCGCGGCGCATATCCCCGTCAACCCACAAGCGGACCCCAACAACAATGTGTACTATGGTCCCTTTTTCTACACCCCCGGCACGGTCGTCACGGATGCTCAGTTGCTCGCTATCCTCCACACCTATCCGAATCTTATCATGTGGATGGCGGGGCATCGTCACGTGAACGTCGTTACCCCCCAGCCGTCACCCGATCCCGTCAACCATCCCGAACAAGCCTTCTGGGAGGTCGAGACCGCATCGCTCCGGGATTTCCCCCAGGAGTTCCGCACCTTCGACATCCTCCGCAACACGGACAATACCATTTCAATCATTGTAACCGATGTCGATCCCGCGGTTTCGCCAGGGTCGCCCGCGTGGAAGTCGCGGGGGTATGCTATCGGCGCCGCGCGGATATTTAGTAACATCCCCCTCTCGGATACCACTTCCCATGCGTACAACGCCGAGCTGGTCAAGCAATTGACCCCCGCAATGCAGGCGATAATCGCCAATTACGGAACACCGCTACAGTAGGTCTAAAATTGCGCATGTTTGAAAGGTGAGGAGGTCTGAAGCCACGGGAAGAGGCACGGCATGGCGTGCAGGAGAAGGCGCACGCACGGACATTGACCGTTGCCTTATATCTTCGCGGCGCGCAAATTTGTCTTACAAAAGAGGAATCAACCATGTGCGACAGAGGCTTTAGGTTTCTTGGTGTGCTTTTCGTCCTGATACTCCAATTGCAGTTGACTGCATGCGGCGGCAGTGGGACCAACCCCACCCCCCCCCGCCGGCAACAACTTCCAGGTGGTTGTTTTCACGGATGTTCATTTCAATCCTTTTTATGACACCACTCTTTTTCAGACGCTTCTCAATGAGGATGCCAGCCAGTGGGCGAGTACTTTTCAGACATCGAAAATAACGGCACCTTCGCTATGGGGTAACGATACCAACTACCCTTTACTTGTGCTTGCACTCTCAAGCATAAAGCAGAACCTGGGAGCGAGCCCGCTCATTATTTTCACCGGCGACATGCTTGGGCATTACCTTACGCAAACGTTTTACGAACTTTATGACCCCGCAAACTCCCAAAATCCAACCGCTGCAGACATTGCAGCCATGCAGGCCTTTCTGGACAAGACGGTTGCCTTTTTTATGCAGCAGGTGCGGTCGTCTATCGGAAACATTCCCGTCATGTTCGCTCTTGGAAATGCCGATTCATACGAAGGCCTTGGACCTGAAAGCACTTTTCTTTCCAATAACGCGGAACTTTTTTACACACAATTCTTGAATGGCACCGTAGATCAGCAGACATTTCTTAACACCTTCGAGAGTGGAGGATATTATTCTGCGGAGCCGGCGGGAACAAATTTGATGGTGATAGGACTCAATACTTTCGAGTGTTCCCCCCCTAACCAGTATCTCGGCGACACTAGCAGTGCAGTAACCGCTCAACTTGACTGGTTGGATTCGACACTCGCTTCAGCCCAGGCCCAGGGCAAAAAGGTGTGGCTCTTAATGCATGTCCCTCCGGGCGCAAATATAACTTCAACTGCCGACGCCGCTGATAGCAGCGGTCACGTAACAATTGCCACGACCACGATGATGTGGGACCAGACTTATCAGGCAAAGTTTCTCTATATACTTTCGAAATATCAGGGCCTTATAACCCAGACGCTTGCTGCGCATGCTCATATGGACGAATTCCGTATCATGGCGCCTGATAGTGTGCTTGATATAACGCCCGGCATAACTCCCTACTTCGGCAATAATCCTGCCTTTAAGGTCTTTACATTTTCTCGCGATACATTAACAGCCACCGATTACACTTCCCTGAACTATGACCTCGCCACTAACCCGGGACAGTTCACTAGCTATTATACTTTTTCGACAGCGTATTCCATGCAAACTCTTTTGAACAATGCTTTGGCGCAACTTTATCCGCTACTCGTCATGAATAATGCCGAACAGGCGCTTTACAGAGCGCACTATTTGTCCGGACATAATTACACTATTCCAGATACCAATACCATAAATCCCATTACCAATACGACCTGGCCGGTATTCTGGTGCGGCATTGGAAATATGGACGAAGCAGGGTTTATCAGTTGTGTGAACTCCTATTGATGTCCGCACACAATTATTTCCACTCGAACACTTTTGCCGGCGAAGAGTGCAAAAGAATCATCCAAGAAGGATTATGAACATGAAGAGGATTTCCGTTGTATGGTCGCTGTTCCTGGTTCTTGCCCTGACGCTGCTCGCAGGATGCGGAGGCGGTTCCGGTCCCGATTCAACCGCTCCGCTGAGCGCCGACAACATCAATCTGATCTTCGTGGTAAGCCCTGATTTGGCGTATAACGCGCCCGGTGACGTCAATCCAAGCACGGCAAACCTCACCAATCAGGGTTTACAGCGCTCGCTCCTCATGGCCACGTACCTGAAACAGCAGGTGCTGGGGACGGCGAACGTAACCGGCATTTACGCGCTCGAACCGATGACCCATTTGCAAACCGCACACAATTACCCTGACATGGCAGGCATTTGGTTCATTCAGCAGTTCGCCCTTCTCAACCAAATCACTCTCACCGGTGCGGGCGGTCCCGGCTCGTCCTTAATTACCGGCAACAGCTACCCGCTCAATGCATCGTATGCGTCAGGGTCTCTACCCAACGGAGTTGCTACGCCGTTGGTGTCCTGCCCTGGTTGCCAGGGGCTGGCTTTCAACAACACGGGAGGCGACAACACTACCCTGGTAACCGGTATCATCAATGCAAACGCCCCGGGCTTTTATGTCTTTTCTGCGCCCTGGGAGACCATCAGCCCCCTGTTGGCAAATATCAACGAGATCGAGGGTTATAAGCTGAATCTTCCTGCGACCTATATGGGTCCAAACTATGTCTATGCGATCTCCATCACGCCGCTGGGATACGTCAGCCTGGTTACCTACAACAGCAACCTGAACCCGCCTTCCGCTTACCCTGTGCTGCCATCGCCCGTGGCCAGCGCTTCATGCACGGCGCAGACGCCTTTTACCATCACAGCGACCGGAGGGATTGATGGCGTCGTACTTCC
>Ga0181524_10005012_pt1 | contig 12008 bp, 9 predicted proteins | sample PEATcosm2014_Bin_34_FD_119761 | JGI IMG/M metagenome (GOLD analysis project Ga0181524, IMG submission 119761) | Peatland microbial communities from MTU Mesocosm Facility, Houghton, MI, USA - PEATcosm2014_Bin05_60_metaG | ecosystem: Environmental > Terrestrial > Soil > Wetlands > Peat | place...
AATTCAACTCATCGTCGATTCGCAAGGCTTCCCTCAGGACGTCCGCGTGGTCCGTCGTCTCGGCATGGGGCTCGACGAAGAAGCGATCGAGGCTGTGAAGCAATACAGATTTAGGCCCGCCATGTACGAGGGCCATCCCGTATCCGTGCAAATGATCATCGACGTGGATTTCCACCTCGATTGACGGCCGCCGCGCGATGCCGAGACGATACGGCCAATCATTGACCGGTCAGGTCGGTTGATCGCTGACTCGCAGTGAGCGCGGGCGCGCTTCATGCAGTGGGAGCGTTCTCAGAAACCATGAGGGAAGCGTTAGCTGCGCCCTCGAAAACGAACTGCTTGTGCCCCTACATTGAATCGAACCGCATTCCCCGGCTTCTACAGCCGGACGCGGCGCCGCTTCATTGCTCGGCATCCTGTACCGGTTGGGTCTTCTGCTCCGCCTTTGGGTAGTAGCCTCGCTTCGTTCTCACCAACAGCGGGCCGTGACGAGGGGAACTGGCTTCGACGCGCACTGAGCGGTAGCCGCCCAGATTGAACGGCCGCGACGAGTGGTAGTCCACGACGTATTGCTCACGAATATCCCTGGCGACCTCCGCCGCGATGCTGTACACATCGTCGAGCGACCGGGGGAAGTAGGCAACTCCGCCTGTTTCCTGCGACAGCGCCTCAAGGGCGCCTCTGGCTTGCTCCGATTCTCCGGGTTCGTCTTCGAAGAGTAGTCCGATGGTATAGACAACGGGCCCGGCGAGACCCTGCACGCGGCGGATTGCCTCTTGCAGGCTAAGCCTTGAAGCGTTGTCTGATCCATCGGTGATGATCAGCAGGACCTGCTTTCGATTCTTGCCATTTCTGGCCAGTTCGTCTGCCGAAGCAGCTACAGCATCGTACAAAGCAGTCGTGCCCGCGGGATCGTAGCGCGACATTCCGCGATCCAGTGCCACCCGATCCGTCGTAAATCCCTGGTCGAGATATGGACGGTCTGAGAAGTTGACCACAAATGCCTCATCCTCGGGATTGGAGGCGTTGAGCAGGTGGTACGCGGCGGCATTCACCGTCGCGCGTTTGTCGCGCATGGAGCCTGAGTCGTCGATCAGGATGCCCATGGATACGGGCAGGTCCAGATGTTGAGCCGAATTTACGGTCTGCGGAACTCCATCTTCCCAGACGCGGAAGTTGTCTCGGCTCAAATCCATCACCGGCTGGCCTTTCGCATCCATGACCGCGCAGTTCAGCAGCACCTCATCCACATTCGCATGCAGGATGTACACGCCATTTTGCTGCTTCTCGATTCCGTTGGCTTGGCTTCCCGTGACTTGATTCGCGGTTGACTTCGTGGTTCGGCTCGCGGCAGCCGGAGCGGCAGGCGCACTGGGAGAAGAAGGCGGTATAGCCGTCGTCGTGGGGCTTACATTGATATCGGGCGACGGAATGGGGTCCCGGTCGATATCCAGCGGTGGCTGGATCTCCGGCCGCGTTGGATCATTCATGACGGCAGGATTGCCGGCTTGCGTCTGCGCCGGCGCGGCATTGACCATCTGCGAAAATACGGCCATCCCGCCCCACCCAAGGAGTGACAGAATCAGGAACATCGTCCTCGGCGCGGAATGCCGTTTCAGGAAGTAAGTCAATGGCATAGTCGTCGGCGAACAGCAGGGAACGCCATTTTATATTGGATGCAAATGGCGGCCGTCACAGCAGGGTCGGGCCGCAATCTTTATTCTGCCTCGCAGCTTATCCCGCCTCGTAGGTCGCTCAGGCCGCCTGTCCTGCCCGCGCTATTTTCAGCAAGCCCCACATTGCGGAACATTCGGGTGCTCGAATCCCCTTCGGCCGTTCCTGAGGTTCCCCTGAATAGCGCACCCCTAGTTCGAATACGTCACGCCAGGCGATATTCGATTCAGGATGCTGTTCTTCCCCACCATGCGAACGAAGAGCGTATGTGCCCCTGAGGGCAGGCTGCTCAAACTCCAGGTCCCGCTCAAGGCTGCCGGCAAGCTCCCTACGAGAATCAGATTCTGCCCGTCTGCCGAGTCGTAAACCTCAATGTGCGATACCGTGGTCAGGCTCGCGTAGTCGCTATTCGTGGCATTCAGCGTCCAGGTCAGCGTTTGCCCCGCTGTGCGGGCGCTCACCGTGTAGCAGTTGTCGATACCGCTTTCAATCTCCGTCCCCTCGTTATAGTCGTTCCAGGTAGCGACCTGCAGATATGGCAAGGCCGTGCCGGAATAATACAGATTGCTCTCGGTGAGCGAGGCCATCCATGTCTGCCCGCACTCCTGGTCCATGATGCGGCCTGTGCCCCAGTTGGCCTGGAAGCTGTTGAAGCCCTTGAATGCATCCGACCACACAAGCTGCTCAGTAGTTTCAAGAGCTGTCCCAAGAAAGTTATCCAGCGTGCCCCCAAGTGCAGCCGGAGTGATGTTCATTTTGAACTGGTCGGCCGCAGGGTCCGTTCCCGCCGGCTCCACCCAGTAATAAGCGCCCGATGAACCCTCATGCGTAAACCCGTTGGCATTCTCAAATACGATCAGCGGCACTCCATTGTCCGCGTTGTAGGGAGCCTCCGCGCAGTTTTCCGGCAGGTTATTGTTCCAGTTCTCCATCTGTATCCACACATCGGCCCACGAAGGCGCTGGACCCGTTGCGGGAATCACCGCTTCGTCGGGAAAAATCTGCACGATAGGTCGTCCATTGGATTTCAAATACGCGTCGTTGCCCCAATGCATTCCGTTCATGTAACACATGTCGTTACGAAGATGCGCAACCACGCAACTCTCGAAGTTCGCGTCCGTCAGGCCCGCGCAGCTGGCGCCGGTCGTTCCAGGGATGCCGGTCGAGGTCACCGTATACCCCCACGATGGCCCGTCATACATGATGAAATACTGCAGGCTGCAGCCCTGCGCCACGCAATCGTTCTGGTCCACGTACGATTGGAACAGCAACGTTGCCGCATCCTCGCTGGTTCCGTCGCCTTCCCAGGTCATCACTGCGCCATCGATGTGCCGGTTCTGCAAATCCTGCGCCTGCGCGGCGATCGTGTTCGGGTCATCGGACGTGTAACCTGTCTGGACATTGTTATCGCAGTAGGCCGAGCCCGCGGCCGTGCAGTACCCAAGCATCATGTTGGCGTAGATTTTGGAATTCTTACCCTGCGTCAGATAACCGTGCAAATCCTCGTCCGAAACATTCGCGGCGGGTGCATCGAAGATCGGCGTCGCCACATCGGGACGGCTATCCATCTGGCCCGTGAATGCCTGCTGGCACCGCGCCGGCAGTGAGCCTCTCGCCGGACAGGCAGCGGTGTTGTTTTCAGTTAGGGTTGAGAGCGCGATCGTGGCTTGCCCGTTAGAACCCGACCCGCCAGATCCCGAGCCACTTGTTCCGGATCCAGTCGATCCTGGCCCGGTCGAACCTGTCCCTGTGAAGCTTACGGCTGCAGAGCAACCCGCCAACATGCAAAGTATCAGGCTCGCCAGTAGAACCGCGAACCGTGAACGATCGTGCGCCATTGATTCCCCCCGGAATCGCTTTCTGATCGCGCCTATCGTTCACGGCGAAACAGAAGTCAGGGTATGTTTCGATCTAGGTTTCTACTTGCTGCAACTAACTCATCGCCATCGATCGCTCCGGCTCTTTTGCCTTCGCGCGATGAGTTCTTCATGGCCAAAGCGGGGCGCTCATCCCTGTCATGAGCGCAATGTGACCTTCTAATTGCGGCGCAACTGCCTTGACGCGCGCCGGTCTACGTGCACAGAAAAAGGGTGATCGTATCCTAGCAACGATTTCTTTCACTTACGCTTGCCCAAAAGTTGTAGCCCTCAATCGGAAACGATCTCTTGTTCCGAGCACACGCTTCCCCCTCGTCACAAAACACGAATCCAGTAGGTTCTGGAGTCAAACAACCTCTTGGAATCTTTGTTTCTGTGGGCTATGCTTTGGCGCTTGGGGTTAGAGTGCGGGAACACGAGCCGTTTGAATGTGACTTTCGTCACTCGTGTTTGAGTGCCGTCGGCTCGACCGAAGGATCTGGAGAAGACCCTGGCGGGTCCACCCGGAAAACGGCAAGAGCACGCAGGAGCGGCTACGCAATCCGGCGCGCTACCCGCGGACGCCGATGGGTGAGGCTGAGCTTATCCCAAAGGGAAATAAAAGCAATGCCTTTATGAGCTGGATGGGGAATCCGGGAAATGGCGGGCGAAGAAATGGGCACATTGCCCAAATGACCTGGCCCGTTGAGTCGCGGGGAGGCCCGCTGTGCCATCCTCCCGCGTTGTTCGCGAAAGGATGGAACACCGGTGATCCGCGCGCTCTTTTACCAGCGATAGACGGTCATCTCATCCAGATAAACGTTACCCCAGGTAGTGCCGGAGCTGATTCCGTCGATCTGAAAATTCGTCAGGATCGCCGGAGCCCACCCGAGAGCGTATGCCGAGAAAACCGTGAAGTTCAGGTCCTGCTCCGCTCCGTCGAGCCACACCGAATGGTAGGTCACCCAGCCGTTGTCGGCGTGCGAAAAGTAAATCTGCACGTGGTGCCACTGGTTGGCGCCCCAGTTGTGCACATTGCACGGAGCATAGGAATGCAGCCAGGTGTCATTCGATTGTGTCGGAGATCCGCCGTTGACAGCGTAATCCCACCGCTGGATCCAGCTGTCGCACTGGAATCCCATAACCACGGTTTCGCCGTTGCGCATCGTCTGGTTCAAATCGAACTCCAGATTCGAGAAGCCATTCGCATTCGTGGCAATATAGACCCACACATCGTAGAAAAAGTTCTCCGACGTCGTGTTGTCATCGAACTGCGCGGAGTACCGCTCCCCGCCGAAATCGTTGAACTGGTTCGCGAAGAGCCTGGCGGTCCCGGTCAACGAAGGCGAACTGACCAGGCTCATTGTCCCGCTCGAGGAGCCGGGCGTGCCGCCGTCATGGATCGAGGTCCAATTGCCCATCGTCTGGATGCTGCTCACCTTCACGGCGTAGGCCGGAATCACCGAGGTCGCGCCGCCGGCCGCCACATCGATTGAAATATCGGTTACGCACACGCCTCCCTTATCGTTCCAGACCTTTACGTGCAGGGTGTGCGAGCCAAGGGGAGCACCCACCGGGCCATCGATGTACTGTGCGGCCCACATCGACGTTGAAGAACTATTATCCAGCGAGTATCCGACCTCTGTAACCGGCAGCGAAGAGCATGTGCTTGCTTCCATGTTCAAAGTGAAGGGAGAGGTGACCTGCTCTCCGTTGGTTGGGCTGCTGACGGTCGTCTGAGCTAGTGCTGACGCCGCCACGGTTGCGAACATCAAAAAAATATGGGAGAGATTTCGTACGAGTTTCATCTGAGATACCTTCATGAAAAGAAATAATTGCTTTTTGAGCGGGCGAGGAGTTGAGGTAAATCGCCGCGGCCATTGGTCGCGATGATCGGCTCATCGTGCGGTTTGTCGATCTCAAAGAGTTGCATCTTTGCTTCACGAGCCAGCGCATTGACCTGCCTGTTTAGTAGTGCTCGACTTACTACACACCGCTGAGGTGCGCACGGTCACGGAACCGGGCATCGAGGACGCCGGCGGCGCACAGCTTTCCACCGACGCTTTTCGTGGGCGCTCGGAGTCAGCTGACAGACTTCATTTTTGAGTTGGGCTGTTATGAGCTTGAGAAACTCGCGCGCTCATCTGGCCTCTCTAATTGAAGGCCTCCAACCGAATGCTGATGCTTGCGGTTCTGTTTCGGTTGCAGCCTCTTGCATCTTTCAAAAAAATTCTTGCGAGATCCCGATCCAAACCCTCATTTGCAACGAAATCTCAGTAATCTAGTTATGCTCTGACCGACAGGCAATCGGTCGCGGAAGTTGTTACAGCAATCCTTGCACGCCGCACCGTTTTGGGCAAGTGTTTCTTTGCGTACGCTCTATCGCCTGTAAACTCGCCGGTTACCCCACGCTCCCGACGGATTTTCCGCCCCCAACAGATCTATCCTCGGGGCGAATATCGGCTTCACCCGCGGTATGGACATCGATTACCACCCTTGATGCGAGCGCATCGCGTCCACGCAATGCCCAATAGCCAGTACTGCTCTGCCACCATTTCCCCGATTCCGATGGCCTTCATAAAGAGTGCATAGGTCTCAAAATGCCGGGGTGCATGCGGACGGACTTCAGATCGGGGTTTATTTGGCAGGTCCTCCACATCAAGCCAATACTGCATAGCGGAAGACGGGGCAGATCCGCTTCGGGAGCCAGCTCCTGCATTTAAAGACGGAGCTGCGCAGCCTTCTGCGCGACATTGCTACCGGGCAGCCTTTCGGCGGCATCAAGGACCTTACTATGGTAGAAAGCGAGGATTTCAGGCGCGTCTACCGTGTGTTTCAGCATTCCGCGCGAGATCGCTCAACTCATCCGTGAAGACACAAACCCGATCACCCGGAACGATGAGATTTGCGGCTCGCTTTTCGAAGTCGTCCAACTCGTCACCATCGTAGACGGCCGGTTCGCTGTTCTCGTAAACACGAATGGAAGCTCCACCGGCGAGGTCGATACGACGGGTTGGAAACTGACCACCGGGGCCTGCACCGCCGGTTAGGTCGATCATGGTACGCGCAGCGTAAGGTGCTTCCGGATCAAAGATGGAGATTTCGGCGGTACGACCACTGGAACTGCGCTCCAGCTCTTCGACGACCGCCTGCAGGCGGGCGATGATCGGCTGCGCTCCATCAAGTTCACCGGTCAAGCGCAGTCTTCTCGTCAGCTGGGTAGCGCGAGGGAGGCTGCACTGAACCATCCATCGTTGCGGCAGCGACCCAGTCGCAGTGCACGAAGAACGCCGGGCACTGGCAAAGCGGATGAAGCTCGACAACGTGGGCTGGCACACCTTCCGTCACACCTACCGGTCGTGGCTGGACGATGCGGGCGCACCCATCGGCGTGCAGCAGGAACTGATGCGGCATGCCGGTATCTCCACCACGGCGAAGTATGGCGATGCGCTTATGGAATCCAAGCGCAAGCACAACTCGATCGTGGTTCGCAGGGCTTTGGGGAATGAGTAATTCGGAGGGAAACCGCAGCCGGAACCGGCTCCCAAGAGGGCTTCTGAAGCTCTAAAAAGACCGCTTAAAGTGGGTTATCTTGGGTTGGCCGGTAGGCTAAATGGTTGCGGGGGCTGGATTTGAACCAGCGACCTTTGGGTTATGAGCCCAACGAGCTACCGGGCTGCTCCACCCCGCACTCTCATCTTATCAATCGAATCGACGCGGGGTCAATCATTCGCCGGCAAGGGGATTGCGCGCAGCACAACCGTCTTCGCTATAAATTCCTGTCGCCCAGCGGAATCCGCCCAGGCAATTTCCCCATGGAACCTGTTGAGAAGAAACGCTCCCGATCGCCCTAACCGGCTCTCCGCCTGACGCAATCGGCGCCAGCCCAGGTCGTACACGTCGCGAATCCTAGGGCCTGTTCACACGATTGGGTGGCGGCGAAATCAGCATCTGCGAACGCCGATCCGATTCCGCAACCTCTCACGGCTGCTTCGGGCCGGTCTCCGATGCGTCAGGCTCGCCCTCTACTGCGATGCGCAGCGAGCGCAGAAAGTGCAGGTCGTTTGGCGTAAATTTCCCCGCTTCGGCGCCCGTCCCCTCGTCGCTCTGCGCGGCCTCGTTTTCCTTCGCTGTCACTTCGTTCAGGCCGATCGTGGCTTCCAGCATCAGCAGCACATCGAAGCCGTGCTTGCGGATATCCTGCACCACGCCCGCGATCTGTTCGCTCTCGATAACCGACTCGTGGATGGCTTCGCCGAGTTGCTGAATCAGTTCACGCAGGCGCGATGTCACGGCTACCTCCAGGAGCTGCCATCCGCGTCTGGGGAAGCGCGGATCGCGAAGTCGAATCTTTCTACCTTACTTCCATTCCGGTCCAAGAGCAACCCGGGATCTGCGGCAGGCGGCGCAAAGCTCCGTGCCCGCTGCTACCATCATAAACGGTATGAGACCTCGAATCGTTGGCCGCGCCCTGGGCATCTGCGTTCGCGTCGCCGGGCGCATTGTGGGGCAGCGGGTTGCCGCTCATGCGCAATCCGGCGTTGGCGCGCCGCGCGCCCGTGTGGGCCCGTCCGTGCCGCTCGCCGCCCGTCTCCAGCAGGCCCAGGCTGCAAGCCAGGCAGTCCAGCAGATCGCAACCCAGGCCAGGCAGGAGGTCAACCGCGGCATTGGCGGATTCCTGCGTCCCTTCCGGCGCGTAGGCGGCATCGTTTGGCTCGAAGTCACCGGCTTTTTCTTTCTTTTGTTCGCCGCTATTTTCGCTCTGCGCCTGTGGCAAAACTGGGCCGGATTCAGCGGCAACCCCATTCCCCGCGATTTCGCCGTCGTCGCCGCGGCGGTCTTTCTCTATCTGGGAATCAGCGCCTTCTGGCGCGCGCACCACCGCTGACCGGCGCGTGCGTTGAACTGACCCCTGACCCCTGATCCCTGAGACCTGGCCGCCGGGTGCCCCATCCTAGCCGCGTTTTCTGCGGCTAGGGTGGGATACCACGCTCCCTATCAACTCAGTCGGGCCGGATCAAGTACACAAACGGAAGCACGCCGATGCGCCTCAGATCGGTTCGGTGAATGGCTCGGCGATAATGCGTAAACGGAGATCGTGATATTAGCCCTTGATTTCTGTCTGTTCACGGTGCTCGCACGGTGAAGTAGTCAATCCAGCAGATTATTTGGCTCCCTTGAACTTCTACAGGAGTGGTGGTATCGTTCCTGTAGAAGCACAACGGGAACATATGCCAGAGCAGAGCCTCGATCTTCCGCAGGGCACGCTCGATCTCCTGATCCTGCGAACCTTGGTCCCTGGTCCCAACCATGGCTGGGCCATCTCCGAGCGCATCCACCAGGTCTCCAGTAAGGTTCTTCAGGTTCAGCAGGGATCGCTGTATCCGGCGCTGCATCGCCTGGAGCGGCGCGGCTGGATCAAGGCTTCCTGGGGTGTGTCGGAGAACAATCGCCGCGCAAAATATTACGAACTCAGCAAGAGCGGGCGGAAACAGCTCGAAGCTGAACAAGGCCAATGGAAGAAGCTGGTGGCTGCCGTCGCCCAAATATTGGAAACGGCATAGCCAGCATTCCATGCTCATGACTCAGGAGTAGAACATGCTGAGCGATATTCTGATCCGCCTGCGCGCTCTCATTCGACGCAACGCTGTCGAGAGCGAACTCGACGAGGAAATCCGCTTTCATTTCGACCGACAGGTGGAAAAGTTCGTCCGGTCCGGTTTGCCTTCCGAGGAAGCTCATCGCCAAGCGTGCCTCATCTTCGGCGGCGCTGAACAAATCAAGCAAAGGTGCCGCGATGCCCGCGGCGTCCGCTTCATCGAAGCGCTGGCCCGGGATTTACGTTTTGGCGTTCGGATGCTGCGCAAGGCTCCAGGATTCACTGCCGTCGCCGTCCTTACGCTCGCGCTGGGCATTGGCGCTACAGCCACCATTTTTGCTGCCGCTTATGACTTCCTCTTGCGACCGCTGCCGTTCAGTCATTCCGACCGGCTCGTCATGGTGAAGCGGTACGACCCGAGGCTTTTGCAGTCCGGATGGACCGATCCACCCAGCTTCAAATACTGGCGCGAGAAAAACCACGTCTTTGAAGACCTGGGCGCTTGGAGTGAGATAACCAACTACTACAACCTCACGGGCGCGGAAGGACCGGAGCGAGTATCCGCCAAGCAAGTCTCTTCGACATTCTTTCAACTCCTTGGCGTCCAACTCATTCTGGGCCGAACATTCTCTTCCGCGGAGGACCAGCCCGGAGGCAGTCACGTAGCGGTTATCAGCCATTCGCTTTGGGAATCGCGATACGGCGGAAGCCCCGGCGTAGTTGGAAAGACAATTATCCTCAACGGCGAGAGTTACACCGTGATTGGCGTACTGCCCGCCGGCTTTCGTTTCTCCACCACTGCGGAGGACGTTTGGACGCCCCTGGGTGAGCTCTTAAATGGAGGACCTTATGGCTACTTCCTGAATGCGATTGGCTGGCTAAAGCCCGGCGTCACACTGGCTCAGGCACAGGCAGACATGGACGCCATCACCGCGCCTTGGGCCCGGCAGTTCCCCGATTCGTGGAACGCGGATCAGAAGGTAGCGGTCGAGAGCCTGCGCGACCGATACGCTCGCCAGCTTCGGCCTGCTCTACTGGCGCTGCTTGTGGCCGCAGGTCTGGTGCTGCTCATTGCCTGCGCAAACCTCGCCCATCTACTGCTGGCTCGCGCCGCTAGCAGGCAGAAGGAAATTGCCTTGCGCCGCGCACTGGGCGCCAGCCGGGGACGGATTATCGGGCAAATGCTGTTGGAGAGTGCGCTGCTGGCATTTCTGGGAGGCTTAGGCGGCTTGTTGATTGCTTTTGTGAGCTTGCGAGCTCTTTATGCTGTCCTGCCTGCCGGGTGGCAGCCGATCACGCGAGGCAGTATCGATGCTCCGGTGCTTGCCTTCACTTTGGCAATCATGCTCTTGACCGTGTTTGTTATCGGCATGGCTCCCGCCTGGAGCGCTACCGGCTACGATTTGATCGAATGCCTCAAGGAATGCCGGCGGAGTTCGCTGGCCAATATGAGCAAGCGATCGTTACGCGGAGCGCTGATAGCCGGCGAAATTGCCCTTGCTGCCATGCTGTTAACCGGTGCGGCCCTGGTCCTTGAGAGCTTCGTCCGGCTTTCGGCTGTGAACCTGGGCTTCGACTCAGACAGCGTCTTGACCGTCAATCTCGCACGGAATAATTGGGCTGGGACAGATGCTTTCTACAACGACGTACTCGAACGCATCGCAGCGCTGCCACGTGTCCAAGCGGTGGGAGCCATCAATATCAGACCTCTGTCCGGCGCCGATTGGGGTCAGGACATCATCATCGAAGGTCGCCCGCCTCGTCCTAGCGGCGACTTGATTTGGGCATCCCATCGGCAGGTCAGCCCCGGCTATTTCCGCGCCATGAGAATTCCACTTATCGATGGACGGTCATTCGCTCCCGCCGATGAGAATAAGGACGTCGCGGTGATCAGCGAAACCATGGCTAGACGCTACTGGCCCGGTGAAAATCCTGTAGGCAAACGTTTCGGGGTCAACTGCGCTAGAGCAAAATGCCGCTGGAATTCCATTATCGGTGTGGTTGGCGATGTGAAGGAATTGGGCGTGACCTCCGAACCCGTCGTTGCAATGTATTTCCTGGAGACGACACGTGGGATGACCCTGGTGGTTCGCGCAGCGCAGGCTCCGACCAATCTCATTGCCGACGTTCGCGACTGCATCCACTCTGTCGATCCCGCTCAGCCTATTGGCGATGTTCGCACGATGGACGGCATTGTCTCAGAATCCATTGCGCCTCAGCGCCTCACTATGCTGATCGCGGGCCTGTTCGCTGCCCTTGCGCTGCTGCTCGCCATGGTGGGCCTTTACGGCGTGATCGCGTATTCTGTCGCCCAACGAAACCGCGAGTTCGGCGTGCGTATGGCTCTCGGCGCGGCGAAAAGCGACATTCTTCACATGGTCGTGGCTCAAGGCTTTCGACTTGCGTTGGCAGGAATGATCGTGGGCATGGCGGGCGCTCTCGCGCTCACGCGCGCTCTGGCAAGTTTGCTGTTTGGGGTCAAACCGGCCGATCCACTTACGTTTGGGGCTGTGGCTTTGCTGCTGGTTGGTGTGGCGCTGCTGGCCTGCTATATCCCGGCCCGGCGAGCGTCCAAGATCGATCCCATGGTGGCGCTCAGATACGAATAGTCTTTCGCACCACGGCTACGAAACTCTTGCGTTGAACGACTTCTCATAACGCATAGGAGCCTGCTAAGTTCCTCCCGTGCTCTCGTAAATGTGCTTCTCTGCGGACTCTGTTTACCGGTGCGCCCTGTGATCGATCACACCGTGTCAACAGGGATTGGCGTCTCTTGACGCCAACAGCCCAACCCCCCTTCCACCCTTCCCGCTCGCTTTCCAACCCCCTAAAACCTCCGCGCGACCGGAACCTCCGCTTCGAGTGGCTCGATTCCCGGC
>Ga0181524_10005013_pt1 | contig 12006 bp, 11 predicted proteins | sample PEATcosm2014_Bin_34_FD_119761 | JGI IMG/M metagenome (GOLD analysis project Ga0181524, IMG submission 119761) | Peatland microbial communities from MTU Mesocosm Facility, Houghton, MI, USA - PEATcosm2014_Bin05_60_metaG | ecosystem: Environmental > Terrestrial > Soil > Wetlands > Peat | place...
GCCCCCGATGTCGTCGAGCCACCGTCGAGTCACCCGCATCGCGCCGGCCGACGCCGAGAGCGTCGCCGCTGCCGCCGCGTGCTTGCGCGCCGGCGGCCTCGTCGCGACGCCGACCGAAACCGTGTACGGCCTGGCGGCCGACGCGACTTCGGAAGGCGCGGTCGCGGCGATCTACGCCGCCAAGGGGCGGCCCGTCTTCAATCCGCTGATCGCCCACTTCGCCGATCAGGCGAGCGCCGAGCGCGAGGCGATCTTCGATTCGTTCGCGAAGAGGCTGGCGCGCGCGTTCTGGCCGGGGCCGCTGACCATCGTGGCGCCCGTCTCCCCGACGTGCCGGGTCAGCCTGCTGGCGCGCGCCGGCCTCGACACCCTCGCGCTGCGCGTCCCCGCGCACCCCATCGCGCGCGCGCTGATCGAGGCGGCGGGGGTTCCGCTCGCCGCGCCGTCGGCCAACCGGTCGGGGCGCGTCAGCCCGACGCGGGCGGAGCACGTCGCCGCCGATCTCGACGGCCGGATCGACTGGATTCTCGACGCCGGCCCGACGCCGCTGGGTCTCGAATCGACGATCGTCGCCTGTCTCGGCGGGACGCCGCGCCTGCTGCGCCCCGGCGCGATCGCCAAAGAGAGAATCGAAGCCGAATTGGGCGTCGCGCTGGCGAGCGGCGCCGTCGAGGGCGGCCCGGATGCTCGAATCGCGCCGGGCCTGCTGAAGTCGCATTACGCGCCGCGCGCCGCGCTTCGCCTTTCGGCGCGCGATGCGACGAGCGAGGAGGCGGCGCTCGATTTCGGCGGCGCTCTTCGCGCCAGCCCGGCGCGCGCCAGGCTCGATCTGTCGCCCGCCGGCGATCTCGACGAGGCGGCCGCCAACCTGTTCGCCTACTTGCGCGCGCTCGACGCGACCGGCGCGCCCGCCATCGCCGTCGCGCCGATCCCCGAAAACGGCCTCGGCGCGGCGATCAACGACCGCCTGCGCCGCGCCGCCGCGCCGCGCGACGGCGGGCCGTAGAGGCCGGGCTCGCGCGACCTATCGTCGCGGCGGTCGCCAAAACGCTTCCTTTTTTGCACGTTCGACTTGCGCGTTTGCATGCGCTCGGAGAATGTCCGCGCCATCGCGTGAACCGGAGAATGGACGCTCTCGACATGAATTCCGCCTTGGACTGGGATGAATTCCGACTGGTCAAAGCCATCGCCGACACCCGCTCCCTGGTCGGCGCGGCGCAGGCGCTCGATCTGAACCACTCGACGATCTTCCGTCGCCTCGGCGCCATCGAGAACGCGATCGGCGCGCGCCTGTTCGAGCGCTCGCGCACCGGCTATCAGCCGACCGCGGCGGGCGAGGAAATGATCGGGCTGGCGACGGGGATGGCCGATTCGATCATCGAGTTCGAGCGCCGCGTCGCCGGGCGCGACGTGAAGCCGACTGGGGAATTGCGCGTCACCACCGTCGATTCCATGGCGATTTCGCTTCTGCCGCCGATTCTGGCGCGCTTTCGCGCCGTCAACCCCGGCGTCCAGCTCGACCTGATCGTCGGGGCGCAGCCCCTCAACCTGTCGCGCCGCGACGCCGACGTGGCGATCCGCACCACCAACGAACCGCAGGAGGCCCTGGTCGGCCGGCGCATCGGCGTCGTGCGCTGGGCCGTCTATTGCTCGGCGGACATCGCCTCGGAGTTCGGCCGCCAGGTGATCGAGGCGGCGCCCTGGATCGGGTTCGGCGACGGTTTCGCGCCGCCGCGGGGAAAACGCTGGGTGGACGACAACATCGGCCAGCGCCGTCAGGTGTGCCGCGTCAATTCGGTGCTGGGCATGGCCGAAGCGGCGAGGGCCGGCGTCGGCGCCGCGCTGCTGCCGTGTTTCCTGGGCGACCCGCGTCCGGAGCTCGGCCGCGTCGGCGACCCCCTGCCCGAGCTCGACGTCGATCTGTGGATTCTCACCCACGCCGACCTGCGCCATTCGGCGCGCGTGCGCGCCTTCATGGAGCTCGCCGGCGCCGAACTCTTCAAGATGCGCAAGGTGTTGGAGGGTTGCCCCGACGAGGCGGAGTGAACGCGGCCCTTTGCCCGCAAGGAGGCGAAGGACGCCCTATCGCGCCGCGCGCTCGATCCGCGCCGTGCGCGTGCGCATCGTCACCAGTTCCTCCGCGGCGGTCGGATGGACCGCCATCGTCGCGTCGAGATCGGCCTTTTTCGCGCCCATCTTGATCGCGACGGCGAGGACCTGGATCATCTCCGCCGCCTCGTGGCCGAGGATGTGCGCGCCGACGACGCGCTCGCTCGCCGCGTCGACGACGAGCTTCATGATCGTGCGCTCCCCGCTGCCCGAAAGCGTCGCCTTCATCGGCTTGAAGTTGCTCTTGTAGACGTCGACGACCTCGTAGCGCTCAGCCGCCTGAGCTTCGGTCAGGCCGACCGCGCCGATCTCCGGGGTCGCGAACACCGCGTGCGCGACGTTGTCGTGGTCGACGACGCTTTTCGCCCCGCCGAACAGCCGATCGGCGAGCGCCTGACCCTCGCGGATCGCCACCGGCGTCAGGTTGATTCGGTTGGTCACGTCGCCGACCGCGTGGATCGAGGGGACGTTGGAGGTGGAGCCGCGATCGACGACGATCGCGCCGGCCGCGTCGAGCGCCACCCCGGCCGATTCGAGGCCCAGCCCTGCGGTGTTCGGCTTGCGGCCGGTGGCGACGAGAACCTGGTCCGCCTCGACGCTGTCGCCGTCGGAGAGGGCGACATGCAGCCTCGCGCCGCGCTTGTCGATCCGCGTCGGCAGGCAGCCGAACCGCAGCTTCACGCCGGCGCGCAAAAGTTCGTCGCGCAGGCCTTCGCGCATGTCTTCGTCGAAACCCCTGAGGACGTTGGTCGCGCGCATGACTTCGATCACCTCGGCGCCGAGCCTAGCGAACAGCGAGGCGAACTCGACCGCGATGTAGCCGCCGCCGACGACGAGCAACCGCTCAGGGAAGGTCGCGAGGTCGAAGACCTCGTTGGAGGAAATGGCGTGTTCGAGGCCGGCGATCGCATCGGGGACCTGCGGCCTCGCCCCGGTCGCGACGAGGATGTGCGCGGCGCTGGCGATTCGGCCTCCCGCGAGCCGAACCCGATGGGGGTCGATCAGTTCGGCGCGCTCTTCGACCAATTCGACGCCCGCCTTGTCGAGGTTGGCGCGATAGATCGCGGAGAGGCGCGAGATTTCGCGTTCCTTGGCCGCCACCAGCGTCGGCCAATCGAAGCGCGCCGGACCGACGCTCCAGCCGAACCCCTCGGCGTCGGAAAAATCGTCGGCGAAGCGACTGGCGTAGACCAGCAGCTTCTTGGGCACGCAGCCGCGAATGACGCAGGTTCCGCCGACGCGGAACTCCTCCGCGACGATCGCTTTCGCGCCGCGCTCGGCCGCAATTCGCGCCGCCCGCACCCCGCCCGACCCGGCGCCGATGACAAAAAGGTCGACGTCGAACGCCATGGCGCGAACCTTCCTTGAGCTTCCGCGCTGCGCTCGGTCGGTCCGGCGAAGCGCAAGACGCGGTCTAGAACTCGTAGCCCTTCTTCTTCATCTCCTCGCGGGCGCGGTCCAAGATGTCCGTCGACAATTTCCCACGCCAGGCGCGCGCCGCTTCGGCGAGGTCGCTCACCGCCGCCGGTTGCGCCACGAGATATTTCTTGCCGGCCGGGCTCGCGAAGAAGGCCGCCGTTTCCTTGAGTTCCTGCTCGGTCATTCGCAACGCCAGAAATCTCGCCTCGTCGGCCAGCAGGCCTTGCTCGGTCTTGAGGAATTCCGGCCCGATGGCCATCAGCGTCGCGTGCAGGGGTTCGCGCAGCTCCGGCCGCGTCGCGGTGACGGTGTGTTCCAGTTCGATGGCCATCGTCGCCACGACCTGATCGAGGCTCTGCGACATGCCGGTTTCGGCGACGATCTGGCTGGCGTAATTCAGCGCCGCCGGCGACGGTTCCTGCGCGCTCGCGCCGAGGCTCGCGAAAGCCAGAACCACGAGAGCGCCGAGCGGCGCCCTGATTTTCGATGGAAACGAAGACACGTTTTTCTCTCTCCACTGCTTGGCGGCGTTTAGTCGAGCGCGCCGAGCGTCTCGAGGCCGCGCGGCCCCGCGACGATCGCTGCGCTCGCCAGATCGAGGAACAGGCCGTGCTCGACCACCCCGGGGATGAGCGCGAGCGCGCCGGCGAGCGCTTCGGGGGCGGGAATCGCGCCGAACGCGCAATCCAGAATGTAGTGCCCGCCCTCGGTGACGAAAATCTCGCCGCCGCGCCGGCGCAGCTCGATCGATCCGCCGAGGCCGAGAGCGGCGCTGGCCCGTTCGACGCGCAGGCGCGTCGCGGCCAGGCCGAACGGGACGACCTCGACCGGCAGAGAGAAGGCGCCGAGCCGCGCCACGAGCTTCGTCGAATCGGCGATCACCAGCATGCGACGGGACGCCGCCGCGATGATTTTTTCGTACAATAAGGCGCCGCCGCCGCCCTTGATCATGCGCAGCGAGGGATCGATCTCGTCGGCGCCGTCGACCGTCAGATCGAGCTCCGGCATCTCGTCGAGCGTCGCCAGCGGCACGCCGAGCGCCTTGGCCTGGCGTAAAGTCGCCTGCGAGGTCGGCACGGCGACGACGTCGAGGCCCCGCGCGACGCTCTGGCCGAGCAGGTCGACGAAATGGCGCGCCGTCGAGCCGGTGCCGAGCCCGAGCTTCATGCCCGGGCGCACGAAGGTCATCGCGCGCTCGGCGGCTTGACGCTTGAAGGCTTCGCTTTCCGACAACGGCCGAAACTCCGCTTTTCACATCGGGCGCGGGCGCGCTCGAAAAGAGCGACGCCGGGAGGGCGCGCGGCGCGTTCCGCGTGGGATGGCCTAACGGCTCGGCGGGAGAAAGGCAACTCGCGAAGGCGCCGGCTCGCGCTTATCGGCGGGCCGCGTCGACGACGTCCTCGAATGTCCTGAGGCCCGTCCGCGGGGCGTTGACCAGGACGGCCATATTGCCGGGCGCGTGCTGGTTCTTCCACATCTTGGTGTGCGCGAGGGGAATCTTGTCCCAGGGGAAGACTTCCGACATGCAAGGGTCGATGCGGCGGTCGATGACGAACTTGTTGGCCGCCGCCGCCTGCTTGAGATTGGCGAAATGCGAGCCCTGGATGCGCTTCTGGCGCATCCACACGAAGCGGGCGTCGAACGTGAGGTTGAAGCCGGTCGTGCCGGCGCAGAACACCACCATGCCGCCGCGCTTGACGACGAAACAGGAGACCGGAAACGTCTGCTCGCCCGGATGCTCGAACACCGTGTCGACGTCCCGCTTTTCCGTGATGTCCCAGATCGCCTTGCCGAATTTGCGCGCGCCCGCCATGAACGCGGCGTATTCGGGCGAATTGACCTTGGGCAACTGGCCCCAGCAGGAAAACTCCTTGCGGTTGATTGCGCCCTTGGCGCCGAGCGACATGACGTAGTCGCGTTTCGATTCGTCGGAAATGACGCCGATCGCGTTGGCGCCCGCCGCCGCGCAGAGCTGCACCCCGAAGACGCCGAGCCCTCCCGAGGCGCCCCAGACCAGAACATTGTCGCCGGGCTTCAGGCGATGCGGCTCGTGACCGAACAGCATGCGGTAGGCGGTCGCCAGCGTCAGCGTATAGGACGCGCTCTCCTCCCAGGTCAGGTGCTTGGGCCGCGCCATCAACTGGCGATCCTGCACGCGGCAGAACTGCGCGAACGAGCCGTCGGGGGTCTCGTAGCCCCAAATGCGCTGCGAGGCGGAGAACATCGGGTCGCCGCCGTTGCATTCCTCGTCGTCGCCGTCGTCCTGGTTGCAGTGAACGACGACCTCGTCGCCGACCTTCCAGCGCCTCACCTTCGATCCGACCGCCCAGACGATCCCCGCCGCGTCCGATCCGGCGATATGGAAAGGATGCTTGTGCACGTCGAGCACGGAGACCGGTTCGCCGAGCGCGGCCCATACGCCGTTGTAGTTGACGCCGGCGGCCATCACGAGCACCAGCACGTCGTGGCTGTCGAGCGGCCAGGTCGGCACGACCTCGACTTGCATCGACTGCTCCGGCGGTCCGTGCCGTTCCTTGCGCACGACCCAGGCGTACATCGAGGCCGGCACGTGGCCGAGCGGAGGGATCTCGCCGATTTCGTAAAGGTCCTTCTTCGGCGCCGATGCGCCGCCCGCGAGCTCCGGCGCCGCGCCGCCCCGAGGGCGAGTGTTCATGACGTTCCTCACGTTGCGCGGTCCCACGCTCAAAGACCGGAACTCGCCTAGCGAGCGCGAGCGCCGATTTCCAACGGCTTATTGCACCGCAGCATGCAAACATGGCGCGGCGCAGGATGAAAATCAATCCTACTTTCGAAACATTCGAACGAGGCGAAGTCGCCCGACCGCGTTCACCGCCCGCAAAGGAATTTCAGGATATGACCAAGCGCGGAGCACAGGGTCGCGCTTTCAGACCCGCTGGGGAATTCGTGGCGCAAGAGCCTGAAGCTTGGAGACGTCGAAATGGCCGCCATGAAGCCCTTTTTTATGATGATCGACTCGCTCGAGGGATTCGAGATGGTCTGCTTTTGGCTGGCGGTGTTCGTCGGGTTCGTCCTGATCGGATTCCTGCTCGACTTCCTCATGGGCAGGCAGGGATTCGGCCCCTACGTCAATTCCGTGCTGGCGCTGGTCGGCGCATGGGTCGGGCTCTACGCACGGTACAATTACTTTCTCCCCTACGTCCGCTACGAGCCCTACTTGAGCTTCACGCTGCTGTTCGCGGCGCCGGTGTCGCTGATCTTGATCTTGAGCTTCATGAGAACGCGGGTGTTCTAACCGAGCGCGCCGCGATCGACGGCCGGCCGGTTCGAACCGCGCCATGGGCGCGACGGCGAGGGGACGGCGCCGGGCCGGGCGGCGGCGGGACCGACGGCGATCACTTCGCCTTCTCGCGGCGCCGAACCGGCCGGCGCCGCGACCCCAGAATTGGGAAGCGCAATTTTTCCCTTCACGCGGCGGGCGGAGAAAAATCAGCGCTCGCTGGGACGAGTGCTAACAGACTGAAATCGCGTCGTAATCTGTTATTTTTCGCTTGCGGGCGGGCGTCGAAGTCGCCATCATCGCGGTGTTTCGACGCTTGGGAGGCGCGCCATGGCCTCATCGGATTTTCGCCGCCAGATCGAAGGCTTCGGGCTGACCACCGCCAACATTTTCTATCGCATGCCCGACTATCCCGGCGTGCTGCAGAGCTACGTCTGGCAGCGGCACGATCTGCATCCGCATTTTCCCGAACTGCGAAAATTCCTGGATTTCTGGACGCGCGAACTCGACGGCGCGCTGCACTCCGTCGTCGTCGCCCACGCAGGCCTGATCCGGCCGGCGGAATTCAAAGCGGTCGACGGCGAGTTCCGCCTGAACTGAGCGCGGGCCGAGCGCCTCAGGGCAGGTCGAAGACGAGGATTTCGGCGCCCGGCTCTCGCGACGCGATGATGAGGGCGCTTGCACCCTCGATCGCGGCGCCGTCCCCCGCGCGGACCGGGACGCCGTCGATTTCGGCGCTTCCGCGCACGATCTGAACCCAAGCCCTTCGGCCCGCCTTCAGCGCGTGGACCACGGATTGCGCGTCGTTCAGGAGCGTCGCGAAGACGTCCGCGTCCTGATGAACGAGGAGGGATCCGTCTCGTCCGTCGTGCGAAGCCACGAGGCGCAGGCGCCCCCGCTTTTCCGCCTCGGGAAACGTTTTCTGGTCGTATCGCGGCTGAAGGCCTTGGCGCTCGGGGAGCAGCCAGATTTGCAGGAAATGGACGGGATCGACTTTCGAGGCGTTGAATTCGCTGTGCCGAATGCCGGTTCCGGCCGTCATCACCTGCACGTCGCCGGGCCGGATCACCGATCCCGCGCCGAGACTGTCCTTGTGCGCGAGGGCGCCCTCGATCACGTAGGAAAGAATCTCCATGTCGCGATGCCCGTGCGCGGCGAACCCCGCGCCGGGCTGGACTCGATCCTCGTTGACGACGCGCAGCGGTCCGAAGCCCATGTGCTTGGAGTCGTGATAGTTGGCGAAGGAAAACGTATGGCGGCTATCGAGCCACCCGTGGTTCTCGTGCCCGCGCGATTGAGCCGGGCGGACCGTAATGGTCATGGGAGCCTCTCCTGGAGCCGGGCGAGCGCGACGCGCTCGCCCGGCCCGTTGATTAGATTTCTCGCCCGATGAGAGCGTCCAGCGAATAACGCCCGCCGCCGCGAACGACTAGGGAAAGCGCGACGACGCCCCAGAACAGCGGATATTCGTAGCCGCCCGCCGTCCAGAAGAACCCGATGGGGAGGTGCACCTGCACGACGGCCACCGCCATGACGCCGAACACGAGCGCGGCCACCGGGCGCGTCAGGAACCCCGCCGCCAGCATCAGCCCGCCGAAGAACTCGATCAGACCGGCGAGCAGGGCGAGGGAGGCGGGCAGGCCGAGCTTGGCGGCGAAGAATTGCCCGGTCGCTTCGACGCCGTAGCCGCCGAACCAGCCGAACAGCTTCTGCGCGCCGTGGGGGAGCAGCAGGAGACCCGCGGTGACGCGCACCAGGGGATCGGCGAACGGCGAAAGCGCTTTGGCGATCGTTCCGAGGGCGGGAACGATCGGCTTGACGGTAGGATAGGTTGCAAGGGACATGGGACACCTCTTGGCGAAAAAGCGCCGGGCGACTTCCTCGCCGGCTTGTGGCGAGGATTTAGCTTGCGGCGGCCGGCGGGACAATCCACATATGGCGAACAACACTGTTGCTGACGGGGCAACAATATGGATCGCCTGACCGCCATCGAGGCCTTTGTCCGCGTGGCGGAAGCCCAGTCGTTTTCCGAGGCCGCCCGGCGCCTTCGCTCGTCCAAATCCGCCGTCAGCCGCAACGTCAGCGCCCTGGAAACGGAACTCGGCGTCCGCTTGTTTCAGCGCACGACGCGGTCGCTGACCCTGACCGAGGCCGGACGCGGCTATTTCGAGCGCGCGACGCGCATCCTGGCCGATCTCGAGGAAGCCAATCTCGCGGTCAGCCACTTGCAGTCGGCGCCGCGCGGGCGGCTGCGCGTCAGCGCGCCGATGAGTTTCGGTTTCCTCCATCTCGCGCCGGCGCTGCCGGATTTTCTGGCTCGCTTTCCCGAGGTCGCGGTGGACCTCGCCATGAGCGACCGGTTCGTCGATCTGGTCGACGAGGGTTTCGACGTTGCGGTGCGCATCGGCGCGCTGGAGGATTCGAGCCTCGTCGCCCGCAAGCTCGCGCCCATCCGACGCGTGGTGTGCGCGAGCCCGGCCTATTTCGAGGCGCGGGGCTTTCCCCGCTCGCCCGACGAGCTGAAGGGCCACGAGTGCCTCTGCAACAGCAACATCGCCTTATCGCAGGAATGGCAATTCACCGCGCCGGACGGAAGGTTTTGGCCCGTCGCGGTCAAAGGGCGCCTCAGCGCCAACAACGGCGACGCGCTGAGGGTGGCGGCCCTGAAGGGCCAGGGGCTCGCCAATCTGCCGACGTTCATCGTGGGCGGCGACCTGCAAGCCGGGACGCTGGTGACGACGTTGGACGAATTCATTTCGCAGCATCTGGCGATGAGCGCCGTTTACCCGACCTCGCGGCGCCTGTCGCCGAAAGTGCGCGCCTTCGTCGATTTCCTCGCCGGCTGCTTCGGCCCGCGACCCTATTGGGACCTGGTGGAATGAGGGGCGGCCTCCGGCGCTCGCCGGCCCCGCTAGCCCCGCCGGCGATTTTCTGCGATTGTGCTCTGCACAAATGAGGCCTCGGCGAGACGGAGACGACGCGGAATGCAGGCGGGCGGCGATTCGGGGTCGGCGGCGAAGCGCGACAAGCCATGGATTTTCCGCACCTATGCCGGCCATTCGACCGCGCTCGAATCCAATCGTCTCTATCGCGCCAACCTCGCCAAGGGCCAGACCGGGCTCTCCATCGCCTTCGATCTGCCGACCCAGACCGGCTACGACAGCGACCACCCGCTCGCCCGCGGCGAGGTCGGCAAGGTGGGGGTGGCGATCTCCCATATCGGCGACATGCGCGCCCTCTTCGAGGGCATCCCGCTCGCCTCGATGAACACCTCGATGACGATCAACGCCACGGCGCCCTGGCTGATGGCGCTGTACGTCGCGGTGGCCGACGAGCAGGGCGCGCCGCGCCAAGCGCTGACCGGCACCACCCAGAACGACATCGTCAAGGAGTACCTTTCCCGCGGCTCGTACGTCTTCCCGCCCGGCCCGTCCTTACGCCTGACCAAGGATCTGATCCTCTTCAGCGCCCGCGAGACGCCGAAGTGGAACCCGATGAACGTCTGCTCCTACCATCTGCAAGAGGCGGGAGCGACGCCGGTGCAGGAGCTGAGCTACGCGCTCGCCACCGCGATCGCCGTCCTCGACCGCGTGCGCGAATCGGGCGAGGTCGACGCGGCCGGCTTCGCCAACGTCGTCGGCGGCCTGTCGTTCTTCGTCAACGCCGGCATGCGCTTCGTCACCGAGCTGGCGAAGATGCGCGCCTTCGCCGAACTTTGGGACGAGATCGCGCGCGAGCGCTATTCGATAGCCGATCCCGCCAAGCGCCGCTTCCGCTACGGCGTCCAGGTCAATTCCCTGGGGCTGACCGAGCAGCAGCCGGAGAACAACGCCTACCGCATTCTCATCGAGATGCTGTCGGTGGTGCTCTCCAAGAACGCGCGCGCCCGCGCCGTGCAACTGCCGGCGTGGAACGAGGCGCTCGGCCTGCCGCGCGCCTTCGACCAGCAATGGTCGCTGCGCCTGCAGCAGATCATGGCGTTCGAGACCGATCTTCTCGAATACGGCGACATTTTCGACGGCAGCGCCGTCATCGAGGCGCGCGTCGCCGAATTGAAACGCGAGGCGAAGGCCGAGCTCGCCGCGATCGACGCGATGGGCGGGGCGATCGCAGCGATCGAATCGGGCGAGATGAAGCGCAAGCTGGTCGAATCCAACACCCGCCGCCTGGAGCGAATCGAGCGCGGCGAGCAGCGCGTCGTCGGCGTCAATTGCTTCACTTCGAGCGAGCCCTCGCCGCTGACGGCGGGGACAAGCGCGATCCTGACGCTGTCGCCCGAGGTCGAGGCCGAACAGGTGGCGCGCCTGAAGGCCTGGCGCGCGACGCGCGACGAGGCGCGCGTGACGGCGGCGCTCAAAGCCCTGCGCGCCGCGGCCAAGACCGGCGCCAACATCATGCCGGCCTCGATCGAGGCGGCCAAGGCGGGGGCGACCACCGGCGAGTGGGGCGCGGCGTTGCGCGCCGAATTCGGCGAATACCGCGCGCCGACCGGCGTCAGCCCGCGGGCGCGCCAGGAGGCCGCCGATCTCGACCCCTTACGCGGCGAGATCGAGCGCGTATCCCTGAAACTCGGCCACCGCTTGAAGTTCCTCGTCGGCAAGCCCGGCCTCGACGGCCATTCCAACGGCGCGGAGCAGATCGCGGTGCGCGCCACCGACGCCGGCATGGACGTCGTCTACGACGGCATTCGCCTCACCGCGCAGGAGATCGTCGAGCGCGCCGGACAAGGCGTCGATTGCGTCGGCCTGTCGATCCTGTCGGGATCGCACCTGGCGATGACGCACGAGGTTCTGGCGCTGATGCGGGCGGCGGGCCTCGGCCACGTGCCGGTGGTCGTCGGCGGCATCATCCCGCCCGACGACGCGGCGAGGCTGCGCGCGGAGGGGGTGGCGGCGGTCTACACGCCGAAGGATTTCGCCATCAACGGCATCATCGGCGACGTCGTCGCGCATGTCGAGCGCGCGTTCGACGAGCGCTCGCGGCGCGCCGGAGCAGGGTTGGTTTGAGGCGGCGACGACGCGGGGCGTGCGGCCGGCCGCGGGCGCCGACGCGGGGGCCGCATGATTCGCTTCGCGGCGCTCGGGGCGTGGAGCGCGGTAAGCGCATCGCGGCGGAGGCGGCGGCCAAGTCGACCGAGGGCGCCGCCGTTTTCGGGCGCGATGGTTTCTTTCCAGTGACTTGCGTGACGATTTTCCGCCGCGCCGGCGCGCGGCGAGGCC
>Ga0181524_10005017_pt1 | contig 11992 bp, 11 predicted proteins | sample PEATcosm2014_Bin_34_FD_119761 | JGI IMG/M metagenome (GOLD analysis project Ga0181524, IMG submission 119761) | Peatland microbial communities from MTU Mesocosm Facility, Houghton, MI, USA - PEATcosm2014_Bin05_60_metaG | ecosystem: Environmental > Terrestrial > Soil > Wetlands > Peat | place...
CGGCGGCGCTGAGCGAGAACCGTGGGGGACCACGAGCACAGGTTGCCGGCGGTCAGCGGCCACTGGTGTCACAGCAAGGCTCTACCAGGTGGGTCCCCGGAACGCAAGGTCAGGAGATGCCCGGGCCTCCGCCTAGAGCGGCTTGGCAGGCTCTACAGGGCTTGAAAGTTCGGGAAGAACCGATGCCACTTGTCATCGCCTCACCCGGTGGCGGCAGAGCCCGGCGACGGCAACGGCAAGACTGGAGGCGTAGATCCCCCCGGGCCACAGGCCCATCGCCAGTGATGTCGAGCTCATCGCCTGGCCCATTCGAATCGCCTCGATACCGCCGTCGGCCGCCCGGCGAGCAGCCCGCCATCGACCTGAAGCGTCGCGCCGTTGACATAGGCAGCGTCATCTGAGCACAGCCAAAGCACAGCCGGTGCGACGTCGTCGGGTAGGCCCGTCCGGCGCAGCGGGATCGTACTGGTCACGCGTTCGCGAACCTCCGGGTCGGACAGGTACTTGCGATTGAGCCCCGTCTCGATCCAGCCCGGCTGAACGACGTTCGTCCTCACGCCCAGTGGCCCCCACTCCCAGGCCATGCACATGGCGAGCATCTGCAATCCCGCCTTCGAGGCACAGTAGAGGCTCTGCCCGTCGTAGGCGTCCTCGGCTCCGGGCGACCCGATTACGACGATCGAACCGCCGCCCTGCGCCACCATCTGGCGCGCCACCGGCTGGCCGCAGTGGAACAACGCCCACTCGTTCACACGCTGCGCCTGCTCCCACATCTCCTGGGTCATCTCAAGCAGGGGCACGACCGGACTGATCGCGGAGTTGTTGACAAGCACGTCAAGGCGGCCGTGACGCTCGACGATCTCGGCGATCAGCGCCTGCGCGGCGGAGGAGTCGCCGACGTCGGCGACGGCGGTCTCGGCGGACCCGCCGGCCGCCACGATCGCCTCCACCGTCTCGGTCGCCCGCTCTTCCGCCCGGCTGTTGACCAGGACAAGCGCGCCCTGCTCGCCGAAGGCGAGCGCTATCCCGCGCCCGATGCCGCGACTGGCGCCCGTCACAAGGACAACCTTGTCGGCGAGGGACTCATAGCGAAGCGCCGTCATAAGAAGTGACCTCCCCAGGCATCGTAGTCAGCGTCGAGGAAGACCGTTCCGCCGTCCACGACCCTCCCCCCCGCAGATGCACTACAACGGCTCTGGGTATATCGAGAGCAGCTCTTTCCTTCTGACACAACGACTTCTGGGCGACCACGAAACCGCGAGACGCGCCCGATGATCTCGAGGCCGCTTCCTAACTTCGGGGCGCCGAGACTTACGACTGCCAGATCATGAGGCTTGGAGACGTCTCGGTGACATCGTTTCGCGCCGTCCGAATCGGTGTTTCGCGAGAGGCTGGGAACCGATGACGCGCGACGAGCGACAGAAGGTAATCAGGGCGATGGCTGACGAGGAGCTCGTGGGAGAGATCGCGTTCGGGAACGAGGAAGCGTTGGCGGCTCTGTATCGCCGTCACGCCGGTTGGCTGTCCGGCCGCATCTGGACGGCCACCGCGTCTCGTGAGCTCGCCGAGGAGGTGCTCCAGGACACTTTCCTGGGCGTCTGGCGATCGGCCGCCTCGTTCCGGGGTGAAGGCGAGGTCGGGGCCTGGCTGTGGGGTATCGCCAGGCGGAGGCTTGTGAGCGCGGCGCGCCGAGAGCGACGCCACATCGTCATTCCACTCGAATGGGACAGTGGACGAGGGACAGAAGCCACCGACGATCCCTCGTGGGTGGTCGAGTCGATGGACGAGGCCGGTCGGCTCCGTCGAGCGGTTGCGGGGCTCCCCACCGACCAGCGGACCGTTGTCGAGGCGGTCCACTTCGACGGCATGTCGGTCTCCCGCGCAGCGCAGGTGGCTCAGGTGGCGCCCGGCACGGTGAAGAGCCGACTGTTCCGGGCCCGGGCTCGGTTGCGCGCGGAAATGGGTGACCGGTGAGCTGCCACCCGGACCCCACCCTCCATCCGTTGGAGGCGCTCAGCGGGGTGGGCGCAGGCGTCGTCCCGGCTCCGCAAGCGATGGAACATCTCGCTCGGTGCGCTGCCTGCGAGCAGTTCGTGGCCCAGGAGCTTCCCCTCGATCTCGACCGGGTGTTCGCGGGCGTGCTGGCCGAGCTGCATGCACCTCGGACGACCCTGCTCGAGCGGGCACTCTGTCGACTTCGCCTGCCCGTCTGGCTGGCACGTTCGGTCACGGCCACCCCGGCGCTTCAAGGGTCGTGGCTCGCGTGCTCGGTAGTCGTCATCTCGCTCGCCGCCCTCGTCGGCGGCCTGCACGGTGGTAGCGGCAACGCCGTCCCTCCCTTGTTGGTGCTGGCACCTTGCGTCGTCGCGGCGGCCGTTGCCTTCTGCTACGGCCCTCGTGTCGACCCGCTCTTCGAGCTGACCCAGGTGACGCCTGCATCCAGGACTGTTGCGCTGCTCGCCCGGATGGGAGCGGTGGTCGGTGTGAACTCGGTGGTGATCGCCGTAGCCTCGGGCCTCGCCGGCGGCCCGGTAGCCGCCTTCGCCTGGTTCCCCTCCATGGCCGCCGTCTCTCTGCTCTCCGCCGTGATCGCCGCCCGCACTCGACCGGTCGTCGGGGTCGGTGCCGGCCTGGTCATCTGGACCAGCGCAGTCCTCGCCGTGAGCAGCAGTGGCCTGCGGGCGACGTCCGCTCTGTGGGGCGCCCCGGCCCAGCTCTGCTACGGAGTCGCCGCTCTCGGCTGTGGCGCGCTCCTCGTCCACTGGATTCGGCACGAGCGCGTCTTCCTTCTTCCGTGGGCCGGGTTGTGATGACGCCTGACAAGGGGGTAATGCCGCGATGAGAGTGGTCGTCGAGAACCTCTCCCGCTCGTTCGGCTCCTCGAAGGTCCTTCGCGACCTCGACCTCACCCTCGAGCCGGGCATCACGGGCATACTCGGCCCGAACGGCGCCGGGAAGACGACGCTGCTCCGCATCCTGTCCACCGCGCTCGCCCCCTCGAAGGGCAGCATCAAGGTGGGGGGCTGGGACCTGTCGACTCCCCACGGGCGTACCGGAGCCCGCCGGCGCCTCGGCTACCTCCCCCAAGAGGTCGGCTACTACCCGCGCTTCACCGTCTTCCAGCTCGTCGACTACATCGCTGTCTTGAAAGAGCTGGACGACCGGGCGGAGCGGCACCGTCGTGTGCGAGCCGCCATCGACGCCGTCCGGCTCTCCGAGGTTGCCGGGAAGAGGATCAAGACCCTGTCGGGCGGGATGCGCCGACGTGTCGGCATCGCACAGGCGATCGTCGCCGACCCAGAGCTGTTGCTGCTCGACGAGCCTACGGGTGGGCTCGATCCCGAGCAGAGGATGAGGTTCCGCCAGCTCGTCACAAGCCTGGCGGCGGACCGCACAGTCGTGCTCAGCACACACCTCGTAGAGGACATCGCCGCGGTCTGCACGAACGTGGTGGTTCTCTGGCAAGGCCAAGTGCTCTTCCAAGGCCAACCGGCGAAGCTGCGCGAGCAGGCCGACGGCATGGTCTGGCTCGCGGACGTGGTGCCCGATTCGGCCCTGCTTTCGTGGCGGACCGAGGAGGGGGTCTTGCGGGTCATCGGTCCCCGTCCCAGCGCGGCCGCCGTGGCCATAGAGCCGACGCTCGAGGACGCCTACCTTCTGGTGACCAACTGCGCACCGACGGACACACAGCTGCGATGAGCACGCTCAGAACCGAGCTCCCGGCGCTCCACCAGGCCCAGCCGCCTTCACGTGGTCGCGTTCTCACGACGCTCACACGGGTCGAGTCCGCCAAGCTGGGAACCTCTGCGGTGCTGTGGCTTGGCGTTGTAGGCGGCACGCTGGTCTCGCTCGGGGCAGCGAGCTCTGTGTGGCCGCTGCTCACCGGTTCGGCAGGTCTCACCTACCGGCAGGCGAACATCGGGATCGGCAACCTCCCCGTCGGCGGGCTCCGCATTGATTTCCTGAGTTTTCTCCTGATGCCGAGCGGATGGCTCGTGCTCGCCGGCTTCGCCATGTTGGCGGGGACCTGGCTCGGGCGCCGCGACCGCCGCTGCGGAGCCGAGGAGCTGCTCGTGGTCACCCCGACCGGTCGTGCCGGGATCCGGGCGGCGCGACTCGGCGCCCTGGTGCTCGCCTCGTCGATCGCAATCGCCTTCGTGTTCGGTGTCGTGCTTGTCGTGCAGGCGACCTCGGGTGCCCGTGGGTCAATCGATTGGCTGATCCTCCTCGACGGCTGTCTGGGCACGACGCTGGCGTCGTGGATCGGCTATGGCGTGGGGAGCTCGCTGCCGGCTGCGTTCTCGCTCTTCGTCCCGATTCTCTACGTCGGTGGCAGCTTCTATCTGTCCGTGTGGCAAGGCACGAGCGTCCTCAGCTCGTCGATCGAGTGGCTGCTGCCCACGCCACCGGCTCCGAGCTGGTCGGCCGATCTCGGGTTCCTGCCGAACATCTTCCCCGAGCACGTCGTGTACCTGGTGGCGCTGCTGCTGCTGACTGGCGGCGCCGTAGTCGGGCTGCCGCTTCGACGTGGGCCCGAGCAGCCCGAGCGCCACCGCGTGGCGCTTGGCATCGGCGTCCTCGGGCTGGCCGCGGCGATGAGCATAGGTGCGGGGCTCCAGGCCAAGCCCGACAGTTACGCCGTCGCGAGCCCGAGCCGCGCAACTTGGGCGCCGGAGCGCTACTCGGTTCCGGACAACATCGGCTTCGACTGCTCGTGGGTAGGCAACTCCCCTCTCGCCAACTCCCCACGAGGGGCCGCGTCGTGCGACGTATCGGCCTGGTTCCACGATCACGTCCCTGTTTCGTGCGCGGCGGATCGCTCGCTCAGCGTCTGCGTCTACCGGGACTACGGAGCGGTGGCCGCCCGTCGTTTGTTGGCCGCCATGCGATCGCAGGCCCCCGTGCTCGCAGGGCTTTTCGGCCGGCCGGTCACCGTCCGCATGGTCCCGGTCAACGCGAGCTCCTGCTATGTGGGACCCGGGAAGATTGCCGTCGATGAGTCCATGATCGCCTACGGCGAGCAGTTCGTTCCCGCGTACCTCATGTCATGTGCCTTTCCAAGCCCGGAGAGGGAAGGCCTCCCCGTCGATGACCCATCCATCGGCGGCGTCACGGTCTGGCTGGCGATCCGCTCCGGGCTCGTCACCGCAAGTGCCGCGAAAGCCGCGCTCGTTTCGGAACCGGACGGGGTGACCTGCTTCGCGAACCTTGCCTGCGACCCCCAGTCGGGCGGAGTCCTGTCCCCCACCGATAGCGGCCTGTTCTGGACGCGAGCGGATATCCGAGTCGGATTGTTCCTCGAGCGATATCGGCAATCGCAAGTCGTGGCAGCTCTGCGTCCGCTGCTCCCCCGGCTGATCGATGCCACGCTGGCTCCGAGCGCTCTCGAGCACGCGCTCGGATGACCATGCTGCGCTACAGGCTCCGTCCGATCCCGTGGCCGCTCCTGGGAGCGATAGCCGCCTGCTGGCTCGCCGTCACCGATCGTTTCGGCCCTCGCTTTGGCGCGAGCACGGATATCGACTTCATGCAGGTCGCGGCCGCAGTCCTCGGAGTGCAGTTTGCCTGGCTCGTCTCCGACGACGTCGATCCACCGCTAACGCTGCTCGTCACGACACCGCGCACCTACCGCCGGGCAGCTGCCCAGCGTGTCCTCATATGGCTGGTCATCAGCACCGGCGCCCTGATTGTGACTGCCCAGTACTGGCCCGGTGGCACGCCGCGGCCCGTCCTCGAAGCAGCTCTCGCCGTCCTCGTGCTCGCAGCCGGCGTCTCGTTCACGACCGCTGCCTGGCTGGGCAGCCATCTCGGCGGGGCGGTCGCTCTTGGGGTCCTTCTGACAGGAGGCCTGCTCGTGGCGGTCGTCCACACCGGGCGCGCGGTTGCGGCGGCCAGCCCCGATCCCGCCGCGCACGCAGCGTGGGAACTGATTGCCGGACTCGTGTTGATCTGCGTGAGCCTCGTCAGACTTCAGCGCTGGAGCGTGCCACGACGAGTGGGCATGACAAAGTAGCTCCCCGGCTGGCAGTCACACACGCGACCCTCGGAGACCATGCCGGGGACCACGAGCGAAATCGCAGCCCCGCACGAGCGTGTCCTTCGCGGCACGGCGCGATGCAAACGGACGCGAACAGGCGTCACGGTTGTGGCCGCAGTCGCGATTTGCCTCGTGAGTTTCACCAAGGCCCCGAGGCCCCTGCAGCAACATCGGCCGACCGTAGCGTGCACCTCTTCAGCCGGCACGATGGCGCGCCTTCGAACGCGGCGCACACGACGCTTCACCCGCGCCGGTAGGCATGCGCTGGATGATCACCATGACCGGCACTAGGTTCGGGTGACTGCCACCGCCGGGGGGATCGCCGCGGTGCCTGCGATCATCGATCCGTTAGGCCGACACCTAGGAGACCTTGCCGTGCCCACCGATTCCCGTGCCGGACAGCCTGCCGAGCGTTGCGACCTCGTCGACGTAGCTCGCCTCGTCACCGCGTACTACAGCGAGCATCCCGACCCGTCTGTCGCCGACCAGCGGGTGTCGTTCGGGACCTCCGGGCACCGAGGGTCGAGCCTGCGGGCCAGCTTCAACGACGACCACATTGGCGCCGCCACCCAGGCGATCTGCGACTACCGGGCCGGGGCCGGTACCGACGGGCCGCTGTTCCTCGCCCGTGACACCCATGCCCTGTCGGAGCCGGCGTGGGTGACCGCGGTGGAGGTGCTGGCGGCTAACGAGGTGACAGTCCTGGTCGACGCTCGCGACGGTTACACGCCGACGCCGGCCCTGTCCCACGCAGTGCTGGCCCACAACCGCACGGTCGGGCACCGGGGCGGGGCCGCGGACGGGATCGTCATTACTCCGTCGCACAATCCGCCATCTGATGGCGGGTTCAAGTACAACCCACCCGACGGCGGTCCGGCCGGCACCGATGTGACCGCGGTGATCCAGGACCGGGCCAACGCCCTTCTTGCCGGTGGGCTGCGCGGGGTTCACCGGATTCCGATCGCCCGAGCCCGCGCCGCGGCTACCACCCACACCTATGACTTCCTCGACGCCTATGTGTCCGACCTCCCCTCCGCCATCGACCTGGCAGCCATCGCAGCTGCCGGGGTGCGCATCGGCGCTGACCCGCTCGGCGGGGCGAGCGTTGCGTACTGGGGGGTCATCGGGGAGCGCTACGGCCTGGACCTGACCGTCGTGAACCCCGACGTCGACCCGACATGGCGGTTCATGACTCTCGACTGGGATGGGAAGATCCGCATGGATTGCTCGTCGCCGTACGCAATGGCTTCGCTGATCAAAGAGCGCGACGAGTTCCAGGTCGCGACCGGCAACGACGCAGACGCCGACCGGCACGGCATCGTCACTCCCGACGACGGGTTGATGGCCCCCAACCACTTCCTCGCCGTGGCCGTCGACTACCTCTTCGGTCACCGCCCGGGATGGCCGGCCTTCGCCGCTGTCGGCAAGACACTTGTGTCGTCGAGCATGATCGACCGGGTCGCCGAGGGCCTCGGCCGTCGCCTCATCGAGGTCCCCGTCGGGTTCAAGTGGTTCGTGGCCGGGCTGCTCGACGGGACCATCGGATTTGGCGGGGAGGAGAGCGCCGGGGCGTCGTTCCTGCGCCGGGACGGCTCGGCATGGACAACCGACAAGGACGGCATCCTGTTGTGCCTGCTCGCCTCGGAAATCATTGCGGCGACAGGGAGCACGCCGAGTGAGCGCTACCGGGCCATCACCGACCGCTTTGGCAGCCCCGCTTACGCCCGCGTCGACGCGCCAGCCACCCGGGAAGACAAGGCGGTGCTCGCAAATCTGCGCCCCGAGCAGGTGAGTGCCACCGAGCTCGCCGGCGAGCCGATCATCGCCAAACTGACCACCGCCCCCGGCAACGGCGCCCCGATAGGCGGGCTGAAGGTGACGACCGCCTCGGGCTGGTTCGCGGCCCGCCCTTCGGGGACCGAGGACGTCTACAAGATCTACGCCGAGTCCTTCAAGGGGGCCGACCACCTGGCCCGCATTCAGGATGAGGCCCGCCATGTCGTCGCCGACGCCCTCCGTGGGGCCTCCAGCCCAACCCCTGGCTCACAGGACCCCTCCGGCCCGGCGATCGAGCGGCACGGCTAGGTGTGGCCCATCCCGGCGCCGACCAGTGACAGCACCGCGAGTTGGTTCACCGCTGCCAGAGAATGGTATTGACTTCCAAAGGTACAGCAACGCCGGCAAAGTACGGTACGACTCGCGCCGTATAGTCCGTTGCGGGACGCGCCGCCAGGATCGATGCGCGATAGGTCTCCCCAAGTGCATTGCCAGTCGGCGTCCGGTCCCGCTCCATTTCCTGCCCGGTACTGTCCCGGCCGTCCTCCGCGTAGAGCTCGACCCTCACCGCCTCGGGATCGAGGTCGTTCAGGAACAGCTCAACCTCGAATACGTGGTACCCCCCACGAGTCTCCACTTGCAGCTTGCCGAAATGCAGCGTGGGCCATTTCTCTTCCAAACCTTGCTGCCAGTAGACCATCTGCCTGGCGATCGCGCATTCATCGGCCATGCGCACACGGTAGGCGGCAGCAGCTGGGAGATAGCGCTGCTCGGTGTACTCGCGCACGGTGCGATTGGCGGAGAAGCGCGGTGTCAGCTGCGCCATGCTTTCCCGCATCCGCGTCACCCAGGCTCTAGGAACACCCTGTTCGTCGCGGGCATAGAAGTCAGGGACTACTTCCCGTTCGAGCCGCTCGTAAAGCATTGTGGCTTCGGCTGCGTCCCAGGCGGGGTCGTCGCCGTGCTCCCGCCCGTCCCCCAAGGCCCAACCGACCTCAGGTGTGTACGCCTCAGCCCACCAGCCGTCCAGTTCCGAGAGATTCACGCCTCCATTCACCAGCACCTTCATGCCGCTCGTGCCACTGGCCTCCCAGGGACGTCGTGGTGTGTTGAGCCACACGTCCACGCCCTGCACCAGATGTTCGGTCAACTGCATGTCGTAGTCGCTGAGGAACATGACATGGGGCCTGGCCTCGGGTCGACGGATGAAATGCATCCATTCCTGGATCAAGGCCTGACCCGCCTGGTCTGCCGGATGGGCCTTGCCGGCAAGGATTAGCTGCACCGGGCGCTGCGGGTTGGTCAACAGACCAAGCAACCGCTCGGGGTCGTGCAGCAACAGGTTTGGCCTCTTGTAGGTCGCGAAGCGCCGCGCGAAGCCCAGTGTCAACGCATCGGGATCAAACAGGTGCTCCGCCTCACAGATCGCTTCGGGCGGAGCGCCGGAGGCGGTCAGCTGCCTGGACAACCGCCCGCGAGCGTATTCGACAAGAGACTTGGTGCTGGCGGTGCGCAACTGCCAGAGCCTGGCGTCGGAGAGGCGGCGGATGTCGCGCTCCAGGTGTTCCGTCGACCCCAGCCAGCGCTCTTTGCCACAGGCCTCGGTCCAGAGGTCGTCGGCTGCGGCCGAGTCCCAGCTTGGCACGTGAACCCCGTTGGTCACGTGCCCGACGGGCACTTCGTCCGCCGGCCAGCGGGGGAACAGGGGCTCAAAGAGGCGCCGGCTGACCTCCCCATGCAATCGGCTCACGCCGTTCACTGCCCCGCTCCCCCGGATTGCCAGATAGGCCATGTTGAAAGGCTCCGAGGGATCAGCCGGGTTCAGCCGACCCAGCGCGAGTAGATCGTGGAGCCTTATGTCGAGCCTCTCCTCGGCATAACGACGCAGGTATTGCTCGATGAGATCCGGAGCGAAACGGTCGAAGCCGGCTGCCACCGCCGTGTGGGTGGTGAAGAGGTTCCCGGCCCGCGTGGCGGCCAGCGCGACCTCGAAGGGCTGCGAGGTGTCTTGCATGAAACAGCGGGCGCGTTCCAGCACGGCAAAGGCCGCATGCCCGTCGTTCAGGTGGCAGACTTCCGGTTGGATGCCGAGCGCGACCAGGAGCCGCCAGCCACCAATCCCGAGAAGGAGCTCTTGGGTGAGGCGCAGCTCCGGCCCACCCCCGTAAAGCTCGCTGGTGATCCCTCGGCGAGCCGGGACGTTGGCCGCGTCGTTACTGTCCAGCAAGTAGAGCTTCACGCGACCAACCTGGACCTGCCAGGCGCGCAGCCAAACCGAGTAACCCGGCAAAGCGATCTCGAGCCTCAGCCACTCGCCGTTCTGTTGGCGTAACGGCGTAATCGGCAGTTGTCCGGGATCGTTATAGGGGAAGAGGGCCTGTTGCGCGCCGTCGTTGTCGATGACCTGGCGAAAATAGCCTTGTTGGTAGAGCAGGCCTACGCCGACGACCGGCACACCCAGGTCGCTGGCGGCTTTGAGCTGATCGCCGGCCACGTTGCCGAGCCCGCCGGAATAGATGGGCAGAGCTTCGCTCAACATGAACTCCATGCTGAAATACGCTGCGCATGTCAGGGGCGCCTGCGCATGATGTTGCTGAAACCACGCCTCCGTCTCCGTCGCGTGACGCTTGGCTCGAAGAAGGGCAGAGATGTTCTCACGGAAGGAGGGGTCCGCCAGCTCTTGCTCAAGTTTGTCCCGCGAGACCGTCTGCAGGACAACCCAAGGGTTTTGCGTAAGCTCCCAAAGCTCAGGATCCAGCAGCCGCCACACTTCGTCGCCGGCATGGTTCCACGAAGAGCGCATATCCAGGGCGAGCTCAGCAAGAGAATCGATGCCTTTGACGTCCGTAGGTAGAAGGCTGTATATCGGGTGGTTAGCTCGCGTTTGTTTGCTCATGTGAGCTACCAGAGCTCCCGTCGCTTGTGAAAATCCTCGAGCCGGTACACCCGACCCGTGTCCTGGGTCCAGGCGACGGCCCCCCAATCCTTCAGCTGCTCAAGCGCCGAGGTCAGACTCGAGGTGTCGACGCCGTTGGCGGAAAGGGCCGAGGCGATCTGCTCGGTGCGGACCTGCACCTGGTAGCGCCCCTTCGCCGCGACGAGCACGGCGAGGATCGCTCCGTAGAGCGGGGCCGACGGCACGGTCGCAGCCCTGAGCACATGCAGTTGGTCTCGCTCGTCTGGGGAGAGAGCCCGCTCTAGGAGCGACGCGCGCCCCGACTTCGCTTCGGCCACGAAGCGATGGTAGAGGACGGCTGTAACAGGCAACAGGACCGCACGCCGATGGGCTCAGTTCCACGTCGACCTGGCGCGAACCGATCTCCACATGACCGGCGCGCCCGAGGAGATGCCGGCGCTGGCGCGCGTAGCGATGCCCGAGGTTGCATGGTTACTGCGTCTGCCACTTGTCGATCATGTGGCCGACAAGGTGGCAGCGATCATCGAGCGTCATGGGGAAGGCGATCGCGCGTCCACCCGCGTCAAGGACCTTGTGGACCTCGTCGCTATCGTCACCGAGACCTCAGTGGACGCTGAACTCCAGAGGACGGCCCTGGAGTCGGAAGCGAAACGACGAGGCATCAGCCTCCCGGGAAACTTCGATGTGCCGGACCGCCTGCTGTGGCAGACGGGCTACGCGAGCGAGGCCGGTCGCTCGCTTCTGCCGGTCGCACACACGCTCGACGAGGCGCTCGGAATCGTGCGCCCTTACCTTGATCCGACTCTCGACGGAACCGCCACCGGTCGGTGGGATCCGAAGGCACTGCGATGGGTGCGACGTGGAAAGCAGTCACCTAGGTCAGGCTTCTCGCACATCAGGTTGGCCGTGACGATGGCGTCCCGCCGTCGACGCCTGCTCCCGACAACCCGGGAACGTGACTTTCTTCGAACGCGATAGGGGCGACGCGCAGGGAACCAGCCGACAAGAGCTCCGGATAGGACTGACCCGGGGCGCACTTTGTCGAGCGCCTTCGGGATTTCGCTTCGGGTTCGGGCCCGATCTCGGCCTTTCTGACGCGAAGATTCTCTGGGGTCTGTTGGCGTCGGCTCCAGCCGTCTGACGGACTGACCTCGTAAAGGTCGCTCACTCGGTCCAAGATCCCGTCCACCCCATCGGTGAGGTGTCGATCAGCGGTCAAGGGTCGCTCGGGGTCGTAAAGGGCCGGGCCGGGAATATGGTCA
>Ga0181524_10005018_pt1 | contig 11991 bp, 11 predicted proteins | sample PEATcosm2014_Bin_34_FD_119761 | JGI IMG/M metagenome (GOLD analysis project Ga0181524, IMG submission 119761) | Peatland microbial communities from MTU Mesocosm Facility, Houghton, MI, USA - PEATcosm2014_Bin05_60_metaG | ecosystem: Environmental > Terrestrial > Soil > Wetlands > Peat | place...
GAGGCGCTTGACGCCCTCGCCCTGCATCTTGACCGCGATGTCCTTGACGTTGAGCACGATGTCGACGACGTCCTCGCGAACGCCGGGAATCGACGAGAATTCGTGCAGCACGCCGTCGACGTGGATCGAGGTGATCGCGGCGCCCTGCAGCGACGACAGCAGCACGCGGCGCAGCGAATTGCCCAGCGTCTGGCCGAAGCCGCGCTCCAGCGGCTCGGCGACGACCGTGGCGATGCGGCGCGGATCGTCGCTGTGAATGACTTCGAGCTTCTTCGGCTTGATGAGTTCTTGCCAGTTCTTCTGGATCACGATCTGTGCCTTCCGTTCGACGATGCCGCGCGCCGAGGACCCCCGGGGGTCCGGCGCGCTCAGCGCGCGGGCGCGAGGCGCCGCGGGACGATTTAAATCAGACGCGGCGACGCTTACGCGGGCGGCAGCCGTTGTGCGGGATCGGCGTCACGTCGCGGATCGAGGTGACGTTGAAGCCGGCGGCCTGGATCGCGCGCAACGCCGACTCGCGCCCCGAACCGGGGCCGGAGACCTCGACCTCGAGCATGCGCATGCCGTGCTCGGCTGCTTTCTTGACCGCGTCCTCGGCGGCCATTTGGGCGGCGAAGGGCGTCGACTTGCGCGAGCCCTTGAACCCCATCGTTCCCGCCGACGACCAGGAGATGGTGTTGCCCTGCGCGTCGGTGATGGTGATCATCGTGTTGTTGAACGACGAGTTCACATGGGCGACGCCCGACACGATGTTCTTGCGTTCGCGGCGGCGAACGCGGGTTGCTTCCTTAGCCATTGGTTCGTCCTTCAAGCGCGCGTGCGGCGCGAAAAATCCTAGAGATTCGCGAGACCTCGCGAGCGATCACTTCTTCTTGCCGGCGATCGCCTTGGCCTTGCCCTTGCGCGTGCGCGCGTTGGTGTGCGTGCGCTGGCCGTGGACCGGCAGGGAACGGCGATGGCGAAGGCCGCGATAGGCGCCCAGGTCCATCAGGCGCTTGATGTTGATCGCCACTTCGCGCCTGAGATCGCCCTCGACCATGTAATCGCGATCGATCGTCTCGCGGATTTGCAGCACTTCGGCGTCCGTCAGCTGGGCGACGCGGCGCTCGGCGGGGATATGCACCTTCTCGCAAATCTCTTCGGCCTTCTTCGAGCCGATGCCGTGAATGTATTGCAGCGCGATGATGACGCGCTTGTTGGTGGGTATGTTGACGCCTGCGATACGAGCCACGGCCCATGCTCCATTTCGGCGGCGCCCCGGCCAAAAGCCGATGCGCGGCGGTTGCAAAGCCCTCGACGTCCGGTGGAGGCCGGCCCTTGCCGAGAGACCCGAAAGCGCAAAAGGTCCCGTGCGCTCGCAATGGCGCCGGGACCCAGAACGCATTCGGGATGGCGGGTATATAGAGCGGCCGACGCCCGCCGTCAACGGGCGCCCGGCACACGGGCGCCCGGCCCACGTGTCGCCCGGCCCACGGGCGCCCGGCCCACGGACGCGCCTCGATCGGCGAGGGGACCGAGCGCGGCGCCATTTTCCGGCGCGCTTGCCTGATTTCAAGAACTTGCGAAGCGATTTTCCGCCGCCCGATGCGGCGACCCGCGCGTTCAAATTGCAGCGCAATATTGTGATACAGAGTTATTCAGTGGACTTCGGGACTTCGGGGACTTCGGGGACTTCGGGGACATGATACACATACTTCGGGGACATGATACACATTGCCGATTTTCAACGCGCGCAATCCTCCCGCCGCGCCGCTAATAATTCAATTCGTATCATGTCCCCGTAACCCCATGTCCCCGTAACCCCCCCGTAACCCCGTAACCGCGTATTGCGTCCACGTCAGCCCATCGACGCCGGGCGCGGCGGTCTTCTTCAGTCCGAAGAATCCCGCCCGCAAAACATCGACGCTGACATGATGCAGGAGCGTGGTCAGCGGCTGTGTTCTATTCCTGGTTACAGCTTCTCGTATGCGAGCCTGCGCATGTGACACGGCTTCCCGGCTCTGCGTCCGGACCGTGGTTTGCTGGTCCGCCTTCTCCTTGATCCCGCCCCTTGGCTCCACTTGCTCCTCAGCGGCGCGCGCCGCTTCGTTCGCAGGCTTCACTGCTACTATGGGCGAGTCCGACTTCTCTGGTCCGTTCATCGTCGGCTTCGGCCTCCGGCCTTCCCGGCGCGGTCCTTGCAAAACTCCGCAAGGGCGGCCCAGAGATATCCCGGTTCCCGAGCAGGAGACGTCTGCGCATGCCAGGGTCTACGACGACGCGGGGCCGACCTATGTCTCGCGATTGCGACATGGGCCGTATTGCCTTCTGCAGGACGGAAAGCATCGGCGCCCCGATGTTGGTTTTCGCCGCTCAATGGCTGGCCTACGCTATCCCCTGTCAACGCTTCGCTTCGCCCCTCACGGGACGCCACGCATGACTCGGGGTCGGTGTGGTTCGCTACGCCTTCACCGCAGAGGACTTTCACCTCATACCTCCTGCCGGTCTCCCGGCGCACCCGTCCACCCCATCACCGTAATACGTAATACCTGAATACCATGGAATACCCGTCGGTGCGGCGTTACGCCGGTGTTCGGCTTACCTCGACAATGCCCGGCAGAGCGTCCTTGCCGGCGCGCTCGCTGCACGCGCGCTCCCATGAGAACTGGCGAATGGTGTTCGAAACAGACCCGCCGCTCACGAGGGGGATGTCGATCGGAGTGGGAGGATTGGCGCGCTGGTCCGGTCGCGCCGCCATGTGGACGATGCTGATCGGTTGGTGAGGCGAGTAGTGCTCAACGAGCCATTCGCCGTCGTCCGACGCCTTCCACGGTCCCATGTAGTTGCAGGAGTCAGGCAGAAGATCGATTGGCAGGTCGTCGAGATACACCGCCATCGCGAGCGCGAGCTGATCCGATGAGAAGATGTCTGCGCCCGCTCGGATCACCTGCGCCTGCCTCCGCCGAAACGCCTCCCAATGAGGCGCATCCCGTCGGAGCGCAAAGACGCCGGAGTTGAGGGTGGGGCGTAGACCGATGCGTCGAGCATCACGCTCGGGCACGCGCGCCTTTCGGGCGTTCTTGTACAGGATGGACCTCACCTCGGCGAAGCCGAAGGCCGCCCACCGCACTCGGACGACCTGCTGGGAATAGCGCGAGGCCTGGCACACAATAGCCAGCTTACCGGTTGACGCTGCGGAAAACAGGAGATCCACGCCGGCGAAGTCCTGCACCCAGGCGTCGGCGTCGATCCAAAGGATAAGGTCAAATTCCGGCAGGTGTCGATCAAGGAAGGCTCGCGAGATTTGAGCTTTGAGGTGCTGCCGCCCCCGAATGCGATGCGCGGGAAAATCATACTCCCACTCCACGTCGAGCATGCGCACGCCGTATGCGTCGACAAGCTTCATGCGCTGGGCCGGAGTTAGGCCGCAGTCGATTACCGCGACCGGCAGCGCCTCCGCGCTGCGGAAGAGCCGTATGGAGCGCACCAGCTCTTCGACGAGGTGGAAGTAGCCTGCATCGCCCCCAGTGACGATCGTGCGCGTCAAACCTCCAGCAACAATGTCGCTGCTTTCCTTCGTCATGCGCCCACCAACCGGAGCGCCCCAGCGCTCTGGCCCCCTGCGATAAAGAACGAATTCATGCCGGACCTCATCACGTAATCCACCCCACGCCTGCTCAGGCTGTCGACTGGCGTCCAAGTTTGACGCCCAATATCCCCGGCCAAAATTCCGGCTTACAGTGATAGCGCATTTAACTTGCGCCGGGCCATTTCTCCATGGCGGTCGCGGAACAGGATCAAAATGAGCGCGCTCTCGCCGGAGCGGCGCGCGCCCCGGCCGCCATGGAGAAATCGCTGGCGCCCGCCGCTTTTGCGCTCCTGCGTCCGTTGCGCTATGGCGGCCTCTCGCCGCTTGCCTCTCCAAGAGATCCATCGTGACCCGCAAGACCCATCGACGCGGCGGCGGCCCCGGCCCGCGGGAGAAGAGCCCCGAGCGCGCCGTGGCGAACAAGGCGGACAGCCGGTCCGAACGCTCCCGCCCGCGCGAGGAGAGCCTCGACAAGTCGGCCCCGAGACCGCCGCGGCGCGAGGCGCGCTCGCCCGATGTCGTGCAGATCTACGGCTTTCACAGCGTGGTCGCGGCGCTGCGCGCGCCGCGCCGCAAGCTCATTCGCCTCTACGCGACCGCCGCCGCCGCCGACCGCCTCGCCGAGGATATTTCCGCGCGCGGCGTCGAGACGCGCATTCTGGAGGCCGACGAAATCGCGCTGCGCGCGCCGCGCGACGCCGTGCACCAGGGGCTGCTGCTCGAAGCGCGGCCGCTCGAGCCGATCGACATTTCCGAACTGCCGGCCGAGGGCCTCGTCGTCGTGCTCGATCAGATCACCGATCCGCACAACGTCGGCGCGATCCTGCGCACCTCGGCCGCCTTCGCCGTCGACGCGTTGGTGACGACCGAGCGCCATTCGCCCGAATTCACCGGCGCGCTCGCCAAGTCCGCCTCCGGCGGGCTCGAGCATGTGCCGATCTGCAGCGTGACGAACCTGGCGCGCGCGCTCGGCGATCTCGGCGATCTCGGCTATTGGCGCGTCGGGCTGGATTCGGAAGCGCCGCAGACGTTTCGCGAAGCCAGGCTCGCCCGCCCGCTCGCCCTCGTCCTCGGCGCGGAAGACAAGGGTTTGCGCCGGCTGACGCGCGAACGTTGCGACGTCATGGCCCGGCTCGAGCTGCCCGGCGCGATCAAGAGCCTCAACGTGTCGAACGCTTGCGCCATCGCGCTGGCGATCGCGAGCGACGTCCTATCGCAATCGGCCCGCGTCCCCGGCGGCGGCGCTAGTTCAGCGACGGCACCGTCTTGGCGTAGTTGAGATCGAAGGTCTTGTTGAGGAGCGGGTCGAGCGGCGTCCCCTCCGAGGCGTCGAACACGCGCACGTGAGCCGGCGCCGGCGCATCGTCGAGGCCGGCGACGCGCGCGCCGGCGCCCGGGGAGTCCGCGTAACGCGCGATCCGCGCCTTCTGCGCGGCGAGCTCGGCGGGCGAAAGCGGGACTTTCAGGATCGCCTCCGTCGTCGCGTCGATGTCGGCGCTTTCGCTGAAGACGGCGCCTTCCGGCGCATCGTTGACGCCGGTGACGACGGCGCCGAGGCCTTCGGGCGTCGCGCCGCTCACCTTAGTCGGCGAAAGCGAGCCCTCGACGCCCAGCAGCGACTCGCGCAGGCGCAACCTTTCCCCGAGCTTGGCCAATTTGGCGCCGAGCGCACCCCCGCCATCCTGCGAACCCGAGCCGGCGACCGCCAGGTCGCCAAAGACCCTCGGGTCGGCCGGTTCGAGCTCGCCGTGCTTCGAGCCGGGCGCGACGGGCGCGACGGCCGGGGCCGGCGCGGCGTCGGGCGCGAGCCTGTCCTTGGCGTCCTTCTCGATTTGCCGCCAGCGCGCCACGTTCTTCAGATGCTGGTCCAGCGTCTCCGCGAAGGCATGGCCGCCCGTTCCGTCGGCGACGAAATAGACATCCTTGGTCGTCGAGGGATTGGCGACCGCCTCGAGCGCCGCCTTGCCGGGATTGCAGATCGGGCTCGGCGGCAAGCCGCTGATGATGTAAGTGTTGTAGGGCGTCGCCTGCTGCAGTTCGACCTTGGAGATCGAATGGCCCAGGGTTCCCTTGCCGAACACCAGGCCGTAGACGATCGTCGGATCGGACTCGAGTTTCATGTGGCGGCGCAGGCGATTGATGAAGACGCCGGCGACGCGCGCTCGCTCGTCCGCCTTGCCCGTCTCCTTCTCGACGATCGAAGCGAGCGTGATCAGTTCGCCGGGAGACTTGATCGGCAGATCGACCGCGCGCTTGGCCCAGATTTCGTCGACCGCCTTGGCCTGGGCCTTGGCTATTCGCGCCAGCACGGCCTGGCGCGTGTCGCCGCGCTCGAAGAAGTAAGTGTCGGGAAGCAGCGATCCCTCGCGAGGAGGCTCCTTGATGTCGCCGAGGAGAACGTCGTCGTCGCGAAGACGCTCGACGACCTGATCGCTCGTCAGGCCCTCGGGAATGGTGAGCTTGTGTTGCACGACCTTGTGCGCGATCAGCTCGGCCTCGACCTGGCGCAGGCTGACGCCCGCCTTGAACGCGTATTCCCCGCGTTTGAGCGCGCTTCGGCTGCCGTCGATCAGCGTCATCGCGGCGAACCAGAGGGAGCTGTCGATCACGCCGGCGCGCTCGAGCTGGTCCCCGATCGGACCGCCGTCCTCCTCGCGCGTGATGACGACGACCTTATCGGTCTCCAAGGGACCGGGCTTGCGCGCCTCGATCATCGCCCAGGCGAACAGCGCCAAGCCCGTCAGCGCGCCGATCAGCGCGAACGACAGGAAGCCGCTCAGGCCGGAGAGCCCGGAGCGCCGCGGCCGGCGCGGCGGCGCGGGCGGCTCTGGCTGCGCCGGCCCGGCGGCGGCCGGGCGCGGGCGCGCGCGCGCGCCGAAGAGGCTGACGCGCGGCCGCGCCTCGGCGCCATCGCCTTGCTTCTTGGCGTCGTCGCCCTGATTGGACGTGTCGCTCATCCGGGCCTGCCGTATCTCGCCTGGCGGCGCGCTTGCGCCGCGCGCCAGTCTAGCCGCTTTTGCGGCGAAATGAAGAGACCAATCCTTCAGGCGCCGGGCTCGGGCGGCCCGCGGAAGATCAGCGAGGCGTTGGTTCCGCCGAATCCGAAGGAGTTCGACAGCGCGACGCGGATCTCGCGCCTCCTGGCGACGTGCGGCGCGAGATCGATCGCCGTTTCCACCGAAGGATTGTCGAGATTGAGGGTCGGCGGCGCGACCTGGTCGCGCAAGGCGAGAATGGAGAAGATCGCCTCGACCGCGCCGGCCGCGCCCAGGAGATGGCCGATCGAGGACTTGGTCGAGGACATCGTGGTCGTCGCCGCGGAATTGCCGAGAAGGCGCTCCACCGCCCGCAACTCGATCTCGTCGCCCACCGGCGTCGACGTTCCGTGCGCGTTGACGTAATCGATGTCGGCGGCCGACAGCCCCGCGCGCTTCAGCGCCGCGCTCATGGCGCGATAGGCGCCGTCGCCGTCGGGCGCCGGCGAGGTGATGTGATAGGCGTCGCCGGAGAGCCCGTAGCCGACGAGCTCGGCGTAGATGCGCGCGCCGCGGGCCCTGGCGTGGTCGAGTTCCTCGAGCACGACGCAGCCCGCGCCCTCGCCCATCACGAAGCCGTCGCGATCGCGATCATAGGGACGCGAGGCTAGTTTCGGCCGATCGTTGAAGCCGGTCGACAGCGCGCGGCAGGCCGAGAACCCCGCGAGGGAAAGACGGTTGACCGCCGATTCGGCGCCGCCGGCGACCATCACCTTGGCGTCGCCCAGCGCGACGAGGCGCGCCGCGTCGCCGATGGCGTGCGCGCCGGTCGAGCAGGCGGTGACGACGGCATGATTGGGGCCCTTGAGACGATGGACGATCGAGACCTGGCCGCTCGCCAGATTGATCAGGCGCCCGGGGATGAAGAACGGCGAAATGCGCCGCGGCCCCTTCTCGTGCAGCGTGACCGAGGCGTCGTAAATGCCGCCGAGGCCGCCGATGCCCGAACCGATCAGCACTCCGGTTTCGATCTCGTCCTCGTATCTCCTGGGCGCCCAATCGGCGTCGCGCAGGGCCTGGGTCGCCGCGGCCATGGCGTAGACGATGAAATCGTCGACGCGGCGCTGTTCCTTGGGCTCCATCCAATCGTCGGGATTGTAGGCGTCGGGCGAGCCGCCTCGGGGAACCTGCGCCGCGATCCGGCAGGCGATGTCGGCGACTTCGAAATTCTCGACGCGCCCCGCCGCCGAGTCGCCCGCGAGCAGCCGGCGCCAAGTGGCTTCGACCCCGCAGGCCAACGGCGTGACCATGCCCAATCCCGTGACCACGACGCGTTTCATTGTCGTTCCTTAGGCTGCGGGCGGCTGCGCGACGCCGCAAGAGGGCGCGACGCCCAAAAGTTCGCGCGCGCCCGACGCGACAAGGGCCGGACTTTCGCCGGCCCCTTCCCAGCCGCGCGCGGAACGCGGCGACCCGGCTTTCGCCGTCACTTGCCCGCGGAGGCCTTTTCGAGAAACTTCACGGCGTCGCCGACCGTCACGATGGTCTCGGCCTGATCGTCGGGAATTTCGACGCCGAACTCTTCCTCGAAGGCCATGACGAGCTCGACCGTATCGAGCGAATCGGCGCCGAGATCGTCGATGAAATTGGCGTTGTCGACGACCTTGTCGGCGTCAACGCCGAGGTGCTCGACGACGATCTTCTTTACCCGCTCCGCGACATCGCTCATTTGCATTTTCCCTTGTGCGGTCGGGCGCGATAGCCCGCCTGTGATGGATCCCCTGGGTCGACCGCCGATCGATCGAACCGTTCAAAAACCGCCCCCGCGACCGGCGCCGAACTTACGGCGGGCCGCGCCTCGAATACGATCCTGCGCGGATAGTCCCCCCGACATGAACGGCGCTTCGACGACGAAACGGCTCGATAGCATATCTCTCCGGTCAAGGCGAGAGGCGGCCCCGATGCGCTCGAGACGTCGCTCGATCTCGGCAATCGCCTCAAATCATTGCCATTCCGCCATTGATGTGCAGAGTCTGTCCGGTGATGTAGGCCGCTTCGGCGCTGGCCAGATAGACCGCCGCGGCGCCGATATCCGCGCCGACGCCGAGCCGACCCATGGGCACCGACGTCAGGATGCTTTCGCGTTGCTTCTCGTTGAGCGCGTCGGTCATCGGGCTGGCGATGAAGCCCGGCGCGATGCAATTGACGGTGATGGCGCGGCTCGCGACCTCGGCCGCCAGCGCCTTCGACATGCCGATCATCCCCGCCTTGGCCGCCGCGTAGTTGCCCTGTCCGGGGTTGCCGGTGACGCCGACGATCGACGCAATGCCGATGATCCGCCCGAAGCGGCGGCGCATCATGCCCTTGAGAGACGCGCGGGCGAGGCGAAACGCCGCAGTGAGGTCGACCGCGATCACGGCGTCCCATTCGGCGTCCTTCATGCGCACGAACAGATTGTCGCGCGTCAGGCCGGCGTTGTTGACGAGAATGTCGAGCGAGCCCATCGCCGCCTCGGCGGCCGGGACGAGCGCCTCGACCGCGTCCTTGTCCGTCAGATCGCACGGCGTCACGTGAACGCGCGTCGCGAGCTCGCCCGCCAAGGCTTCCAGAGCCTCGCGCCGCGTGCCCGAGAGCGCCACGCTTGCGCCTTGCGCGTGCAGGGCGCGCGCGATCGCGCCGCCGATACCCCCCGAAGCGCCCGTCACCAGCGCCGTCTTGCCCGTCAGATCGAACACTGCGCTCGCCTTTCCCGTCGTCTCACTTTAGTTCGCCGCGGCCGCCTTGAACGCGGCGACGTCGGCCGGCGTTCCCACACTCGAAACCGTCGCGCCCTCGGCGATGCGCTTGATCAGCCCCGCGAGCACCTTGCCCGCGCCCAGTTCGACGAAGCGCGTCGCGCCGTGAGCGCTCATGTAGAGCACGCTTTCGCGCCAGCGCACGGTCCCCGTCACTTGCGCCACGAGATTGTCGCGAATGACGGCGGGGTCGCTCACCGCGCTCGCGACGACGTTGGCGACGAGCGGAACTTTGGGCGCGCTGATCGAAGTCGTCTTCAGCGCCTCGGTCATCGCCTCGGCCGCCGGGCGCATCAGCGCGCAATGGAAGGGCGCGGACACCGGCAGCGGCAACGCGCGCTTGGCGCCTTTCAGCTTGGCGAGCTCCATCGCCCGCTCGACCGCGGCCTTCGTGCCCGAGATCACCACCTGGCCGCCGCCGTTGTCGTTGGCCGCCTCGCAGACCGCGCCGGCCGCATCGACCTCGCTCGCGGCCTGCGCGGCGACCTTTGCGACCTCGGAAAAATCCAGGCCGAGGATCGCCGCCATCGCGCCGACGCCGACCGGAACGGCCCTTTGCATCGCCGCGCCACGAATGCGCAGCAGCCGCGCCGCGTCCTCCAGCGTCAGCGCCCCGGCCGCGCACAGCGCGGAATATTCGCCCAGCGAATGGCCGGCGACGAACGCGATGTCGCGAGCGACGTCGAGACCGGCCTCGCTTTCGAGCGCGCGCATCGCCGCCAGGCTCGTCGCCATCAGGGCGGGCTGCGCGTTGGCGGTGAGCGTCAGCTCCGCCTCCGGCCCCTCGAAGATCGTTTTCGACAGCTTCTCGCCGAGCGCCGCGTCGACGCGCGCGAAGACCTCGGCGGCGACCGGAAATCGATCGGCGAGCGCCTTGCCCATGCCGACCGCCTGCGAGCCCTGCCCGGGAAACACCAAGGCCGTCGTCATCTCCGTCCTTTCGCCGCTATGCGCCGCGCGCGGAAAGACACGCCCGAACAGGGCCTGTCAAGAGTCTTGACATCGCCGACGAGGCGAGCCAGCATCCTGACCGATCGGTCAGGATTTCCCGAAACCGTGCTCGGCGCGTCGAGCCGCAGGAGAGCCGCAATGCGAATCGTCCCCGAACCGCCTGGGATCGCCGATGTCGCGCCCGCCCGCCTCGACCGCGCGACGCTGGAGGCGAATTTCGTCGACCTGCATCCGCCGCTGAGCGTCCACGAAGCGCGCGTCGAGGCCGACCGCTGCTACTTCTGTTACGACGCGCCGTGCCGGCGCGCCTGCCCGACCTCGATCGACATCCCCCTGTTCATCCGCCAGATCGCCGCCGGCAATGCGCTCGGCTCGGCGCGCACGATTCTCGAGGCCAACATCATGGGCGGCATGTGCGCGCGCGTCTGCCCGACCGAGACGCTGTGCGAAGAGGCGTGCGTGCGCGAGGCGGCGGAGGGCAAGCCGGTTCGCATCGGCCTGCTGCAGCGCCATGCCGTCGACGCGCAGATGGAGGCCGGCAAGACCCCGTTCACCCGCGCGGCGCCGACCGGCAAGCGCGCGGCGATCATCGGCGCGGGGCCGGCGGGCCTTTCTTGCGCCCACGCGCTCGCCGTCGCCGGCCACGACGTCACGATCTTCGAGGCGCGGGAGAGGTCCGGCGGCCTCAACGAATACGGCATCGCCGCCTACAAGACGCCGGACGACTTCGCCGCGAGGGAAGCCGCCTTCATTCTTTCGATCGGCGGCATTACGGTGCAACACGGCGCCGTCCTGGGCCGCGACGTCGATCTCGCCGAGCTGCGGCGCGACTTCGACGCGGTGTTCCTCGGCGTCGGCCTGGGGGCGACAAACAAGCTCGGCTTGGCGGGCGAAGGCGAGCTCGCCAACGTGATCGACGCCGTCGACTATATCGCCGAGCTGCGACAGGCCGAGGATCTCGGCAAACTGCCGGTCGGCCGGCGCGTCGTCGTCGTCGGCGGCGGCATGACGGCGGTCGACGTCGCCGTGCAGTCGAAGCGCCTCGGCGCCGAGACGGTGACGATCGTCTACCGGCGCGGCCTCGAGCAGATGAAGGCGAGCCGGTTCGAGCGCGATCTCGCGCAGACCAGCGGGGTGCTGATCCGCCCCTGGGCGCGCCCCGTGGCGCTGGAAAGCCACGGCGGCGCGGCGAGCGGCGTCGTGTTCGAGCGCACGCGCGAGGACGGCGGGGCGCTCGTCGGCGCCGGCGGCGCATTCCGCATCGAGGCCGACGTGGTGTTCTCGGCGATCGGCCAGAAGGGCGCGATCGAGGCGCTCGCCGCGGCGGGCGTCAAGTGCTCGCGCGATGGGCGCATCGTCGTCGACGCCGAGCGGCGCACCAGCCTCGCCGGCGTGTGGGCGGGCGGCGATTGCGTGGCGGGCGGGCTCGACCTGACGGTCGCGGCCGTCGAAGACGGCAAGCAGGCGGCGCGCTCGATCGACGCGGCGCTGAAATCCAAGGCCCGGAGCTAAGGGAGGACGCCATGGTCGATCTCAGCGCCAGTTTCCTCGGCATCAAGTCGCCCAACCCGTTCTGGCTCGCCTCGGCGCCGCCGACGGACCGCAAGACCAACGTCGAACGCGCGTTTCGCGCCGGCTGGGGCGGCGTCGTGTGGAAGACGCTCGGCGAGGCCGGGCCGCCGATGTTCAACGTCTGCGGCGC
>Ga0181524_10005019_pt1 | contig 11987 bp, 10 predicted proteins | sample PEATcosm2014_Bin_34_FD_119761 | JGI IMG/M metagenome (GOLD analysis project Ga0181524, IMG submission 119761) | Peatland microbial communities from MTU Mesocosm Facility, Houghton, MI, USA - PEATcosm2014_Bin05_60_metaG | ecosystem: Environmental > Terrestrial > Soil > Wetlands > Peat | place...
AAGCGCGAAACCTCGCGGCGCGCCCATTTCCCTTGAGACCGCCAGAGCAAGATCGTTTCGGCGCTTCTTATATGCGGCGACGACGCGGCGCAGCAGGTCAACCCGTTCCGTCGGACTTGTGAAACCGAAAGTGGAAAATGCCCGCTTGGCGGCTGCGACCGCTTTGTCCACGTCCGCCTTGGACCCCATGGCGATCTTCGCGAATGAGTCTTCCGTCGACGGATCGATGACATCGAGGACGTTCGGCGTCGCCGGATCGACCCACGCGCCGTCAATATAGAACTGCAATTCGTGTGACACGGAATCCTCCTTGAATGTCGTCGCCAAACGCAGTGTATTTTAACTGGTATAACGTGAGTCGCCGATTGGCGAGAGAACACGTCGCTGACGGATCAAATTTGACCAAGTACGCGCATATAGCGCGGATCGAGGGCGTCGAAGACCGGTACGCCGCCATGACAGCCGCAGGCTTCGTCCGCACAGCTCGCGGGCCGAACCGCCTTGGGAGCGATGTTGACGGCTTCCGATGCGGGAAATCGAAGCGGAGGCGGCGCGCAACAGGAACCGCTTGGATCGCAGCAGTCGTCGGCTATCGTTCGCCCCTTTCCTCAATGATTGCACGTAGCCGCCAGATGCTCGGCCGAAGGCTCTTGCAGTTCCGCCTGCAACGTCGCGTCACCGATGCCAAAATGCTCGTGCAGGTCTTCCGCTGGCCCACCTATCGGAGATCGCTTGCGGATGGCGAGGAATCATTATAATGGTTATAATCGATCGGACGGCTCGATCATATTCATCCAGGGGTGGGAGCGGATTTCATGCCAAGTTCTCGAATTCGTCTCGTTGGCGCGGCCTTTTTCGCGCTGGTCGCTGCGCTTATCGGTCCCGGCCCGCTCGCTCGCGCCAGCGACGCCATCACATGGGGTAAGCAGGGGGAGGTTCTCTCCTATGATCCTCAGCATTCTGGCGATGGAACTTCGTGGGATTTGTTCTTTCTGGTCTACGAGCAGCTCCTGAGCACGGACGACAATTTTCACCTGACGCCCGGTTTGGCGGAGCGGTGGGAACAGATTTCTCCGACGTCTTATCGGTTTCATCTCGCGCAAGACGCCGCGTTCTCAAGCGGTCGCGCGCTGACGGCCGATGACGTCGTTGGTTCATTCAAGCGGTTGTCCGACCCCAAGACAGGTGGCGTTTGGGGCAAGCAACTCGGCAAGATCGCGGCGATCGTCGCGGAAGACGACCACACGGTGCGCTTTGACCTCGAAGAGCCCAATAGCGCGTTCCTGAACGTCCTGGCCTCGGCGCCGACTTCGATCCTTCCGATCAAGGAACTCAACGACGGGTCGTTCGATCCCAAGAAGGCGCTTCTGGGTTCAGGCCCCTTCATGGTCGCCGAACACGTCCAGGACCAATATTGGAAGCTGGCCCGCAATCCCCATTATTGGCGCAAGAATCGACCGATCGCGGATGAATTCGTCATCAAGATCCTGCCCAACGACAGCACTCGCATCGCCGCGTTGCGCGATGGCCTCGTCGATGTCGCAACGTTTGACAATGCCGATATCTCACGCCTGCTTCGCAGCGAGCCTAAAATCAAGGTCATCAAGCAGAACACGACGAATTTCTATCGATTGGATGTGAGCGCGCGGGAGGAGGGCAGCCCCTTCGCCGACAAACGGGTGCGCCAAGCGATGCACTATGCGCTCGACCGCGAGGCAATCGCAAACATCGTGCTGGGCGGCGAAGCCAAGGTTGAATATCCGATCCCTAGCGGCCTCGGACTCGATGTTTGTCGCAAGGATCCATTTTACGCCGAACCGCGGGCCGAGCGCCTCGTCAAGGCGCGCGCGCTCCTCAAGGACGCCGGCAAGGAAGGCGTCGAGGTTGGCGTGATCGGCTCCTCCGCGCTGGCGGCCTACCCGCTGATCGCGCAAGTCATCCAAAGCAGTCTCAACGAAGCCGGCTTCAAGGCGAAGGTCGAGGAGATTCCCGCGGCGGATTGGTATAAGCGCGTCTTCGTGGCCCATCCCCGTTTCGATCTCGCGGTGTCATGGTACGCGGGGTACACAGATCCCGCCATGGTGCTCTATTGGTGGACGCCTGAAGGCTCGAAAGGCTGGGCCGACGGTTACACCCTTCCCGATGACGCCTTGACTGCCGCCATACAGAAAGTTCGCTCGCTCCCCAACGGGCCCGAGCGCCTCGCCGCGATGGACACGGCCTGCGGGCTCATCGACGAGGATTCGAATGTCATCGCGCTGGTCGGCAAGCCAGATTATATCGCCTATCGGGACGATCTCGTGAAAGTGCGCTTCGGCGCCAACGAAGGTTATTTCCGCACCTTCAAATATGCGGAGGAGTTCTCCCGTCAGAACTAGATTCTCGGCCGACTCGCGACGAGGCGGAGGGGCGCCGGGCAGAACGCCGCTCCTTCCATTTCAGGTGAACCATGCCGATCCTAGGCTTCATCGGCGCCAGAATCGGCGTCGCTCTCTTCACGATGTTCGTCGTCTCGCTCATCGTGTTCATCGCCATGCATCTTCTGCCGGGCGGCTTCGAGCAGATCATCCTTGGTCCAATTCAGACGCAAGCGACGCGCGATGCGATCACCAATGAATTCGGCCTGGACGCCCCGATTGCCGAGCAGTTCGTCAAGTGGGCGATCGCCGTCCTCCATGGCGACTTCGGCGTCTCGATGATCACCCGGACGCCCGTCGCGGCCGAGCTTGTGCGCCGCGCCCCGGCGACGCTTCAACTCGCGGCGATGTCGATCTTCACCACCCTCGTCGTCGGGCTGCCCCTTGGCATCGCCTCCGGCATCGGCGACACGCGTCGGTCCGTGCGCGTGGGCGCGCGGCTGTTGGGCGCCTTGGGCGCCAGCACGCCCGACTTCGTTCTCGGCACGATCCTGGTCTACGTGTTCTCGGTCTGGGCCCTGGGCCTGACGGTCGGCGGGTATGCGCCATTCCTGGAGAACCCGATCGCAAATCTTCGGGCGATGGCCTTGCCGACCCTCACCCTGAGTGTTCCGGGTATCGCCCTGGTGCTGCGAACCACGCGCGAATCCGTGCTCAACGTGATGACGAGCGGACATATCACGACCGCCGTCTCCCGAGGAGAAAGCCCCAGCCAAATCGTGAGGCGTCATATCCTTCGCAACGCGTCGCTGCCGATATTGACGGTGACGACGATGTATCTGGGCGCGCTAATGGGCGGCTCCGTAATCGTCGAGACTCTGTTCACGATCCCGGGAATCGGGCTCTACACCTGGAACGCTCTCAACAACCGCGACTATCAAGTCACCGAGAGCGCCGTGCTCATATTTTCGATCCTATTGGTCGCCGTAAATATGTGCGTCGACATCGCCTATGCGCTGCTCGATCCGCGAATTCAGGGAAGGCGCAGCTAGTCATGGACGCGGGACGCAATTCGATCCTGTCCCAGTGCTCGAAAGCGATGCGCGCGGACCCCCTGATGGCGATTGCCGCGGGGGTCTTGGCGCTCCTGCTGTGCGTCGGGGTGCTAGGCCCGCTCCTTCCCATAGGCGATCCCACCGCTATAGGCATAGGGCCTCGCCTCGCGCCGCCGAGCCCAGCGTTTCCTCTCGGCTCCGACGAACTCGGCCGGTCCTTTCTGCCGCGCGTCGTGGGCGGCATTCTCGTCACTTTCCAAGTCGCGGCAACCGCCGTGCTCTTAACCGGCGCGCTGGGTGCCGTCATCGGACTGATTGCGGCCTATTACCGTGGTCGCGTCGACACGATCGTCGCCCGCCTCGCCGACGCCCTATTCGCATTCCCCGCGATCATCCTCGGCTTGATGACGGCCTCGATTCTCGGGCCGGGCGACCTCTCGGTCATCGTCGTAATCGTCGCCGCGACATTGCCGCTGTTCATTCGAGTCGTGCGCTCGGTGGCGCTCAGCATCGCCTCGCGCGAGTTCGTCACCGCGGCCGAAGTCGCCGGGGCGTCGCCGGTTCGCATCATGGCCATGCATATGCTGCCGAATCTGATGGGCGCGTTGATCATACAGTTCACCTACGCCCTGTCCTTGGGCATGTTGATCGAGAGCGGGCTCAGCTTTCTCGGTCTTGGAACGCAACCGCCGTATCCGTCCCTCGGTTCGCTGCTGCAACTGGGAGCGACTTATTTGGCGATCGCGCCATGGCTGGTCTTCGCCCCAGGCGTGACGCTCGCGCTGACGATCCTCGCAATCAACCTGCTCGGCGACGGATTGCGGCACGCGATCGATCCGCTCCCGGGAAGGGCGCTCAAATGAGCGAATTCGTCGTCGCGTCGGACCTTGCGATTGAATATCGAACCCCGCGCGGGGCTGTTCGCGCTCTGGACGGCGCGGACCTTCGCGTCGCGGCGGGCGCATCGATGGGACTGGTCGGAGAGTCCGGCTCAGGAAAGACGACCTTGGGCATGGCCATGGGTCGGCTGTTGCCATCGAATGCGCGGCGGGTCGCCGGATCCTTGTCCGTCGGATCCCAGTCGCTTTTCGATCTGGACGACGACGGCGTCGCTTCTCTTCGCCGGCGGCAACTCGGATTTGTCTTTCAAAATCCGATGTCGGCGCTCAATCCGACGGCGAGGATCGGCAAACAGATAGGCTGGGCGCTAGAGCGCAAAGCAAACCAGCGCGAAATCCATGAGCGGCTCCAGCAAGTGGGACTTCGAGATGTTCCGCGGGTCGCTCACGCCTACCCTCACGAACTTTCGGGCGGAATGGCGCAGCGCGTCGTCATCGCGATGGCGATAGCGCGACGCCCCCGCCTCCTCGTCGCCGACGAGCCCACGGCTTCGCTCGACGCATCCGTTCGCGGGCAAATCCTCGAACTGATCAAGTCCCTACAGCGCGAAATTGGCGCGACCCTCATCTTGTTGAGCCACGAATTGTCGATGGTCGCGCGAACCTGCGACGTCGTCGGCGTCATGTATGGGGGACGGGTGGTCGAGGCGGGACCCGCTTCGATCGTTTTCAACGCTCCCCTTCACCCCTATACCCAGGCTTTGCTCAAGGCCGCCCCTGGCGCCGAGCGACCGGGCGAGCGCTTGACCGCCATTCCGGGAATGCCGCCCGTCCTCATCGCGGCCTCCGTCGGGTGCAGTTTCGCCGCGCGATGCCATTTGGCGGATGAAACCTGCCGGCGGACTCGACCCGAAGTTAGGCATCTTCCGGATCGGCAGGTCGCCTGCCACCACATCGAAGCTGCGTCGCCGCGTGGCGGGGCCGGCGCGTTGGACCCATCATGAAGCGGCCCGTCGTCGACGTCCGCCACGTCGGCGTGACCTATGTCTCCGGCCCCGTCTGGAGCCGGCGCGTCACGCGCGCGGTCGACCAAATCACGTTCGAGATCGCTCCGGGGGAGACGATGGGCCTCGTCGGCGAATCCGGGTCGGGTAAGAGCACCCTGGGACGGGTGTGTCTCGGCCTGACGCCGGCGACCGAAGGCGTGGCGCTGTTCGAGAACCAGTGGATCGGGCCCAAAAACAAACCGCCCGCGGGCAAGCTTGCGGTGGTGCTACAGAATCCAGAGTGGGCGCTCAATCCCAGATTGACGGTGCGGACGTCGGTCTCCGAGCCGCTGGCGATCCTACGCAGGGGAACAAGAAAAGACCGATTCGACGCGTGTCGGCGAGCGCTCGAAATGGTCGGCCTGGATCATAGCTTCGCGAACCGATATCCGCATGAACTGTCGGGCGGCCAGCGTCAGCGCGTCGCCATCGCGCGGGCCCTCGTGACGGAACCTCGATTCATCGTATTCGACGAGGCCGTCAGCGCGCTCGACGCCTCGGTGCAGACGCAAGTGCTCAATGTCATCAAGGATTTGCAGCAACTGCACGGCTTCGCCGCGCTCTTCATCTCGCACGACCTCGCCGCGACGCGTTACGTATCGGATCGGATAGCGGTCATGTACGCGGGAACGTTCGTGGAAATCGGCCCGGCCCGGTCGTTCTACGCGCGGCCTATACATCCCTATTCGCGCGCGTTGAGCGCGTCGGCCCATGATCCCGAGGCCGGCGCGTTTGCTCTCAGGGGTGCGGCCGAGGACGTTTCGACGCTCGGCTGTCCCTTCGCGCTTCGCTGCCCGATGAGCTTGGCGCGCTGCCATGACGAGAGGCCCGAACTGCGCGATTTCGGCCCTACCCAAGTCGCCTGTCATCGCGCGGAAGAGACATTGCTGGAGGAGCGCCAATGACCGCGCAGTTAGGCAAGGGCAAGGCGCGCTTCGCCAAGCGCGCGGATGTCATTGCCGAGGAGATCAAACACTGGATCGTCACTGAAACGAAGCGGCCCGGCGATCGGCTCCCGCAGGAGAGCGAGCTGACCGAGGCCTTCGCGACAAGCCGTTGGACGATTCGCGAGGCTCTGAAGTCGCTAGAAGTCCAGGGCCTGATCAGGATTGCCTCGGGTCCGGACGGTGGCGCGCGGATCGCGGAAGTGTCCGAGCAGAATGCCGTGCAATTGCTGGCCAATTTCTTCTACTTCAGACCTCTGACCGTCAAACACCTCTACGACCTCAGGCTCATTCTCGAACCGATTCTCGCCGAAGATGCGGTGGGACATCTGGAAGATCGGCACTTTCAGGCCCTGGAAGACACCGTAAGGATCGCCAGGCGAGACGCCAGGACGGAAGATGATCGCCGCGAGCAGCGGGCCGCCGAACTCGAATTTCACAACGTTCTGGCCTCGGCGAGCCCCAACATTCTGCTTGGCTTCATCTGCCGGTTCATCAACAACCTGCTGAACGACTGGGTCGTGTTCAACAAGACCTATGTCGAGCCCGCGGACCGGTTCACCTGTGAGAACGTCGAGTTTCACGAGGCGCTGATCGAGGCCTTCCGTCGTGGCAATCGCGAGAGTGTTGCGCGGATCATGCGCGAGCATATGCGCAGCGCCGCTCGCCATACGCACAAACTCAAGGGAGAGATATCGACCACATTCCTTTCGTGATGGCTGGCTCGCGCCCGAGCGGTGAGGAATTGGCTTCGATGCATCGAAGGGGAGAACTCGCGTTGAAAAACGAAAACGGCCTCATTCCGGTGATCGTCGATGGCGATCCCTGTTTACGATTTGAATTCCCGGGTCTTCGGATTGGAGCGGCCGAATACGCCGAGGGGCCGACCGGATGCACAGTGCTCCACTTTCCCGAGGGAGCGCGTTGCGAAGTCGACGTTCGCGGAGGCGCGCCCGGTTTGTTCGGAGGCTATTGCTATGCCGATGCGATCTGCTTCGCCGGCGGATCGTTCTACGGATTGGAGGCGGTCTCGGGAGTGGCTGCTGAAATCCTGCACGCGCGCAAAAGCGCCGCGTGGGCCAGCATCGCCTGCGTTTCCGGCGCCGTCATATACGATTTCGGGCGCAGAAGCACGTTACACTATCCAGACAAGCTGCTGGGTCAGGCGGCTTTTCGCGCCGCCGCCGAGGGCAGCTTTCCAATCGGTCGGCGGGGCGCAGGCGTATCGGCGAGCGTCGGCAAGATCTACGGCTCGGAGCGTTTTGCCGCCGAGGACGGGGGGCAAGGCGCCGCCGTGAAGACGATCGGCGATCTCACAATCGCGGTGTTCACTGTCGTGAACTCCGTTGGCGCGGTCCTGGACGAAGACGGGACTGTGATGAGGGGATTCCTGGACCTCAGCACCGGGCGCCGACATCGTCTGGAGACTATCCTGACTGAGCAGCCGAAGGAGCTTGCCAAGGTCGCCCTACGCGGCGTCGGCAATACGACGCTCACGGCGGTCGTCGTCAACAAGCACATACCGGCCAACGAACTTCGCCAGCTCGGACGGCAGGTGCACTCGGCGATGGCCCGCGTCATTCAACCTTTTCATACGCTTTACGACGGCGACATCCTGTTCGCGCTCTCGGTGGGCGAGGATCCGGCGTCGCTGAGTTCCGTTGTGATTGGCGAGATCGCGTCGAACCTCGCCTGCGCTGCGGTGCGTAGCGCCGTCGTGCCGCACTTTCGAGTGGCCTAGCGACGATGGCCGACAGATCGCAATGCATCCGAAACTGTGAGGTGAGTCGTGACCAACAATAACCCGACGCTAGATTCTGCCGTAGCCGATCCGACGAATGCCGGCGACGTCGTCGGTCGCCCGACGCCGTTGCGCCGCTATCCCGAAGATATCGCCGCGGTCGCCGCCGGCAGCTTGTTGGCCTACCGGATGCCGGCGGTGCGGGGGGGACTGACGACCGCGACCGCGATGATGTTCGTTCCGAAAGGTCCGGCTCCTTCCAACGGCTTTCCGCTCGTCGTCTTTTGCCACGGAACCGAGGGCTGGGTCGCCAGCTTTGCGCCGAGCGTATGGGTCCAGAATGGCGGTCACCCCGTTTACGGCGGACACTGGCTCTATGGTGATTGGATCGTAGACCTCGTTTCCACTGGACACGTTGTCGTCGCGGTGGATTACGAAGGTCTGGGAGATCCGGCTCTCGGAGTGCCGCAGACGGGTCATCCCTATCTCAATCGGTCGAGCGAAGCGTATTCCGCGGTCTATGGCGCGGTCGCCGCGAAGCGCGCGCTGGGACCGGCGCTTTCCGGCGCTTGGGCTGCGGTGGGCCACTCGCAGGGCGGACGCGTGGCGATCGGCGCCGCCGAGTTCGCAAGCGATGCGATTGCAGCGGAGCCCAGTCTCGATTTTCGTGGCGGCATCGCCGCAAGCCCCTCGACGAACATATGGGCGAAGCTGAACGAGCGCTGGGCGCAGGCGAAAAAGAAGTCGACATCCGGGGATCTCGCGGGCGCGATTCCCTACCTGGCGCTGATCAACGCATACAGCTTCATGTTCGTCCGATCCTTCATGACCAGCGGCCACGACATCGACCCCAGCGAGCTTTACGGCGAGCGGGGCATCGATCTCTTCACCCGCCTGCGCGACGCCGACATCGTGATCATGCTGGACGAAGCGACCAAAGACATCGCTCGATTCATCTACAACACGCCCGAAGGCGCGCGAATCAAGCGACCGGACACCTATCCCGGCTTCAATGTGGAAGCGGCCAACCGCCGCATGGGCCCGATCATGGAGGCCAACGAAATCGGGAGAGTGAGGATTCCGGGCGATATGCTCGTCATCCAGGGCGCGGCTGACGCCTATACGCCCGATTACTGGACGATCGAACTAGTCAATCGGATGCTCGCGGACGGTTCCTATGTGCGTCTGAGCCTTCATGCGGGGACCGACCACTACGGTCTGCTGCACAGTCCGCATGCGAAGGCGATCATGCGCCAGCATCTGTCAAAATTGTTCGGCGACTTCAGCCGGGGATAAGCGCGCTTCCAACACGAATGGAGAACGAGACCATGACAAGCAGAAATCCTCTCGCCGACGCCGACGAACTGTGCCGATCGAGCGTCGCGCAACTCGTAGCCGGCTTCTCGACGGGGAAGTTCACCCCGCTCGATGCGGCAAAAGCGGCGCTCGCGCGCGCCGAACAGGTGCAACGGCGATTCAACGCCTTCACGTTGATCGACACCGAGGCGGCCTTGGCGATGGCGGCCGAGTCGACGGACCGGTGGCAAAGCGGCGCGCCGCGATCCGGCATCGACGGCGTGCCGACCACGATCAAGGACATCGTGTGGGTCAAGGGCCGCGTCGTGCGCTATGGCAGCCGCACGACCACGACCCAGCCGTGCCCCCAGGACGCGCCCTCGGTCAAGCGGCTCCGCGCAGCCGGCGCGACTCTCATCGGCCTCACCACCACGCCCGAGTTCGGCTGGAAGGCGATCACCGACAGTCCGTTGACCGGCTTGACCAGGAATCCTTGGAATCCAGAGGTGACGCCGGGGGGGTCGTCGGGCGGAGCGGTGGTCGCGGCGGCGACCGGCGCCGGCGTGCTGCACATCGGCACCGATGGCGGCGGCTCCATTCGCATCCCCTCTTCGCTTACCGGCGTGGTCGGGTTGAAACCTACCTTCGGCCGAGTCGCCGCCAATCCGCCCAGCGCCTACGGCACGGTTGCGCATATCGGTCCCATCGCACGCTCGGCGGAGGACGCCGCCGCGATGCTAGCCGCGATGGCCGGGCGCGATCTCGACGACTGGAACCAAGGCCCCGGCGAATTACCGCCGCTCGCATTGGTCGACGGCGTCCTGCGCGGGGCTCGAATCGGATTCTGGAGCAAGCCGCCGGTTGGAGGCGTCGATGCGGAGGTCGCCGCCGCGGTGGAAAAGGCCGCCTCTTCGCTTGAGAAGCTTGGAGCGCATATTGAACCGATCGATCTGCCCCAAGCGGACTTGGGGGAGATATTTCGCGTGCACTGGCTTGCGGGAGCGGCCAATCGGCTCGCCGCGGCGCCGGCCGATCTCGTTCATCTGTGCGATCCAGGTTTCGTCGAAGCCGCTCAGGCCGGCGCTTCGATTCTCGCCTCTACGCTGGTCGCCGCGCAGGTGCGTCGCGCGGCCTTCGGCTCGGCCATGGACAATCTCCTGGCGAAGTTCGACTTCATCATCTCGCCGGCGACCCCGATCCCGGCCTTTGCGGTAGGGCCGGAGGTCCCTCGCGACGTCGTCCATGCCCGCGCGATCCACTCCGGCAGCTTCGCCTATCCGATCAATCTTAGCCAACAGCCTGCGCTCTCGACGCCGTGCGGAATGACGAGCGCTGGCCTGCCCATCGGCTTGCAAATCGTCGGCGCAAGGGGCGCAGATGCAAAGGTATTGTCGGCCGCGCGCGAATTCGAGCGCGCAGCTAGATGAACCATTGCCCACATCGTCAGGCGACCGGCAAGAAAGTCAATGAAGATCCTGACTCTTGCCGGAGCCAACCTTGACGTCATCGCGACACAGACCGGACACACGAAAGCGCCTGACCACTTGCGTGAACCCGAAGAAAATCCTTGCATCCAGCGGGGCGTCCACACACGAAACACACTTTGGAATCGAAAACGTGATGGATCTCGTCAAAATCCATAAAGACGATCCCACGCTGCACAAACGCCGGAACGGCAACAAGTAGGCGCCCTGTGGCCTACGCCGGATGGATACGGTGCGAGTACAAGTCTCCTCTATCGCCGGCGCCAGTAAATAGCGGCGGCTCAAACGCAGGACGCCGCAGTCGCGGCCTGAACCGTTCATGGGCGCGGCAAATCGCGGGCGCCCTGGGCGCATGTCGGACGCGTCCGCTCCGCCAGCATCGTGCGAAGCTGATACTTCAGGATTTTGCCCGTGGCGTTGCGCGGCAGGGCCGGCACCGTCTCCAGCCTGCGCGGCAGCTTGTAGCGAGCGAGATGCTCGCCCGCGAAGGCGCGCAATTGTTCGATGTCGAGCGTATGGCCGGGCTTGAGCGCGACGAACGCGACGACCGCTTCGCCCCATTTTTCGTCGGGCTCCCCGAGCACGCCGACTTCCGCGATGGCCGGATGGCGCATCAGCGCGCTCTCGATTTTGGCGGGATAGACGTTCTCGCCGCCGGTGACGATCATGTCTTTGATGCGGTCGCTGATGTAGAGAAATCCTTCCGCGTCGAACACACCATGCGCCCGAGTTCTCGCACGGTCTGCTTGATTTTTGAAATACGATGAGCGTCGCCTTTGGGTCGACAGGAGCCGAGCGCCCTTCGACAGTGAATGTCTGCTTGGGCCCCCGCTCTTTCAGAAGGCTGTCATTCCGTTCTCGGCCAAAGTCTGAGATTGGGGCCGGCAATCCCAACTGTGTTCCGGCACCGGGTCCGAACGCCGATCGGCGCGGTAACCGCTTGAGTCGATCGTGGACCGTGAGGTCGAAATTCGGTGCCGGGTCACAGGGTCTTTGCGGATGCGCCCTGAGAGGGTTTGATTCGGCTAGGTGTCTCGACGCCGACCGGCGTGCCAGCTCTCTGATTCGCTTGAAGCCAGATCTCCCGTTCGCGCGCATCGATCGTATCCGGTCGTTCAGTTCAGCATGAAGCCAGGGCGATCGCCGCCGCCGGCTCGATGCTGATCATCGATACCGCCTGCGTTGCTCGCCTAAAGCGTTACGCGCGCCCTTGCCTCGCGCAACT
>Ga0181524_10005027_pt1 | contig 11977 bp, 9 predicted proteins | sample PEATcosm2014_Bin_34_FD_119761 | JGI IMG/M metagenome (GOLD analysis project Ga0181524, IMG submission 119761) | Peatland microbial communities from MTU Mesocosm Facility, Houghton, MI, USA - PEATcosm2014_Bin05_60_metaG | ecosystem: Environmental > Terrestrial > Soil > Wetlands > Peat | place...
CCGCTCTACAAAGCCACGCGCTTCATGCTCTACTCAAGCTGCCGCCTGGCCGGCGTGCGCATCCGCGTCCGGGGCCTCGACCGCATCCCTAGCGACCGCGCCTGCATCTTCATGTCCAACCACGTTTCCAATCTCGACCCGCCCGCGCTCATCTCGCTTATCCCCGGCCGTACCTCAGCATTCATGAAACGATCTCTCATGGAGTTGCCGATTCTCGGCACCGGCTTCCGCCAAGGAGAGTTCATCGCTGTCGACCGCACTGGCAATCCCGCCGACGCGCAGCGCAGCGTAGCCGAAGCCAGGCGAGTCCTCGCGAAGGGCGTTCATATCACCACGTTTGTCGAGGGCACTCGCTCGCCCGATGGCCGCTTGTTGCCCTTCAAGAAAGGTCCGTTCTTCCTCGCCATGGCCTCCGGCGCTCCGTGCATCCCCGTCTCCATTCACGGCACGGAAACGACCCTGCGAAAGGGCAGCCTGCGTATCCATCCCGGCGAGGCCCATGTCATCTTCCACCCGCCCATCGATCCTGCCAACTTTACCTCGCGCGACGAACTCATGCGCGCCGTCCGCGCCGCCATCGCCTCCGGCCTTCCCGAGTGGATGCGCACGTAGTTCGCAAACGCCTCGGTCGCACTCGAACTCCCGACCCAGCACGAAGGAAACTGACCGCCGACCCCTGACCCCTGACCCCTGTTAATGCGATACTCTCCCATGAACGCGCTTACCCACTTCCGATGATCGTCTCGCTCCTCGTCTTCGTCGTGATTCTCATGCTCGCCTTGCCCGCGGCGATCGTGCTCTTTCCGTTCACGCTGCTCACCGGCAACGTGAATCCGCTCTACTTCACCGGTTGCTGGATTGCTCGAGCTGTGATCCGGGTGGCCGGCATCCGCCTGCGCATCGAAGGCCGCGAGCACATCCCTGTCGGCCGCGCCTGTATCTTCATGGCCAACCACGTCTCCAACCTCGATGCGCCCGCCCTCATTTCGCATCTTTCCGGACGCACTTCAGTCCTTTTGAAGCGACCCCTGATGAAGCTTCCCATCCTCGGCTATGCCTTCAAGCTCGGCGGCTTCATTCCGGTCGACCGCACCGGCGACGCGATGGAAGCGCAGCTCGCCGTGGCTGAAGCAGAGCGCGTTCTCGCCCGCGGCCTGCACATCACGACGTTCGTCGAAGGTACCCGCTCGACCGACGGCCGCATGTTGCCCTTCAAAAAGGGCCCATTTTATCTCGCCAAGGGCTCAGGCGCGCCGTGCGTTCCCATCTCAATTTATGGAAGCGAGAAGATACTTCCCTGGGGAAGCCTAAGCATCCACCCAGGAGCTGTCCACATCGTCTTTCACCCACTGCTCGACCCCGCCAACTATGCAACGCGCGACGAACTCTCCGATGCCGTCCGCGCCGCCATCGCTTCCGGATTGCCGGAGTGGATGCGGGGCTGAACCTCCGCCCTACTGCTGCACCTGCGCGTTATATCCGTCGTCCAGCAGCCTCGTACACATGCGGTTGGCGTCGTCGCGGGTGGCGAACGGCCCAATCCGCACATGGATCAGGCCATCCGCGGGCTCGCGCCGCGCAGTTACTGCGTAGCCGCGTTTGCGCAGCGCGCCAACCAGCACGTCGGCGTCCTCTTCGTGCGAGACTGCGGCGACCTGGACCATCAATGGGACCGCCCCTCCGGGCAAGGCGGGATGCACGTTCGGCGCGGTTGCCTGTCCAGCCTGCGGTGTGTTTGCCGCAACAGGAAACGCCGGCCGTACCTGCGACTGCGGCTGAGCTGGCGCACTGGCTGGTGAACTCGCAGGAATGCCAGCTTGCCCAGTCGCCGCCGGCCCCTGCTGCGTCTCCACCGGATTCGTGCCGGCCCCTGTGGCAGGCGTCGCGGCGTCGCTCCCCGGCGCTGGCTGTGGCGCCGGCGCCTGCGCATCCGCTGAAGGTTTAGGAATCGATCCGCTTGCCTGCAAGGGCTCCTGGTCCGGAGCGGCCGTTTGCGCGGCAGGGTGCGCGGTGGCCGCCGTCGTCGCAGTCGCGGAAACACGATGCCCCAACGCGTACCCCAGCCCAAAGCACAGCCCGCACAGGAGAACCAGACCAAAGAAGATCCCCAGCAGCGCGCCCGCCCCAAGCGTCAGCTCGGTATCGCGCCCGCGCTCTTCGCGCTCCGGTTCCTCGTCGTCGAAATATCCCCGCATCTGCCGCCTTTATACGCTTCGCCTCGGTCTCTTTCTGAGTTAAGTCCGCGGCCGGGCATAGCCTCCCGCTGAACCGGAAGCAGTTTTCGTTGCTTGCAGCGGCGAACCCTGAAAACCGAAAGCCGATGGCTGCAGGTTTTGCCCTTACGGCTGCTCCGATGCCTGCTTCGCTGCGGCTAAGGACTTGTTCAGCAGCGACATCATTTCGAGGGGCAGCGGGAAAACAATCGTTGTGTTCTTCTCGACACCGATGTCGGCCAATGTCTGCAGATAGCGCAATTGCAGGGTCATGGGTTGCGTAGCCATCAGCGCGGCCGCATCCACCAGTCTTTGCGCGGCGGCGAATTCGCCCTCGGCGTGGATAATCTTCGAGCGCTTCTCGCGCTCTGCCTCAGCCTGTTTCGCAATGGCGCGCAGCATCTGCTCCGGCAGATCCACTTGCTTCACTTCCACCGAGACCACTTTGACCCCGAATGGCTCGGTGCGCTGGTCAATAATGCTTTGGATGCGCAAATTGAGCTTGTCGCGATGGCTCAGAAGCTCGTCCAACTCCACTTCGCCCAGCACCGAGCGTAATGTCGTCTGCGCGAACTGCGAGGTCTGGTATACGTAGTTGGCCACTTTGATGGCTGCGTCGTTGGGATTCACCACGTACAGCGTCACCACTGCGTTCACCTTCAGCGTGACGTTGTCGCGGGTGATGATGTCCTGCGGAGGAACCTCCAGCACGTCCTGCCGAAGCGAGAGGCGCACCATCTGGTCAATCGGCCGGAAGACGAGAATGATGCCGGGCCCCTTGGGCGTTCCCAGAACGCGCCCCAGCCGGAAGATCACTCCGCGCTCGTATTCCCGCAGGATCTTGATCGAGTTCAGCAGGTAGAGGACGACGATGGCGATGACAACCAGCGTTGGAATGGACATATCACCGATGGACATTGGACTTTCCTTTCCTCACTCAGCAGGGATTGTACTCCAATGTTGCTATCCCTTGTGTTCGGTCCCGCTCGCTTCCTGAACCGGCTCGACCTGGAGCAGCATCTGGTCGTACCCCGTAACGCGCAACGCCGCGCCCGCTGCCGCCGGAGCGCTTGCCACGGCCCGCCAGATCTCGCCCTCTACGAGCACGTGGCCCGCCGCGGCGGGAGACAGCGCCTCCATGGCCGTCGCCGTGCAGCCAACCATCGCCTCCGCGCCGATGCGCGCCTTCCTTCGCCGCGCCCTCACCACAAGGCGCAACAGGAAAACCGTGATAGCTCCAAAGGCTGCGCTCACGCTGATCGCCACCAGCGGGCTGATCCCCATCTCCGGCACTGGCGCCGCTACCAGCGTCAGCATCCCAAACGTCAAGCAGATGATCCCGGCGATCGCCAGCGCGCCATGCCCCCCGACCTTAGCCTCCAGGATCAGCAGCCCCAACGCCGCCACCAGCAGCAGCACGGCCGTAAAGCGAATCGGCAGCAGATTCAAGCCGAAGATGCCCAGCAGCACCATCAGCGTCCCCAGCGCGCCGGGAACGATTGTGCCGGGGGCATTGAATTCGAGATAGATCAACAGCGCGCCGCCCACCAGGAACAGCAGCGCGATGTTCGGATTCACCAGCCACCCCAGCAGTTCGTCGCGCAGCGAAGTCCGCAGCAGTTGAACGCGCGCTCCGGCCAGGCGCAGCGTCGCCTTCGATCCGTCCATGCGCGGTATCTCGCGCCCGTCGAGCGCATTCAGCAATTCCGTGTCGTTGTTGGCGACCAAGTCGATCAGGCGCTGGTTCAGCGCCTCTTCCACCGTGTAGGAATGCGAACTTTGCACCGCCGCGATGGCCGCATCCGTGTTACGGCCGCGTTTCGTCACATACGAGCGCAGAAATGCCTCGGCGTCGTTCTCCACCTTTTGCATTTCCGTGGCGTCGGGCTGTGCGCCAAACTCAAACACGGGATGAGCGGCGCCGGCCTCGGTGCCGGGAGCCATGGCCGCCACGTCAGCCGACTCCAGAATGAAGAACCCAGCCGATCCTGCACGTGCTCCCGGCGGAGCTACATACACGATGACCGGCACGCGCGAGCGCAGAATCGCGCCCACCATGTCGCGCATCGAGTCCAGCAGCCCACCCGGAGTATTCATCTCGATCAGCAGCGCGCTCGCTCCGTCGCTGTTCGCCCGATCGAGCGCCCGCGTCAGCGCATCCGCGCTCACCGGCTGAATCGTGTCATCCAGAACCAGCTTGTCTACCACCGGCTGCGCGGCAAGCGCCGGAACACTGAAGCCAAGCGCTAGGGCTATCCACAATCCCGCCGCAATCGACCCAACGCTCATCCAACGCTTCCCTGTGGTCCGCCCCATGGCTCGCCCCTTTCCAACCAGCCACCAGAACCCACTCTCTTAGGATGCCCCATCCTCGCGGGTCTCTGCTTCTCAGCTAGGGGGTAGCTAACCGCGTTAGCTTCACCCCGCTATCTCCTTTGCCCCGTCTTCGCCTCGATCTGCCGCATCAAATCCTGCGCCGCCCGGTTCGCTGGCTCCAGCTTCAGCGCATCGCCCGCCTCCGTTCCCGCTTCATTCAACGAGCCCGCAGCCAGATCCAACTGCGCCAGCACCAGGTACGCATCTGCCGAAGGGCCTAATTCCAGCGCCGCGTGAGCTTCCTTCCGCGCGGCATCGCCATCGCCGCTGCGCTCGCGCACCTCCGCCAGGCCGGCATGCGCCTGCGCGCTTTTGCCATCGGCCGCTACGGCATCCTGATACAGCCGCTCTGCCTCCAGCAGCAGCCCGCGGTCGAGAAACCCTTTAGCCTGTGTGCAGAGCGCCCGTGCCCGGTCGCGTGGCGTCAGCGCGGCCAGCCGTCCCGCATTCATCTCGTCCAGCATCGCTGCAGCCTGCCGGAAGGCCGCTTCATCAAAGGTGCGCGCAATTCTCTCCAGCGGTTCGGCGCTTGCGTCCGGGTCGGCGGTCCCTTCGGCGCCCCGCGCCGCCGGTTTCCCTTTCCAAGCCGCCTCCAGCGACTGGGCTTCACTGTCGTTCGGCCGCAGCTTCAGGCACTGCGCCAGCTCGTTCAATGCCCCCGGCAAATTCCCATGCCGCTTCAGGCTCAGCGCCAAATTAAAGTGGTAATCCGCCGCGTTCGGATCGGCCGCCGCCGCCTGAACAAACAGCGACGTCCCGTCATGCCCCTGCCGGCTCACGGCCACTCCTTCGTTGTTCACCACCTCGGCCAGCGGCAGCACACGCGCCACATCGGAAAACGCCTGCTCGGCGTGTGCGTAGTCCCCCGAAAACAACAACGACAGCCCCCGGTAGAAATCCGCCTCTAACCCGTCGGGCCCGTTGTGGTCCACCTTGGCGAAGGCTGTGGCCGCTTCTTGGTACTGTTGCCCGTCGTAGTCCTCGCGGCCCAGCGCCATCCACGCCGGCCCGAACCCCGGGCTCAACTTCACCGCATTCTGCAAGTGCCCTAGCCGCTCCGCCTGATCCGGCTCCGTAATGCCCCGTATGTACTGCTCGAACGCGGCCACCGGAATCCCGTTCCCCGCAGCCGCAAACGTCCCCTCCGCCACGCTGAACTTGGGGTCGAGCTGCTTCGTCAGCTTCCACGCCAGATCACTGAACACGGCGATCAGGTCCTTCATCTCGCCGCGCGCGCTGACCTCCGGCAGCATCCGGAGGCCGGGCACATCCACCAGCGTCGCCTCGGCCACGATCCCGCTTCCGTCGGTCGTGAAACTGCCCACCACAATCGAATCGGCGTCCAGCGTCTGCGCCAGCTTGATCGCACTTGCCCGCGAAGGCTGAAAGCCCTGCGGCAGCCCCAAATGATCGAGTGCGTAGATCCGGTCGGCGCGGCTGGTCGGCTGGAACCCGGCTGACGCAAAGCGCGTGCTCAGAATTTCCGCCGCCGCCTCGCGAACCCACTCCAGGCTAGGCAGCCCCGTGCGATTATCGAAGGGCAGTACCAGCAGAACCCGTGAGCCGGCAGCCGCAGAACCCGTTCCATCGCCTCCCGCCGCCACGCCCTCCCGGCCCCCGCCCGGCTGCCCGTGCGCGTAAGCCGCTGGAAACAAAGCACACAACATCGTAATCGCCGCACCGGCAGCAAGCCGCCGCACCGCGCGCCATGGCAAAAGAAAAAGTGAAATCACAACAGGGAGATTATAGGCGCTATCACCTTTGTCGGATCGTCGTCGCGCGCGGCTCGTACAGCACCATCCATCCGAAAACGCTTGGCCTCACGCAACGCCGCCGCTATGATCGCTACATGACGCCGCTCACTCCGCCTCCCAGACTCAAGCCGATATGGCGAGTGCTGATCGAGGTCGCGTTCATCGTCTTCCTCTTCTATTCGAACCTGCTCATGGGCGAGTTCACTGGCATCAACGGCCAGGGCAAAACATTCGCCTTCGCCCTGCACGACATCATTACGCCCATGAACTTATTGATCGCGCTCGTGAGCGCTGTCATCGGCTACGTGATCTTCGAGTTCCTGCGCAAGAAACTTTAGAGCCTGTTCTGAACCTTTGCGCCGCCGCAAAAGCTCATCACAGGCTCTAAATAACTGAACACCGACAACTGATCACTGACCGCTGTCGTTGTCAATCGGCGTATGTCGCTTCTTCCACCTTCGCCATTTCGGCCAGGCGCTCAGGGTAGTAGGCATTCCGAACGTACTGTTTCACCATGCGGTTGGTATTGAAGTAGGAGCCGTTAAAGGCCAGTGTAGTGCGCATCAGCCGCGCCCACTTTTCCTTGGTATCGAGGTACAGCGGCACAACCGCCGTCTCCAGCTTGGCATAAAGCGACTGCGCCTCCTCGTGGTCATTGGCTCCATCCTCGATTGCCCACCCCGTCACGCCTTCGATGCACCCCTCGATCCACCACCCGTCCAGAATCGACAGGCTGGGGACGCCGTTCATCGCCGCCTTCATCCCGCTCGTGCCGGACGCCTCATACGGCCGCCGTGGCGTGTTCACCCACACGTCCACTCCGGCCGTGAGTTGCGCGCCCAGTTGCCAGGCGTAGTTCTCCAGGTAAACAATCCGCAAATCGTTGTTCGAGAGCTTGGCCGCCTCCGCAACCACCTGCTGTATTAGCGCCTTTCCCGGCTCGTCCTGCGGGTGTGCCTTGCCGGCGTACAGAATCTGCAGTCCGCCCGCCTTGGCCGCGATCTCCTTGAGCCGTTCGGGATCGGCGAACAGCAGCGTCGCGCGCTTGTAGGTCGCCGCCCGCCGCGCAAAGCCCAGCGTGAGCACCTTGGGATCCAGCACCAGCCCCGTCCGCGAGCCCACCTCGGCCAGCAACTCTTCTTTGGCGTGCGCGTGCGCCGCCAGCATTTCCGCTTCGGGTACGTCGATCGCGTTACGCAAGTACAGGTTGTCCCGCCGCCACTCGGGAATGTGCTCGTCCAGCATCCGCTGCACCGGATCGCCGATCCACGTTGGCGCGTGCACGCCGTTGGTAATGGAGCCGATGGCAAACTCGGGAAACATCGCCCTTGACACTTTGCCGTGCTGCATCGCCACGCCGTTGGCATAGCGGGAAAAGCGCAGCGCCAGCAACGTCATGTTCAGTAGGCCGTCGCGGAAGCACTCCAACTTTTCCAGCCGCGCCGTTCTGCCCGCGCCCAGAATCCGGATCGACTGCTCGGTCGAGAACCGGTCGTGCCCAGCCTGCACCGGCGTGTGCGTCGTGAACACGCACTTCCGTCGCACCGCCTCGATGTCCGTTTCCGTCGCCGCGCCCTCCGGCCCGCCGCCCAGCTGGCTCTCCAGCAGCGCCAGCGTCAGCAGCGCCGCGTGGCCCTCGTTCATGTGGTACACGTTCACATGCAGGTCCAGCGCATGCGCCATGCGCACGCCGCCCATCCCCAGCACGATTTCCTGTTGCAGGCGGTAGTTCGTATCGCCGCCGTACAGGTGATCTGTCAATCCCCGGTCCCACCCCGAGTTGCCCTCCAAATCCGTGTCCAGCAGGTAGATCGGCACCACGTGCCCGAAGCTTCCCTTCAGGTCGTACCGCCATGCTCGAAGGGTCACCACCCGGCCTTCGATGGAAACCGTCACCCGCGCCGGCTCCTCCGTGCAAAAATCCGCGGGATTCCACGGCTGCACTTCCTCGGTCTGCATGCCCGCGGGGTCAAGATGCTGCTGGAAGTACCCCTTGCGGTGCAGGAGCGTGAACGCCGCCAGCGAAACGCCAAGGTCCGCTGCCGAACGCAGGGTGTCGCCGGCCAGCACGCCCAGACCGCCCGAGTACGTCGGCATCTGCGGCTGGATCGCGATCTCCATCGAAAAATATGCCACTTGGCCCGTACTGGGAGTGGTTTCGTGGAACGGCGATTGCGAGGTTGTAGGTTGCATATCCTTGTTTCTTCTCAACCCTGCCCGCGCTGACCGGCCATGCAGAAGCAAAACCATTCAGCCCGGTCGAGGCAAACTCTGCCCCTGTTCTTCATCGGGGCAAATACCTCCCAAGTTTAGCAAGGAACCCGCGCCGAACAATGTCGCCGCATGGTTGCGAAAGTGGTTCTTTTGTGTCAGTCACTCGCACAGAAGGGCCCAACGAGATAAATCATTTCAAATCTATTTCGAGCCTCGCCTCTTCTGAACCGCGTTCGTCGTTGTCCGTTGGCACCAGTTTCGCTGGCCCTCGAACTTCGCTAACCGCGCTAACGCCGCTAGCTCCGCTGCCCTACTCCAGCCGGTGCGCTCCTCCAGAGGCGCGGCAAATGTGAATCTGCGGCACGATCCCGGTCTTTTCCGCGTACCGCTCGCCCAGCGCCTCGGCAAACGCCGCCGACTCTCCCTGCTCCACCAGGTTGATCGTGCAGCCGCCAAACCCCCCGCCCGTCAGCCGCGCTCCGATCAGCCCAGGCAAGTCTTGCGCTAGAGCCACCATGGCGTCCGCCTCCACACAACTGCCCTCGAAATCCTGGCTGTAACTCCGGTGCGCCTCGGCCATCAGCCGTCCCAGTTCCTTCATGTCGCCTTTCAGCAGCGCCTCACATGCCGCCACCGTGCGCAAATTCTCGCTGATCACGTGCTTGGCCCGCAGGTAGCTCTTGGGCTCCATCTCGTGGCCCCACTTCTCCAGGTCATCGAGCGTCGCGTCGCGCAAAAACGGCACGCCCGGCCGGTGGCTCGCGATCACCGCGCAAGCCGCCTCTGACTCGCGCCGCCGCGTGGGATAATCGCCTCCGGCCACCGAGTGCTTCACCATGGTGTTGGCAATCACCAGCGCCACGTGGTCCGGAATCGGCGCCAGCTTGAAGCTTAAATCGCGGCAGTCCAGCAGCAGCGCGTGGTTCTCTTTGCCGTTTAAGCTGATGAACTGGTCCATGATTCCGCAGTTCGCCCCCACGAACTCGTTCTCAGCCCGCTGGCACAGCCGCGCCAATATGGGTCCTGGGTAACTCGCATCGATCAGGCTCAGCACCGCCAGCGCCGTCGCCACCTCCAACGCCGCCGAGCTCGAGAGCCCCGATGCCAGCGGCACATCGCTCCAGATACTCAGGCTGAACCCTGGAACCTTGTGCCCCTCGCCCGCCAGAATCGACACCACTCCCATCGTGTAGTCGCTCCAGTGCTTGCTCCTCTTTTTGGGCAGCGCAGCCGCGTCAAACATCTTCTCTTCGCCGTAATTCTCTGAGTAGATCGCGATTTTGCCATCCGCGCGCGGAGAAATCCCCGCCAGCGTGGCAAAGTTGATCGCCGCCGGCATCACAAAGCCCTCGGCATAGTCGGTGTGTTCCCCGATCAGGTTCACGCGTCCCGGACCTGCAAAAATTGCCGGCTCCGCATGAAAGCGCTCACGGTGCATGGAGCGAAATGCTGCTGGATCGTGCATCTTCCTAAACCCCTGTCCTAATTCAAACCCTCAAATTTTCAACCAACGACGAAAAACGATTCCCTGTCCTCTAACCACTGTTCACTTCACGGTTTCATTGACAACGTTTTCTTTTTACCCCACATTACACCCTCTACTGCCGTTCTCACCCTCCCGCAACATCTCCGCACCCCGCGCTCAGCCGATCCCAGATCTCGCCCATCCATGCCTCGTGCTCCGGCTTCATCAGCACTGATCGTAGGCACATCGCCCCGCCCCGCTCATGTTTCACTCGATCCGGCGCCCCGAACCACGATCCTGGCAATTGTACTAGGGCCAGGTGCAGCCCCCGCCGGGCGCACGCATCGAACACTTTCCGCGTCTGCTCTGATGCCTTCCAAAAGTCTGCTGCACGCAGTGCCAATGCCCACACCACAATATCCAACTCCGGCGCGCCCGCCCGAAGCGCCTCAAACCGGCCGTCCCCGCGCAGCCTCCGGTCCAGCTCGAGCGCCGCGCGCCTCCCCTTCGCCAGCCCCCGCGCAAACTCTCCGCCCGGCTTGAGCGGCAGCAGCCGTTGCGTCGCCCACAGCGCCACCGCCGCTGCTCCTGCGCGCGAGCACTCCAGGCTGATTTCGCCGAGGTGCAATTCCTTCGAGGTGAAGTACGTATACGGCGAATCGTGCTTGTAAAACCGCCCCACCGCCGGGTCGCGAAACAGAACGCACCCGCATCCATACGGCTGCAGCCCGTGCTTGTGCGGATCAACGACGATCAAATCAGCCTGTCCGATGGCCGCAAACGCCCTCCGCGCCGGCTCTCCCAGCGCCTCCGCAATCAGCGCAAAGTACCCGCCATACGCCGCATCCACATGCACGCGGAACCCGTACCGCTCCTTCAGCTTCAGAATCTCGTCCAGCGGATCCACCGCTCCAATCGCCGTGGTGCCCAGCGTGGCCACCACCGTGCCCACGTCGCCTTTGCGCAGTTCATTTTCGAGCGACTCCAGGCTCATCCGCCCGCGTCCATCGGCCTCCACGCCTGTATATTCCAACTTCAGCACCCCGGAGATCCGCTGGTGCGTGTAGTGCGCCTGTTCCGAACCCACAATTCGCCGCCCTGGCGCCAGTTGCCCCGCCATCCACAGCGCCTCCAGATTAGCGAAGGTGCCGCTCGATGTCAGATGGCCCAAAAACTCGGTCCACCCGAAGATCCCGGCGATCTCCCGAACCGCCTCCACCTCCATCGCCGAGCTCGCCCGCCCACCGTCCAGCGCATGATTGTTGGGATTGATCTTCATCGCCAGCGCATATGCCGCCCGCGCCACCGGATGCGGCGGCTTCAGCATCTGCCCGGCATACAAAGGATGAAAATACGGATAGTTGTCGCCCAATCGGTGCGCCGTCGCCTCCAGTACTGCGGCCATCGCTTCGGCGTTCGCGCCACCATCCAGCGCCGCCTGATCCCCAGCGATCCCTAACGACGGGTTTTCGTCGTTGGCGCGAGTATCCGGCAGCGCCCCAAACTCCTCCTCCAGCGCATGGGTGGCGTGAGCCAGCAGTTCGGGTACGCAATCGTGCGGCATGGCGACTCCTCACCTTATCACAAGCCGCAATGCTCTGCTAAGAATTTATTTTTCATATGGTTACGAGCAAAAACAACGAAGTGAGGTCAGGCACACACCCCCTGCACATGATTTTGACGGATAATGGTATAATATCGTCAGCGTTAGAACCGAACCGGGCGTGAGCAGTACTCGCCCAAAAGCAAGATTCTGCCAGTGTTCGCTCCGATTCATCCAGCGCAATTCAATCCAGGAAATACGAACAAGTATGGAACAAGGTACTGTGAAGTGGTTTAATGACGCGAAGGGCTTCGGCTTCATTTCGCGCCAGAACGGCGAAGATGTCTTCGTGCACTACTCTGCAATCAACTCAAGTGGTTTCAAGAGCTTGCAAGAAGGTCAAGCCGTGCAA
>Ga0181524_10005029_pt1 | contig 11975 bp, 9 predicted proteins | sample PEATcosm2014_Bin_34_FD_119761 | JGI IMG/M metagenome (GOLD analysis project Ga0181524, IMG submission 119761) | Peatland microbial communities from MTU Mesocosm Facility, Houghton, MI, USA - PEATcosm2014_Bin05_60_metaG | ecosystem: Environmental > Terrestrial > Soil > Wetlands > Peat | place...
CGGTCGTCGAAACCGCGCGAAGACGATCCGTCCACGCCATCGACGCCATCCGCCTGACCCTCCAGGGCCGCTCCCTCCCTTGCGTCGCTTGAACGCGACAACGCGGGACGTGAGCAATTACGAAAATCCCGTTCTTGTAACGAGAAATAATTTGAACGCATCTTTGTAATCCAACAGTTGGTGCGAATTTATTGTTATTTGATACGTCGCAGGCGGCAGCACACCCCAGCTCTGCAATAATACCTGACTCGGATCTGGTGGAAGTGTACTAGATGGCCGATTACTGGCGATGACATAGTAATTAACGCCTACGGCGGCCCACGCAATTAGCGCGACAACAACCATTGGCCAAAGCGGTACGCGCCGAGGGCCAGACTCTCTTGACAGGTCAGACATGGAGGTAGCTTTTGGCCGATGATACGATAACGCGCCATAAAACGTACCGATGACTGCTGCTCCGACCCCAACGAGAGTCGCGACATCGACGATTGTCATGACATTCCCCGCTCCCGACTCCTCTTACGAGAATGTCAACATAAGCGTCGCCTGTAAATCGAGCTCCGTCACAATTGGAAAGCGCGCCCCGTGCCCCGCGATCATTTAGCCGTTCTTTTCGGGGCTAAATGTCGGGACGGGCTCGCGAAATTTCCCATGGCGTTTGCGCCAGGATACCGGCGTAGCGCCATCTCAAACTGGATACCGCCATCGCGTCGTATCGCGGTTACGGCGAAAACTCACCTAATCCCCTGCCGATCCGCCTCGCTCCGCTCCCCCCGCTTGCGCCCCGCCCCCGCATCCTCCATCTTTCCCCCATGAGCGAATCGTCGCCGCGGCGCGAGCCCTCGCGCCTCATCGCCGTCCTCGGCCCGACCAACACCGGCAAGACCCATTTGGCGGTCGAGCGCATGCTCGGCTTCTCCTCCGGCATGATCGGCCTGCCGCTGCGGCTGCTGGCGCGCGAGATCTACGATCGCGTCGTCAAGGCGCGTGGGCCGCGCTCGGTGGCGCTGATCACCGGCGAGGAGAAGATCGTCCCGCCGATGCCGCGCTATTTCGTCTGCACGGTCGAGGCGATGCCGCTCGACCGGCCGGTCGAGTTTCTTGGCGTCGACGAAATCCAGCTCTGCGCCGATCCCGAGCGCGGCCACGTCTTCACCCATCGCCTGCTGCATGCGCGCGGGCGCGCCGAGACCATGCTGATGGGCGCGGCGACGGCCGCGTCGCTGATTCGCCGGCTCTGCCCGCACGCCGAAATCCAGTCGCGCGAGCGCTATTCGCAACTGACCTACGCCGGCCCCAAGAAGATCACCCGGCTGCCGCCGCGCAGCGCGGTGGTCGCCTTCTCCGCCGACGCGGTCTACGCCATCGCCGAGCTGATCCGCCGCCATCGCGGCGGCGCAGCGGTGGTGATGGGCTCGCTCAGCCCCCGCACCCGCAACGCCCAGGTCGAGCTGTTCCAGTCCGGCGAAGTCGACTTCCTCGTCGCCACCGACGCCATCGGCATGGGGCTGAACATGGACGTCGACCACGTCGCCTTCGCGGCGTTGCGCAAGTTCGACGGGCGGCGCGCGCGCTGGCTCTACCCCCAGGAGATCGGCCAGATCGCCGGGCGGGCGGGGCGCTTTCGCCGCGACGGCACCTTCGGCGTCACCGGCGACGCCCCGGACCTCGCCGCGGACGCGATCGCCGCGGTCGAAGGCCATGTCTTTGCGCCGCTCATGGCGGCGGAGTGGCGCAACGCGCGGCTCGATTTCCAGTCGCTGGCGGGCCTGATGCGCTCGCTCGCCGAGCCGCCGCCGACGGCGGGGCTGAAGCTTTCCGAGGAAAGCCAGGACGAAACGACGCTGCGCCAGCTCGCCGTCGACGAGACCGTGATCCGCCGCTGCCGCGACCGCGCCAACCTCGTCCGGCTGTGGGAGGCCTGCCAGACGCCGGACTTCCGCAAGGCGACGCAGGACGAGCATGCGCGCCTGATCGGGACCATGTTCGAGCACCTGACGCAACGCGATAGGCGCCTCCCCGAGGACTGGATGCAGGGCCAGTTCGCGAGCCTCGACCGCCTCGAGGGCGACATCGACGCGCTGTCGGCGCGCCTCGCGCGGGTGCGCACGCTCGCCTATGTCGCCAACCGCGCCGACTGGCTCGCCGATCCCCAGGGCTGGCAGGGGCGAGCCCGCGCGCTGGAGGACCGCCTCTCCGACACCCTGCACCAATGCCTGATGCAGCGCTTCATCGACCGGCGCACCAGCGCGTTGCTGCGAAGCTTGAGCCAACGCGCCGGCCCGATCCTCGGCGGCATCGGCGCCGACGGGGCGGTGACGGTCGAGGGGCATTTGGTCGGCACGCTCGCCGGCGTCGCCTTCGAGCCCGAGCGTGGCGCCTCCGCCCTGGAGAATCGCGCTCTGCGCGGCGCGGTCGAGCGGGCGGTGGCGCCGGAAATCGCCCGCCGCCTCGGCGAGCTCGCCAGCGAGGGCGACGAAGCCTTCGCTCTGGAGCCGGACGGGACGGTCATGTGGCGCGGCTACGCGGCCGGCGAGATCAAGGGCGGCAGGCCGTTTTCGCCGCGCGTGCGCTTGTTCGGCGAATTCGGCGCCGACGCCGCGCGCGAGCGCGCCACGCGGCGGCTCGAGGCTTACGTCGCGGCGGAGTCGAGCCGGCGCCTCTTTGTCCTCAAGCGGCTGAAGGCGGCGGTCGCCGACGGGCGGCTCAAGGGCCTGGCGCGCGGCCTCGCCTATCAACTCGTCGAGCAGTTCGGCGTCATCGACCGCGCGAAAGCGGAGACGCAGCTTCGCGCCCTCAGCCGCGGCGAGCGGCGAACGCTCAAGAGCCTCCGCGTGCGCTTCGGCGCCTTCAGCCTCTATCTGCCGGCTTTGCTGACGCCGGAGGCGCGGATGGTCGGCGAAGTCTTCGCCGATTTGGCGCGGCCGGGCTGGCGGCCCGCGGCCGACGCCTTGACCGGCCTGCCGCACCCCGCGCCGCCGCCCGAGGCCTTGTCGCTGCGCGGCCTGCGCGCCGTCGCCGGGATGGCGGCGCCGGTGTTGGCGCTGGAGCGGCTCGACGCGCTGGCGCGCGCCGCGCCCGAACATGCGGGCGCCATTGCGTTGACGCCGGAGCTGCTTGCGAATCTCGGCTGGAAACAGGGCCAGGCCGACGCGATCTTGCGCGCGCTCGGCTTTGCGCCCGCCCGCAAGAGCGAGACCGCCGAATCGAATCTCTGGCGGCGCCGCTCGAGCGCGGCCAAGGCGGCGCCGGCCGGCCCCGCCGTCTCGCCCTTCGCCGCCCTCGCGCCGCTCGTCAAGCCGGCGACTTCGCCCGCGCGCCGCACGCGCCGCATGAGGCGGCGCCGGCGCGCCGCGTCAGGCGGCGGCGCCTCGTGAGCGAACCGGGCGAGACCTGTCGGGTCGACGTCTGGCTGTGGCGCGCGCGCTTCTTCAAGACCCGCGGTCTCGCCGCGCGCATCGTCGGCGAGGGCGGCATTCGGCTGTCGCGCGGCGGCGCGACGATCTCGCTGGACAAGCCGAGCCGCACGCTGCGCGCCGGCGACGTCCTGGTCTTTCCCGTCGGCGCCCGATGGCTCGCCGTGCGGATCGAGGCGCTCGGCGCGCGGCGCGGGCCGGCGAGCGAAGCGCGCACGCTCTATCGGCTGCTGGACGATCCCGCGGGCGCGCCGCCGAGCCCGGGTTAGCGGCCAAAATCCTGCGCTCGGCGGCCGCGCCGCGCACCGCGGCGGCCTCGCTCGCATCGGGGCGGGGCGCGGACCTGACATTTGGCTGACGAGCCCAGTCAGGTTCTCGTCGATTCATGTCTGCTAACCCATTGGCGTCGACGTCGGGTCGACACGAATCGGGAGGGTTAAAGACTTAGGGCGTCGAATCCCTTCTTGACGGATCAGGTTCGCCTTTTCGACGGCGACGTCGCGATGCCCCGCATTCGGCGGCGCGCTGCCGTCGACGTCAGGGCGAGAGCCGGGCCGTCGTGGATTCGGGGGAAGGGGACGGTTCGCGCCGCGCGCGCCGTTCCGACGGTCGAGTGGAGTTGCAAGCGTAATGCGTAAATTGCGTCCAAAACCTCCTCTCTTTGGTTCCTGGGAGGGGGCAAGGGGATGACGAATTCGCGAAGGCATGCCCGCACATCGCCTTCGAGCGGCGAATCCTCATCCTGCGCCCAAGGGGCGCCCTCAAGAACGCCTCTGGGACCCCCCTCTCTTCCGCCCCGCAGGGGAAGAGAGGGGGCGCCTGGGCTGCCGATCCTCGGCTCCGCGAAGCGGCTCCGGCGCGCGAATGGCGCCAAAGCCGAATTGCAGCTAGGATCACCGCCATATCCATGACGAACCCGAGCGCCAGAATTCGATCGTTCCGTCCCTTCCTCGAGCCGGGGAAGGGGGTCGCGATTCTGCTCGCCTTGGCCATCGTCGCCAGCGCCTGCCTCGCGCCGGTCGCGGCGTCCGCCGGCGAAGGCGGCGAAGGCGGCGAAGGCGGCGGCCATGGAAGCGACGCCGCCGCCGCTTCCAGCGCCGCGAGCGGCCCGGCGACCGGGCCGGGAGGCGGCGGCAAAAGCTACGACAGCGCCGCGGCCGGCTCCATTCCGCGCCCCGGCGCCCACGCCTCGCGGGGGCGGGTCCTGAGCGCCTTGCCGCTCGGCGCTCCCCTCGGCTGGCTGACGCGCAACGTGTCGCGCTCCCTCGCCCGCGCCGCGGGCGCCGCGAACAGCACCGGCGCGACGGCGTTCGGCGCGACGCTGGCCTGGCTAGGGGTTCGCGTTCACGCCGCGACCCCCGATCAGGACCGTGCGCGCGAGGCGGTCAAGAAGGGGCAAATCGTGCCGCTGGCCTCGATCCTGAAGACCATACAGAAATCCGTCCCCGGCGATGTGCTGAAGGTCGCGCTGGTTCACGACGTCGAGGGCTCGTGGAGCTATTCGGTCACCGTCTTGACCCCGCAGGGCTATTATCGCGACGTCAACGTCGATGCGGGCGCCGGCCAGATCACGCAAATCAAGGAGCATTGATGCGCGCGCTCGTCGTCGAGGACGAAACCAAGATCGCCGCCGAAATCGCGGCGATGCTTTCGCAAGCCGGCTACGTCGTCGAAGCCGCGCGCGACGGCGAAGAGGCGTGGCTGCGCGGCGAGACCGAGGACTTCGACGGCATCATTCTCGATCTCGGCTTGCCGCGCCTCGATGGGCTGTCGGTGGTCAGGAACCTGCGCGCCGCAGGGGTGACGACGCCGATCCTGATCCTGACCGCGCGCGGTTCCTGGACGGAGCGCGTGGCCGGCATCGACGCCGGCGCCGACGATTATCTGCCAAAGCCGTTCCAACCGGAGGAACTGATCGCCCGCCTCGGCGCGATCATCCGCCGCACCGCCGGCCATACGACGCCGATGCTCGAGACCGGCGCATTGCGCATCGACACCCGCCGAATGGTGACGACGGTCAACGGGGCGCTGATCTCCCTGTCGTCGCTCGAATACCGCGCGCTGCGCTATCTCGTGCACAACAAGGGACGGCCGGTCTCGCAGGTCGAACTCGGCGAACACGTCTACGGCGCGGAGCACGAGCCCGGCTCGAACGCCGTGGAAGTTCTCGTCGCGCGCTTGAGAAAGAAGATCGGCGCGGAGATCATCGAGACACAGCGTGGCTATGGCTATCTCGTCCGCGGCTGAGACGTTTCACGAGGACGCTGCGCCGCGCGCGCCGCGTTCCATATCCTTGCGCCTGCGCTTGCTCGCCCTCGCGGCGCTGTCGATCGCCGCGACGCTGACCGTCGCGGGACTGTCCTTCTCGTATATTTTCGAGGACCACGTCGAACGCCTGATGGAGCAGGACCTCGAGACGCGTTGGCGCGAACTCGCCGGCGCCTTCGCTCTCGACGCCGACGGGAGTCCCATCGTCACGCAGGAGCTGACGGACCCCCGCTACCGCCTGCCCGCCAGCGGCGCCTACTGGCGCGTCGCCGAAAGCGACCATGTCGCCTTGCGTTCGCGTTCGCTGTGGGACCAGGATCTGGAGCCGACGCGATCCGCGCATTTCTCGCCGACCGGCGAGGCCATCGAGCAGCGCGGGCCCAACGGCTCGACCGTTTACATGATGGAGCGCGAGGTCACGCTCGTCGGCGAAGGCGCGCCGCGCGTCTTCCGTCTCGCGGTGGCGTTGGACACCGCGCCGCTCGACGCCTTGCGGCGCTCGTTCGTCAAGGAGATGGAATTCGCATTGGGGTTGATCGGCCTCGTGCTGTTCGCCGGCGCCTGGCTGCAGGCGAGCGTCGGCCTGCGCCCGTTGAGCCGTCTGCGCGATGAATTGGCCAAGGTGCATCGCGGGATCGAGCCGCGCCTCGCCGGTCGTTTTCCCCTCGAAGTCGCGCCGCTGATCAAGGATCTCAACCTGTTGATCGAACGCCAGGAGGGCCTCGTGCGCAAGGCCCGCGAGCGCGCCGGCGACCTCGCGCACGGGCTCAAGACGCCGCTGACGATCCTGCAAGGCGAGGCGCGCCGGTTGGAGAGCGGCGGCAACGGCGAAACGGCGGCCTTGCTGAATCAGCAGGTCGATCTGATGCGTCGACACGTCGACCGCGAATTGGCGCGCGCGCGCACCATCGGCGCCACCGCGGCGGCAGGGACCCTGACCGACGCGCACAAGACGATCGCGCGCCTGATCGATCTCGTCGGCCGAATGCCGCGCGCCGACGCGATCGCGTGGGAAAACGAAGTCAGCGAGGGCTTTCGCGTGCGCATGGACCCCGACGACTTCGGCGAAGTCATGGGCAACCTGCTCGACAACGCGCGCAAATGGGCGACGTCCCGCGTGCGCATCGGCGTTGAAATCCGCGGCGCCGTCGCCTCGATCGTCGTCGACGACGATGGCCCCGGCGCCGCCGGGGCCGATCTCGCCCGGCTCGCCCAGCGAGGCGAACAGGCGAACGCCGACGGCGAGGGCGCGGGTCTCGGCCTCGCCATCGTCACCGACGTGCTGACCCAATACGGATCCGTCTTGGCGATCGAGACCTCGCCCTTGGGCGGCTGCCGCGCCAAGTTCTCCGCGCCGCGGTGAAAACCTGGACGGGCGCGTGCGGCGGCCGGCGGGCCGGCGTTTCTCCTGCCCGCCGCCCTCCTCGACGGCGCGCCTCAGGCGGCGGGGAACTCGAACGCGACGAAGCGCTCGCCTTGCGCGGTCTTGATCTTCATCAGCACCGCCTTCTTGCCGTCGCGCTCGGCGGCGGCGATGTCGGCCTTCACCTCGCCGGGTCGCGAAACCGGCTTGCCGGAGACCTCGAGAATGACGTCGCCGTCCTTGAGGCCCTTGCTCGCCGCCGCCCCGTTCGGATCGACGCCGACGACCGCCACCCCCTGGTCGCCGGCGCCCGCCACATCCTTGGCCGGCGCCAACTGGAGGCCCAGCGACATCCCGCCTTCGCCCTGACTGGCGCCGGCGCTGGCGGTCTTCTCGTTCTTCTGCTGGCTGAGCGCGACGCTGACCGACTTCTCGGCGCCGTCGCGAAGGTAGGTGACGTCCGCTTTGTCGCCTGGCTTCGACGCCGCCACCCGTCGGGTGAGTTCGGCCGCGTCCTTCACCGGCTCGCCGTTGAGCTTGGTGATGACGTCGCCCGACTTCAGACCGGCCGCTTCGGCGGGCGTGCCGGGCTCGGTCTGGTCGACCAATGCGCCGGCGACGCTCTTGAGCCCGAGCCCTTCGGCGATATCCTGGTTGACGGGCTGAATCATGACGCCGAGGTATCCGCGGGTGACGACGCCGCCGTGCTCGAGCTCGTCGACGACCTTGGCGACCGTGCTCGCGGGAATCGCGAAGCCCAATCCGATGCTGCCGCCCGAGGGCGAGTAGATCGCCGTGTTGACGCCGACGACCTGACCCTGCAAGTTGAAGGTCGGCCCGCCCGAATTGCCCTTGTTGATCGGGGCGTCGATCTGCAGGAATTGGTCGTAGGGCCCCTCGCCGATATCGCGGCCTTCGGCCGAGATGATGCCCGCGGTCACGGTGCCGCCGAGGCCGAAGGGGTTGCCGATGGCGACGACCCAATCACCGACGCGCGGCGCGCCCTTGGCGAAGGAGACGTAGGGGTAATCGCCTGTTTCGGTGACTTTCAGCAGCGCCAGATCGGTCTTCGCATCCGTGCCGATCACCTTGGCGTCCAGCGTCTTGCCGTCGTTCATGGTCACGGTGACGGTCTTGGCGTGGTCGACGACATGGTTGTTGGTGACGACGTAGCCGTCGGCGGAAATGAAGAAGCCGGAGCCGAGGGCGACCGTGCCGTTGGGCCCCGATCGACGCGGCGCCATGCCGTTTGGCATGCCGAAATCGCGGAAGAATCGCTGGATCTGCGGCGGCAGATTGTCCATCTGGCCGGAAAGATCCTCCGAGTTGGCGGCGGCGTTCTCCATTTTCACCTTGACCGACACCACCGCGGGCTTGACCTGTTCGACGACGGGGGCGAACGAAGGCAACGACTGCGACGGCAGATCGGCGGTCGGGACGGCCGCGGCGCTCGCGGGCGCCGGCCCGGACGTGAGCGTTGCGCCGCCCACGCCGGCCGCGATCACCGCCACGACGGCGGCGGAGGCGAGCATGCGACGGCGGTAAAGGGTGCGATGGTTCGAGTTGAAGAAGGACATGGCGGTTCTCCGTGGCGGGAAGGATCGTTCTCCGCGCTGTGTGCCGCCACCATGCGCTTCGACGCCTGCCGCGGAGGTGACCGCGGCATTAATCTTTCTTAATCGCGGCGGGAAAGACGCGCCTTCGGCCGACGCCCGAGCGCCGCGCAGCCTCGGTTTTCAGCGCCAGGCGCGAGCGGCCCGCCCACCGTCCCCGCGTCCTTCGTCGCCGCCGTCAGCCGAGGCCGGTGAGGCGCAAGATCACGCCGATGATGGCGTCGGCGGGGCGGATCACCGCCTGAGCGAACAGGTCGAGGCGGACGCCGAGTTGCGCTTCGAACGTCGGCAGGAGAAAGAAGACGGCGATCACGATCAGCATGCCGTAGGGCTCCAACGCCGCCAGCGGCACCGCCAGCGCGTTCGGCAGCAAGCCGACCGCGACCCGGCCGCCGTCCAGCGGCGGCAGCGGGATCATGTTGAACACGGCGAGAATGACATTGATTTCGATGGCGTTGACGAGATTGGCCAGCGCCCATTGGCCGGCGCCCGCGGGCAGATAGGCGACGACGTGAACGAGCAGCGCCGCCGCCGTCGCCAGAACCAGGTTCATGCCGGGCCCCGCGGCCGCCACCCAGATCATGTCGCGCCGCGGATTGCGCAGCCGGCCGAAGTTCACCGGCACCGGCTTGGCGTAGCCGAACAAGAACGGGGCGCGAAACAGCAGCAGCAGCGCCGGCAGCAAGATGGTGCCGAACGGGTCGACGTGCCTCAGCGGATTGAACGAAACACGTCCCAGCCGCCAGGCGGTGTCGTCGCCGAAGGCGCGCGCGACGTAGCCGTGCGCCGCTTCGTGCAGCGTGATCGCGAGCACCAGCGGGATAACCCAGGTCGAAACCTCGTAGAGCGTGACGTCGAATTGCGGACTCATCGTTCGCTCCGGCCCGGCGCGGCGCCGCTCGTCGCGGCTCGTTGGCGCGCGGCCAGGAAACCGAATAGAATAAAACCGTCGGGCGCCCGCGCGCGGCCGGTCGCAGTATCCCGGCCTCCGCGCCGCTCCGCAATCGAATTCCGCCGTTCGGCGACGCCGGCGAGACCATCTTTCAATCGCAAGGGCGTGGAGATCGCGAGGATGGATCGAAAGGCGCAAATCCACCTTTGGTACGTCCTGATCGCGGTTTCGATCTTCATGTTCCTGCAGGGGCTGTATCTGCAGAGCAAGCAGTTCACGGCGATCCCCTACAGCCGGTTCGAGCAGTTGCTGAACGACGACAAGATCGACAAGCTGTGGATCGCTCAGAACACGATCCAGGGCGACTTGAAAGCGAAGGAGGCGGACGGCCTCGAAAAATTCGTGACGACGCGGGTGGCGCCCGATTTCGCCGCCGAGCTCGACAAGCGCCACGTCACCTATTCGGGAACCGTGCAAGACACCTGGCTCGGCGACATCCTGTCGTGGGTCGTGCCGACGCTGCTGTTCATGGCCGTCTGGATGTTCGTCATCCGCCGCTTCGCCAACCAGCCGGGCATGGGCGGCGGCCTGCTGTCGATCGGCAAGAGCCGCGCCAAGGTCTATGTCGAGAACGACACGAAAGTGACCTTCGCCGACGTCGCGGGGGTCGACGAGGCGAAGGACGAGCTCAAGGAAGTCGTCGAATTCCTGCGCAATCCGAAACAATACGGGCGCCTGGGCGCGAGAATGCCAAAAGGCGTTCTGCTCGTCGGGCCGCCCGGGACGGGCAAGACGCTGCTGGCGCGCGCCGTCGCCGGCGAGGCGGGCGTCAAGTTCTTCTCGATCTCGGGGTCGGAGTTCGTCGAAATGTTCGTCGGCGTCGGCGCCGCCCGGGTGCGCGACCTCTTCGAGGAGGCGCGCAAGGCGGCGCCGGCCATCATCTTCATCGACGAGCTCGACGCCCTCGGGCGGGCGCGCGGCGCGTTCCCGATGGGCGGCAACGACGAGAAGGAACAGACGCTCAACCAGCTTCTGGTGGAGCTCGACGGCTTCGATCCCAGCGCCGGGCTGATCCTGCTGGCGGCGACCAACCGGCCGGAGATCCTCGATCCGGCGCTGCTGCGCGCCGGCCGCTTCGATCGTCAGGTCCTCGTCGACCGGCCGGACAAGCGCGGCCGCATCGACATCCTCGAGGTGCATCTCAAGCAGGCCGTGCTGGCGGACGACGTCGACGCCGAGCAGGTCGCCGCGCTCACCACCGGCTTCACCGGCGCCGACCTCGCCAATCTGATCAACGAGGCCGCGCTGCTCGCGACGCGGCGCGGGGCCGACCACGTCCACCTCGCGGATTTCACCGCGGCGATCGAGCGCATCGTCGCCGGGCTGGAGAAGAAGAACCGCATTCTCAATCCCTTCGAGCACCACGTCGTCGCCTATCACGAACTCGGTCACGCGATCGTCGCGATGGCGCTTCCCAATCAGGACCCGGTGCACAAGGTCTCCATCATTCCGCGCGGCATCGGCGCGCTCGGCTACACCATCCAACGCCCGACCGAAGACCGCTTCCTGATGACCCAGGAGGAGCTGGAGAACCGCATGGCGGTGCTGCTCGGCGGGCGCGCCGCCGAGGCGCTGGTGTTCCACCACTTGTCGACGGGCGCCGCGGACGATCTGGCCAAGGCGACCGACATCGCGCGCAGCATGGTCATGCGCTACGGCATGGACAAGCAGCTCGGGCATGTGACTTACTCGCGCGAGAAGCAGACCATGCTCGGAATGCCGATGATGCCGGGCGCGCATGAGGAGACCTACAGCGAGGAGACCGAGCGCAGCATCGACCACGCCTTGCACGACCTCATGCAGCGCGCCTTCGATCGCGCGACGTCGATCCTGACGCGCAATCGCGACGCGCTCGAAAAGACGGCGCAGCGCTTGCTGGAGAAGGAAACGCTCGAAAAGGAGGAGCTCGAGGCGTTGCGCGCGCAGGTGCGCGCCGAGGCGCCCGTCGAGGCGCGCGGGGAACCGGCGCGTCCGGCGATCGGCGCGACCTAGAGCCGTCGGCGCGGTCCTGGGCGCATCGTCATTTCCCGCGGCGCGACGCTCCTTTCGACTCGCCGCGCTCGGCGGCGCGCCGCTCGATTTCCGCCGTGTGGTACTTGCGCCGCATCTCGTCGATGTCGACGCGCGTCGGCGGCAGCTTCAACCCCATTTCGTCCATAGTGTCGGCGACGATCTGCGACACCGCGAGGTTGCGAAACCATTTGTGGTTGGCCGGGATGACGCACCACGGCGCGCGCCTGGTGGCGATGTCCCGCTCGCTGTTGAAATTCTCGAAGCGGTCGTTGCACATTGAGATTTACGCAGCCTCGGGAATTTGAACAAGGGCCTCTTTGGAAGGCCGCTGTTGGCCTTGCTTTGCAAGA